>Ga0272449_1000012_pt1 | contig 310487 bp, 324 predicted proteins | sample YNPCB0241_FD_198679 | JGI IMG/M metagenome (GOLD analysis project Ga0272449, IMG submission 198679) | Hot spring sediment microbial communities from Yellowstone National Park, WY, United States - YNP-CB-024-1 | ecosystem: Environmental > Aquatic > Thermal springs > Hot (42-90C) > Sediment... | reverse complement strand
AAAAACACAGGAAGCCGCAAGCCCGAAAGGGTGTGAACGGCTTCTGAATCCTGGCCAGTACAGGTACCTGAAACCCGGGTTCAACCGGGCTAAGGGCCTGCAAACGCCGGGAGTAACTCTGACTCTCAGCGGAAAGGGAGTCGTTAAACTCGGCTATATGCGGGGAAAGGGTAGGCTCAGCTCCCCGAGTAGGGAAAAGTGGTTGAGTCTGTGACTCTGATCCGCAGGGAACCACCCTCTAACATAAGGCTTAATTATCGTGGGCAGAGTGTACTGTTCTGGTGGAGCTGTTGCTTTACGAGTTTTCTGATATAATGGATCCGGAGAAGCTGCCGAAGCGAAGGAAATATCTGCACTATTACATTGTGGGCTTTGTTGACGGTGAAGGGTGCTTTTCAGTGTCCATCAAAAAGCAGGATGAAACTAGGTTTGGCTGGGTTATCGACCCAGTGTTTCATTTAACGCAAAGCAAAGAGCACGGCGCCATCCTAGAGATAATAAAAAGGGTTTTCAATTGCGGTCGCATAATACCGAAGCCCGGACAGGAAGACAATGTGCTTCAGTACGTCGTTGACTCGCGCCGCCACTTAACCGAAGTTATAATACCCTTCTTTAACAAGCACAAGCCCATTGTCAAACAAAGAGAGTTTGAAGCCTTCAAGGAAATTGTCCAGAGACTTGAAAAAGGAGAGCACCGCAGCCTCAAAGGTTTCATAAAACTTCTTGAAAGAGTATATGAAATGTCCAGTGACAGGAAATACTCATTGGACGAAGTTATATCGCATATTAAAAAGAGGGTGGGCGCCTCAGAGACCATACGCCGAGCACCGCAAAACAGCGGTGAAGATATGGTCCAACACCGTTAATTGGTGTTGCTCAAGGTAGCCAAATGCCTTGTCGGGTAAGTTCCGACGTGCATGAATGGATCAACGAGGGCCCCGCTGTCCCCGCGTAGTACCCGGTGAACCCACGTAACGTGGACGAACAGTCCACGAACTCCCAGCGGGAAAAGAAGTCCCTGTGGAGTTTTACTGCAGCCTGCCGCTGGAGCACGGTTGTGGATGCAGAGTGTAGACGGGAGCCGTTTGACCCCGGTTTCTCCGGGAACCGGGTAGGCGACAATGGAACACCGTCCTTCTGCAACCGTGTTTCTAACCAGCGCCTTTGGGCGCTGAGACAACGGTAGGTGGGCAGTTCGGCTGGGGCGGCACGCCCTTGAAAAGATATCAAGGGCGCCCAAAGGTCGGCTCAGACGGGACAGAAACCCGTCGTAGAGTGCAAAGGCAAAAGCCGGCCTGACTGGATCCTCCATAGTAAGGGATCCAGAGGCGAAAGCCGGGCTTAGCGATCATCCATGTCCCCCTTAGTGGGGGCTGGATGTGTCAGAAAAATTACCCCAGGGATAACAGGCTCGTCGCGGGCGAGAGTCCCCATCGACCCCGCGGCTTGGTACCTCGATGTCGGCTCTTCCTATCCTGGCCCTGCATAAGGGGCCAAGGGTGAGGCTGCTCGCCTATTAAAAGGGAACGTGAGCTGGGTTTAGACCGTCGTGAGACAGGTCGGACTTTATCTGCTGGGAGTGCTGGCTGCCTGAGGGGAAAGGGTCCCCAGTACGAGAGGAACGGGACGCTGTGGCCTCTAGTTAACCGGTTGTCCGACAGGGCAAATGCCGGGCAGCCACGCCGTTGAGGATAAGGGCTGAAAGCATCTAAGCCCGAAGCCTCTCCCGAAAATAGGCAGCCATTCCCCTTTAACGGCTGGGCTGGCAACAGCCCGTGCCTTGGGGACGAGGGCTCCCATAGAAGATGGGTTTGATGGAGCCGGGGTGTGCGCCGGAAGGCTTCGGCCGACCGGTTCAGCCTGCGGCCCCCAACCGCCCGAGGTGTCGGGCTCGTGTGGTGTCTGGGCGATTTTTGGTGGGCTTTTGGTGTTTGTTGGCTTGGGTTTGTGCGTGGTGTTTTCTATGTTTTATTGGCTTGGTTTTTCTTCAATAGTGGGTAGGCCCCTCTAGGTTTTTGCGAATGGCTTTTGTTTTGCTGTGCGTATTTTAATTATCGAAGGTGAAGGTGGAAAGTTGGATTTGATTGGGCGGTTTGACCCTTGGCGTTCTGGGTTTTGTACTTGTCCGCCTAAGTTGACTTTTAATCCTTATACTGGATGTGACCATGGGTGTGTTTATTGTTATGTTTCGAGTTATGTTCCAAAGTTTTTCTTGTGTAGGCCTAAGCGGGATTTGATTGTTAGGCTTAGACGTGACGCTGCACGTTTGAGGGGTGAGTTGGTTTCGGTTGCGAATTCTTCTGACCCTTACCCGCGTTTGGAGGTTGAAAAATGCCTTACGCGGAAGTGTCTTGAAATTTTGTGTCAACACAACTGTAGGGTTCAGATAATAACGAAGTCTGATGTTGTTTTGAGGGATGTTGACCTTTTGAAGAAGATGCCTTCCATGGTTTCTTTGACGATTACGACTGTTGATGAGGGGCTTGCGGGGGTTATTGAGCCTTATGCGCCTTCGCCTTCACGGCGTTTGAAGGCTGTTGAAACACTAATTGTGAAAGGCATTCCTACAATAGTGCGCATAGACCCAATAATACCCTTCGTGAATGACGATGTAGATGGGTTGGTTGAAACTTTAGCCACAATGGGCGTTAGGCACATAACCGCTTCAACGTACAAGGCGAAGAGCGACAATTGGCAGAGAGTGAGCCTAGCCTTGTCAGAAAAAGCTGAAAAACTGCGAGAACTATACTTTGAACGTGGCGAAAAAATTGGCAGATACACATATCTTCCAAGAGATTTGCGCTTTAAACTTTTGAAGGCTGTTGCTGACTTGGCAAAGAAATATGGCGTAAAATTTGGAACTTGTAGGGAAGGCTTAAGCCAGTTAAACACTGCTACATGCGACGGTTCATGGCTACTTTCAACCATTTAATGTAGGGGCGCGTAGAGCACATAGAGCACGCCCCTTAACAGCGTTATTATAAATGAGCGTTAATGTAGCAATGAACCTTTTACGCATATACTTACTGTAATTTTCAGTGAAATGTTAATTTATCAAAGAAAGTGGAGGATAAGGTGCTATGCCTAATTTTTATTAGCTCTTTTTCTCTTTTGCCTTAATGCTATGATTGTTATGTAAGCGAAAAGCAAGGGAATAGTAATTAAGAGCATTTCTGGAATTACTACGAAGCCCGTCTCTTCTACGCCTAGTTTGTCCACTGCATCGCATTCATCATAATAACCTATTTCGCCGTCTGTTTGGGAATCCGCCCAAATATCATAGCGCCCAGGACTCGCCGACTCCCATATTAGCACTGGCTGGCTTTCTATGTTGCCATTCGCGTCAACATCCACTATTATTGGTCCAACAGTTACGTTTAGGTCTGAAATGTGTGTTGTAGAAGCGCTCCATAACGAATAGTCTTGGACTATGTAGATGTTGTACAATCCGCCTGGTTCTAAGCCGCTTCCCTTCACATACACTGGTTCGCCTGGATTAAATTCGTCGCGAGTTATGCCAGCGCTGTCACATGATTCTATGTTTGGAGAATTTTTTCCATTAGCGAGTGCAACTGTTAATGGTTTCCTTAGAAAGTTAGAGGAGTATATGGCTAATGTTAAATTTAGCAGTATCACTATAAGCGCGAAGATTTTCTTCACTTGCATCCCTCAACTAAGATGGCTGAAATTGGCTATGTTATCCATGCCTCGATGTCGACTCTAATGTCTGGTGTGCCAATGTCCGTGTTAGAAGGATATCCTAGATAGAGATGGAGAACCTTCACTAATGGTCTGCCAACATTCCATCCGTCGTAAACGCTTGGATTACCAAATTTTATTGTAACCTCGAAGCTAGTAGCCGATGTAAATACTAGTTCGAACCTTGTATAGCAACCTGACGGTCTGCGAGGCACCTCAACTGTAAGTTCCTGGTCTTCTGAAAGGTCAGTTGAAAGCTGAATGTCCCATTCGCCTGCTGTTTCAATGTCTAACGTATATGTTATCCATAGAGTTTTTTCTGCGCCATAGGGGACATAAATGGATTCGGGGTAAATCCTATGCTCAACATCTAGGAAGTAGTGGGAATATCCCACTGGAACTTGTTCAGCTCCGACTTCGGACACATGCTCCCACTCCACGTATACGTATCTGCGGTATACGCGTATTATTGTTGTGTTTCCTTCTTCGCTTGTCTCTTCGGTTTTTGATGTCAAATTGTTTGTGTAGAAAACGCTTAGCGGAATCAGCACGCCTATCAGTATGCCAATCAACAGCCATGGAAGGATTTTCCCATCAATCTTTACTTGGATTATATCACTCTCCGAACCTACTCGACGCTTTCGCTATATTAAATTTGCTATACTTCACCCAAACTTAACACAAATTGGCACAACTCGATTTCAAAATTTGAAGCCTTAAACTGCAATTGTAAACTTTAGATACGCACTCATTGATAAAAGAGGTTTCACATAATCGTACAAAAGGAGGGCGGTTACACCTTGAGCCGCTGGAAAATTGTGCTAACCGCTGTAGGCTTTAACTTAATATTCGAGTATTCCATGCGCGGCATAAACAACCTAACTGCCCGTCCAGTACTTCCACTATTCTTGTTTTGGTTTATTTTCCCTACTTCGCAATATTAGAAGACCTCATCGCCAAATACTGCCTAAAAGACTACAACATAGCAATTGCGGGATTCTTTTTCGGCACGGCTTTCACGCTTTTTGTCCCAGCAACACAATTCACTGAACCACAAGCATTTGGCGTAAACTGGACAGCACTTTTATTCATCAACTTCTTCTGGTGGAGCATGATTCAAGGCGTACTAACATTCTACATTGCAACACGCCTTTTCCCACGAGACTGGGACCACAAACGGCTTTCACGCAAACAAAAAGCAGCATTACTAACAACGCTTATTATTGTAGGCTTACTTTGCCGCATAAACATCCAACTAAACATGCCACAAGCTCCACAAATCACCCCACAAGCATACACGGCAATCGCCGCCACCCTCGCCATAACAGCACTAACCTTCAAAAAACAATACCAAAACACACCACAGCCACAACTCAACAAAAACAAAAAGAAACATTAATGGACGCAATAAGCGCTTTAACAATCGCCACATTCATTTTCTGCGCCATTTTCCTAACACAAGACCCAACACAAATAAACGTGCACAACGTAAACGCAACAGCTGTTCGCCTAACAACCGTATGGACAGTAACCGCCACACTGATTATGCTTCTTTACAGACTATACAAGCGAAAACCAATACCCACATAACAAAAATGGTAGCCCGGGAGAGATTCGAACTCTCGTCGGCGGGTCCAAAGCCCGCTATGCTTGTCCGCTACACCACCGGGCTTTCAAATTGAAAAGGGCTGTTTTCTCTGTAATAACTTTAGCGTTTGCTCTTTAACTAAAAATGGGAGGGGATGATTATTTGTTGGTTTTGCTTTTTATTGCTTCTTTTACGCAGTAGCATTCTTGACTGCTCGGATTCCAGTGTTCGCAGCACCATAAAGTTTCGACTATTGGGTTTTTCCCCTTGCAATAAAGGATTGTGCAGAAAATTTCGTTTGGGTACTCGTAGGGTGCATGGTTTCCGCAGTTTCCGCAGCATCTCTGCGGCTCTACATTTGCCTTCTCTTTCATTTCAGCCTCCTCCAAGCTTTACTGATGCACGGTCAAATTTTTCGCCTAGTCTCTCAATCACAGAAGCAACAATAATTGGAAAAACTATCATCGCGTCGCCTATGACCATAATCTTGTCCGCTTTGCCTTTTACTTTGCCCCAACTAACAGTCTCGGACAACGTTGAACCTGATAAGCCGCCTGTTTCGGGACGATCCATGGTTATTACTATGGCGTAGTCCATACCCTTTTTGGCTGCCAAGGCAGCTGACTGAACGGTGTTTCTCGGCACTCCACCACCTATGACTATCATACCGTTTCTTGGAGATTCCCTGCAAATTTCAACTATTTCTGGCACGTCTTTAAAGGCGTCTAAAACAAGCTTACTGCGCGCGTTCTCTTTAACCGCGTGAAGCCAGTGGATGAACCCAAACTCTGAATCTCTCACTGCTGGAAGGAAAATTGGCACGTTTGCCTCGTAGGCTGCTCTCAAAATGGAGTCTGGGTCTTTTAGGCGCTTTCCCAACTCCCACGCAAACTCCCGCGATGATAAACTTTCGCCTCTCCTTTCAGCTGCTATTTCCTCATACATTTCCGCAACCTTGTAATCCAGCCTAGAAAAGTCTTCTTCTGGCAAGAAAACGTCGTATATGCGATATATGTGATACTTGTAGAGCAGCCAATCATCCACTGCCCAGTGCCCCTTATAATGGTGTCCGCCCAAAGCCTCAATGGCGTCATGAACCATGTTCGCGCCCGTACTCACAATAACGTCAACAAGCCTTTTGCGCGTAATATCCGCGATGAGCGTTCGCAGTCCAGCTGGAACAACAGCCCCAGCGAGTGACAAGAAAATTGTGCATTCTTTGTCGCGTAGCATCCGCTCGTATATGTCGCATGCCGTTGCGAGCCTTCCAGCCCCAAAAGAGCCCGCGTTTTTAAATTGCTGGATAAGCTGGTCTACGGTGAGTTTTCCGTTGATTTTAATGTGCTTTACTGGTTCGGCAAGGAAGTCCTCTCTCCGCATTTTCGATTTTCAACTCCAGAACTGACATATTTTATGGGACATCACAAAAATAATTTTCTATGCCTTAGTCTCTTGAAAAACTGAAGCCAAACATTAAAAGCGGCGAGAGCCAACCCATTAAATGGTGAACCAACCCTTTGATGCCAAGCATGGGCAGACGCCTATTCGAAATTTCAAGCGACATCCCGCTTGTGGGCAACATAGCCTTCGGACTAATCGACAGGGGAACAAACGTCATACAAGTCCGTCCAATATCAACATGCCCGCTCTCATGCATATTCTGCTCCACAAACGCTGGCCCAAAATCAAAGATACGCCAAACAGAATACATCGTTCCAATCGACTACTTGGTTGAAGAGTTTGAGAAAATTGTCGCCTATAAGGGCGCAAAACACATTGAAGCGCACATAGACACTGTTGGAGACCCAACCACTTATCCAGACATTGATGAACTTGTTGCACGCCTAAACCAGACAAGCGGAGTTGAAGTTGTTTCCATGCAGACGCACGGCGCACTGTTAAACGAGAAAATTTTAAGCCGTCTTTCAGAGGCGGGTTTAGCGCGTATAAACCTTTCATTAGACGCTTTGGAACCTAACTTGGCGAAAAAATTGGCTGACACAGAATGGTATGACGCGGAAAAAATAGTTAAGCTCATGCATTATATCGTTTTAAACACGCAAATTGATTTGCTTCTGGCGCCAGTTTGGGTTCCAGGCTTAAATGACGCGGAAATCCCGAAACTGATTAGATTGGCAATTGATGTTGGGGCTGGAAAAAGGTTTCCGCCATTAGGCATACAAAGATATGAGAGGCACAAGCATGGAAGAAAACCAAAGGGCGTGAAGAGAATTTCTTGGGAAAGATTCTATTCGCAACTGAAAGATTGGGAACGCGAGTTCGGCGTAAAGCTCGTAATAACCCAAAAAGATTTTGGCATACACAAGACGAAAATGCTTCCATTACCATACGAGAAATTCGAGAAAATCAAAGTTAAGGTTGTTGGACCAGGGTGGCTTAAAAGGGAAAAGCTTGCGGTTACGCAGAGCGGCGACAGGAGCCTTACGCTTGTTAATGCTGAGGATGTTCCGATTGGCGCGAACGTGAAGGCTAGAGTTGTTGCTAACAAACATAATATTTTGATTGCAGAGCCAACATAGCCTACTTAACTATCAAAACTGGGCATGGAGCGTTCCTTAGAACTCCGTCACTGACGCTTCCTAGGATGAGCTCCTTTATTTTGCTTATTCCCCTAGCACCCATAACTATTAAGTCGAATTTGCCCTCTGCAGCAGTCTTAACAATCTCTTGGACGGTGTTTCCTTCCTTTAAAACCGTTTCCACTTGGACGCCTTCTGCTTCAACCTTCTGCGCCCCACCCGTCAAGATGTCACTCCCAGCTTTTCTCGCCGCGTCAGTAACTCTTGAAACCTCTATAGGCGTCATCACTGGAACCATTGGCGGAGTCATCGTTGCAGTTTCAGGAACCATCACTGGCCTAATAGCAGCGGAATAAACGTGAACAAGCGTTATTTTTCCATCGAACTTTTTGGCTAGTTGTATGGCGACACTTAAAGCTCTAAATGAATGTTCAGAACCATCAAGCGGAACCAAAATTTTCTGGAACAACTTAATCCTCAAAAGTAATAAAAAGCGCTATTAATCCTTTATAATTTGCGGAAAAATTGGAAAAAGAGGTTTAGTGTTTTCGCTTTTTAAGGAGAACCACCGCAGCAACTATGATTACGATTGCGATTATGCCTACTGTTGCTAGGAACCACCATTCTTGCCATAGCGGTGTGACTGCTTGTCCAAACAACGCCCACAAACTGAAGTGGCTTGTTGTTGCTTCTGCGTAATGTTCAGTCTTGTTCACTTGAGTAGGCACTTCCACCCACTCGTTTGACGTTGCGTTAAAGTAGAATATTTTTAGGCTGTCTTCATCTATTCCCAACACAGACAACTGTTCAAGAGTATAGTAAATGCGTATTGTAGCGTTAACCGTAACGCTTGCGCTTGACGAAATCTGTATGCACGTCCCAAGGAATTTGTAAGTTCCAGGCGATGGAACATCTGGGGCAGTCACATTTTTAATCTGCAAAGTTGTCTGTTGCGATATGTTGCTTATCATCACCACGCAGTTCGCCTCTCGTCTAGCATCAACCACACACGGGCTGCTCGGCGTTACAGATGCTGGATCATGAATTGCCTCTGCTCTTCCCTCCCAGACGTTGAATATTAAGCGTTTAAGTCGACTTATGCTCTGATTGCGCCAAATCATAATGTTTCCGCTATGAATTTCGTCTGGTTCTGGAACCCTTTCTGGATCTGCTTGATCAATGTGTAGTGTAACGGAATGTGTTCCATTATTTCCTCCGTGAACAATCAATTTGAGCATGTCACCTCTCGTTGGGGGTTCACGCATTCCTCCTGGCAAGCTGGAAGTGATGTTGAAGAAGTTTTCAAGTCTGAACGAGGTGGCGTTTACGCGGTTAACTGGTGGCATGAGCTTAACGCCTTCAAAATTCCACTCTTGAAAAGTAGCGTTCATGTATAAACTCAATTTTAGATTCGTGATATCCACGCTTGTTCCTTTTATAGTGTTTATTAGCCACGCTGGTCCAGGAGCAATGGCATTAATCATGTCTATGTATACATTTTTGACATGGTTAACTTGCGCGTTTAAATCACCTGACAAAGTGTGGTTCACATTGTATGTGACTTTGCCGTTTGAGTAGGCAATACTTGCCACAGATGATTGAAGTGATACGTAGGTGGTGTTGTATAACAATTCAATGCTAGGTCGCAGTTCAGGAGGATACATGCCTAGCAAAAATTCAAGATTTGCATATGTGTATTCGGTTAGGTTTTGTGAAAGCGTCGAATGAAAAACCACCGTTTTAGTAGACCGGGAATAGGCAACTGAAAACCCAACATTATTCACGGAGTACACCGTAGCGTTTATGAGGGGGTATAGATCCACTGGAAAATCAGAATATTGGCTCCTTGGCAAATCTGCAAAAATTCGGATGAAGTCTCCTTCAATTATCACCAAGAACTCGACGTCTGCACAGTTAGAGTCTATAGGAGTCAAAGTAGTGTTGAACGTTGTGCAGATTAGTCTTCCACCAGTCATGTTATAAAGTGAACCCTCACCAGTCCCAGGAATTGTGCTATTAAGTATGCCTAGAAAGCCTTCGAGCGTTGTGGCATTTATTTCTGGAAAGCCTGGTATAGGTAACGTGTAGTTGTAGTATATCCTCACAGAATCGCTTATTATAACGTGGGTGAGATTTCCCTCAAAGTTTACATGGACATTGCCGAATGTTAATCCAGGGATCAGATGCGCGTTTATTGTTCCGTTAAATCTTTGGTTTGTGTAATTGCCTATTATTGATAGGTCTGTGAAGTTGAATGGAAAACCTTTGAAGTCTATTCCGCTGAACGTATCACATAATATTAGTGAAGCGTTAAGTGTAACAGTTGTTATGTTATTTGCAAATTGCGCCTTTAGGTCTGCTGTTGTTGCATTAAACGGGAAAGTCGTTGCTTCACGTTGTGGAAGCTCAAACGTGGCATTTAACAAAGCATTGTACGTATCAGCGGTTTTGCTGAATCGTGCATCCACACCAATCGTTGGACCAGTTGCATACGGGTTTTCAATTGTATAATTGCCCTTACTTGAAACCTCAACGGCTCCATCAGGATAAACAATAAACTTTGCTTCAGCAGTCACCCCCGTAGTAGACGACATAGCATGTATTGGAGTATAGCTAAATCCTAAAAGCGCTAAAGTTGTCAGGCAAACCAACACAATTTTTCTTTCCATTAAACTGGAACTATTCACCATCTCTTCACCAGCACTCATTATATAATTAATGCCTTAAATGTTTTTATCAACAAAACGAGTAGAAAACAAGAACAAGGAAGAAAATAAATGCGCTTAATCACTTTATGCCTAAGAAACTTAAGCCGCAGAAAACTTAGGACACTCCTTTTTATTATTGGAATCGCCACAGCCTCATGTTTTATAGTTGCAATTGGAGCAATAACCACCAGATACATAGAAATGATAACGGAAATGAACATGTTTTTCCGCGGAAAAATAATAGTTGTCCCAAGAGACGCCATAGCCATTCAAGGTTTTCCCATCGGAGGCACCTTCACCCAAAACATAATCCAAGATATAGAAAAGTTAAATGGTGTCGGAAAAGCAACACCCATGCTTTTCCTTCTGGATTTTAAGCTTGGAGAAAGTGTAAGCATAATGCCAATTAATGTGACTATAGGCTTACCACTCAAAGAATGGAAATCAATTGTGAATCCATTTATGCTTAAACCAGGAGGACGCATGCCGACGGAAAACTCTACAAGCGAAGTTATTGTGGGTTGTTCAATAGCTGACCAGTATGGCATTTCCACTAATTCAAAAATAAATCTAAACGGCAAGGAATTCGACGTTTGTGGAATCATTGAGGGACCCTCAGCGCTTCTTGGACGTTCTATAATTATGCGTCTAGAAGAAGCACAAGACGTTTTTGGATATAACATGTTGCTGAATATGATAATAGTAGAGCCCATAGCGAGCATCGAACAAGATAATCTTGCAAGCTCAATTGAAAATAACATACCATCCGTAATGGCCTTAACAGACGATGAACGTAACGTCTTAACAAAGCCCATCATTGATTTTGTAGGCGGATGGAACATTGCCATTCAAACAATTCTCCTGTTTTTAAGCATGATTTTGACGGCTATTGTTGGGATAATGAATGTTTCAGAGAGAAGAAGAGACTTTGCAACTTTGGACGCTATTGGCGCACGTTCAAGCCAAATTTTCAAAATCATACTTTTTGAAAATTCACTAATAGGATTCATAGGAGGCATTCTGGGAACATTTTTTGGCGTAATTGTCGCAGCGTTTCTTGCAAGTTTTTACACGACAATACCGCTTAACCAATCTTTTCTAAGCATTACAGCCGCAGCAAAACCAGTTTACATTATCGAAGTAACAGGTTTTGTAGTTTTTTCGTGCTGTGTGGGAGGCATAATTCCCGCAATTAACGCCTCAAAGGTGCGGATTTCAGAAATCATGAGGGCAGAATACTGATGAGAATTAAGACGGTGGATTTAACGAGGATATACAATTTAGGCTCTTATAAAATAGTCGCCGTCGATAAAGTGAACTTTGAGATAGATGAAAACCAGTTTGTCGCAATAGTTGGTCCAACAGGCTCTGGAAAAACAACGCTTCTCAACCTTATAGGATTAAATGATTACCCAACTTCTGGAAAGATTTTCATAGACGATGCTGTTGATGTTTCACTTCTTTCAGAGGGGGAGCGCAAAAAAATTAGACTTTTACGCATAGGCTTCATATTTCAAACCCTCAATTTGTTGCCAACTCTCACAGCCTTGGAAAATGTTGAGTTGCCCATGGCTTTAGCTGACAAACCCCAAAAAGAACAGCGAGAAAACGCCATAAAACTTCTCGAAGATGTTGGTTTAAGCGGAAGGCTTCATCATAAACCTAAAGAGTTGAGCATGGGTGAGATGCAACGCGTAGCAATAGCCAGAGCTTTAGCCAATAATCCTGAACTGGTTATCGCTGATGAGCCTACTGGCGAGCTTGACTCGGAAACAGCCAAAGAAATTATTGACTTGCTTTATAACATTAGCAAAAGCAAAAGGCGAACAGTTGTTGTTGCCACGCACGACGAAAAAATTGTTAATGTTGCGGATGTTGTTTACGTGATGCGTGATGGCAAGTTGAATAAAAAGGATATGTAGTTTAGAGGAGTGCGAAGTCTGTTGATTTGATTTTTCCCTTCTGGTCCACGACAATCTCGAACTTTTCAGCCCATGGATGTCCTTCCAAGTCTATTGGGCATGTGCCCCTGAAAACCCAGCAGCCGCCTTTCTGCTCAACAGTGGATATTTCTACACGTTCCGCTTTCTTTTTCTGTCTAATGAAGTCAACGACTATTTGGCGTGCAGCATCTGTGGATATTTCACCCATTCGGCGTTCCTCCACCCGCTCCGTTTTAATGTAAACTTTGAGCATTAAATGTTATGAATGTAAAATCGTTAGCGCAGTTCCACATATGCTTGGCAACGTACACATTTTCGCGATAGATTCAAATCAGCAAACGCCCAGTTTTAAACTAGGAAGTACATGAGCGAGAAAAAGCGGATAATATTGCACATAGACATGGACCACTTCTTCACGGCGGTTGAGGAGCGGGAGCACCCAGAATACAAGGGTAAACCAGTAATCGTTGGAGCAGACCCGAAAGGCGGAAAAGGAAGAGGTGTCGTAAGCACTTGCAACTACGAGGCTAGAAAGTACGGCGTTAGGTCTGGCATGCCAATATCGAAAGCTTGGAAGCTCTGCCCACACGCTATATACCTACCAGTAAACTACGAATTGTACACAAAAGTTTCAAACGAAATTATGGATATACTACGAAAATACGCGGACAAATTTGAACAGTGGGGAATAGACGAAGCCTTTTTGGACGTAACCTCCAAAGCGAAAGACTACGCGGAAGCCGAAGCACTTGCGAGGCAAATTAAAAGGGAAATCTACGAAAAAGAGAGATCAACGTGCTCAATTGGCATTGGACCAAACAAGCTTGTGGCAAAAATCGCAAGCGACATCCAAAAGCCAGACGGACTAACAATCATAAGCGAGGAAGAAGTTGAGAAGGTTTTGGCCCCACTGCCAATCCGCAAGCTTTTGTGGGTTGGAAGAAAAACCGAGCAGAAGCTTAACGCGATGGGAATAAAAACAATAGGCGACCTAGCCCGTTACGACCCCACGGTTTTAACTGAAAACTTCGGGGTTATGGGCACCCAACTTTACTTGATGGCACACGGCATAGACAAAAGCGAAGTTGAAGAAAAAAGCGAAATAAAATCCATAAGCCGAAACATAACATTCGAAGAAGACACCTCGGATTTCGCGTTAATTCAAACAACTTTGGATAAACTCGCGGAAGAAGTGCACAAAGACGTTTTAAGACAACAACTCAACTTCAAAACAGTAACCATCAAAATCCGATACGAAGACTTTGAAACGCACACGCACAGCAAAACGTTACCATTCATAACAAACCGCCTAGAAGACCTAAATAAAACGGCAAGAGAACTAATACAACCATACTTAAGACTTGACAAGAAAATAAGGCTGATAGGCGTAAAAGTCTCAAACTTTGTTTCAGCAGAAAAGCAAAAGCACTTATTTTAGCAATCTGTCAGCCAACTATTTTCTAATCCTTCGAATTTCAAAGACAACAGGATTTTCCGCGTCTGGGCAAGCATTAAAAATGACGTCTTTATCTTTGCTCCATGGAAATTCAGCGCCGTAGCGCATGGCGTAAACTTTAGGCAGTAGAACCATAAGGGCACTGTAGCATATGTCGCCTTTCACGGATTTGCCGTCAAAAACTATTTTATCGCCCACTTTATGTCCAAAAGCGCATTTTCCTTTTTGGCTTACAACTTTAACTTCAATTGTGGACACGCAAATTCACCACATTAAGGTTTTATGTCTTGATATTTCTCTTTTATCCTTTCATCCGCTATTTTAGCAATCATGGCGTTGGAAATCAGTACGCATTTTACGCCCATAAGTTCTGCTAGTTCTGCTGGTTTCTGGTCTTGCGTTATTAGCAGCAGATTGTTTTTCTTTGCATATTCCACTATGTCCTTGTCTTTTGCGCCTTGCAGCCCAACTTCTTGCACGGTTAAGGCTTCGTATCCCAAAATCTCAAAATATTCTTTTAATCCAGCGTACATTTCGTCCAGCAGCAACTTCAAACGTTTTAGACCTCCATTGCATTTTATTTAGGGGTTGTAGGGTTATTTAGAGTATTCTGATGGCAAGTTTTATAAGCAGCCGTGTGGTTGATGTGTGCATCGTGCAAAAGCGTGCTTAGGCGTGCTTAGGCTGTTTTTGCACAATAAAAGAATAGGAGTTGAAAGAGTAAATGTCAGATAGGCAAATGCATAAGGCAGTTTGTGCTGATTGTGGACAGGAATGCGAAGTTCCATTCAAGCCTGACCCAAGCAGGCCAGTTTACTGCCGAGAATGTTGGTCGAAGAGAAGAAACCAAAGGCGAAGATATTAGGTTCGCTTTACGCTTGACCAACGCTTAGGCTAATTCGTTTCTCCACGTTTATTTTTTATAGTGTAAACTTTTGCGGTAACTTGCGCCGTTTCTCGGTGGTAATTATGACGAAAAAGACTTTGAGTGTTTTATGTCATCGGGGCGGCGCAAATTATGAACGCAGTTTAAATTCCCATTTGCACCACAGATCTTTTGGATGCTGATCTGGCGGACAAACTAGACAGTTTACCTCGACTTTCAGGTTTAGTGTTTCCGCGAATTTTTTTAGATAGCCAAAACGCACTTTTTTGCATGGAAATTCTCCTAGCCCCTTGCCCAGGCGAGTCTCTTGAGTTCTACACCTATTAATGCTTAAAATAGCCTTGTTTTCGCTTACTTCAACGGTTTTGAAGGGTTGGTCTAAAGCCCAACTTGACAAACGCAAAAGATTCATTATCGTCTGCACATCGGGGTTCTCGCCTACATTTAACATTTTTCGCAGAGTTTTCGCTTCAATCTGAGCCATAGCTTCCCAAACCTCAGCATCAATTTCTGTGGCGGCTTCTGTTCCAAACCTTTTTTCTATTCCCAGAAAGTAAAGTCCATCGACCCTCCATAGGTTTCGGATTTGGAGGAAAAACATGTCCAAAAGTTTTTCAATTGGCATTTTTGATAGCATTTCGCGGTCTTCGCGGCTTCCATTAGGATATTCGCTCATGCCCTACACCTGCAGATTCGACAATTATTGTTGGTTAATCTTTTAAACCTAACCCAGAAAATATTGGTAAAAGAAACGTGGCGGATAATTTGTCGTGGCTAGAGCAACTGATAAAAATAATAATTCTCGGGTTAATTCAGGGCTTTACCGAGTGGCTTCCAATTTCAAGCACTGGGCATTTGAAATTGGCTGAGCGTTTTCTGCAGTTCTCGTCTCCTAGAGATTCACTTATTTTCGATTTTGCCCTTCACATTGGAACGTTGGTTGTTGTGATGTTCTTCTTTAGAAGGGAAATCATGGAAATATTGCTTGCTCTTGTTAGGTTGGATTTCAAAACTGAAAATGGAAAAATGATACCGCTAATTGTTGCTGGAACAATACCAGCCATAGCCGTTGGGCTCATTCTAGAAAAGACTGTTGAAACGCAAATAGCACAAAATTTCACGTTAATCGCAATGGCTTTTATCCTATGTGGAGCAATTCTCTACGTCACTAGAATGGGGAAGGAAAAAACCGATGAAATAGGCTTTTCAACGGCAATAATTGTTGGAGTTGCAGAGGGTATAGCAATAGTTCCAGGACTTTCAAGGAGCGGATTGACGATTGCGGCGGCGCTGCTTTTGGGTTTAAAACGCGAAAAAGCCTTCAAATTCTCCTTTCTGCTTTCAATTCCAGCGGTTATCGGCGCCATAGGTTACACTTTTTGCACAGAATATGAAGCTTTGGCATCTGCGGGTTTGGGTTTAACGGAAATCCTTGTAGGCGTTATCGTTTCGATGGTTGTTGGATACTTCGCTTTGAAAATTCTCTGGAAAACCTTAGCGGTTAAGAAGTTCCACTTTTTCGCGTTTTACTGTTGGCTTGTTGGCGTGCTGCTTGTTGCGCTTGGTTTAAGCGGTTTCTAACCAGTGTGGCTTGCCCGAAAGAAAGTCTGTTAGGAACTTCGCGAACTCCTTGTTTCGAGTGTAAATATCCGCTATTTCGTCGTTTACAAGTATTCTAAACTCTTCACGTATTTTCTTTGAAATTTCTTCTGCAACTCCAGCGTTTCTGCCACCGTCCTTCAGTTTCTCCTTGAGTAATGACGTGGCACTGGTGTGTTTTCTGCGAACTTCAACAACCCATCGCCCATCCTCAATGTATGGTCCAGATATTGTTTCCGCATTTCCAATGTACTTTTTGAGAAAGTTTTCACATTCCTTCGCCTTCTCTATTGGCGGTCCCAAGTGCTTCTTTATCTGCGGCAGAGTTTGCTGCTCAACTTCAAAAATAAACGTGTTAAACGTCTTTTCGTCGCTCCACACTGTTTGCCTCAAAACCTTAAAGTCATTAAGCTGAAGCAACTTGCCTAGCGAACGCTGCGTCTTGTAGAGTTGCCCCCATAAAACGTCTGGTACGGCGTCAACCTTTCCAAACGTTATAAATATCGTCGCTGAACCTCGCCTCTTGAATTCTTCTTTAAGCTCTTTCGTGGTTAGGGCGAGCTTCTCTGGTGGATAAAAGAATTTTAAGTTTGGGTTTTTGAGAAAACTTCTGGATGCCGCCATAAACGTGTAAAGCTTTTGCGGTTGCACGGCAGAAGCCACATTTCTTCCCTTATCAACTGGGTCTACAAGTACTAGTGGTTCGGGAAAAAGAAGCGCAAGTTCGTTTTGCCTTTCTCTATAATAGTTTTCGATGTCTATGACGAGTCTCTGTTTGGCTTCCGCAAAAGCCTTCAACGTGTCAATGAAACTTTTGTAGTACAAAATTAATAGTTCACATAGGTAGCCGCTGAAACCGCCGATTTTTATTTCGGCGCCATAAACGCCTATTCCCTTCATGAACTTCTTCAATAGGCGCACTTCATCCCGCATTTCTGCTGATAAATGCTTCTTAACGTAATCTGTGTGGTATGGCGTTCTATCCGTGGCGCTTAGCCACTCGCCGCATTTCACATCATAACACGGCACAATGTTAACCCTTACGCCTTCAACAATTGCCTCAAGATAGGGGTGTTCGGCAAACCTTTCAATCTGCTTTGAGCCTTCTGTGGCTTTTCGGGCTACTTTTAGGCAAGTCTCGCCAAGCGATTTTCTGGGGATTGATGTTGGAACACGCATGAAAATGTCTATGTCTGGCTCTTCGCTTAGCCAAGTGTCTTTTGCGATGGAACCTTCAAGTCGCACAGTGGCTTTTATGCCTAAGGCTTTACATGCTAGAATAATCTTTTTTTCAAGCTTTTCCGCTAAAGTTTCGATTTTTTCGCGTTCTTCCTTTTTCGGCGTTATTCGCCCTAAAACCGTCTTACAGATTTTTTGGATTTTCTCTTGCATTGACTCGCCTTTTCTCCTGCGCTATTTTTGTGGGCAATGCTCTTTGAGGGTTGAGTATATTGGTCCTTTTGGTGTTAGGTCGCTTCGTTTAAGTCTTAAACACGCTGCTCTTACTGTTCCAAAATCGTAGTTTAAATTTTGGTTTATGCATTTGACAAGTTCCGCCTTGTTTTTTCCAGATTTTACTCGTGCAATTGTTAGGTGTGGGCTAAAGCCCTTGGGGTCTGGTGCAAAACCTAAACTGCGCAGACGCGGCTCGAGTTGGTTGAAAATTTCTTTTAGTTGGATTGCGCCTTCTGTTATTCCAGCCCACAACACGCGTGGATAATGCATATTCGGAAATGCGCCTATGCCGCTTATTTTCACATTAAACGGTGTAAACTGCACTTTTTTGAGTGTTTCGCCGATTTTTTCAACGGTGCCGCTTGTTATGTTTCCGAGAAACCTTAGGGTTATGTGGATGTTCTTTGGCTCAACAAGTTTCAAGTCTGCGCCAGTCTCAAACAACAATTTTTGTATGTCACCGATTCTTTTTAGAATTGATTCGTCTTCTATGTCGAAGGCTATAAAGCTTCTAATGTTTTCGGGCATTGCCTATTCCTTCGCATATTCTCTACTAGGCTTTTCCATAAATGCTTTTAACATAAAAAGAGCATTGTAATAGCCAGTTAATTCCAAATTCAACGTGGTGCACATGGCATCGAACATAGCGGAAAAACTTGTAGTTGGCGTTGCGGGCATGCCTGGCGCTGGAAAATCTGTTGCCGTAGAGGTTGCGAAAGGAATGGGCTACGATGTTGTCGTTATGGGAGATGTTGTAAGAGAAGAAGCGCGCAAGAGAGGTTTAGAGTGTACTCCTGAAAACCTTGGGAAAATTATGGTTGAGCTTAGGCTTAAAGAGGGAAACAGTGTAATAGCGAAAAGGTGTATACCGAAAATATTGGAGGCAAAAAGGGCGAAGGTTATAGTTGACGGCATAAGAAGCATGGCGGAAGTTGAAGAGTTTAAGAGGCACTTTAAAAATTTCACACTAATCGCCATTAAAGCTTCCCCAGAAACAAGGTTTAAACGCTTATACCACCGCAAGAGAAGCGACGACCCAAAAAATTGGGACATCTTCCATGAAAGGGACATGCGGGAACTCTCAGTTGGGCTTGGTGAAGCCATAGCCAAAGCCGAGCATACAATAGATAATGAGTGTACGCTTAAAATTGTTAAGATGCAAATTGCGGAAGTTTTGAGGAAGGTTGAGGAGAAATGGATAAGGTGAAAGTTTTCGTTGAGGTTGAAGTTAATCCAACAGAAGATGAAGGAAAAGTTAAACGTGCTGTTGAAAACATTTTTGGAAGTTTAACTTTCCAGTCAAAGCCACTACGCAAAGGAAACATCCTAATGGGCGAGGCTTCCGGACTTGAAGCACTCACAAAACTTTACAATCTACTGCGGAGAGAACGCGTCCGAGACGCTGCAAAAAGCATCTTTCTTGAAGGCGCAAATGAGAAAACAATAAATTTCTGCTTGAACAAGCAAGTTGCCTTTGCCGGGCACATTTCGTTTTCTAAGGAGGTTGCAGAGTCGCCGTTAGGACCAATAAAGGTTAAAATAGAATGTGACAATCCAAGAGAATTAATTGAGTGGCTTGTTTCAAAATAGTGGTGAGCGCGAAATGAGTTTAAAAGAAGTTTACGGGCATATTGACGCCAACGCAGACGCTTTTGTTAAAGACCTTGTCAAACTTGTGAGACAGCCAAGTGTTTCCGCAAAAGGCGAAGGAATAGAAGCATGCGCAGACTTGGTAGAGAAAATGCTGAAAAAAGTAGGCTTCTCAACGAAAATTCTTCGTCCAAAAAAGGGGAATCCCGTTGTTTACGGAGAGTTTAAATCAAAAAGCGCCAAAAAAACGCTTCTATTCTACAATCATTATGATGTGCAGCCGCCAGACCCCATAGAAAAATGGACTTACCCACCATTCAGCGGCAAAATAGTTGACGGCAAAATTTTCGGCAGAGGCGCCACTGATAACAAGGGAAATTTTATTTCAAGGCTGAAGGCTGTCCAATCGCTGTTGGAGGTTACTGGCAATTTGCCCATCAACATTAAATTTTTTGTTGAAGGCGAAGAAGAGATTGGAAGCCCAAATCTCGAGCCAGTAATAAAAGAAAATAAGCGTCTATTTTCCGCAGATGCAGCCATATGGGAATTCGGCGGAACCAACAGACAAGGTAGACCACATTTGTATTTGGGGTTGAAGGGAGTCTTGTCTGTTGAAATAATGGCATGTGGCGCCGCTAAGGATGTTCACTCGGCAAACGCGCCATTAATAGTTAATCCTGCTTGGCGTCTTGTTTGGGCGTTAAACCTTCTAAAGGCTGCTGACGAAAAGATTTTGATTGATGGCTTTTATGAGAATGTGCTGCCGCCTTCGGCTGAAGAGGTTGAATGTTTAAAGGATATTCCTTTTGAAGAAGAGGAAATGAAAGAGGAACTTGGAATAAAGGAGTTTTTGGGAAAAAGGCGTGGGCAAGAAGCTTTGAAAGCTTTGCTCTTTCAGCCTACATGCACCATAAACGGTTTAATTTCGGGATACACTGGCAAAGGTTCAAAAACTGTTTTGCCGCACGAAGCCTCTGTGAAGCTTGACTTTAGGCTTGTTCCAAACCAAAAGCCAACAGAGATTTACGCGAAACTTGTTAGTCACTTGAAAAAGCATGGTTTTGGCGACTTAAAAATTATCCAGCACGGCTCCACAGAACCATCGAGAACGCCAATCAGCGACCCGTTTGTAAGGTTTGTTGCAAAAACCGCCGAGGAAATTTACGGCAAAAAGGCAGTTGTTTACCCGACAAGCGCGGGCTCTGGACCTATGCACTTGTTTAGAAACTTTTTGGGTTACCCCGTTGTTTCTGTGGGTTGTGGCCATCCAGAAGCTAATGAGCATGCGCCTAACGAGAATTTGAAAATTGAAAGTTTCATTCAAGGGATAAAGTTTATTGCAACTTTAATCAGCAATTTTTCTTTTGAACGGTGCTAACATTGTCCTCAAAAGCCATAATAACGCCTCGAGGAGCCGTCTTACTTGGAAGCTATGTGGCTTGCGACGCTTACGAGGAAGCGAGGCCATTAAGGGTTGTAACCCACGCACACGCTGATCACATGATTGGACTACAGCGGAGCCTAAGAACATGCGAAAAAGTTCTGATGACCCCAGCCACAAAAGATTTAATCGATGTTATTAAAAGTCCGCTTTTTCTCATGAGCGGATTTATCGAAACACTTGATTATGGTAAAACTTTACAGTACATGGAAGAGCGAATAAACTTTTTTAGGGCAGATCACATAGTTGGCGCGACGCAGGTGCTCGTTGAAGACGCTGAGGGAACGCGAATCGGTTATACTGGGGATTTTAGGATTGATGAGACCCCAGTTTTGGAGGCGGATGTTCTTGTTATGGAGGCAACCTATGGAAACCCCAATTGTAGGCGCTCTTTTAATAGGGATGTTAGGGAATTGCTTGTTTCAATTGTTGAAGAAGGCTTGAAAAGCGGTGCTGTTTACGTTTTTGGTTATCATGGCAAACTTCAAGAGGCTATGCAAATTTTGCATAGTGCAAACGTTAAAGCGCCTTTTGTTGTTCCAGAAAGGGTTTTTCATGTTTCCAGAATCTGTGAAAAGCATGGCATGCGTCTTGGACGCTTAATTCTCTCTGAAGAAAGGGAAGCAAGGGAACTCCTTGAGAAAAATTCGCCTTGCGTTGCCTTTTATCACATGAGTTCGCGGGATAGGTTTGGAAGTAAATGTTTTAAGGTTTATGTTAGCGGTTGGGAGTTTGACTTGCCATGCCGCGAAATTTCCGAAAGAGAGTACATTGTTGCCTTAAGCGACCATTCGGATTTTGATGGCTTAATGGAGTACGTTAGGCGCTCTAAACCGAAGCTTGTTGTTACGGATAATTTTCGGGTTGGTTATGCTGAAACTTTGGCTAGGGAAATTAGGAAGCGTTTTGGGGTTTCCGCTTTAGCTTTGCCTAGGCGTTAGGATTTATGGCGAAAGCGTAGTGTATAGAATATTACGACAAAAGATTTATTTTCTTCCACACCCGTTTTATTGTAGAATTCGGATTTAGATTCCGAATTCACATATCTTAAATAAGAATAAACAAGACATTCCGAGTGCGAAACACAATGCCCTCCCCACTACAACCAGAGTTCTTCGCACTGTTAGGCATAGACCTCTTTCTAGCGATAAGCCTACTCACATGCTTACTTGACAAACATTTTCCATGGCAGTTGCCCTATGTCTATCAGTTAGCAGCTTTGGCTGGGTTTGGACAACTGCTCATAAACCGCGAGTTTATGGCGATGTTCGGCGAGTACATGCGCTTCTGGGGAAGCCTCCTCTACTTAATAGTGGCACTAGCAAACATCGTCGCCATAAACGCGTACTTAGGCGTAATAAAGAAACTGCTCGCATATGCAAAAGTCTTCATGTTCACAGTCACATTTCCAGCCATAACGCTATCCGCATTTTTCGTAACAAACTACACAGAAATCGCCACACATCCGCTGGTCATGCTTCCAACGCTCTCCTGGGAAGTCACGTTCATAGGCATAGTAGCATTTGACACGCTTGTAGTGGGTGTGGGCACATACGTTTTCTTCAAGCCGAAATGGTGGTACATCGCTCTGGGTGCAGGCGCAGCGATAATCGGCTCAAGCATATACGTTCTGGTTAAGCCTTCGTGGGGAGCGGCAGCCTTCGTAGTCTCAGCAGTAGCCCTAGCATTAGCCTGCATCCTAGTCCTAGGCGTAAGCATCTACGTACTCGCAAGAATATGGATAGAAACCCTAAAAGAAAGAAAAAGAAGAAAAGGAGGTGAAAACACAAAATGAAAACAAACACAAAAAAAATACTAAAACTGTCAATTCTGCTAGTGACATCACTTTTGATAGCAAATGTAAGCGCCCAAGTTTACAAGCAGATGTTTCTAAACGCACAAGTGGGCGTTGCGGGATTATCACTAAAATGGGTAAACGGAAGCAATAGTGAGGCACAATCCAACATTGTTGGTTCGACTTGCACGATAGAGGGTTTGGAAGGTTATCCGGGTCTGACAGCATCATTTAATGATACCGTGAGAATTACAAATGCAGGCTCGAGCACAGTCACATTCAGTATCACTACAACGCAATGCGCGGGCAGCGAAGAAAACTTGACATCAATTTACATAAGGATATACAATTATAGTGACGGTAGTCTATTATACAGCTTGACTGTTTGGGATGGCACTAACATAGGTGATCCTTTAACAAATCTTCAAATTGACGCGGGCGTAACATGGACATTATCGTGGGAGATTACATGGTCTGATGACGCAATAGTATCTGATTATGTCAACGTAGCATTGAGGCTTGACGTAAGCTCATAAAATCTCTCACTCTTTATTTTTTCTAAACTTTTTGAAGCGAAGTAAAATACCGACTTTGTATGTTCTGCCAAAACTTGTAAACAAATCATAAATGAACCGCAAAGTCGGCTAACATTTAAAAGTAAAGCACACTCTGAATATTCGACTAGTACGAGATGATATACATGAGTAAGTCGTCTTTGGTTTCGGGTTTCTATAAGCTTAGCATTAAAGAGCGTTTGGAGTTTGTTAAGGAATTTGCTGGCTTAACCGATGATGAATGCGCTTTGCTGCAGAATACTGGTTCTCTGCCCCTAGATTTGGCTGACCGTATGATTGAAAATGTTGTTGGCGCAATTCCAATACCGCTTGGCATAGCCGTTAACTTCCTCATAAACAAACGCGACTATTTGATTCCAATGGCTATTGAAGAGCCTTCCGTTGTTGCTGCCGCAAGTTATGCTGCAAAAATGGCACGCGATGGAGGAGGCTTCTACGCGAGCAGCACGCCGCCAATAATGATTGGACAGGTGCAAGCAGTTGGAATAAAAGACCCCTACGCGGCTAGGCTGCGCATAATACAAGCAAAAGAAGAAATCTTAAAGAAGGCTAATGACCAAGACCCAGTGCTTGTTTCCGTCGGCGGAGGAGCAAAAGACCTAGAAGCAAAAGTTATCCAAACAACGCAAGGACCAATGGTTATTACAGAGTTGCATGTGGACTGCCGCGATGCCATGGGCGCTAATGCTGTTAACACTATGTGCGAGGCTGTCGCACCAATGATAGAGCGCATTACGGGCGGACGTGTTTATTTGCGGATTATTTCGAATTTGGCTGTTAAGCGTTTGGCAAGGGCATGGTGCATCGTGCCAAAGGAGGCTGTTGGCGGAGAAGAAGTCGTTGATGGCATAGTGAACGCTTGGGCTTTCGCCGCCGCAGACCCATACCGCGCAGCTACGCATAATAAGGGAATAATGAACGGCATAATCGCCGTGATAATCGCCACGTGCAACGACCACCGCGCAATAGAAGCTGGCGCACACGCCTACGCCGCGAGAAACGGACAATACACAACGCTTTCCACTTGGGAGAAAAACGAAAACGGCGATTTGGTGGGCTCTATTGAGTTGCCAATGGCAGTCGGCTTGATAGGTGGTGCGGTGCGAACACACCCAATAGCCCACATAGCCCTAAAAATACTTGGAGTGAAAACGGCAAACGAGTTCGCAGAAGTTTTAGCCGCAGTTGGTTTAGCCCAAAATCTAGGCGCATTAAGAGCTTTGGCGCATGAAGGCATACAACGCGGACACATGTCGCTTCACGCGAGAAACATAGCGATAGCCGCGGGTGCAACTGGCGAACTCATAGATTTAGTTGCCGAAAAAATGGTTGAAGAACGCAAAATCCGCATGGACAGAGCCAAAGAACTAATCGAACAGCTTAAAGCCTCTGGAAAAACATAGGCTTACGCAAATTCAAAGCCAATCTTGGAAGCCTGTAAAATGAAAGTAATACCTGGACCAGCATCAAAGGAGCTAGGCGAAAAAATAGCACAAATCCTAAAAATCGAAACAATCCCAGTAATCTTTAAAACTTTTCCAGACGGTGAATCCTACATACGCTTCGAAACAGAAAAATTGGAAAACGAAGATGTTATAATTGTGCAAACAACAAGTCCACCACAAGACCAGAGGCTCATACAGTTATTTCTCATGGCAGACAACGCCAGAGACATGGGAGCAAAAAGCATAACCATTGTTTCGCCATATTTTGCCTATGCAAGACAGGATAAACGGTTCATGACTGGAGAAGCCTTCAGCATCAAAACCATCATGAAGCTCATGGAAAGCTGCGGTGTAAACAAGCTCATAACCGTTAATGCGCACAGTCCAACAACACTGAAAACCTTCAATGTTCCAGTTGAAGATTTATCGGCTGTCCCACTGCTTGCAGAACATTTCAGAAAGGAAGGTTTAGCGGAAAATCCCGTTTCGCTTTCTCTCGGCAAAAAGGCATTAAGCATGGCTGTAGAAGCAAACAGCGTTCTTAACGGGGGCTTCGACTACATTTCAACACGAAGAGACGTGATAAGCGGCAATGTCACGCTTGAAGAAAAGCCCTTGCCAGTAAAAAACAGAGACGTGGTAATATTTGATGATATCATAAGCAGCGGCGGAACAATGGCGAAAGCAGTAAAATACGCAAAAAGTCAAGGTGCGCGTAAAGTCTACGCCGCTTGCGTACATCCGCTTTTGATTGGAGACGCCCAAAAAAGGATTATGGAAAATGGTGCTGACGGGATAGTTGGCACAGACAGCGTCCCAAGTCCAGTGAGCAAAGTTTCGCTTGCACCATTAATATGTAAAGCCTTAAAGCCCTAAAGGAGCATGAAGGTGGCTAAGCTATTCTTTCTGCTTTCAGGCGAACATGAAACTCTGCCAACCTCAGAGTTAAAAGCCATACTTGAAACAGAAAAACACCCATACAAAGTGGTAGAAGAACTCGACCAAGTGTTGAGGATTGAAGCAGACGCGAGTTGCGTGGAAAAAGTAAGGCACAGAGCAGCATTAACGCGACTTTGCGGACTTGAACTTTTCACATGCAATGCTGAAATAAACGCGATTGCAAAAGCCCTACGCTCAACAAACATAAGCGAGTTTTTAGCTGACAGTGAAAGCTTTGCTGTCCGCGTTAAAAGAGTGAAAGAATACGCAAAAAAACTTGACAGCATGCCTCTTGAAAGGAAGCTCGGCGAAATCGTACTTAACATCAATGCAAAAGCACGTGTAAGCCTAAAAAACCCAGACAAAACGTTCGTGGGAATATTAACAAACGAAAAGTTTGTTTTTGGAATTAAACTCGCGGAAATTCCGCCAAAACCCTTCGTCGAAAGACGCCCAAAGAAAAAACCCTTCTTCCACCCATCCGCAATGCCGCCGAAGCTGGCAAGATGTATGGTAAACCTAGCCAAACCAGAAAATGGAGAAATCGTATGTGACCCATTCTGCGGAACTGGGAGCATGCTCATTGAAGCTGCACTTATGGGGTTTAAGGTTTTAGGTTTAGACGCGCAGAGGTACATGGCAAGAGGAAGCCTCAAAAACCTAGCCTACTTCGGCATAAAACCAGAAGGCATCATAGTCGCAGATGCACGTGAACCACCAGTAAGAAGGGTTGACTGTATAGTAACAGACCCGCCCTATGGCAAGTCAGCTTCAACCCTAAAAAGGACGACGAAGCAGCTTGTTGAAGAAGTTTTAACCGCAGCTAGCGACATATTAAAAAGTGGAAAAAGGATTTGCATTGCGTCTCCAAAAACGTTAAACATCGGGAAAATTGGTGAAAGCTTGGGATATAAACACGTGGAATCCCATTTTGTTTATGTCCACAGAAGCTTAACAAGAGAAGTAGCCGTCTTCGAAAAGGTGTAAGCCCATGAGCCTAAACATAATCTTCCTAGGCACCGCTGGAAGCGTCCCAACCCCAAAAAGAAGCTTACCAGCCATACTAATACAACGCAAGGGAGAACAAATAATGTTTGACTGCGGCGAAGGCGTCCAAAGACAAATGATAAAAGCAAAAACAAGCTTCCACAAAAAAATGAAAATCTTCATAACACATATGCACGGAGACCACGTTCTAGGCTTGCCAGGGCTACTCCAAACAATGGCGCTACTAGATAGAGAAAAGAAGTTGGAAGTTTATGGGCCTATTGGAATAAAACGTTTCCTAGAATGTATTAGAGAAACCGTTCAGTTCGTTCTAACATTTCCAATAGAAATACACGAAATAGGCGACGAAGGCACAATATGCGAAGAAGGAGAATATGTTGTCCAAGCAGTTTGGGCTAACCACGTAATCCCAAGCCTCGCATACGCATTAACTGAAAAACCGCGCCCAGGAAAATTCTACCCAGAAAAAGCAAAGGCGCTTGGAGTTCCAGAAGGACCACTGTGGTCAAAACTGCAGCATGGACACAATGTTAGGCTGTCGGATGGGCGAACTATAAAACCAGAAGATGTTACTGGACCGCCAAGACCTGGAAGGAAAATTGTCTATACTGGCGACACGAGACCATTTAAGGGGTTCGCAAAATTTGCAGCTAACGCAGACATAGTAATTCACGATGCCACTTTAGACGACGCTCTTGGCGAAAGAGCAGAAGAGGATGGACATTCAACGCCAGAGCAAGCTGCAAAAAACGCGAAAAAGGCAAAAGCGAAACAGTTAATTCTTACACACATCAGCGCAAGATACGACGATGCAAACGTGCTTCTACAGCAGGCGCAAAGAGTTTTTAAGAACACGCTTGTGGCAGAAGATTTCATGAAAATAGAAGTTCCGCTTTTGGAGAGCTAACGCACTAAACTAGTAGTTGTTTAATTTTTTCCACACTTTCCATAACATGCTCTATGGACTCAACTATCACGACGCCATTAAACTCCGTTTTCTTTAGAAGTTTTGCAAACTTTTCCCAGTTTACTGTGCCATAGCCTATTCCTAAATGTTGGTCTTCTCGTCCATTATTATCGTGAACATGCACATGAACTATTTTGTCTGCAAAGTTAGCCAGAAACTGTTCAATTTGTCCATTCAAGTTTGCGTGTCCAACATCTAAGGCTAAGCCTATAGGCTCGTTAACTTCCTTGTAAAACTTTTCAAAATCCGCCGTGCCCTTCATTAGGAAGGGATAGGGTTCTGGCACGTTTTCTATTGCTATTCTCACGCCATAATCATCTGCAATTTTCGAGAGAAGTCTTGCTGTTTCACGGTTTTGAATCCAATCGGCATTTGGGTAGAACATGCTGATGCCAGTTTTCAGTCCTGGATGGAAAACCCACATGTAAGCGTCTAGGCTGTTTGCGTTAGCGATTGATTTTTCCAGTCTCTTGAGCATAGCCTTCAGCATGAAATCGGATGGGGAAGCAATGTTTATGTCCGCGAACGGTGCGTGAACCGAATATTTTAGATTGTAGGATTCTCCCAAATTCTTTAAGGTTAGTGTTTTTCGATTGTCTAATGCGTGAAGCCCGTCGTCGACAACTTCTACGTAGCGCACTTTCGCTTCAACTATTCTTTCACTCATTTGCGCGAATGGCTTACCTAAACAGTGAAGCGTGGACAAGCCTATTTTTTGTTCTGCCATATTTTGTCCAGCCGAACCTTAATTTGTCTGCGTATTTGGTGTTTCCTTCTTATAACGCTATTTTTGGAAAAACAAACTATTCACTATTCATAATTCGATTCCACTTCTAAAGTGAAGATGTACTCCTAATTTAGACTTCATATTCATACAAGTTAAATGCGAAAAGTTGGAGAATCCACTTGATGTAGTCGTGTTTATGATGGAAGCATAAGAGATGCCGCGAGAAGTTAATGCTGCAGCCGAGTTTACAGAGTATTTAATAAGCGAAAGTGGATTTCGCAGTTTGGTTGAAAATGCAGCTGTTGCTGTTGGCGTTACGGACACTAGAGGGCGTTTCGTGTATGTTAACAAGGCTATGACTGATTTGTTGGGCTACTCTGCCGATGAAATGCTTGGTCGCCCATTCAAGTTTTTCCTACATCCAGAAGACAGAGCCAAGATAATACGCTTATTTCTCAGAATCGTTGTGTTGCGTAGGCAGCCAAGAGATTTGGAGTTTAGGGCTTTACGTAAGGATGGTTCAATCTTACATTTGTGGTCAAAGCCCACACGCTTCGTTGTTAACGGCAAAACTGTCGGTTTTCAAGCAATAATAGTGGACATAAACAAGCTTAAGGAAGCTGAAAAAAAGTTAATGGAAACCAACAGAAAGCTTGAAACCATTTTTGAAACGGCGTCAGAAGGTATAATGACCGTTGATGAAAACGAAAACATAACTTTCGTTAACAACGCATTCGCTAGGATGCTTGGTTATAAGGAACATGAGCTTATTGGGGTAAATCTGCGAAAATTCGTCGAAGAAAAAGATTTCCAAAAAATAATGAAACAGACATATGTCAGAAAGCAAGGAAAAACTAGCCGCTATGAAATAACCCTATACAATAGGGATGGCAAACCGCGCATTCTTCAAGTCTCAGCGTCACCACTATGGAATGAAAAGGGCGAGTACAAAGGCGCAATAAGCATCATAATGGACGTCACTAAACGCAGAAAGATGGAAGAGCGACTCAAAGAATCTGAAGAGAGACTTGAACGCCTAATAGAATATGCGCCAGACGCAATCTACATAAACGATTTACAAGGAAGATTCATCGACGGAAACAAGCAAGCAGAAGCCCTAATAGGCTATAGTAAAGAGGAGCTTGTTGGAAAAAGCTTCTTTGAAGTTGGAATTTTTCCAAGAGAATATCTGCCCAAAATCGAAGAGGCAGTAGCCAAGAACACGCGTGGAGAAAAATACGGTCCAGAGGAAATCGAGCTGATGAGAAAAGATGGTGAAAGGATTTTTGTTGAAATATCAGCGTTTCCAGTGCCCAGCGGCAAAAAAATCGAAGTTATAGGCATTGTTAGGGACATAACTGAAAGGAAGCAGTTGCAGAAAAAGCTTGAAGAATACGCTCAGCATCTCGAAGAACTTGTGGAGCAAAGAACGAAAGCCTTGAAAGAAGCCCAGGAGCAACTCATAAAAGCTGAAAGGCTTGCCGCCATCGGACAAGTCGCGGCTATGGTGGGACATGATCTTCGAAACCCGCTTGCGAGCATAAACAGCGCCGTTTACTATTTGAAGAATAGGTTGGCTACGTCCGCTGATAAAAAAGTCATGGATATGCTAAAGCTTATAGAGGAAAGCGTGGAACACGCGAACAGCATCATCACAGACCTTCTTGAATATTCGCGTGAAATAAAACTGGAGTTTACGGAGACAACTCCGAAAGCATTAGCAGAAGAGGCATTGTCAGTTGTTCAGATTCCAGAGAAAATACAAGTTGACGATTTGACGCAAGACAAGCCGAAAATGAAGATCGACGTTGAAAAGATGAAGAGAGTTTTCGTTAACATCATTAAGAATGCTGTGGACGCCATGCCAAACGGCGGCAAACTCACAATAGCAGCAAGAGAAGCTAATGGAAACGTAGAGATATCCTTCACCGACACTGAGAAGGGCATGACAAAAGAGGTTATGGACAAGATTTGGACGCCGTTCTTCACAACAAAGTCTAGGGGCATGGGTTTAGGCTTACCAATATGCAAACGCATTGTGGAAGCGCATGGCGGTAAAATTTCAGTAAAAAGCACTGTTAACAAAGGAACAACTTTCACGGTGACCATCCCAATCAGACCAAAAAGCGAAGAGAAAGGAGGTGAAAAAGTTTGGTTAGACATGCCAGAATACTTGTCGTCGACGATGACGAAAGCATAAGAAAAGTGCTAAAAACCATTTTAGAAGATGAAGGATACGTTGTTGACACTGCTGCAAGCGGAGAAGAAGCCATAAGAAAATCTCACAAGAAATTCTACAATTTAGCTTTGATTGACATTAGGCTGCATGACACGGAAGGCGTAAAACTCCTACAAAAGTTGAGGGATACTGTGCCAAAAATGCGCAAAATAATGGTTACGGGTTATCCAACACTCCAAAATGCAATGGAAGCCCTAAACAAAGGTGCAGACGGTTATGTTGTGAAGCCACTTGACATGAAAAACCTCTTAGCGATAATAAAGGAACAGTTGAAAAAGCAGGAGGAAGAGAAAAAGTACAGCCAAGAGAAGGTCAAAGAGTTCATAGAAACACGCGTAAGGGAGCTTGAAGAACAAAAGACAACATAAATAATCCATATCAACTTCCTTAATTTCGTTAAATTTTGAAGAGCTAATTTGCTTTTGTTGGAAAAGTTTATTTCATTGTTAAGTGTGTTATGAACAAAGCGTTGGCGGATAAACATCCGCTGGAATGTAACCCTATAAGCAAAGGGTTGAACCATAAACTAAGAAGGAGGAATGCTTTAAAATGGCGTACAAGTACATTGCAGAGGCTTGGTCGAAACCAGAAAAATCCTTTGTAGACGAGCTTATGCGCCAGAGACTAATCGAATGGCGTAGGCAACCAGCCATAACCCGCGTAGAAAAGCCTACAAGACTTGACAGAGCAAGAAAGCTGGGTTATAAGGCGAAACAAGGCTTCATAATAGTCCGCGTCCGCGTTAGAAGAGGAGGCTTACGCAAACAGCGACCAAAATCTGGAAGAAGACCAAAACGCATGGGTGTTAAAAAGTTTAAGCCTGCCAAAAGTTTAAGGCTAATAGCTGAAGAACGCGCTGCAAGAAAGTTTCCAAACCTTGAAGTGTTAAACTCTTATTGGGTAGGCGAAGACGGACGCTCAAAATGGTTTGAAGTGATAATAGTGGATCCGCATCACCCAGCGATAAAGGCTGACGAGGACGTAAACTGGATAACGCAAAAACAGCACAAGAAAAGAGTTTTCAGAGGGTTGACAAGCGCGGGCAAGAAAGTTAGAGGGTTAAGGCTGAAGGGACGCGGTGCTGAAAAGTTTAGACCAAGCAAGAAGGCTGGAATGGGAGAATAGCCCACATGATGGCTTTAAAGCCAAAGGTCTTCAAAAAAGATGGAAAACAGCGTTTAGGGAAGGGTTTCAGCCGAGAAGAATTGAAGAAGGCTGGAATAAACCTAAAAGACGCTTTGAAGCTTGGGATCCCAATAGATTCTAGGCGGAGGACAGCACACCAGGAAAACGTTAATGCAATCAAGGGTTTTCTGGAAAACATAAAGGAAAAGCCTCGCCGCAAAGCAAAATCTAAAAAGTAATATGGACTTTTAATTAATAGCAGTGATAGAATCTTTGTCTTCTAAAAACCCAATAGGATACATTGACATAAGGGTGTTTGCACACGCCACAGAAGACCCGGAGAAAGTCCTAATAGCTGTGCGCAACATGCTCCCACCAGAAACGCTAGACACCATCACATTCAAAAAGTCAAGTTTAACTGGGCACCATGGAAACCCAATAATACTATTCGAAGCGCGAGTCAATGACAAGAACGCGGTTCAAGCGATTTTCGGGAAAATTGCCGCAAGCCTAGGCATTATGGACAAGGAGATGCTGAGCGGCGAAATTGAAAACCATTTGGAAAGGGGAAACCTCTATCTTAGACTTGATAAGCAATCCGCCTATCTAAACGAGGCGAAAATTGCAAAGGCTGACGCAATCCACTTTAAGATACATTTCAAAAAGGAAAAGCCGAAAGAAATAGTTGAAATTTGCAGAAAGTTCGGGTTGCTCCCATGAAAAAGGCATACGCAGACCTTCATTTGCTTCCAAACCCGAGAGATTTGGAGCAAGTTTCGCGAATTGTAGGTAAGGCTTCGGAGCTTGGATATTCGGTTATAGGTGTGCCCTTGCCGCAGAATTTTCAGCAAGAAGAAGTTCAGAAACTAAAAAGCTTATGCGCCGAAAATGGAATTGACTTTGTTTCGCGTGTGGATTTAAAGCCTCGAAGCCCAAAAGAGTTAATTAGAGATTTAAGGAAGCTGCGGAGAAGATTTGAGTTAATAGCCGTACTATGCACTTCAAAGAGCGTCGCCAGACAAGCGGCAAAAGATAGACGCGTAGACCTCCTGAACTTTCCATCAACAGACTTTCGCAAAAGATTCTTTGATAGGGCAGAGGCAGAACTGGCTTCAAATGCCTTAGCGTCGCTGGAAATAGACATTAAGCCACTACTGACGCTTGAGGGGTTGGCAAGAGCAAGATTCACACATAGCCTAAGAAGAGAAGCCATAATAGCCATTGAATACGGCGTTCCAATAGTGGTTTCGAGTGGTGTTGCGGATGAAAAGCTAATGCGAAAACCAATGGAACAAGCCTCTTTGGCTTTTCTCTTCGACCTAGACGAGGCAGCAGCCCTAAAAACGGTGTCAAAAAACCCAGTAGCCATAGTGAAAAGGAATAGGGAGAAGCTCAGCCCAAAGTTTGTTGCGCCTGGAATCCGCGTGATTCGGAGAGGAAAAGATTGTTGAAGAAAGCGAAGAGGCGATACTTGGCGCTTAAAATAGAATCTGCGGAAAAGTTTAGTTTAAAAGAATTTATTGACACTGTTTGGAACGCGGTATTGAAGCTTTATGGGGAGTACGGCGCAAGCCAAACAGGATTAACTCTAATAAGCTTTAACGACGAGCGCCAAATAGCGGTTATACGCATTTTACACACTGCCCTAAAAATGGTTAAGGCATCAATAGCAACGATAACGGAAATAGGCGGAAAACCAGCAAGCATCCACATACTAACAGTTTCAGGAACAATAAAAGCACTAAACAAAAGAATAGAAAAATTAAACCAATAGCAATTCATTTAAGGATGCACAATATTGTAAACCTTGGGGGATGACGTAGCCGTCCCAGACTGATTTATGCGGATGAGGAACTCATGACGGACAGACCCCAAAATAAACGCCGTTTACAAGCGAAAGCGTTCTTGCAGTTTCTTTTTGCGCTTAAGCCCAAAAGCCAAAGCTAAAACCAGCCCCGCAACAAAGCCGCCTATGTGTGCAAAGTACGCTACTCTACCATAAGGGTCAAAGCGTACAAAAATCCATTGTAGGAGAAACCATATGCCTAGGAAAATGAATGCTGGAACTGGCAATATCGCATAGACAAACAGTGTTAAGATTATGGATTTTGGGTAAAGTATGAAGTAGGCGCCTAAAACGCCAGAAATAGCTCCAGAAGCGCCGACAACACCTTCAGCCAAACTTGAAGCTACTCGTAAGCCTACAAGCTGATAAAGCAAAGGCGCATACAACGTCACGAGTATGTGCGTGAAGCTTGCAGTTAACCCGCAGACAAGATAAAAGACTAGGTATCCAGCATGTCCAAAAACGTCTTCAACATTATCGCCGAAAACAAAGAGGAAGAGCATGTTCCCAAAAAGGTGAAACCAGTTCGCATGCATAAACATCGAAGTAAACAACGTAAATAGTCGCCGACCATGAAGAACATCGTCTGGCACCATAACAAAAGCGCCGTTTTGACTATCTGTTCCAGCCATGAAAACTGCAATTTTCTCGTCCAAAACTCTTATGCTTGAAAGCCAAAAAACAACAAAAATCATTATGTTCAAAATTATGAGAAAACGGTTCACATACGGCGTTGTCCTAGACCTATTAACATCCCTAATAGGAAGCAAGCGAAACTCACTGAGTTAATGTAAACGCCTAAAGGCTATTTAATCCTTAATCAATTAGTCAGCAAGCCAAACACTCAATCATTCTCTCGCATGTCAAACACTCGTCTGGAATAGGCGTGTTCTTTGGACGCTTCCGCAAGTACCCAAGAAAATGTTTGCAACCAGCATCGTCCCGTTCATCAACAACTTTCCTATCTTTCTCAACAATCGCATGACTTGTATGACTTTCAGCTCTTTCTTCGCTACGTCTCCGCTCTTTAACGTCAACCTTCGAAAGACAACGCGGACAAGCATAATAAACATGAACGCGTCCACCAGAAGAATCCGCTGCCAAAAGAGGCCTCTGGAAAGTTTCGTGGCACCAATTACAGCGATAACCACCCAAACCTAAATCTTCATAGCCTACTCGAAGCGCGCTTAAATTTTTTTCCATGGCGTTTACCTCTCCGCAACATATATCGAGAATATTGATATTTAATAAACCTTTTTGCGTACATGTACAACAAAAAGACACATAAAACAAAAACGCACAAAATGGGCCCGGCCGGATTTGAACCGGCGACCAACAGGTCTCTCAGCGCATTGCGCTTATGAGCCTGTCGCTCTAACCTAGCTGAGCTACGGGCCCTGTGCCATTTTAATATGCTTGTTGGAATTTAATTTAAACGTTTTCCGCGTTTAAGGGTTTAGTGGAAAATTTAAAAGGCTATTCTGCAAACAGTTTATGTCTTGGAGAAAGGAATTATGGAGCTAAAGGTTTTCACTTTACCCACATGTCCAGTTTGCCCAGTTGCCAAAACAATTGTGGCTGAAGTTGCGCAGAAGTTCGGCGTGGCATTTAGAGAGGTGAACATGGCAACCGAGGAAGGACTGAAAGAGGGATTAGCCTACCAAATAATGAGCACGCCGAGCATAATTATTGACGACGAAGTTATAGTCAAAGGACGCCTTATTTCCAAGGAGAGGCTTGAAGAAGAAGTAAAAAAGCGAATAGAAAAGTGGAAGGAGCGAGCCGCCACAAGTAGCGGCGTATAATACAGTGGAGAATCTTCTTGGAAGTTAAAAAAGCCTTAACAGTTTTTCATTATGCTGAAAAAATAAAATCAAACCTAATTTTGGCTCCAAAACTTTTAGAATCTTTAGGGAACATGAAGCAAGAGGACCTTGCTGGCGCCGAGAAAATGTTTGTTGCGTATTTAAACGCGTTCATTTCCGAGGTCAACATTGCATCTAACGCTTCTGGAGTTAAGGAATTTATGGATGTAAGTGCAAAGCTTGATGAGGCTGTTGAACAGACGCTGCAGCATAACTATTATGCGGCAATGAAGCTTGTTTCCGAAGCAATATCCACTGCAACCACAAGTGGCAGCAGCGCCGCGGAAATTTTGAAGGAGAAAAACCTAATCTAGCCTTGCGTCCTCACGTAATGGTAAAGGTATTCTTGTGCATAACCAGCATAATCGCCAAAATACTTTCTCCCAAAAAGGTTAAGCGCATTGTACTCTGAAGACGTTAAGGATCTTTTGCTGGACAATTTCGCCACGAAATCTCTTGGAAAGCGTTGTGCATAAAATTTTAGGATGACACGCCTCATCCAAACATCTACTGGAAAAGCCTCAAACTTTTCCAGAGCAAATAGCAACACGCAATCCGCAACTTTGCAGCCCACACCTGGAAAACGCAAAAGTTCACTTTTAGCCCTTTCATAACGGACTTCTTTAAGCTGCTTAAAATCAAAGTCGTTTTCGCACATAATTTTCGCTGTTTCATGCACATATTTTGCTCTATAACCAAGACCGCATTCCAACAATTCTTTAACTGGCGCCTTCGCAATTCTTTCTCTTGTTGGAAAGGTGTAAAATTCCATTCCGTCAAAGCGTACTTCTTCTCCAAACTTCCTTGATAAAGCTTCGAGCATTCGCATAATTGCTGGAATGTTTTTGTAAGTTGCACAGATATAGGATATTAGGCATTCCCATGGTTCTTGGCGGATGATGCGCAAACCTTTTGAGGTTTTTATGGCGTTTTCCATGTGCTCGTCTTTGCAGATTTTACTGTAAATCATTGGTAAGTTGTCATTTAAACCAAAATAGTTTTTTGCGAAGTTTTCGTCAATATTTTCAAATTCAAGCCGCTCGCAATCTTGCCGTATTTTAAATGCTTTTTCTCCAACAATGCCATACCACCATTCGCCGCGCTTAAACCATCTGAAGGCTTGACCACAACAAAGCGTAACATTCAAATTGAACGGGTTTGAAGGCTCTAGCATTATCTCCATTCCTATTTTGGCTCCCGCTGAATGTTTTTGCGCATAAATTTCCAGTTATGCGAAACTTGAAAGCCGAGTTTTCGCAGGAGGCTCACCGAAGAAATGTTTTGTTCAACAGTGTATAACGCAACAGAATCGTATCCACGTAAATATAGAAAGTTCATTGCACGACAAGTTAATGCGCTAGCAAGCCCCTTACCGCGATATTGCGGAATTGTCGCCGCTGGACCCATGTAACCCCTCTTTCCACCATAATATGCGTTGTACTCCGTATCTGGCCGCGAAACAACAACAGAAACTATTTTGCCGCCATCATCCGCAACATGTATCCATTCCTCGCTGAAAGGCGGATGCTCATCTTTCCAGCGCTGAATCGCACCTATGCTAATTCTTTCCCAGCCGAAACCCGCATTAACAGCCTCAACAAACGCTTTTTCCTCATCTGGTTTTAGACTGCGGAGGGTTATGCCCTCTGGAATTTTTGGAGTTGGCTTTAACCCATCAAGCTTTGCGATCATGTGGTATAACCCGCCTTCGGCTTTGTATCCGCGTTCAACCCAGTCGTTGATTTTTGGGCTTTCGGCATCGACAGCCGTGGAAACGGCGGAACCTTTAACGTGGCTTTCAATCGCTTTAACTAACGCGTCTTCAACAGCTCGTTTATTCGCAATTTCTTTTGCGGCAAGCCATTCGATTTCCTCTCCCCAATGACCTTCCCTATAGGAGGCAACGCCCAAAATTTCGCCTTTTGCTTCTGCAACAAAAATTTTAACGTTTCCGCGTTGAATCCAAGAGCGAATATCATCTTCATAATAAGGGGTAAATTCATAAGCTTCCCTATAAGCATGGTTAAGCAATTTGACGATTGCGGGCAAATCCTTCTCGCTAAAGTTTCTAATTTTGATGTTGCTCATTTTCGCTATTGCACAATGTTGGAAATTTGTAATAAACCTTTACTTCGTATGGAAAATTTTAAGAGTGAATGAATTTTCTTGAAATTGAACGCTTTTTCCCAAAGAACTTGTTTTCGAGTTTTTTGTTTTCCGTGATTATGTATAAGAACACATTCGTTTTTGGAATGCCGCTCTAATCTATTGCAAAGTTGTTGTGGAAAGAGTTTAAATAACAAAGCCCTACATTTAGCGTCTACTTTGGTTATAAAAGCACTAAAGTTTGTAGCGTGAAACAAATGAAATGCCCATACTGCGGCTCCGAGGACATAAAAACCCTTGAGACAAGGGACTCGCCAGACAACACCGTTAGGAGACGTAAGGAATGCGCAGACTGCGGAAAACGTTTCACAACCTACGAGTATGTAGAGACAATTGAGCTTATGGTTAAGAAGAAGGACGGAAGACTTGAAAGATTTGACCTAAACAAAATTGTCCGCGGTCTGCAGAAAGCATGCGAAAAAAGACCAGTAACGATGGAGCAGATTCGCGAGTTGGCAGAACGCGTAAGACAAGATTTGGCAAGGCTTGGAAAGGAAGAGGTTAGTTCTCAGGAGATAGGCGATTTGGTTATGAAGTATTTGAAGAACCTTGACCGTGTCGCTTACATTAGGTTTGCTTCAGTTTATAGGCGGTTTGAAGAGCCAGAAGATTTTCGTAAAGTGCTTTTAGAGGTGAAAAAATGAAGTTTGTTAGAAAACGTGATGGACGTTTAGAGGCGTTTGACCAAGAGCGCATAACAAACGCCATTTGGAAAGCCGCCAAGGCAGTTGGCGGAAAAGACCGTGAACTAGCCAAGAAATTAAGCGACAAGGTTGTTGAAATACTCAAGCAGCGGTTCGGGGAGGAAGGCGTCCCAACAGTTGAGGAAATTCAAGACATCGTCGAAAAAGTATTAATCGAAAATGGGCATGCACGCACAGCCAAAGCCTACATACTTTACCGCAAACAACACCAAGACCTAAGGGAGCTAGCCGCTTTACTAAGCTCTGCAGACCTCGTTGACCAATACTTGGAAATTGAGGATTGGCGCGTAAAAGAAAACTCGAACATGAGTTATTCGCTGCAGGGCTTAAACAATTACCTCTCATCCACGGTCATAGCCAAATATTGGATTACAAGGATTTATCCGCCAAAAATCGCGGATGCACACTTTTCTGGAGACATGCACATCCACGATCTAGGCGTTTTGGGACCATACTGCGTGGGATGGGACATTAAGGACTTGCTGCTTTCAGGCTTCGGAGGAGTCGCTGGAAAAATTGAAAGCAAACCAGCAAAACACTTCAGAACAGCCCTAGGACAAATTGTCAACTTCTTCTACACGCTTCAAGGAGAGGCGGCGGGAGCGCAAGCCTTCAGCAACTTTGACACTTACTTGGCGCCGTTCATATACTATGATAAGCTAAGCCAAAAAGAGGTTGAACAGGCGCTTCAAGAGTTCTTCTTCAACATGAACGTGCCGACGCGTGTAGGCTTCCAGACGCCCTTCACAAATGTTACGTTAGATTTGAATGTTCCAGAGTTTATGAAGGATGAACCCGTAATTGTCGGCGGACAGGTTATGGAGAAAACCTACGGCGAAATGGAAGAGGAGATGAAAATTTTTAACACTGCCTTTGCCGAAGTTATGAGTCAAGGCGACGCAAAGGGCAGGGTTTTCACGTTTCCAATACCCACATACAACATAACCAAAGATTTTGATTGGGATTCACCAATATCGCAGAAAATCTTTGAAGCAACAGCAAAATACGGTGTGCCTTACTTCTCAAACTTCATAAACAGCGACATGAAGCCAGAAGACGTTAGAAGTATGTGCTGCCGCCTAAGAATAGACAACCGCGAACTCCGCAAGAGGGGCGGCGGATTCTTCGGCGCCAACCCATTAACTGGCTCGATAGGCGTTGTGACGCTTAACATGCCGCGTATTGGTTATTTGGCTAAAAATGAGGATGAGTTTTTTGAGCGTTTGGAAGCGCTTATGGAAATAGCGAAGGATAGCCTAGAAATAAAGCGTAAAGCTCTGGAAAACTTCACGGAGAACGGGTTATATCCATATTCTAGGCGTTATCTGCGCAATGTTAAGGAAACTTTTGGGAAATATTGGAAGAACCACTTCTCAACAATTGGGCTTGTGGGCGTGAACGAGGCTATAATGAATCTTTTCGGTTTCAGCATCGCCTCACCAGAAGGTTTAGAATTCGCTGTCAAAGTGCTCAATTTCGTACGTGAAAAGCTTGCAGACTTTCAGGAAGAGACTGGAAACATTTACAATTTGGAGGCAACACCAGCGGAAGGCACAAGTTATAGGCTTGCGCGCATAGACAAGCGGAAGTATCCAGACATAATTGTGGCTAATGAGCGTTACCTCTCGAAAGGCGCAGAACCGTTTTACACTAATTCTTCGCAGTTGCCAGTAGACTTCGAAGGCGACTTGTTTGAGGCTTTAGAACACCAAGAAAGGGTGCAGACACTTTACACTGGAGGAACAGTCTTTCACATATACTTGGGCGAGAGGCTATACTCGTGGAAATCCGCTGCCGAACTAATCCGCAAGGTAACATGGAGCACGCGTCTACCATACTTCACCCTGACGCCGACGTTCAGTATATGCCCAACACACGGCTACATAAGCGGCGAACACAAACAATGCCCAATATGCGGAGCGAAATGCGAAGTTTACTCACGTGTGGTTGGCTACTTACGCCCAGTAGACCAGTGGAACGATGGAAAACAGGCGGAATTCGCCATACGCAGAACTTTCGACAAATCCGTTGTCATGGCTGCTCCAGCAATTCCAGCGTGAAAAAGGGAAAAGCCAAATGAAGTTCAGCGGAATCCAAAAAACAAGCCTCATAGACTTCCCAGAAAGAGTAGCAACAGTGCTTTTCACGCCGGGCTGCAACCTGCGCTGTCCATACTGCCACAACTGGCGCATAGTTGTAGACCCAAAACCGCCCTTCCTACAAGAAGAGGCTGCGCTTAAGATTCTTGAAAGCCGCAAAAAATTTGTTGACGCCGTTGTCGTGACTGGCGGCGAACCAACAATGCATAAGGAGATGCCGCGATTCCTAAAGAAACTCAAGGAGAGAGATTTCACGGTTAAGCTTGACACTAATGGTTTTTATCCTCAAGTGCTCGAACAGTGCCTTGAATACGTGGATTACATCGCCCTAGACGTGAAAACATCAATAGAGAAGTATCCAAAGTTAGAGGCAAAAAACGTGGAAGATTTGCTACGCACAATAGAGATTTTGAAAGCTGGAAAAGTCGAATACGAGTTCAGAACAACAGTCGTCCCAGGATTTGTAGACGCCGCGGATGTGCATAAAATAGGCGAACTTGTTAAAGGCGCAAGAACATTTGCCCTTCAACAGTTTATTCCAGACAACGCGTTTGACGAGAATTTTAGGATTGTTAAGCCATACCCGCCCACAACGATTTCCGAGTTTGCAGAGACCATTAAAAAATACGTGTACAACGTAGTACTGCGTGTTTGAAGCGTAAAGTTTAAAGGTTTAATGGTTGGTTAAGGTTTCGATTGCCCTAAAAAGGGGTTTAAAATTTGAGTTTAGAAGAAGAAAGTTTAGAGGAAAGAAAGGCAAAGATGCTCATAAAACTTAGGGGCTATAAGCTTATTAAGAGAGAAAAATATGAAGATGTTGTCGGCTTTTTCGTTGAAATTCCAAAAGAGAAGGAAAAAGCAATAATATGGTGCATTCCAGAGAACAGTGCCGTCGGGATAACAGCAATAAACCGCATGCAAAAAGTGATGAAAGAGGAAGGCATCGAAAGAGGAATGGTGATCACTGGGGGAAGATATACGCATGCCGTAAAGCAAGGCGCAAAGAAGAAGAAAATTGAACTTTTGCCCAAAACTTTCCCAGTATTCGATATCTTCGAACACAAGCTTGTCCCAAAACACGAAATCCTAACAGAAGAGGAAAAGGAACAGTTACTTGCACAATACAAGGTCAAGCCGTACCAACTTCCACAGATAAAGGCTTCAGACCCAGCCGTAAAAGCCATAGGCGCCAAACCAGGAGACATACTACGAATAATCCGCAAAAGCCCAACGGCAGGCGAACACGTAGCCTACAGATACGTAGTAGAATAGCCTTCTTTAATAAGTGCTTGGAATATTGCGACCTTCATTTTTACTTTGTCAACACTTAAACACAAGTTCGCAAGATAAAATGCGTTAAAATTTTCTGGCGAGCGCTTTAGCCAAATAATCCTCAGCGCGTTTATAATCCTCAAGCAGTTTTTTGCCCTGTTTTGTTAGTTTTGCGCCGCCTCCACCAAATTTACCTCCTCTGTGAGTTTCTATCACTGGCTCACTTAATGTTTTTTCAATCTTTTTTAGATAGCTCCAAACATAACGGTAGGACATGCCAAGTTTCTCGGCAGCCTTTGAAATTGACTTTTCCTTTTCTATCTGTTCTAGGATTTTGGCTCCGCCTTTGCCTAAAACTGGTTTTCCTTCGTATTCTATCCATATTTTGTATGAAATTTTGCTCTTGTTTATTGTCATCGAATTCTTGTTTGTGGCATTAGGTTTATAAGTTTAAATCGATATGATTAGGCAAACACATCGCGCTGCGGACAAGGAGGCTGCTCAAAGATTATTCAAAGCCAAATTTCAGCAGCTAAAGCGTTTACAGCCCTATTTTTCAGCTTTCTAATGGGCATAGCCGCTGGACTGATTGGCGTAGGCGGAGGAGAATTCCGCATTCCCATATTACTCTACTTGATTGGATTGCCAACAATCGCAGCAGTCGCCGTGAACCTTTTCGTGGGACTACTCACCGTCATCGTCTCGTTTTTGATACGTTTTCAATTGGGGCTACTGGATGCGCAAGCAATTAACGTAGCTTTAATAATGTCTGTTGGGTCTATAATTGGGAGTTATTTGGGAGCGGTTTTAACTGGAAAGTTCAAGGAGGATTTTTTGAAAAAGGGTTTAGCTGTTCTCCTAGTGATAATTGGGTTAAAAATTGGGCTTGAACCATTCGTTCACACTCCACCATTGCTTGAGTTCACTTTAGGCTTTGTTGAGGAAACCTTTTTGGCGGTGCTTGTCGGCGTGGTTATAGGCGTAATTTCTGGAATGCTCGGCGTGGCTGGAGGCGAATTCAGAATCCCAGCTTTGATTTACATTTTTGGCTTTGACATAAAGATTGCTGGAACAGCAAGCCTTCTAGTGTCTATACCCACGGTTGCCACTGGCTTCGTAAAACATCGCCAGATGGGACATATGAACAAAGGCGCAACGGTAATAGCGGTTATAATGAGTATAGGCTCCGTTGTCGGCGCGTTTATCGGGGCATCGCAAGCGGCAGTTATGGAAAAGGATGTTCTGAAAGTGCTTTTAGGTGTAATCCTCATTTTAGCAACCGTTAGAATGGTCAGTAAGCCATAACAAAATTTAGGCAGAAGCCTTCTCGTTAACCAATTCATAAAGAATTACTATGGCTTCGCCGAGTGGTATGCCCAATCTCGCCGCTAATTCTTGGGGCGTTATGTTTGGTTTCTCGTGGAGTATGACTTCCCTCGTGTAAGCTTTATGACTTGCATACAAAACTAACGCATGAACAGTTTCCACAAGTATTGGCCAGAGTTTCTCTTTCACATATTCTTCCAGACTCATGGTTCATCAAAATATTATATTTGCATACTGGTTAAATATTCGGTTTGCCCCTTTCACCGCAAAGTATATTTCTCTAGAAAAGTGATTAATGCCTTCAAGTTCGGAAAAGCCAAAGTGAGAAATAAACTATGAAAATCGAGGCTGTCGTCTTCGACTTGGACGGAACAATAGCAAGCTTTAACATAGACTATAGGGCGGTTAGAGCTGATGTTCGAAGTCTACTCATAAGGGCGGGGATGCCAGCATCAACGCTCTCCATAAACGAGAGCATATTCGAAATGTTGAAGAAAACTGAAATCTTCATGAAGAACAATGGGCAGTCTGAAAAGGCAATCGCCAAAATCCGCAATGAAGCACTGGAAATAGCCGAAAAATACGAGTTAGAAGCCGCCAAACACACAAGTCCATTTCCAGGAGTGAGAGAAACATTAAAAGCGCTGAAGGATAGGGGCTTAAAAATTGGGTTATGCACAATAAACAGCGAAAAATCCACAGAATTCATACTAAAAAGGTTTAGAATAAGAGAATTCTTTGATGCAGTAACACCTAGAAACAGCGTTAAAAACGTTAAGCCAAACACTGAACACCTTGAGGCTACACTAAAAGCCCTAGAAGTTAAACCCCCAGAAACCGTGGTTGTTGGCGACAGCGCAATTGACATGAAATGTGCAAGGGATTTAGGCGCCATAGCCGTTGGAATACCAACTGGCATCTCAAATACGAAAGAATTGATAACTTCTGGAGCAAACTACATCATAACTTCGATAACAGATTTGCCAACGCTAATAGGTTATATAGACAAAAGCATCGGAGAACAGAGCGAATCTTAAGCTGGCTTAAAGTAGTATCTGGGCCATTGGGGCCATTCTTGTGTTGCCGCGCATGTGCCAAAATCAATTGTTAAGGGCATTCCTATTTTTATCTGTTCTATGGCGGTTCCTCTAATCATTCCTGGAATTTTCACGCCGTTTTCAAGTTCAACTATGCCAACAGCGTATGGTGCCATTCCCTGAAACTGTGTTGGAGCCACGTAAATGACCGTGTAAGTTAGGAGTTTGCCTTTTTGTGGAAGTTCAACCCATTCAAAATCTTTTGAGTAGCATTTATCACATAATGGTCTTGGCGGCAGATGAATTTTTCCGCATTGTTTACATTTGGCGCCCATCAGCTTTCCTTGGAGAATATGCCTATAGAACTGTTCGATTGTGAACTGTGATGCTTGTTCGCTCATCTGCTCAACCTCTCCTGTAAATGTGAACAACCGCTGTGGCTCCTGAACCCCCAACATTGTGTGTTAACCCTATCTCCGCATCTTTAACTTGCCTCTTCTTCGCTTGACCAGTCAACTGCAAATAAATCTCATATGCTTGGGCGGTTCCAGTTGCTCCAACTGGATGCCCCTTAGCCTTTAATCCGCCGCTTGTGTTCACCGGAATTCTCCCTCCAAGCCTAGTTTCTCCACTTTCAGCTAGGGCGCCGCCTTCGCCTGGCCTGCAGAAGCCCAAGTCTTCGTAAGCTATTATTTCGGCGATTGTGAAGCAGTCGTGGACTTCAGCCACATCTATGTCTTCTGGCCCTACACCAGCCATTTCATACGCCTTTTTCGCAGCTAGTTTCGCAGCCCTAAGCGAAGTGAATTCTTCTCTTTCATACATGCCTATTGTGTCGCTTGCCTGTCCGCTTCCAATTATGTGGATTGGCGTATCCGTGTATTTTTTGGCAAGCTCTGGCTTTGTTAGGATTAGGCAGCTTGCCCCATCAGTAATTAAGGAGCAGTCGTAAAGCTTTAGGGGCCAAGCGATGACGCGGGAGGACAAGGCGGTTTCTATGGTTATTTCCTTCTGCATGTGCGCCTTTGGGTTTAGGCTTCCGTGATAATGGTTTTTGACGGCTATCGTAGCCATCTGCCTTTCCGTCGTGCCATACTTGTGCATGTGAGCCGTAGCCATTAGAGCAAACAAGCCTGGAAAGGTTATGCCATGCCACTGTTCAAAGGGAAAATCTGAGGCCATAGCCAAATATTCGGTAACTTCAGGCGTTGTGCGATGAGTCATCTTTTCAACGCCGCCAACCATAACGACATCACATAAACCAGAAAGAACAGCGTATATGGCGGCTCTTAAAGCAGCGCCAGAAGAAGCACATGCGGCTTCGGTTCTTGTTGCAGGCATATGAAGTAGTCCAACCCAGTCAGCGGCGGTAGCACCCGTATGTCCTTGATGCTCATAAGATTCGCCCATATGCCCAACAAAAAAGGCTTGAATATCCCTTTTTGGGTCCAGTTTTGGACAGCGTTCAAATGCTTCTTTTGCTGCTTCTGCGAAAAGTTCCCTTGCGTATAAGCCTTCGCGTTTTCCAAACTTTGACAGGCCAGCAGAAACAATTGAAACTATGGGTTCACCCTTCAAAGCCGAATTCTCCTTAAAGATTAGTGTTTTGGAGAACTGAATAGTAACTTTAACAAGTATTTAAATTTCTTCAATAATGTAGCGAGTTTTTCACGAAAGTTTTATGTGAACATGCTTCCACATTATTAGGCTCTAAAAAGTGAAAGGAGAAAAACGTATGAGTGAAGTTGCAATTGTTGGTGTTGGATGCGTAGGCTTCAGACCAATGACCCCAGAATTATCCTTCAAGGAACTAATGTATGAAACGGCCGTAAAAGCATACGAGGATGCTGGCGTTAATCCAAGAGAAGACATTGACGTTTTTGTGACATGTGCTGAAGATTACTTGGAAGGCTTTAGCATAACCGACGAGTTTGTCCCAGACCAGTTGGGCGCGGCGCTGCGCCACTTATTTACGGTTACTGGCGACGGCATGCTTGGACTGGCAACAGCCTACATGCTAATCAAAACTGGCCAATTCGACACTGTTGTTGTTGAAGCTCACAGCAAAGCTTCGGACATTCTCACCTACATGGATATTGTTGCCTTCGGTTTAGACCCAATATTTAACAGACCCTTGGGCGGGCACCCATATTACTTGGCTGGGATGGAAATGAACCGTTACATGCATGAAACATGCACAACAATGGAGCAATGTGCACAAGTGGTTGTGAAAAACAAGAGAAATGCCTTGCTTAACCCTTACGCGGCTTACGGCGCGAAAACAACCCTCGACCAAGTGTTGTGTTCTGACATGCTTTTTTACCCATTGAAAAAGTTGGAAATAAGCACTCCAGCAGACGGATGCGTTGTCATGGTTTTGGCTTCAGATAAAGTTGCGGAGAAACTTACAGACAAGCCAGTTTGGGTTAAGGGCGTGGGCTGGTGCACCGAAACACCAAGTCTAGAAACAAGGGATTGGGCTAGGGCAGTTTACACACGATTAGCCGCTGAAATGGCATACAAACAAGCAAAGATAAACAATCCGTATAGGGAGATTGACTTCGCCGAAGTCCACGACATGTTTGCATACAAGGAACTTCAACACATGGAAGCACTGAAAATCTGCGGTTACGGCGAAGCAGGGAAAATCACAGAGGAGGGCGTTACAGCTTTAGAAGGGGAGTTTCCAGTAAACCCATCTGGAGGCTTGCTTGGAATGGGCTACGGCCTTGAAGCTTCTGGCATGCAAAAGCTTCTGGAAACGGTGCTTCAGTTGAGGGGCGAAGCTGGAAAAAGGCAAATACAAGACGTTGAAGTTGGCTTAGCCCACACTTGGCGTGGAATTCCAACGACAACCGGAGTCGTAGCCATATTAAGCAATGTTAAGTGAGGTGAAAGTGAAATGTTTGGTAAGAAAAGAGTAGCAATTGTCGGTGCTGGCGTTACACTATTTAGGAGAAACTTTAAAGAAACGGGCAAGGAACTGTCCTACGAAGCCGCGAAAACAGCCCTTGAAGCGGCTGGAATGGAGCTACGCGACATCCAAAGCGTGGTTGTGGGTTCGGCTCCAGACGCCTTTGACGGAGTACACATGAAAGGCGAATACTTAGCTGATGGAGCGGGCGCCTATCACAAGCCGTACAAGAGGGTATTTGTTGGCGGTGGAACTGGAGTTTTCGCACCATTAGCTGGGTGGTGGCACGTAGCCTCTGGACAGTTTGACACTTGCCTTGTCGTGTGCGAGGAGAAGATGTCCTCTTGCCATCCGCATCCACAGTACGCCTTCACAACAATATTCGACCCAATACTTGAACGCCCAATAGGAATGAACCTAATCTGGATATTCGCCTTGGAAATGAACCGATACATGCACAAACACAACATCAAAAAGGAGGATATAGCACTGGTCGCGGTTAAAAACAAGAGAAACGCCCTAGACAACCCGATTGCCCAATTAGCTGCAAACATAACAGTTGAGGACGTCCTAAACTCGGAAATCATGGCTTGGCCAGTTCAGCGTTTAGATGTAAGCCCAACAAGCGACGGTGCAGCAGCAGTTGTTTTGGCATCGGAGGATGTTGCAAAGGAGGTTACAGACAATCCCGTATGGATTGATGGCGTAGGTTGGTGTATAGATTCAACACAGTGGACGGACAGAGACCTCTACTATCCAGATTATTTGGAATACGCTGCTCGAATGGCATACAAAATGGCTGGAATCAAAAACCCGCCAAAAGAAATAGATGTGGCTGAACCCTACGACCCATTTGACTACAAAGAACTTCACCACATGGAAGGGCTGCTCCTATGCAAGAAGGGAGAAGCCCCAAAACTAACCCGTGAAGGCGTAACCCAAAGAGATGGAGACCTACCAACATGTCCCTCCGGAGGATTATTAGGAGTCGGAAACCCAATAGCAGCAGCTGGCCTAATGAAAGTCTGCGAAATTTTCTGGCAGCTCCGCGGCGAAGCTGGAAAAAGGCAGGTTCCAGGCGACCCAAGAACTGGCGTAGCTCAAGCATGGGGAGACTTGATGCAGTATAGCTCTGTAATTGTTTTGAGACGTTAAATGGAGGGTGAAAATATGAAGTATTATAAAAGTGAAGCTGTTGAAACAGAGGACATAAAAGAGGGAAAAGTTCCAGTTGAAAAGTCTAGACCAAAGGCAAAGTTTGCGTGGAGCGCTGGCATAGCAATAAGTAGGTTCCTCGAAGAGCTTAAAAATGGACGAATCATCGCGACGACGTGTAGCAATTGCGGGCGCATAATGGTTCCGCCGAGGATTTACTGCGAAAAATGCTTTAAGCCGACTGACGGATGGAAGTACGTGAAGGACACTGGCGTTATCAACACTTTTTCGGTTTCGTTTCTGGCAGCAGATGCAAGCAGACTTAAAGAACCTATAGTTGTGGCGATTATAAACTTGGACGGTGCATCTGAAGGGATGGGCATAGTTCACAGAATCGAAGAGTACGGAGACTGGAAGGAAATCAAAATAGGAATGAAAGTCAAAGCTGTGTGGAAGCCTCCAGAAGAGCGTACTGGTGCGATAACTGACATAGCCTACTTTAAGCCCATAAAGGAGTGAAAGAGCCATGAGCTTGGAGAAAATAACTAAACCATTAAATGCGCGCCACTGGATAGGTCACATGGAAGCAGACTACGTTTACACGCTTGGGGTTGCGGGCGAACGCTTCTTCAAGGAGATTAAGGAAAACGGCAGAATAATGGGCGCCAAATGTCCAAAATGCAATGTTGTGTTTGTTCCGCCGAGAATGTACTGCGAAAGATGCTTTGAAAAACTTGAAGAATGGGTTGACGTTGGCAAAAAAGGCGTAGTGCACACTTTCACAATCGCTACAATAGACATTAACGGAGAAAAACTTGCAAAACCAGAAATATATGCACTCATAAAATTTGATGGCACATGCGGCGGAATAATCCACAAAATAGGCGAAACAGACACAGTCTACATAGGCATGGAAGTCGAAGCAGTATTCAAGCCGCAAAATGAAAGAAAAGCCTCAATAAACGATATAGCTTACTTTAAACCAGCAAAATAAACTTTAAATCCTCCGTTTTTTATTCTACACCATTAAATGTCGATTTTAAGCTGAAAATAAGGCTGAAAAATGCGTTAAATTGGTTTCTGGTTAAGCAGGAATGTCTAAAATGTTCAGTTTTGGTTAACGTTTTAGTTTCGAAAGGAGCGCTATTACGATAATGGTTATGGCTATTATTATTGCGCTTGCCTCTGTTATGGTTGCAATGGTTTGGTTTGTGCCTTGCTTAACTGCAATGCCTACAAAAGCCCATATGACTACAAGTCCATAAGCTAAGTCCTTCCTCGTTACCACAACAAGCAATGTTATTAACAAGGCAATTACTACTATTAGAGTAGCCCATGTTTCTGGGCTTATTCCAAAACCATCCCAGTTAACCGAAACAAGTGTTGCAGCTACATTCACTATGGAAGCGATGGTAATCCATCCTAGATAAACGCTGAAAGGCAAATGAAAAACTATTTTCTCACGTAGCGAAACCGCGGATTTTCCTATGCCTAGGCGAAGATAAGTTGCTATTAAAGTGGCGAGAAGCAGAAAAATAACGACAACAGAGTAAATAAGGTGTTCAAACTGCCATAGAAAAAGCCAAACAATGTTTAATACGCTGCTTGTTATGAAAAGGTATCCAACCTTTTCCTGAACTCTTTTGTTTTTTGGTTTGGCAACGCTTGATAAAATACGAAGATTCCAAGCAATATGTAGATAATTCCCCATATGGAAAAAACGTAGCCCGCTGGAGTTATTAAAGTGGGGTTTGCATCAGAAATTTGAGCAGTATTTTTGCCACCAATAATCGTGGTGCTGCCAGCCAAACCATTTACGATGACCATAACAGCGAAAGCTAAAATGTTCAACCACTTCAAAAAGCTGGAATCAGTTGCAGCCATCTAACCCACTCAATTAATTCTTCTGTTCAACTATTATTTAAAACAACCTACCATCATGCGAAAACTATCCCTTAAAGGCTTGATAGCTTCGTTTACTTTTATATAATGCCACAACACTTCCCCGTTCAAGGCTTTCCTTACCATGAAAAGAGTTCATTGAAAAATCAACGTCCCCTAAAATCATTCCACGTTCACAAATTTAATGATTGTTTCATGGCTTGTTTGAGAAATAACTTTTTAGGTTTGACGCCAATATTTAGTTCAAAACCCTTTACATAAGGGATGACGCAACATGTTTGATAAGCGGAAAATTGATGAAATAACCAAGGAAAAAGAACGTTGGGAAAGGACTACCCTGCCAAACTGGATTAAGCAGTGTCCAGAAAGGCAGAAGGAGTTTCGCAATCACTCTGGCATTGAGATAAAGCGTCTCTACACGCCAGAAAACGTTAAAGACATGGATTATATGCGTGACATTGGCTTTCCAGGCGAATACCCATTCACGAGAGGCTTACACGCAACAATGTATCGCGGACGCTTGTGGACCATGCGCATGTTTGCAGGTTACGGCACAGCCGCAGACACAAACAAACGCTTCAAATACTTGTTAAGCGAGGGCGAGACCGGCTTAAGCACGGCTTTTGACTATCCAACCATTATGGGTTATGATTCTGACCATCCAATGGCTAAGGGCGAAGTAGGCGTCTGTGGCGTAGCAATATCATCACTGCAGGACATGGAGGTTCTCTTCGACGGTATACCATTGGACAAGGTTACAACTTCAATGACTATAAACGGTCCAGCGACCGTTCTGCTCGCCATGTACGTTGCCGTCGGCGACAAACAAGGAGTTCCAAGAGAAAAGCTTGGCGGAACAACCCAAAACGACAACTTGAAAGAGTTTTTCGCCCAGAAACTATGCATTTTCCCGCCAGAGCCTTCGCTGAAGCTCTCAACAGACATAATCGAATACTGCGCCAGACACTTGCCAAAATGGAACCCGATAAGCATAAGCGGCTACCACATACGCGAGGCAGGAGCAACAGCGCTTCAAGAGTTGGCTTTCACGCTTTATGATGGAATAGCCTACGTTGAATCCACTCTGAAAAGAGGATTAAAAGTTGACGATTTCGCGCCAAGGTTATCGTTCTTCTTCGCGTCACACAACGACTTTTTCGAGGAAATAGCCAAGTTTCGCGCAGCACGGCGGTTATGGGCTAGGATAATGAAGGAGCGTTTCCACGCCAAAAACCCGAGGTCAATGTGGATGCGCATGCACGTTCAAACTTCGGGTTGCACACTAACAGCCCAGCAACCGCTAAACAACATTATACGCACAACAATTCAAGCGCTCGCCGCAGTTCTAGGCGGAACCCAATCGTTGCACACGAACTCTTTTGACGAAGCCTTGTGCCTACCAACAGAGGAATCTGTGAGAGTCGCCCTAAGAACACAGCAGATAATAGCCTATGAAAGCGGAGTGACAAACACTGTTGACCCGCTTGCAGGTTCCTATTACGTTGAAGCCTTAACAAATGAGATGGAGGAGAAAGCCATGGAATACATTCAAAAAATAGACGACATGGGCGGAGTCATATCCGCAATAGAGAAGGGCTTCTTCCAACGGGAAATCGCCGACAGCGCATATAGGTATCAACGCGAAATAGAGGAGAAAAAGCGTATAATAGTGGGCTTAAACGAGTACACGATTGAAGAGGAATGCCCAATAGAACTCTTGCGGGTAGACCCGAAGGTTGAGGAAGAACAGGTTGCGAGGCTGCAAAAGCTAAAAAGGGAAAGGGATAACAGAAAAGTTAAGGAAATCCTCGAGAAACTTCACTACGCGGCGCAGAAGGATGAAAACCTCATGCCAACAATAATTGAGGCTGTGAAAGCCTACGCCACGTTGGGCGAGATAATGGATGTGCTGCGTAAAGTTTACGGAGAATACAGGGAATTAATACTCATCTAAAAGGGGGTTGGTGAAAGCCGATGCAGAAGAAAATTAGAGTCTTAATTGCAAAGCCTGGTTTGGACAGCCACGACAGAGGAGCCAAAGTTGTGGCAAGAGCCTTAAGAGACGCTGGAATGGAAGTCATATACACTGGTTTAAGGCAGACTCCAGAACAAATAGTTGAAGCGGCTCTGCAAGAGGACGTTGACGTAATAGGCTTAAGCATACTCTCTGGAGCACACAAGGCGCTTTTCCCAAGAATAATGCAACTGCTAAAAGAGAAGGGCTTAACAGACGTCTTGGTTTTTGCTGGCGGAATAATCCCAGAAGAGGATGTGCCAGAACTAAAAAAGATAGGGATTAAGGAGGTTTTTGGTCCAGGAACCCCCACGGAAAAGATAATTCAGTGCATTTTGAATTACTGTTCAAAAAGAGCCTAAAGATGTGTAGCAATTGACAAAAACTGAAGAGATAGTCAAGGGCATCCTATCCAGAGACAGAAGAAGCATAGCAAAGGCAATAACAATAATCGAAAACAACGAGCCAGAAGCAAAGGAAATAATAGCGTCAATTTACCCGCACACTGGAAAAGCTCATGTGATAGGGGTAACTGGTCCAGGCGGCTCTGGCAAAAGCACGTTGATAGGGAAAATTGTGCGCGAGTATAGGCGGATGGGCAAAAAGGTTGGTGTTGTCGCAGTAGACCCGACAAGCCCGTTCACTGGCGGAGCATTTTTAGGCGATAGAATTAGGATGCAAGAGTTGAGCATTGACCCAGAAGTTTTCATTAGAAGCATGGCTACGCGCAACTATTCTGGCGGAATTGCGAAGGCGACAAGCGACGCTGTGAAGGTTTTGGACGCTGCTGGAAAGGACGTGGTTATCGTGGAAACTGTTGGCGCTGGACAGTCTGAAGTTGAAATTGTGAAAGTAGCGCAAACAATAGTCGTTATACACGCACCTGGGCTTGGAGATGAGATACAGGCGATAAAGGCTGGTTTGATGGAAATCGCCGACATATTCGTTGTCAACAAGGCTGACCGTGAAAATGCTGACAAAGCGGTCATCGACATTCAAGCAATGCTGCAGTTAAACAACAAAGAAAAGGCGTGGCAAATCCCAATAGTGAAGACCGTTGCGCTCACTGGCGAAGGCGTTCCACAATTAATTGAAAAGATAGAGGAGCACAGAAGATTTTTGGAAAGGGAGAAGCAGCGTGAAAAAGCCTTTTTGAAGGCTGAAATGGAATTTGTAGAGGCTATTAAAGACAAGATTGCACAGTCAGTAATTGAAGAGTTGAAGAAAGAAGGAAAATTTGGGGAACTTCTCGAGAAAATTGTCAAGAAGGAAATAGACCCAGCGTCAGCCGCTGAAAAATTTCTTCGCGAAAAGTTTGGGAAGGCGTAAACGTAAATGGACAAACTTGACAAAGGGCTTGTTCAAGTTTACACTGGAAATGGGAAGGGAAAAACTACAGCTGCTTTTGGCTTAGCCTTAAGAGCCATAGGAAGGGGCTTAAAAGTTTACGTGATACAGTTCATTAAGGGCGGATTCGATTACGGCGAACTCCACGTTGTAGATAAACTGCCAAACCTCACGTTGAAAGCTTTTGGAAGAGGCAAGTTCATATTGGACAAGCCTTCTAAAGAGGACGTCAAAAGCGCAGAAGAAGCTCTTTCATTGGCTGAAAGTGTTGTGAAAAGCGGTGAATATGACATTGTAATTTTAGATGAGATAAATGTTGCATTAAACTTGAAGCTCATAAGCCTTAAAAGAGTTTTAGAGTTGATAAAAAGTAAGCCGAGGCACGTGGAAATCGTATTAACTGGGAGATACGCTCCAAACGAGATAATAGAAATTGCAGACTTGGTTACAGAAATGAGGGAAATTAAACACCCATATAACAAGGGTTGCCAAGCTAGAAGAGGAATAGAATTTTAAGTTTAAAGGACTAAAAACGTTTTTCAAAAGCTTTCTAAACATGCCAATTCTCCTTTTCGATTCTAAAACGCGTTGAAATTCTGGCTTGAACATCGTCAGAAAGGCTTTTCTCAAACAAAAGCACATGATTAACTTGAAAAACATGGCAACCCATAACGTTGGCGAAGCATTTTCTGCTGGCTTAGGCTTAGCTATGGGACTGATGATTTCGCAATCTCTATTTCAAATTATGCAGCCGCAACAGAGAATTTTGAAGCAAATTGTGGTTTGCCTAAAATGTGGCGGAAAAAACCCAGTTGAAAACAAGTTTTGTGGACACTGCGGAAAAGCCTTGTATCCGCCAGCACCAGTCAATTGTCCATCGTGTGGAACGCCGATGCCGCCACACATGAAGTTTTGTGGAAAATGCGGTTCTCCGCTAAAAGAAAACGTGAAAACAAGAAAAAGAGGAGCTAAAAAGGGGCTTTAGGCTAGTTTTTCGCCGCAGTTTCCGCAGAACCTTGTTCCAGCAGGATTCTTCGTGCCGCACTTCGGACACGTAACTTCAGCGCCAGCAGTTTGAGTTAATGGCGAACCGCAGTTGCCGCAGAACTTCATTCCAGCTGGGTTTTCAGCCTTGCATTTTGGACAAATGACCTTTGCTTGTGGAACCAAGCTTGCACCGCAGTTTCCGCAGAACTTTGTTCCAACGGGGTTTTTCGCGCCGCAGCTTGGACAGATAACCAACTGTTGCGCTTGTGTTTGCTGCATCTGTTGCGCCATAATGTATGGCATTGTTAAACCCATTCCCGCGCCTAAGCCTGCTGCGGCTGCGCCTCCGCCTTCGCTTCCTTTGAGTTCCGTTGCTGTTTCTTTCATGTATTGCATCATCATTGCTTGGGTGCCCATTCCAGACGCGAAACGTCTGGCTTCTTCTGGAATCTTGACGCCTTCGAAAACGCAGTCTATCACTTTTAAGCCTACTCTTGCGGCTTCGTCACTTATTTTCAGCGTAACCTTATCCGTGGTTGCGTCAACGTTTCTCACAAGAGTGAATATGTCGTAGTTTGCGAACTCGTTTATTATGCGCTCGTTTATGAAGCCCCTAATGTAGTTTTCAACATCCCTCGACGTGCTTGCGTTTCTGTTTCCAAAGAACTCCGTCACAAAAAGCTTCGGGTCTTCAACTTTGTAGAGCATGTAACCGTAAAATCCAAGTTCCGCCTGATATTTTATGTCTCCGCTCGGCGCGGAGTAGGCTGTTCCTCCGAAGTTTGCCCTAAATTGGCTGTTGCTTACAAAAATAACTTCACAATCGAATATGTCGCCTATAATTCGAAGCGCCTTCAAGGCGCCAGTCAAAAGTGGAATATTATTACTTGTTATTGTGTGTCTTCCAGGACCGAAAACGTCGTAGGCTTTTCCGTCGCGGAAGAAAACCGCCCACTGGTTTTCTTTAACTATGACTTGGCTTCCATATTTCAACGTGAGTTTTGGAAACCTGTAGGCTATGTCTTCTGGTCCAGCATAATCCCATGAAACCCTTTCAATAACTGGCATCTAACCTATACCTCCATTGGTCTAAACTGCTTTTCTCTTTCATCCCATTTAGACTCAAAACCAAGTATTAAGGATTTAATGTTCCTCGCTTTAGAAGCGGCTTCAAGCCAGTTTTCCGCTTGGCTGTCATTGTACAAGTCGTTTATGGCTTCGATTATTTTCTTAAGTTCTTCGCTTATCGCTTTATCATAGTTGAAGACGCGTGCTAGTTCAGTTTCTCGTATGTGTCCCTTGCGGTCCATAAGCCCAGCATAACCGTAGTCGGCGCGGTTGACTTTCTCTGCAACACGGTCCATTATTTGTATAACCTTTTTGAAGTCGTCTGTGGCTTTTCCAGCGTTCAAAGCCGCTAAGTAGATTTCTTCCCACTTGTGGCGCAGACTCCTAAAATCGGCGTAGTAAGAGTCCCGCAGTTTCTTGTCCAGTTCCCTTATGTCCTCTTTTGTTGCGTAGCCCAAACCGAAAACATTTTGGATTTTAGCGAGCAACCCTTGTCTATCCTTAACCTTTTCTATTGTGTCTTTTTCCGACATTTTCCAGCTTCCCCATGCCTATTTGATTTTAAATAGTGGTCTTCCTCCACCTAAAACTTTCCCTTCGCAGCCGTCGACGGCTACAACGTAGTTTTCGCCGCTCAAAGTGTAGTGGACGAACCAAACTGGAGCGTGAACTAACTCCATTTCTCCCATAACGACATTTGTATTGCACGTCTCAAGCGTGTCCACTTTACCGCTCGCGATTAAATGTTCCTTGGCTTCAACTTCAGCCCTAATCTTAGCTTTAGCCTCTTCTTCATTCAACTCTATGTTTAAGAATTCAGCGTCTGGCGATATCTTTCCAACATCAAAAGGAATTTTCCTCGCGGCTGGCACGTCATAATAGTTTATTTCGCTTATCATTGTCCGCCTAGCCAAAGTCGGCCAAATGTAAGTGTTCGAAAAGGAATACGCTACTGTTTGTGGTCGTCTGTCCTTCTGTTGGGTTTCAGCATAGGCTTTTACTCCTGCAAGAACGAGCTTTCCAAACTTTGCTAGTCCGCTTGAACGTTTATCTGTGACTGCCTCTTGTGCTTGATGGATTTCGCCCATGATTCCAGTTCCAGTTACTCCCCTAAAATAGGTGTTTGTGGTTACTTGGCAAACCCAGAATGGTACGTAACGTAGCTTCACATCTGTTATTATGGCTTCTTTCGAAACGCCAACCCTGAAAACGCCTTTATCCATGTACTTTTTCGCAGCTTCAACGGCTTGCTGAGCGAACAAGCGGTTCTCCAGCATACTGTGCCGTTTTACTTCTTCCCTTGTTGCCACAGTCATAGTGAAACCGCAATAACGGCAAGTTACAACTAAATCTTCATGCGATACACTTAGTGGAGCGCCACATCTGCTACAGTTTGTTGGCAAAGGCAAGCTTGGCGGAGGTTGTGGCGTAGGCGTAGCCGCTGGCGTTTGACTCATGTATGGTGTGGCTGCAACTTGTGGGGCTGGCATGGGTGGCGGTGGTGGCGGTTGAATTTGTTGCGGTTCGCCAACTTCAATTTCTATGGTTTTGCTTGTCGCGTCTGGTCTACCTTTGACCTCTATTACGCCTTTGATGCTCCATGTAAGCTTGCGGTCTCCTCCCTTATAGGTCAGCCACGCACTTGTTGGAAGCTTAACGCTGATTGGGAAAACTTGTGTCGAACCCTTTGCGATTTGGATGGGACCGCAAACTGTAGGCTTTTCTGCAAAATGTATAATCCTATTCCAAACGTCCCTTTCGACCATGCGTTTACTTGCCGAATTGTATTCGCTTACTCTGCTCTTGATTTCTTCGACGCATTCTATTTCACAGCGTATCCCGTCAGCGTCAAAATCTTCTTCTGAATTGACTACGAGTTTGCCTTCGAGGGTTTCGCCTGGACTGAAACGCCATTTTACAAGTTCCAGAGAAATTGACGCTTTTGGCGGAGTCAACTTTTTCTTTAAAAAGGACAACGTTGGTCCTCCACTTTGTTATGAAGTGTTAACCTAGCGTAAAAGGTTTCTCTTTTCCTATTTGGTTGTTAGAGGGTAGACTTCCTTTTGCACGTATTCTAGGTAGCGCTCTTTGTCTGTTAGGTTGAATATTGTGACTGACGCGTCGCGGGTTATGCCAACTACGTAGCCGTATTCCCTAGCCCTTGCAACAACATACCAAAGGTCACCGTGCTTGCAGTAATCTTCGAAAAGCGAAGTGTTGATAAGGTCTGGTCCGTAAAGCGAAAGCTTGTTCACGTTTGGAATGTCAACATTATCGAAAAACGTTATCTTCGTATCTTCAGGATTCTTCAGGTGAAAGTCCCTTAGAGTTTCGGGTGGAATTCGCGCCTCAACTATTCCGCCAACCTTTTCGAACAAGATTTCGCTGAGCTTGTTGGCTATGAAATTGGCTAGACGCTTCTTCTCAACAACAGTCAAAAATGTTGTTCCGCCATGTTCTGCGAAGCTGAAGAGGGCTTCAACAGTGCGCGGCAAAGGCGCCATCTTGCCCCTATGGAAAACGTGAATTACATAGTCATGCGAGTAAATGCCTCGAAGCCCATTTTCTTTTGAGAGAAGCCCAACAACCTCGCTAACAAGCGTAAACTTGTAATCACCCTCCTCATAAGGCTCTTCAACTCGGTAACCCTTAAGCTCAGAAGCAATTTCAGCCAACGAAAGCGGCTCCGCGAGCCTAAAAACCTTACCAGCAACAACCATAATGCATCGCCAACAAGTATTGTAATGGCTTGAAGAATAAAGTTTGTGTTTCAAATCTTCATATGTCTATCGAAGAGCGTGAAACGCATACTAACTGCACTGGGAAAACTTTAACCACTTTGAAGAAAGTGTTTACGATTTCCCAAAAAAGAACTAGCCAAAGAATGGATAATGGAAATGGAAGTACGGAAAAAGCCTAGCGAAACGAATTCTAATCCATCCAAGAATTTGTCAAAATAAAGGTTTATGCTAACTGCAGGTTGCCTAATTGTTTTAATAAGAGTTTTTATCCTCTATTTTATACTGCAGTAAGAAAGTAGCGAGGAAAAGTAGGGCAGATGCTTATCAGCGAGGTAATCCTTGAAAACTTCATGAGCTACGAGTATGCTAGAGTACCCCTTAAACCAGGCGTAAACGTGATTTGCGGTCCAAACGGCTCTGGGAAATCCTCGCTTTTGTTGGCTATTTCAGTAGCTTTAGGACAGTCTTATACTGAGCGTTCTAGGAAATTGAGCGACTTGATTCGTTGGGGAAAAGACCAAGCACGCGTCACATTAATATTAGATAACACAAAGAAAGGCGGAAGGCGCCCAGTTCCAAAGTTTAACAAGGACCAAATTTTTCTTACGCGTGTTTTGCGTAGGGATGGGCAGTACTGGTTTGAGTTAGAGAATAGGGCTGTTACAAAAGCGGAGGTTGACAGGTTCCTTTCAAAGCTCGGCGTTGACCCGAACAACATGCTCATAATCATGCATCAAAACATGGTTGAACAGTTCACCGTGCTCTCGCAACAAGAAAAGTTGCGCATGGTGGAGGCAGCTGTTGGGCTTGAGCCTTTCCGTACTAACGTTTTGGAAGCGCAGAAAAAGTTGACGCGAATTCTAAGTCAAGAAGAATCCATAAGCAAGCTTTTGGAGTCTGCTGAGCAGACGCTTAATTATTGGCGTGAACAGTATGAGCGTTACCAAGAAAAGAAACAGTTAATGACGAAGAGGCGGTTTTTGGAAAGAGAACTGTTATGGGCAGAAGTCGCCAGAAGAGAAGAGGCAATAAGCGAGTTGGAAGCTGAAAAAAGAAGGCGGCTAGAAACCCTAAGCCAAATCGAAAGAGAAACAAGCGAAGTGGAAGAACGCCTAAACACGCATCGAAGCGAACTGGAAAAGATGAGAAGCGAATGGAAAACATTGTTTGAGGAGCGCTTAAGCCTTGAACGCGAAAAGGCTGGAAGCGAAACTACAATAGCCATTTACGAACAACTTCTGAAGGAAACATCAACATTTGAAATGTTTTCCAAAGAAGGATTAAACCCAAACACACAAGAGAATAATACGCAGTTCAAACTTTTAAGAACAGAAAATCTTAAGGAGCTTATACAAAGCTTTAGCCAAAACCTTTCAAAGTTGAAGGGTAAGATAGATGAAAACCAATTGAAAATCAAAAGCCTAGACGAAAATATCGAAAAAGTCGGCAACCAAGTTCTAGAAAACCGCGTTAAGCTGGCTTTACTCCAGTTTCGCAGTGAAAACGTCAAAAATGACTTAGAAGAAATCGAGCAACAACTGAAAAATGCACGGACACAGTTAAACGAAGCCATAAGCCGTGCGGAACAAACAGGACCAAGAATTGCAGTCGTCAAGAGCCTAGGCGAAATCTTGGACGAGTTAAGGGTTACAGATGGGCACTTGGCGGCGCTTTCAAATGTTTCCGAAGACATAGAACGTATGTACGAGTCCTACTCCAAACTGTATTTGGAGCTAAAGGAAAAGGCTAGGCTTGTTGCAGAAAACAGGGAAAAAGCCCTAGAGGAAGTTAAAACGAGAATGCAAACATGGCGAACAGTTATCCAAAGCCTACTTGACCGAGTAAGCTTGGAATACCAGAAAATCCTAAGCCAATCCCAAGCCGTCGGCGAAATCAGGTTAGTTAACGGACATGACATAGAGGCTGCTGGACTAGAAATTTTAGTGGGATTTAAGGGTGGAAAACCAGTTCCATTGGACGCATACACACAAAGTGGCGGCGAAAGAACAACAGCCACGATGAGTTTTCTTTTGGCGTTGCAACAGCATGTCCGCTCGCCGTTTAGGGCGGTTGACGAGTACGACATCCACATGGACCCGAAAAACCGCGAGTTAATCGCTAAAATGTTAATATCGATGGTTAAGAATGCAAACGCCCAATACATTGTTATCACGCCAAGCCAAGTGACCTTCGTAAAAGAAGACGTGAACATCATCACTGTGCAAAATGTTGAGGGAAAGTCGATAATACGTGAGGTTGCCTAATGCAGTCTAAAAAAGAGCGAATAAAAGCTGGTAGAGAAAAGCTCCAGCGAATAATCGAAATGTGCAAGTCCGTTGAGGAGCGCTCTCTAGACCCCTTCTTGATAGACGTTAACGATGTTATTGCGACAATTAAGGAGTATTTTCCAGAGTGGGAAATTCCAGAGGATTTGTGCTTGGACGCTGAAACAATCCACCACATAGCCTCGGTTATAAAAATGCAAAGCGAATGGGTTAAGCACCGCTCAACATCGCTTTACACAGACCCGTTCCTGCTAGAGGAGAAGATAAGGCGAATAGGAAAAGAGGAAATCGTTGAAAGTTTCCTTCATGCTTGGCACCCAACAGTCGAATTGGAGCAAATTTCGCTTCACAGTTTGACGGAAGCCATAAAATACTGGGAAAGCCTATTACCACTAAAAGAAAGATGGAAAGAACTCCTACCGCCAGAAATCGAAACGGGCAAGGCAACACGCAGAGAACTTGTAGAACAGAGAATCTTGCTAGACAAAGCCTTCTCCGAAGAACTGGAAAACTTTTGGCGCGAACTAAAGGAGAAAACTGCCGAAAGAGGCGAGGGTGGAAAGATGGATTACTGGGATTTCATTATGGCGGAAACATACGAGGAAACAGTCCACAGGGCTTTCATGACAAGTTTCCTAATCACATACGGCTACGCAACATTGGAAATCCGCCCGCTTGAAGAGGAAATCTTCATAAAACCCTACGAAAAGCCTCCAGCCAAACTCGGCAAGAAACAGCTCGTTTCAGTGCCCATAGCAATCTCGCCAGAAGAGTGGCTTAAACACAAGGGAGAACACCCAGAATGAGCAAACGCAAAGCCTACTACGCAAGCAAAATGAAAAGAGCAGTTCATATGCTATTCTACAAGAGGCACAAAAAGCCGGGCGTAAAAGGATGGGAGCTACGCAAAGCCCTAGGAGCAGACTACCCGAAGGTTCTAAAGCTTTTGGACGATTACTTGAAGGTTTTGGACCTGCAAGTTAAAACGGTCTTTGAAGAGGAAAAGCCAAAGGAAAATCCAACACTGGAAGATTTTGATAGGGCAAGGTTTTATATAACACTGCGGGGCGAATTGGCGCCAAAAGAGGCGAAAATGATTGGTTGGAGAATAGACGACTTGGCGGGTTTAGCGATAGCCATAGCCTACATAATATCAAAGAAAGGAAAAGTCCCGAGAAAGGAGGTTGAAGAACTCTTACGCGAAAAACTACCAGGATGGAAAGTCGACGTCAACATTGACCGTTACATTAGGTATGGCTATTTGACGCAAGACGAAAACGAACAGCTTTATCTGGACTGGCGAACACGTGCGGAAGTAGACCAAAAAGCGCTCATAGACGTACTTTTGTCGAAGTAAAGTTTATATTTGCCGATTTTTATTTGATAATTATCGAATACTGATAGAAAGTTGTAGAATTTTAAGTGAGGTGACACCAATTTGTCTGACGAAACAAAAGAGGAGATAAAAAAGCTTCGCGAGGAAATTGCAAGCTTGAAAGAACAACTCATGGACTTAAAAGAGCGGAGAAAAAGCCGCGGCATATATATAGACATAGGCAACAACGTGCGCCACTACGTTGAAGACATAATGGAAAGCGTCGCCGAGGGAATAGACAGTGAACTCAAAAAATGCGTTTTCATCGGTCCGAGAGGTGTGAAAATCATAAGAGAGGAAGTCCAACCAAGAGAGAGCGTCGAAAAAGTTGATTATTCCAAGGTCTCCGAGGTAATGAGCGCACTTGGTCAAGAGCATAGATTGAAGATATTGGAAGCGCTGATGAGCGGGGGAAAATACATCAATGAGTTGCAAGAAAAACTTCCTGAAATAACTGCAAGCACACTCTCAAGTCACTTAAACGTGTTGGAAGAAGCTGGTTTAGTTGTCCAAGAAAAGGTTAGGGGTCGCTACCTAATCACCATGCCTGGCAGAATTGCCTACAAAATGGCGCTAAGAATTGCAAAGTTTGTTGAAAGCGGAGGTCAAGAGTAGATGTGGAGCCGATATCAACTAGGTAAAACCGTGTTAAAAACGAAAACCCCAATAACATTATTAAATTCAGAGAAGGCTCAAGTCGAGGTTGACAGCAACGCTTTGGCTGTTCCAATAGAGTTTGGTGGACAGAAAAAAGGTTATGTGTTTCATGGTCGCGGCAAGCTCCTTTTAGATGCAATCATCGAAACCGATGAAGGTGCAATTGGTAAACCAATTGGAAGAGAAATAAACGAACCTTTCTTGATGCTAAGCGAAAACAAAGATGTAGGGCAGCATATAAGCGTGGCTGATAGAGAAAACCTAGAAAGCGTGGGATACCAAAGCGACCAAGAGTTTTTGGTTAAGGCAGAAGAGTTGTTGCACAAGTTTGCTGGAAAAAGATTATTAGGGCACAATTGTGATTATTGCTGCGATAATGGCGGTTTCATTTTCGCCTTTCCAAACAAAACTGGAAAGCTAGATGTTCTCATCGTAAACGGTCCAAGGCTAGTTTTCAAGTCAACAGACAAAGTTTTCATTGCAAACAACGATAACGTTGTTTTGAAAACTCCTCATGAAACAGTTGTTTCGAATAACCGAAAATCTGTAGTGATAAAGAAAAAGTGCTTCTAAAGTCTACTTTTTTATTTTGTGGTAGATGAAGGCTATAACGTCAATTACTATTATGACTGTTAAAATTAGAAGCGGGGTTTCCAGAAAATGAGTGAATATAAAATCGTCTTCAGCCCTAGCAACGTCAACCAGCGCGAAAAGTAGAAAAGCCGAGAATAAAGCCGTCAATGTCCATCTCTCCATTTTGAACTTCTCCTAAGCATTTTAGGTTATGCTCACGTTTTGTATGTCAAAATACCTTTTAACCAAGAAGCGCAGTCTTTCAGCGTTTCTGCCGTTCTTTCCGATGGCCACTCCCTTATCGCGGGGGTTTACGGTAACAACGGCTATTTTCTTTCCGTCCATTCTTTCTGTGAGGCGCACTTCCTTCACTATGGCTGGTTTTAAGGCGTTTTTTATGAATTGCACTGGGTCTTCTGAATACTCGATGATTTCGTGCTTTTTTCCAGTCATGGACTCTAAAGTCCGGATGTTTCTTCCGCCTTTTCCAATTGCCACGCCTATTTGCCCTTCATTTACAACGAATATTACACGTCCCTGTTCCTCGTCGACTATGCAGTCTTTGACGCTTGCTCCTGTTATGCTTTCAAAAAGCGCAATGTAACGCATTTCCGTGCTTGTGATTTTTATTCCGCTTGTCATTCGCTGCCTCCAGCGGTTTCCGCTGTTTCGCCTTTTTCAGCTAACTCAAGTATTTCTGAGTCGCCTGGTTCTCTTATACTTAACGCTGAAACAACATAAGGTTTTCCACAGACTGCAGCCAAATCCATTGATGAACCTTTATAGATTATTAATGGCACGTTTGAAAGTTTGCAGTAGTATTCTATGTCTTCGCGTATGTTTTTCGGACAGTTTGAAGCCAAAATTATCATTTTAGCTCTCCCCGTTTTGGCGCTGTGTATTGCGGTGTTTGCGCCGAAGAAGACTTTGCCAGTTTTTACTGCTGTGGCTATCGCCTTGTCTATGTCTATCATTTCTCGTTTTTCCTCCCCATCTCGAAAGTTGACATGTATAATTCAACGAGTCCCGTGCCTATTGGTATCGATTGCCCAACTATAACGTTTTCAGTTACGCCCTCCAACGGGTCGCTTTCACCTTTAACAGCGGCATCAACAATATTTGGAACTGTTATTTCAAATGCTGCTCTAGCCAAAACGCTTGATTTCTTCCCGCTTATGCCGTGCCTTCCTATCTGCTGCACCTCACCCGTAGAGGTCATCATGTCAGCTACAAGCATGACGTGACGAACGTCAACATCCAAACCTTGCTCTTCCAAAACGCCTTTAGACTCGTTTATTAGGGCGTTTCTAGCTGCCTCTATACCCAAGGTTTTAGCTATTTCGTGAATGTTGTTTGTTATTGTCCGCGAGGTGTCCACTCCATAAGTTTCAAGAACTTTGGGCAAGTTTGAGCCATCTGTTCTTATAAGCCATTCTCCCTTTTCTTCGGTGACGAGAACCCGCTTTATGCCTTGTATGCCCTTGATGTAGAATGACGAGATTTTGTCCAGCAGTTTTTTGAGGTTTTCCTCCTTTTTGGGTTTCACGCGGATAGTGTTGCCTTTCACTTTTATCGTGCAGTTTTGGATTTGCAGCTTCTCCTTAAGCTCTTCAAGTGTTACGCCCCTGTCTTCCATCATGACCTTGTTGAGTTCCACGACGATTTCGCCGTGGACTGTGTCTTCGTATATGGCTCGCGCTAAGTCCTCCAATGTTGTGTAAACTATGTTTCTGGCGATTTTAACAGCTGCTTCTCTGCTTTTCCTATGCTTTTCGGTTAGGTATATCGTCATTATGGGTGTTGATGGAATTCTTCTGGCGTCAACAATTTCTATTAGCCTCGGCAATCCCAAGGTTACGTTTTGTTCTCTAACACCAGCATAGTGGAAAGTCCTAAGCGTCATCTGTGTGCCTGGTTCTCCAATTGATTGGGCTGCAATTATGCCGACGGCTTCGCCTGGCTCCATTTGAGAGCGTTTATAATGCTCAACGGTTAGTTTTACGGCTTTGTCCACTCCTTCCTTGCTTATTTTTGCTTTTGACAAGCTTTGTTTAAGTTCGTCTACTAGTAAGGGCGTGAGTTGGTCTTCAAATTCCTTAATTTTGTTTTTGATGTATTCGGCTTCTGCGGGTTTGCCTCCTCCAGTTGCTATCCTTATTTGGTCAACGAGTCTGCTGACGTTAACGGCTTTCCCATGGTCACTTTTTGCTGGGTCAACTCCATCCTCGCCATATTTGAACTGGATTATGTCTCCAGCAGAGTTCCTAACAGTTCCATCATACTCTAGGCGTATGTGCTCGAGAGCGTTGATTAGCCGCCTTTGCATGTAACCGCTTTGCTGCGTCCTAACAGCAGTGTCAACGAGTCCTTCGCGTCCGCCCATGGCGTGGAAGAAGAATTCAATTGCGTCAAGCCCTGTTTGGTAGGATGAGTAGACGAATCCCCTAGCCCTTGGACTTGGATCGCCAGCCTTGAAGTGTGGAAGAGCGCGTCCTATGTATCCACGCAGTATTCTTTTGCCTCGCACCGACTGCTGCCCAACACAAGCGCTCATCTGTCCAATGTTTAGGCTTGAGCCTCTCGCGCCTGTTCGCGTCATAACTATGCCAGCATTCTCAAGCGTGAAGTCTTTGTCTGCTATTTTGCCAGCCTCATCTCTAGCCTTTGCTAGCTCGTTCATAACGTAAATTTCAAAAGACTCTTCTAGAGTTTGTCCTGGAAGTGCAGGTAATGTGCCATTTCGATAGCTTTCTATTATTTCTTCAACTTTCTTCTGCACTCTTCCCATTGTTTCTTTTATTTTGTTTTCAGCTTCTGGTGAGAGAACAAGCTCCTTGTATGAGTATGTAAAGCCGCGCATTGAAATAAAGAGTTTCAGAAGCCTTGTTATCTTGTTTAGGAATTCTCTTCCAGCCTTTGTTCCATAATCCTTTATTATTCTGTGAAGGAGGCTTTCAGATTGCTCAGCGCCTATTGAACGCCTATCTATCACGCCGCTTATTAATTCGCCATTCTTCACAACAACATACGCGTCATGCGGACAGTTTTCCTCTTGACATTTGACGCAACCTTGGCAAATTGTCGCTTTCAGAACATAATTGAAATCTTTTGGTAGGAATAGGCTGAAAATCTGTTTGCCAGTCCAAAGCGGCTGTGGCTCCTCTATTTTCGGTTCTGGCAGTGGTCCATCATACCCTGCTGCTGCAAGTAGCCTGCCAACCTCGCTTTTCGTTAGATAATTGTTTTTTCTTGTGAATAGGTAAGCTGCGGTTATGAAGTCTCTTATTGCCCCAATTATTGGACCGCCAAACCGTGGCGAGAGTATTTGGTCTTGAACTTGCATCAGCATTAGCGCTTCTGTGCGTGCTTCTTCGCTTTGTGGTATGTGGAGGTTCATTTCGTCTCCGTCGAAGTCAGCGTTGTATGGTGGACAAACGCAGAGATGCAGACGGAAGGTTTTGTATGGCAAAACACGCACGTAATGCGCCATAATGGACATTCGGTGCAGTGATGGTTGACGGTTAAAGATGGCGATATCTCCATTTTTAAGGTGCCTCTCAACAACATAACCTGGCTCCAAAGCCTCAGCAATTTTTGTTCTGTCCGTAACAAACTCGAGCCTTATACGTTTTCCATCTGGTCTGATTATGTAAAGCGCGCCTAGATACTTTTCTGGTCCATTTATAACAAGTTTTCGCATTTCTTCAATGTTCCATTCTGTAACTTTTTCTGGCACGGACAAGCGCATGGCAACTTCTTGTGGTACGCCAACCTCGCTTATGTCAAGGTTCGGGTCTGGCGATATGACTGTTCTCGCTGAAAAGTCAACACGCTTTCCAGAAAGGTTACTTCTGAACCTTCCCTCTTTGCCCTTCAACCTTTGCGAGAGCGTTTTCAAGGCTCTTCCTGAGCGGTGTCTTGCTGGCGGTATGCCCGACGCCTCGTTGTTGAAGTATGTTGTAACGTGGTACTGTAGCAGTTCTGAAAGGTCTTGGATTATTAGCGTTGGAGCTCCAGCATCCATGTTCTCTTTTAGTCTTTGATTTATGCGTATTATGTCCACAAGTTTGTGGGTTAAGTCGTCTTCTGAGCGTATGCCCGACTCAAGCGTTATTGATGGGCGAACGTAAACTGGTGGGACTGGAAGAACCTGCAAAACCATCCATTCTGGACGTGCAGCTTTTGGGTTAAAGCCTAAAAGTTCAAGGTCATCGTCTGGAATGCGTTCAAGTCTTTCTCGAACCATGCTTGGAGTAAGCGGTTCAGAACCGCTTTCTGGAATCTGCTCACTGAATTTTGTGGGTTTCTCAAAGGTTATTTTGTATTGAACTGTGCCGCAGTGCGGGCACTGTTTAGTTTTTGCCTCTTGAACAACCCACTTGCTGACTTCGTCTGGAACAACACCAAGAAGCTGCTTGGTTTTAGTGATTTTCGCCTTCATGCGTTTTATGGTTTCGTCCGGCAGCAAGATGCGCCCGCAGTTTCTACAAGTTGCCCTCAAAAGGTCATAAATTAGCTTTGTGAATTCTATGTGGATTATTGGAACGGCAAGTTCAATATGTCCAAAATGTCCTGGACACCTAGCGGCGGTGTTTCCGCATGTCTTGCATCTTTGCCGTGGTTCGAGTGTTCCAAGTCTGCCATCCATAAGTCCAGCGGTTATTGGCGCGCCATCTTCGTCGTAAGTGTCTGGTGTTTGAATTTCCACAACTGAAAGTTTGCGAATTTCCTGCGGTGAGAACAATCCAAATCGAATTTCATCTACAACTTTATGCACTATTTCTTCTGAAGCCATAATCATGCCTTCTCCTTAAGCCTTAATCTGGGCGCAATACAAAGGCTCATTAACTCCTGCAAAAGAAGCTTAAAAGCGTATGAAACCACAACTGGAGAGATTTTCGCCTTGTCCTCGCAAACCTTACATACATACTTGCGCTGTTTCATGTCGTAGTAGGCTATGTAACCGCAGTTTTCACAAACATAAAGCGTGTACTTGTCAGACTCCTCAAGCAACCTATCCCGTAGAAGCATAGCCGCGCCGTGACCTATTAGGCAGTCACGCTCCATTTCGCCGAACCTTAAGCCTCCGCCTCTGGCTCTTCCCTCGGTTGGCTGCCTTGTCAACATCTGCACTTGTCCTCTTGCCCTTGCATGTATTTTGTCTGCGACCATGTGGTGGAGCTTCTGGTAATAGACTATCCCAACGAAAATGTCTGCAACGAATTTTTCTCCAGTTATCCCATTATAGAACACTTCTGTTCCAGTGTGGCTAAAGCCTAACTTTATTAGCGCTTTTCGCAGTTCGTCAGACCTTTCACTTGTGAATGGTGTACCGTCAACTGGCTTTCCACGGACAGCGGCAACCTTTCCAGCAATTGACTCTATGAACTGCCCAATAGTCATTCTCGATGGAATCGCATGTGGATTAATTATTATGTCTGGAACTATGCCGTCCTCAGTGAAGGGCAAATCTTCCTGTGGAACAATAAGCCCTATAACACCCTTTTGTCCATGCCGAGAGGCAAACTTGTCGCCTAATTCGGGTATTCGCTGGTCGCGCACCCTAACCTTTACGAGTTTGCTTCCCTCGCCTGACTCTGTCAAGAAAACGGCGTCCACAATGCCAGTTTCAGATGGACGCATATCCACTGAGGTGTCACGCATAGAAGGACCTTTAACCTCAAACTCCTTGTACTCCTCAATGAATCTCGGCGGGCTGATTCTACCTATGAGTACGTCTCCGCCAGCAACTGCCGCCTCTAAACTTATTATTCCGTCTGGTTCAAGCAACCTATAATATTGTTCGCCTCTGTACCCGCGGGTTCCAGGCTCTGGCAGTGTAAACTTGTCTTTTAAACCGCCTAGGTATTGGCGGCATTCAGCCTCGTATATCCTATAAAATGTTGAGCGGGCTAAGCCTCTTTCTATTGAGGCTTTGTTGAATATTAGGGCATCTTCCATGTTGTAGCCTTCGTATGAGAGAACAGCCACAACACAGTTTTGTCCAGATGGGCGGAGCTTATAGCCCATAACATCCATCAACGCGGTTTCGACAATGGGCACTTCTGGGTAATGAAGTATATGCGACCTTGAGTCTACTCTTTGATGGAAGTTTGTGGCGTAGACGCCTAATGCTTGTTTCGCCATTGCCGCTTGGTAGGAGTTGCGTGGCGACTGATTATGTTCTGCGTAGGGTATTGTTGACGCGCATATCCCAAGAATAGTGTAGGTTGCAATTTCCAAATGCGTATGTTCTGGCGTTAGCTCTTCTTGGCTGACGGCGACGTAGGCGTTTTCTTCCTCTTCAGCGTCCAAGTATTCGATTAAACCGTTTTTGACAAGGTCTTCCCAAGACCATTCTCCAGAAGCCACTTTCTCCACGTGCTCTCGTTGAAGCCTTGGCACGCCATTATCAACTATTATTAGTGGACGCCGCACTCTTCCCTCATCACAGTTAACGTAAACCTCTTCCCTTTCAGTTTGAACTTTCGGGTAGTAGGCGATGTTGACTTCTGTTGAGATTTCTCCTCTTCTTCGCCTCTCCCTGAATTCCCGCGACAACTCTTCTGGAGAATTGCAGTAGCCAATTATGTTTCCGTCAACAAAGACTTTGGCTCCAGAAAGCTTGAGGGTTTCATTCGCCTCTTCTATTGGGACGACCCCCATGTCAAAAAGCACTTGTTTTATCTTTTCCGGGTTGACGCCGACGGAGATGCACGCGGACAAAGCCAAATTTTTTACAAGTCCACAGTTTGAGCCTTCAGGCGTCTCGTTTGGGCATAAGCGACCCCAATGTGTTGGATGCAAGTCTCGCGCTTCAAAGTTTGGCTGGCTTCTACTAAGCGGAGACTGCAACCTTCGCAAGTGGCTTAGAGTTGAAAGGTGGTTCGTCCTATCCAAAAGTTGTGTTACACCAACTCTTCCCCTTCCCCAATTTCCAGTTGCAAGCGCATGTTGAAGCCTCTCGCTTATTATTCCTGGACGCACTGCAGCAGAAACAGTTATTATTGGACCTTTAACGCCTATGCGTTCAAGCTGATATTTTATGTCTCTTACAAGGTTTCTGAACGCTACACGGAAGAGGTCTGCAAGCAGTGGACCCGCAAGTCTTAGCCTCTTGTTTTTGAAGTGGTCTTTGTCGTCTGGTTTTCTTCTTCCAAGTTTTAGTTCGATTACGCGGCACGCCATCTCGCCTAGAAAGATTGCCTTGGCTCTTCTGCTTTGGCTTGTTCTTCCAATGTGTGGCAAAAAGTTCTTGTCAAGTATTGTTTCAGCTTTTTGGATGCGGTACTCCTCAACTTGACCATGCGCAACACGGTTGCCAATGAATAATATTGCATCTTTCACCGTATCGACGCCTAAGGACTTTTCAAATGTTGCTTCAAGTTCTGCTTGAATATGCCCATCCAGAGAAACTGCTTCAGCTATTTCTTTGTCTGACTCCAAACCGAGGGCGCGCATCACCACAACAAGCGGAATTTCCGAAGGCACGCCTGGCATTGAAACGTATATTGCCCCGTCGGATTTCAGTTTAAGCTCAATTCTCGCTCTGAAGCCAACGGTTGTTGAAAACATCTTCGCCTGATAAACTGGTGTTGCGCCTTTCTCGTCTATGTCAACTATAATGCGGTTAGGAGCCAAATCTTCCATTGCAACAATAACGCGTTCTGAACCGTTAACAATAAAGTAGCCTCCAGGGTCGTCTGGGTCTTCTCCACAAGCTATTAGTTCTTCCCGTGAAAGTTGCGACAGGAAGCATAGCTTCGATTTTAGCATTACTGGAATGTTTCCGATGAAAACGAGTTCAGTGTCTTGTTCTCTGCCATCAATTACGGGGGTCATTTCAAGCGCTATTGGCGCTGCGTAGGTTAGATTGCGGAGTCTTGCCTCCATCGGGTAAATTTCATGTTTTGTCCCGTCAACTTCCGTCGTGTACGGTCCAGTTATCCTAGTTTGCGGGTCTATTATCCAAACTTGTCCAAGTTTAACCTTGTAGGGGCTTTCTGGAACTTCTATTGGAATTTCGCCGACCTCGTCTATAACTTCTTGAAGCCCATGGTCAATGAACTCGTTGAAAGAATCCAGATGCTGACGCACCAAACCCTTTTCTCTAAAGAATGCTTTTAACAGTTGATTCCTATCCTCTTTTGAAAATTCAGCCAATCACATAATCCTCCATTTTAATTTTAAACATGAGCGGATATGGAACACTCGGCGCATAGCTTTTCAAACTTTTAATTTCCTCCAATGCGAGGGTCATCCAACTAAAAAGTCTCCGATTTTAAAGAGCTAAAAACGTAAACCACACACCCCATTAATAAACTTTTTTGTGCAAAACCCACATTCACACTCGGCAAACAATATCAATGGGAAAGAATTCTAGAAAAACTTGTAAGCAGCGGTAGCCAAGCCAAGTCAAAATGTTGTAAAAGTTACATTACTGTGTCATTGAAAGTAGTCAGGATGGAAGAAATAGGCTCGATAAAAGATTCTCACATACAACATTATCAGCATTGGAAAAGGATAATAGAAACCAAAAGAAGTTAAGAAAATGAACTTTGCCCTTCAAGGTGCAGGGGTGGCAGAGCATGGTCAAACCCGCACTAAGCAAAGATTGGGGCTAAATGCGCGGGACTCAAGATCCCGTCCCATAGGGGTTCGTGGGTTCAAATCCCACCCCCTGCACCATTTTTGTCAAGCCATTTGTGTTTACTTGATTGTTTGGGGGTTTGTTTGCTTATTTTTAAGTTGGTTTTTTGTTTCAGATTTTGGGTTAATAATGTATATATGGTGTGGCTTTTTAGTAGATAACTACCTTTGGTGGTCATATTGTGCACCTACCAAGTTTTTCAGGAAGGTGTACAGCTGAATCTCGAGGAACATTTTAAGCCATTAAATATTGGAAGAGTTATGCTTGCAGAGAAGGGCGAGAAGATTTATGGTGTTGTGATTGAAGCGCAATTGGAGAGAAGCGCGCTTAGAAAATTATCCACGCTTGCAGACGATTTAGGCATTGTTGTTCGTTACATTCAGTTTTCAATGGAGAAGCTGAACAAGCCAGCTTTAACGGCAATAGCGTTCCTAGACTTTTCAAATGCGAAGGTTTCAGTTGAAGAAGCTTTAAAACTTGTTAGAAGCCAAAGCTTTGTGGTTGACGCGAAACCAATAAAGCCCAATAGGAACGGCATTATTTACGATAACTACTTTTTCCCGCTTGTTATTGCCGAAAACCATAGAGTTGTGATATTTAGAAAATTGATTTACGAAGCTTTATTTAATGGTGTTAGGAATAAGTTCGGCTCTGCAGGCGACGCCATGCTGTATTATCAAGGCTTTACTGTTGGATTTGAGGCGTATGACGAGTATGTTAGGGCTGCTGGTTCAGAAAAGCCAGAAGATTTGATAGAGGCTGCCAAGGCAATCAATATGACGTTGGGTTGGGGAATAATTGACGATGTAAGGGTGGACGTTAAAAGGGGAAAGGCACAGTTGCGGATATACCAGAGCTTCGAGTGCGAAATTGGAAAAGGCTCTGAAAAACCCTACAGCCAGTTTTATAGAGGAGCTATTGCTGGACTTTTTGCGCGGTTTTTTGGAAAAGATGTTAAGGTTGATGAAGTTAAATGTATTGCGAAGGGAGACCCTTACTGTGAATTCATAGTTAAATCGAAAATTTAAATCTTAAAATTTTTATATTTCGCAAAATCAAAATTATTGAACCACATCGTTGGGGCGCAGGCGCGCCTATGACAGGCGAAGGAAAAGGAAAAGTTGTAGATAGAGGGAAAAATACAGCAAAATCTTCGTTTACATACCTAAGGAGGTTTCCACAGACACAAGTTTTCCGTTCAAGGTCGGCGAGGACGTAACTGTGAAAATTGATGGTAAAAGATTAATCATAGAAAAACGAAAGCAATAAACAACGAAACGCAGAGCGTAAGCGAAGTGAACGTGAACTTGGAAGATAAAAGATTGCCTCCTGGACAAAGGAAAGCAGTGGGTGTTCCCTTACGCCACATAGGAGATATTCCGCATATTAGCGTTGAAACGTGGCGTTTGGAGGTTTATGGCGAGGTTGAAACGCCGAAAGTGTTCAGTTTTGATGATTTAGTGCGCATGCCAACAGCCTTGGTTGTTTCTGATTTTCATTGCGTGGAGGGTTGGAGCCTATTGGACAGTAAGTGGGAGGGAACACCGTTTAAGGCTATTGTCGATGTTGTCAAACCTAAGGCGACAGCGAAATATGTGATTTTTGAGTGTTATGATGGTTATACAACTTCGCTTCCGCTTTCAGAGTTACTTAAAGAAGGCGTTATCTTAGCTTACAAGTTGGATGATAAGCCTTTGCCTCTTGAAAGGGGTGGACCAGTAAGGCTTGTTGTTCCTCATAAATACGCCTATAAGAGTCCCATGTGGCTGAGAAAGATGAAATTCTCTTCTGCCCATGAGTTGGGGTATTGGGAAAAGCGCGGCTATAGTGACACTGCTGACCCGTGGAAAGAGGATAGGCGCGCCTGGTAGAGCGCTTATTGTGGTTTTGTTTTGTGTTTTTGTTGCACTTTTATACCATAACGTTTATTAAGACTTACGACACTGTAGGCTGAAAACGGTGGATGAAAGAATGAAAAAACGACCAGACACATATAAAACTCAAAAAATGGAAGAGCTAAAATCTGAAGTGTTAACAGTTGACTTTCTAATATGCGAAACACTCATTCGCAACAAAAAAGTCTAAGCAACAGTCGCTTTATGATTGCTCCTATTAAACTCACGATTAAGCAAAGGATATATCTCACAATCTAGTTTAGAGAACTACAACTTAGATGCGAGGCATAACAAAGGCGAATCCAAGTGGAGCTAAAGGATAAAATACTCAAACTGAAAAGGGAAAAGAAAGCCATAATACTTGCACATAACTACCAGCGACCAGAAATTCAAGACATTGCAGACTACGTTGGCGACAGTATAGAATTAAGCCGAAAAGCAATGGAGGAGAAGGAAGCAGAAATAATACTTTTTTCCGCTGTGGATTTTATGGCTGAGTCCGCGGCTATACTTAACCCAGAAAAGAAAGTTTTGCTACCAACGCTTGGCGCACGCTGTCCAATGGCGCAGATGCTCACGGTTGACGAAATTAAAAGGTGGAAAGTTCTTTATCCGCTTGTACCAGTCGTCCTATACGTTAATACATTGGCATCGGCAAAGGCTTACTGTGACGTCTGCTGCACTTCAGCTAATGCCGTTGAAGTTGTAGAGTCAATAAACGCGGAAACTATCCTCTTTGGACCAGATAGAAACTTGGCTGAACATGTTCAAGAAAAAACTGGAAAAACAATTATTCCAATTCCAGAGTGGGGATTCTGTCCCACACACTTGCTCTTTCAGCCAGAAGAAGTGCATGTTCTTAAAGCGCAGTATCCAGACGCCGTGGTCATGGTTCATCCAGAATGCACACTTGAAATGCGTAGGATAGCCGACTTCGTTGGAAGCACTTCACAGATGTGCCGTTACGCAAGAGAAAGCAACGCAAAAACATTCATTGTTGCAACTGAAGAGGGGCTTATATACCGCCTAAAAAAGGATAACCCGCACAAACAGTTTATCCTGGCGTATGAAGAGGCTGTATGCCCGAACATGAAGTTGAACACTCTTGAAAGGCTTTACACCGCTTTAAAGGAGGAAAAACACGTCGTTAAAGTTCCAGAGCCAATAGCGAAACACGCAAGAAAAGCCCTAGAGCGAATGTTTGAAATAACAAACAAGAAAAGCTAAACGTGAACAATCGTCATCTTAAGTATTTTAACACCCCTTTTCGAGGTTAACTCGTCGCTCAACTTTCTAATTTCCTCGGCTTTCCCCTTAACCGCAATCGCCTCTAAACAGTCGCGCTCACTGAGGTGAATATGCATAGTCGAACAAATTATATGCGAATAACGATGCTGAATATCCGTTAACATGCTCTCCAAACCCCTAACCTCATGGTCATAAAGCACGGTCAAAACGCCAGCCTGCTCGCCGCTTTCCTCCTGAAGCCACTTCTTCTCGGAAACAAACAGCCTTACAGCGTCTTGAACAGCTTTTGAGCGGTTCTCGTAACCCATTTTATTGATTACTTCGTCAAAATCCTTAAGCAAATCTGGCGGAAAAGTAACGCCCACACGAACAATCTTCGACATAAATTTCCCCACCACTACCTAAAAAGGTTCACAATAAAACCTTTACTAGACCCACCATCAACAGCAAACTAGCTTTCGCCGTTTGGAAAATCTAGAGGGGCTAGGTCACTATTGGCTTGTTTTAACTCCAAAAACATGTTGAAAACTCTTTTGGTTTTTGACAGTAAGGCTTTTATGTCAATTGGTAATACTAAAATGAATAAAAGTGTTACCGAGGTATTCGCGCTTGCACATACCAGACGGCTTAATAACACCAGAAATCGCCGCACTAATGTACGCGGTATCCATCACCTTCCTCGCATGGTCCTGGAGAAAAGCAAAAGCCACCTATGAAAGGTCTCTAGCCCCACTTCTGGCAGTTTCCAGCGCATTCATATTCGTGGCACAAATGATAAACTTCCCAATAGCATACGGAACAAGCGGACACTTGGTCGGCGGAACATTTCTCGCTGTACTCTTGGGACCTTACGCCGCAGCTTTAGGCATGACTGTTGTGCTGCTTATGCAAGCGCTGTTCTTTGCAGACGGTGGCATAATGGCGCTTGGAGCAAACATCTTCAACATGGCAGTGATAGGCGCACTAAGCTTCTTCATAATAAAACACCTCACAAAAAACACCAGCAGGAAAGGCTTGCTCTTCGCGAGCGTCTTCATCGCTTCTTGGCTTTCAGTGGTTTTAGGTGCACTAGCATGCGCGTTGGAAATCTCTCCTGCATTTTCAAACGTTGGAGGCGTAACAACCACAATTCCAGCCATGCTCTTTTGGCATGTCCTAATAGGGATAGGCGAAGCAGCAATCACAACAACAATAACAACGCAGCTTTGGAAGTTGCAGCCAACAGCACTTAGCGGACTAAACATTTTAAGGAGGGGAGAACATGCGAGGCTACCTTAAAGCCATAATCATAACATTGGTCTGTTTGGCAGTTCTGATACCATTCGCTTCAGAATTTCCAGACGGCCTAGAAAAGGTTGTTGAAACCTTCCAAATAGAAGAAAAAGAACCAGTCTGGAACGGTTTAATGCCAGACTACACACTGCCAACAATAGAGGATAAATACGCTTCAACGTTGTTGGCTGGAGTCTGCGGCTTCTTCCTCGTGTTAATAACGGCGTACACCATAGGCTTGACGGTAACAAAACCAAGAGGAGAAAAAGTGAATAATAAAAAACACTTTACGGCGCAGGACATAGCGCTGTTAGGCGTCTTCTGCGCGTTATGGGTGGTCCTTAACCTATATGTTGGTCCACTCGGCTTCCAGTTGTGGAAACTCCCAATACTATGCGATTTCTCAGTTTTCTTCACACTTTTATTGACAACTTGGGCTACTGGCAAGTTTGGAACAGCATCTATGGTCGGCATAATAGGCGCCATAATCGTGCTAATGTTAAGAACTTCACTGCACATGATAGGCTTCGCACTCTCAGCAATACTATTTGACGTGCTCATGTTTGTGAGTAAACATGAAATCAACCCAAAACCAAAACATGTAGCCACAACAATTTTTGCAACAACAATATCCGCCTACTTCGCTGGAGCAATCATCGGCATCTTCTTCAGTAACAAAACTTTGGAGTGGGCAACGATAGAGTGGGCGCTAACATTTTGGGGCGTACTCCACCTACTAGGTGGAATACTAGGCTTGGCTGTAACGTTGCCAGTTATAGGCGCCTTAGAAAAAGCAAACGTAAGGAGGATCATAAGTGCCTAAAACAAGCGAGAAACTTGATTCTGCGATAAAAAAGGCACGTGAGCTTCATGGACATTTAAGTCCATTTTTAGTTGTTGGCGTTAGAATAGGCGAATATGCGAAGAAAAAGCTGAAGGGAGAAATGAAAGTGTCTGTTAAGGTTCCTATGATAACGCCTCTTTCATGCATCATCGATGGAATACAAGCGTCAACTCAATGCACAGTGGGAAATGGAAAACTGTCAATAGATGAATCTGAAAAGGAAATAGTAGCCCATTTCAAGTCGCAGAAAACCCAAAAATCCATAAAAGTTTGCGTGAAGCCCCAGTTGATAGAAGAGCTTAAACAAAAACTCTCGCAAGGAATGTCAAATGAGAAAATGGCGCGAATAGTGGCGTGCGCTTCCGACAACGAGATATTTACCGTAGAAAAGCAATAAATAGTTTGAAGTAGCCCTTAAACCTAAAATGAAAAACAATGATTTAGAAATAGCCAAAACAAGGCTAAAGCAAAGGCATTTGACACTTTCTATAGTAAAAAATGGCGAAACCCTCTTTGAGACGGCGTCTTATGGAATTTCCGGTTTCCTAGAAGCCATAGAAAAGCTTGGAGAAAAACTGCATGGAAGCTCAGTTGCAGACAAAGTTGTTGGGAAGGCAATAGCTCTATTATGCGTTTATGCAAAGGTGAACGCTGTTTATGCAATTATATTAAGCGAAAAAGCCAAGGAGGTTCTGCAAAAACATGCGATTTGGCATGAGTGGGAGACGCTTGTTGAAAAAATTTGGCTCCAAACAAGACTGAAAATTGTCCATTCGAAAAGCTTGCAGATGAACTAACCAATCCAGCTGAAGCTTACATAAAGTTTAAGGTTCTTCAAAACAAACTAAAAGGCGACGGATGAAGGGGCATGAGTGGAAAACGCGAACAATTTATATCAGACGAAGATAAAGAACTTGAACATCTACGCGCAAAGAAACTGCGAAAGTTAATGAGAACCCTAAAGGAGAAAGAGGAAATGCCGACAGACCCCGTGCATTTAACGGATTCAAACTTTGACAGCATAATCAACAAAAGCGCTTTAGCCCTAATAGACTTTTGGGCTCCATGGTGCGGCCCATGCCGAGCACTAGCACCAACAATCGATGAGTTATGCAAAGAATACGCTGGAAAAATTTTAATTGGAAAGCTAAACGTTGATGAGAACCCGCAGACAGCAGAACGCTTCCAAATTTTCAGCATCCCAACACTTGTGCTCATGAAAAATGGGAAAGAGGTTGATAGAATAGTCGGGCTTGTCCCAAAAAGCCGCATCGAAGCAGTCGTAAACAGGCATTTGAGGTAAAATGTTATGGACATACAAGAAAAACGAGTAATAGGCGCCCTCCTATTACTGCTAGGATTCTCGTTTCTCGCAATAGGCATATACACTGGACAACTGAATAAAGTAATTGAACTTTTAAAAAACATTTTTAGACCATTCTAGAAAAAGGATTTTAAACCAAACCAACCAGACGTAAACGCATAACCACCTAAAAGCGTGTGATGCTATAATGTGCCCAACAATTGAAGGTGTAAAAGGCGAACATGACGGACTTCTCGAAACCGCTAGGCTAATGTTAATAGCCGCGAGAACAGCCCCAAAAGCAGCGGGCATGGACGACATATTAACATGCATAGTTTATGACAAGGAAAAGGAAGCCATAGCCGAAATGATGGAAAAAATAGCTGAAGAAAGAAAAATCGAAGGCTTCAAAAGAGACGCAAAAAACGTCAGAGACTCAGAAGCAGTCGTTTTAATTGGCGTTAGAGGAAACAAAAGCGTGGGACTAAACTGCAGCGCGTGCGGCAGCAAAAACTGCAAAGAATTCGACGAAAAAGAGAAAACGCTTGGACAAGATTTCTATGGACCAAACTGCATCTTCAAAGCCCTAGACCTCGGAATAGCCTTAGGCTCAGCGGTTAAAATCGCAAGCATGTTAAACGTTGACAACCGCATAATGTACCGCATTGGCACAGCCGCCATAAGATTAAAACTGTTACCAGAAGCAACAGTCATTATGGGGATACCCATATCCGCAAAAGGCAAAAACATATACTTTGACAGACGCTAAACGCGCTTAGCTTTGCTCCTTCATTTTTTCATACATCTTCTCCAAAGTCCAACGAATACTCGATTTAAGCTCCCTCAAACGATCCTCATCGACATTCTTCACGTAAATTTCACGGAAAACGTCGCCATCCTTAACAATATTATAAGAAAAAACTTTTTCTGGCGGCAGTTGCCCAGCCCTTGCAAGTTCTAAATCCTTTTCCTGCATCTTCATCAAAACTCTTTCAACAAGAAAAGGATTAAACGGCGGCATATTAACATTGAAACTTTTACCTTCGGCTGGCACAACACGCAAGAAACCTTCACCCACATAAAGCGTTGCAAGCAACTCTCCAGATGTAGCCTTTAGCTGAATCACACTTTCATACTCTGCTGCCGGTGCAGGCGCTACTTCAGACCCAGTTTTTGCAACTATTTCCGCCCGTTTAAATCCCTTCTCTAACAAAATTGACTTTACAAGTTCAAGCGTTGTCTCTAGCTCCTCAAGCTCAGACTTGAGCTGCTCAATCCTTTTCTCAAGTTTATCCTTAAATTCAACAAGCCTCTTTATCCTTTCAGCTTCCTGCGACATCTTGGCTTCACAGAATATATTTTAAACGTTCACCCTTATCAAACCTTTGAAACTACGATAAACTTTAACTTTAAACAGTGACATTGTTCAATAAAAAGCGACTGCCCGAAAGCGTAATAGCCTCAAACTTGACATTTAATTCTCTCTCAAGAAAATTCTCAAACTCTTGAAAAACAAGACTTTCCGTCTCGTTTATTTTTGCACAGAGACTTTTCCCCTCCAACAACGGACTTAAATCGTAAAGCGCAATATGCCCGTAAAATTCTGGATTTTCAAGAATCTCCCGTAAAAGCGCCTTTGAAGGGGGCTCCAAAAAAAGCCAAGCCGTGTACGCAGCTTCAACAACCTTGTAAGACAAACCCTCCTTAACTGCACATTTCCTGCTTGAAGCAATCTTCTTGAATGATGACGGGTGAACGTTCCTAGCATACAAAAAATTGTGATATTCGTCACCAACCCTAATCATATCCTCATTTTCAGAAGCTCTCCAACCGTGTCGATTGCATATAGATTTAAACCTTTCAAGAATCTCCCAGACCTTAGGCATCTTCATGTTTAAATCACGACCTTTATGTTAAAATCTTCTAGAACAATATTCTACTATGTCACACTCAAATTTAAACTTATTTGCCATTTTTTCCGTAAAAACGTCGGAAAACTTGAATTTATTCGGAAAAATGTTTAAAAAATGGCTGTTCAACGCACGTTTAATGAAATACTCCATTAAAAGTTTAAAGGGAAAACAATAAATTTTTCTACATCTTTCCGATAAAAAGCAATAAATCCAGAGAAAACACGGTAATAAAAAGGAGCAGAAGCCATTTGAAGATTAAAAATAATGCGATATCTCTAGACGCTTTAGACTACAAAATTCTGGAGGCATTACAAGCAGATGCTAGGCAAACATACACTGACATAGGAAAGCGTCTGGGAATAGCTCACTCAACAGTATACGACAGAATAAGACGGCTGGAAAAATACGGAGTAATAAAACAGTATACAGCCCTAGTTGACACAGAAAACATCGGAGAAAAAAACCTAACCGCCATAATGGCCGTCTACACAGACCCAAAAGAAAGCGAAAAAGTTGCAAAAACCCTCAGCAGCTTTCAACAAATACTGGAAGTGTACATGTCGCTTTCAGAGGAACTTCAAGTAATAGCAAAAGTTATTGCCAAAGACCAAGAGGCACTACATTCTTTTATTGCTAATTCCATCGCTCCACTGCCAGGTGTCTTAAGAATTCGCACCGCAATCATAACGAAGAAGTTTAAGGAAGCAATGTTTTCTGTGGCAAGTCGAACGGTGAAATAAATTTAATAAGTTGAACATTTAATATAATTGGAGAAGTTCACCTTGAAAGAGGGGGCAAACCAGAAAATCCTAAAAACTTTCCCTAGAGAAAAAGCATTCTACTTCTTCACCTCAATAGGAAACTACACAGGCGAAAGCGCAGCATCCCTAAAAGAGTTCATGGAAAAAATAAAAGAGGTTAACGTGAAATCACTCGAGTTTCACCTTCAACGTGGAGATTTTGAAAAATGGATAAACGAAGTTTTAGAGGACAAGAAGTTAGCTGAAGACATCGCAAAACTACAGAAAGCAAACTTGACTGGAGACAGCCTCCGCAACCAGCTTTACGCGCTAGTATGGAGACGTTACCAACAGTTAACAAATATTCTCTAACTTTATCCGCTTTACTCGCGTTTCAACATTAACCGTTAAAAACGGAAAAATGCCTAAAACGATGGTCATGAGACTTTTGGAGCGTTCTGCGTCAGCAAGAAGATCAGATATTGTGAGGGTTCTCGCCTCAGGCGGATGGAATACCATCTGCGTTATTCTACCATATTCTCGGTACATGTGCTCCAAATTTGCTATGGCGTCTTCCAATGTCTTATTTTGAATTAGAAGTCTCTCAAGAAACGTTATGGTGCAACTGTCTGTGTCGTCTGGGAAGATTATGTCTGTCCAGCCAACATAAGCCTTTGCCCCTTTGGAGATAAATGCTTCGGCTAGTGGCTTTTTGTTTAAACTCCAGCAACCCATGGCTATGACTATGCTTTTTGGAAAGCGCCCTTCTAGGCTTAGTATAAAGTTGGAGGTTATTGCACAATAAAGTTTTTCTGGGCGATATGAGTAGTTGCCTGGAACTACAAGGTCTGTTGGATATTTGTTTGGAACCCACTCTTCAGATGTAAAAAGGTCTACGGTGGAGTTATCCTCTCTCATTGCTGAGTGCGTCCTCAGTATTATTATTCCATAATTGTCGACAGCCAATTTTTTAAAAAAGTCAACATCCAAACTTCTGTTTTTGTATTTCACAGAAAAGCCCTTTGATTCCAAAATGCGTGTGGCTTCCGCAACGAATGTTGCATTCGACGCATCTTGTGCCAGTTGATCGATTATTATGGCGTTTGTCGAAAACGGGATGTCCAACGATTGCATAGCGAAGATTGCGAAGATTACGGCTATAGTCAATGATAGGGCTATTGAAACTGCAAGCAACTGCTTTTGCGAAAGCCTATGCCCATTTTCCTTTAAGCTCTTCTCTTTATTTTTAACCATTTGCTGCTGGACTCCAGACTAATAGCTTTGTAAAAATGGAAAATTGTGGAATATATGTTTACTTTCTTTTTCGTCTTATTGAAACCAAAACCAAGCTAGACAAAGCCATTAGGGTTGCGTAGGCTGCAAGCAGCGAAACTGGAATATTTGTTGCAAGCGAGAATGAGTACCCGCCAACTGGAACCGATGTAACGACTATCCTTGCAACGCCAGATTGTGCTATGCCTCCAGCATTGTCCACAACCTTAAGATAAACATGGTATACGCCTGCTGCTGTAGGCTTAAACGTCCAACTGCTCGAGTTTGCGCCTTGAACTGCCTCGTTATTTAAATACCATTGGTAAGTGTAAGGTGGTGTTCCACCCGAAATGGTTGACGTGAACGTTATTTGTTGGTTGACAACTATACTGCCGGACATTGGGTTTATGGAAACTGAAAGCGGCGGGGGCGCAGATCTAAAGAAGGCTTTTAGAACGTAGTTAGCGTTCATTGTAACCGTGTATGTGGTAGCTGTGCCAACGTTTGTGCCGTTAAGCTCCCAATGATCGAAGACGTAGCCGCTGCTTGGAACAGCGGTAACGTGGACTTGTGACCCCGCATTATAAGTGTATGTGCCTGGAGCAGGGTTTGTCGTGCCTCCAGTTGTTGTTTCTATCTTGAGCGTGTAGGTTATTATTGGCGTGTAACGTGCCGTGGCCGTGTGAGGAGCGTTCATAACTACTGTTATTGGGTTCACTCCGCTTCCTTGAGATGCTCCATCAACATCCCAATAATTGAAATTGTATCCGGAAACGCTCTGAGCTGTGAGAGTCACGCTTGTTGTTGCATCATACCACCAACTATTGGCCGGGCCTGCCTCGCCAGAAGGATTCCTTGTTGGCTGTGGGCTTAAGCCCGCTGGATCAGTAACAACAGTCAATAAGTACTGTGTTTTCCAGTTCCACGTTATGCTTGAAGGCGCGTTCAGCGTGAAGCCTACGCTTGTGCCAGTTCCAGATGGTGGAACACTGCCCGTTCCAGTCCAGCCAGTGCATACATAGCGTGTTCCAGTTGGGCCAGAAACTGGCGAATCAACGGAGGCCGTTATGCTGCTTCCAGCGTCATACCATCCTGAAGTGGGAGAGGGTGAACCGTAAGCAGACGAAACTTGGAGATAATATTGAGTCTTATAGTTTCCAGTTACCGTTGTGTCTGCTGTCACTGTTATTGGCGATGAAGGCCCAACAACGCTCAAAAGTGCAAACCGTTTGCCAGAAATAGTGCTTGAAACCGTGCCTTCATACGAGTAAACTATTACGCTGTTTTCGTCAACCCAAATGCTGTAGGGCAAGTTTGAATATGTCAAGGGTGTGCCGTTAACAGTGACCACGGTTCCGCTTGCATCCGCGCCCAAACCAGTCTGCGCGAAAGTAACTTGATACTGGTGCACGTAATTTGCGGTTACAGTTTTCGGCTCATCAACAAGCACAGTTGTCGAAGGCGAATACGGATCGGTTATCTCGGTCATGTTAGCTGTTGTCCAACTTACAAAGCGGTAACGCGATCCTCCCGGAACGTATTCGGGTGTTGATATGGCTGCGTATGTTCCAGCATCATACCAACCAGTTCCAGACGGCGTAGTTACTCCAGGCGGGTTTGTAGTCAAACTCAAATAGTATTGCGTCTTCCAGTTTGCTATCGCCGTTTTTGGACCGTCCATAATTATTGGGTTGCTTTGCGCGTAGTTTGTTCCAGAGGCGTCGCCGCTCCAGCTTGTAAAGACTCTTCTTGTTCCATTTCCATGGTCAACAACGCCCGTGTTTAGTGTTGCGTAGGCTGTTGAGCCGCTTGAATACCAACCTTGGCCGCCCACGGTGCCGAAGGGGGAGGAAACCGTCAAGTAATATTCGATGATGTAGTGGGCGGTTGCAGTGTGGTTGGCATCCATGACAACCGTTATTGGGTTACCCGTTTTTGGTGTTCCATCCACGTCCCAATAGTTGAACCTGTAACGTGCGCCTGCTGATATTGGCACGGTTTCCGGAGCTGTTAAGGTGACTTCTGTGTTTTCGTTATACCAGTTTTCGCCTGGAATCGTTGTAACGCCTTCTGGGTCTGTTTTAACTTTTAAGTAGTACCTTATTGGAACCACTGTTACCGTTTTTGTTTCTATGTCCCACCTGCCCTCGCTGTCCGTTACATTCAATGTGACTAGGTAATCGCCTGCTGCTGCATAAACATGTGTTGTTATTGGGTCATTTTCCTCAACTATTGGTGTACCATCTCCAAAATCCCAAGCATAACTTATTATTACACCACCGTCTGGAGAGGATATCGAAGCGTCGAAGGTTACTGTTTCGCCTCTCTGTGGACAATATGGATTCCAGGTGAAGTCTGCCACTGGCGCGTTCTCAACCGTTATTTGTTGGGATTCAGTGTCCCATTTTCCTTCACTGTCTGTAACGTTTAGCGTCACGGTGTAGGTTCCATAATTCTCGTATGCATGGGTTATTATCGGATTACTTGTTGATGTGACGTTGCCATCTCCGAAGTTCCAAATGTAGCTTACTATTACGCCTCCGTTTGGACTAGACGCAGAGGCATCAAAAGTTACGACTTCATGGATTAGAGGGTCTGGTGGAGAAAAAGTGAATACTGCGACTGGATGTTTACTAACATGGATTGTTGCTGTTTCATCTTCTGTTAAACCATCGTTATCTTTGACCGTTAACTTAACAAGGTAATCTCCGTAAGAGGCGTATTTGTGAGTTATTATCGGATTTGATGTTGTCGTGATGTTGCCGTCACCAAAATTCCATGTATAACTTACAATATTGCCGTCTGGGTCATAACTTGCAGAAGCATCAAAAGTTACAATCTGGTTTACTTCGGGATATGTCGGCGTAAAAGTGAAGCTTGCAATTGGCGGCTGTTGGGGCGGAGCACCAGGCTGTAAGAGGACAGTTGAATCCTCGCTGATGGAGTTATGTGTTATGTACCCACTACTTGGCGGTGCGTATGAAACTGTTTTTCCGTAAGCGTCAAAATGCATCCTCACGCCATTTGCGTCTGAAAATGTAACGGAAACAACCAGATCCACATAACTCCTTTTCCCAATCAAACCAACATTGACAAGCGTATCATTAAACCATGTTGGATAAACATCACCGGAAGGCCAAGTCCACAGATTATACGGTTTAGGCGTGCCCCACTTAAAAGCAGATTTAGGCACACTCGTGCCATTCACAACAAGCGACAAGAGATTATTGTAGCCAGCGCCATTAAGCGCAATAACCAAACGCGTATCATAAGACCTCGAAGAACTACTCGTATTATTAATCCTAACAACAAAAGTCTGAACCGCACCCGTAAGATTCAAAATATAACTCTGAGAAAGCCAAGGATCAACATCATACCCATAATAAAAGCCATCAGGCAAAGAAACCTTAAGAATAGCACAAGGATCCGCGCTCACAGGCAAAACAAAGTACGCAGAAACCAATAAAAAAGCAAAAATGACCAACAGTGGCAACCGTAGGTTCTTCATCTCGTTCGCCTTCTCCCCTTCGGCAATAAAATAAATGCCCTCAAAACGTATTTAAGACTTTCTAGAAGTATCTTCTACGGAGGCAAACTGCTTTCTATTTGTAATTCTTGACAGATTCTATGTAATATCTTTTGGAGAAAGTTTTTCAGTTTATAATTCAAACTCTAATTGCTTAATATAAAATATAAAAAGAAAGGGAAAATTATTGTCTTTTCTTGTGAATGTATATGACTGCTGTGAATGAGCCCATTAAAGCTAGCATTGTTAAAAAGTTAAATTCTGGAACTACCGTAGCGTTGTATATTTCTAATGGTCTTTTAGTTCCGTCGCTGTATAGTAGGTAAGTTTGTGGCGGATCGGAGACTTCGTATGCATATCGAATGTCTAAAGGTATTTCTATAATCTCCGGGAGTTCAGCTGTTATTTCGAATTCTATCCAGGCTAGGCTTCCGTATCCTGGACTTCTGTATGGCCCCATTATCCAGGCTTCGCCGAAGTCTAGGCGGTTGTGGGTTGCATTGAAGTTTACTTTAAATGACGGTGTTACAGGCATTGTTGTTATGCCTTGGAAAAATTCGCTTCTGATGCCGCCGGGTCCTGTGTATCCGCATCTTGTGGCGTTTATGTAGGCGTTTTGATAGTAGAGCCAGAACTGCCAGCCCTTAGTTTCAAGAGAAGAGTTAGCCCAAACAGTAACATTAAACTTATACCCAACAGTAGCTCCAGAAACGTCAATTATTGATGGTTCGATCCACATGGCATTAGCATTGTGAGGCTCTGCAGGCTCTAAACAGTACACTGAAGTTGTAGTTGCTGCTAAAAATGCTAAAAGTAACACGACCAAGATCGTTTTTTTCATTAGCAGTTTTAACCCCCATTTTGGTTAATGATTATTATTTGCATTATTTTTAAGCTTTTCCATAAAAAGTAGGGGTGGTAGATTTAGCATTCAGCGCCGAAATTGCCTGCAATCATGACGAGATCATCTATGCCTATATAATTATCCATATTTACGTCGGCATACTCGTTCCATCGAGGATGATCTGGAGTAGATCCGAATGATTCTGCTGCAACCGCGATATCGTCTATACCAACGTAACCGTCACCTGTTACGTCACCGAAAATTCTTATTTTAATTTTTCCATTAACGTAAACGTTGTTGGTTGTGTCATATTCATAGAGAATTGGTGGAATTTCTCCGCTTAATGTGTAATTTTGGCATGGAGTTATTTCTGTGGTGTTCCAGTTGAAGGTCAATGTTATTTCTTCTTGCGGCTGAAGGTTAATTACCGTCGATACTCCTATCGTTTCATTATTGTAATACAATATTAGGTCGAAGCTTTCAGTAATATCTCCATTGTTTTTAACCGTCACGTTTATTGGGACTATCCAGCCTTGATACGCCCACGTTTTTGAAACTATTTCCAGGATCGCTACGTCGTGTATCTTTGTCATTATCCATATTGTGCCATTTGTTAATTCATTATCACTTAAATTATATTCGTATGGGACAGTTTCTGCTATAGCTTTGATGGTGTAGTTTCCTTCAGGAACACCCGTCGTGTCCCATATTATAGTCAAATCTCTTTCTTGTTGTGGAGACAGATTTGTAACGGTGGTTGTTCCTATTAAGTTTGAGTTATAGTAGGCTCTGACGTTAAATGTTTCGCTGACGTTCCCCTTGTTTTTCACTTTTATGTAAATATTTACTGTCCAGTTTTGGTAGGTCCAATGCTGTGATGGTTCAACGCTTGTTACTGCAACATCGCGTATTAGGGACATGAAGAATCCGTCTGTGGAGTTGTGTTCCATAGGTTCTCCTTGAGAGTTCAGCATCTGCGTATCTTTTAGATCCAGTGGTGTCGCCCCTAAACTGTCCACATGAAATTCTATTGATATGAGAGCTTTGGGTTCAAAAGTGGAAATCGATGATTGGTAGTTTAGTTTCATCCATAAATAGCCTAACTCATCTTCTATTATTGCTATTGGTGTTGGAAATTGATTGTCTACCTTGTATAAGCGCATGCCTATAAAGCCTATTACTTCGGGTTTGTATGTGAGGTTAAATATGCATGTTTTTAAGTCAACTACGTCGTCTATTGTTATGTTTATTTTAAATGTGGAGCTTGGCAGAAGTGTTGGATCAATTATTTCTGGTGGGTCTACGAATATTCTGGTTCCAGTTGGTGGTGGCAACGCAGCAAATACTGCGGTTAGGTGATAGTGCGCATTCATTGTTATTTGTATTGGATTTGCTGCCCCAACATTTGTTCCGTTAAGCTCCCAATGGTCGAATGCATATCCAATGTTTGGGTTAGCTTGAACAGAAACAACTTCGTTTTCATTGTATGTGTATTTGCCGGGTGGCGGGTTTGTTGTACCCCCTGCGGTTGTAGTTATTGTTAGACTGTATGTTGGTGGTGGAGGTGCTTCACCAACAAACCTCACAAGACCATTATACACGTTTAGTGGTCTTTTACTGCTGTCTGAGTAAAGAAGGTAAGTTTGTGGTGGATCAAGATAATACGCCTCCTTAATGTTCAGCGGAACTTCAATTAGTACATTTTCAGGTGGTAGTGATGTTATTTCGAATTCTATCCAGGCTAGGCTTCCGTATCCTGGACTTCTGTATGGCCCCATTATCCAGGCTTCGCCGAAGTCTAGGCGGTTGTGGGTTGCATTGAAGTTTACTTTAAATGACGGAGACAGAGGCATTGTTGTTATGCCTTGGAAAAATTCGCTTTTGATGCCGCCGGGTCCTGTGTATCCGCATCTTGTGGCGTTTATGTAGGCGTTTTGATAGTAGAGCCAGAACTGCCAGCCCTTAGTTTCAAGAGAAGAGTTAGCCCAAACAGTAACATTAAACTTGTACCCAACAGGTGTTGTGGTAGCGTTTAATTCTATTAATGATGGGTCAATCCACATTGCATTGGCATTGTGAGGTTCTGAAGGTGTTAAAGCGTAAACAGTTATAGTTGCGAGTATAATGGTTGTAATGGTTAATATGCTAAAATGTTTTTTTAATTTCATTTTCTCCTTTCCCCTTTTTGACTATTTTTATATTTTTGTTGCGTTTAAGTTTTTTGGAAGAATCCTCTAATATGTTAAAAAGAGGATGTTTAAGGGTCTTCGCCGAAGTGTTCAGCCACGGCTACTATATCATCTATCCCTATATAGTTATCGCCGTTAATGTCGCATCTCGGGTTCCAATTTGGACTGCTTGGGTCTTCGCCGAAGTGTTCAGCCACCATTACTATGTCGTCTATGCCTACGTAGCCGTCTCCGGTGACGTCGTATATTTTGGCTGTGATATTTAGAATCTCGACCAGGGCAAATGCCATTGCTGTTCTTCCCACAGAATCTGTTACTGTTAGACTTACTGAGTAGTTTCCCGGTTGTGTATAAATGTGTGTTATTATTGGGTTGTTTGTTGATGTTATGTTATCGTCTCCAAAATTCCACGTGTAGAGTATTATTGGGCTAAAGTCTCCTATTTGTGCGCTCCATCCAGGCTCGGAGCCTGTTGCGTTGAATGTTACTGTACGGTTTACGTATTGACTGGTAGGTGTCCATGTAAAGTTTGCTGTTGGTCCGTATTCTGGGTATACTGTTATGGGTTTTATTGTATATGACCAGAGTCCTTCGTTGTCTGTTACGTTTAGCGAGACTGTGTAGGTTCCGCCGTATTCGAATCTGTGGTATGCTAGTGGGCTTGGCGGGTTCGTGTAGTTTCCTTCGCGTATTATGCGTTCTGGGTTGTGGGGGTCATCGAAGTACCATTCGTAGCGTATTATTGTGTCGTTATAGCCTTCCGCTGAGGACGATGATGCGTCAAAGGTTGCGCTCATGTTTGCATAGAGTTTGGGTGGGTAGTAGGTGAAGGCTGCTTGTGGTGGGGTTGGATATGTTTCCATCGTGAACGACGTGGATGCCCCTGTTATGGAGGTTTGAGTTTTCATTCCTACTAGGTAGACGTTGTATGTGCCGGGCTGGGTGTATCTGTCTGGTGGCATTCTGATGTTTATTTGGTATTGGCCTGGTTGGGTTTCGTGTAATATTGGCGTGTATGGCGTGTATGGTTCTGGTTGTTGTTCGTTTCTTGTTAGGTAAATGTAGGCTGTTTTTTCTGGAGTTAGTGGAATTCCTCCCTCTCTAGGATATTTATTGTAGGCGTTGGCGCTTATTATAGCCTTTCCCGGAGTTGCCCATTCCGGTATGTAGACTTGGCCTGTGACTGTTTGGGTTTGTTGGGCCTTTATTGTTAGTTGCCATTGGGATGAGCGGATTGGTATTAGGGTGTTGTCGTATAACGTGTATGCGATTACTGCGGTTATGTCGTTGAATAAGTTGCTTTTTACGGTTATTGATAGTTTTATTACTGTGTTTATCTTTGCTGTAGTTAGTGGGTTGTTGTTTTGGTCTGTTATGTATACGTTTGTTATGTTTACTGACCAGAATTGTTGTGGGTTGCCTATGGGGACGGTTCTGTATGCGAAGGAGTCGTTTCTTGGGTCTCTGATTTCCATGGCTATTAGGGCGTCTGTTGCTGGTTGTCCATTGTCCAAGATTGTCCCCTGGATTTTTACTGGTTCTCTTAGGTAGTATTTTTGCTGGTTTGTTTGGACTGTAATGTTTAGGGTGGCTAATGGTTGTGTGTTTGTTTGTGAATTTGCTAGTATGGACGCGGCTATTAAAAGTACTAGTAGAACGAGTGAGAGCGAAGTTTGGGTTAATTTTGAAGGGAATTTCATGAGGTATTCTCCCTTAAGGTTTCAAGACTATAATTTTGTTTGCGTTATATTAAGTGTTGTGGAATTAACTTCTATTACGTTTCTGATATGTGGTGACGTGTTAGTTCAAACAAAAAGAATGGGGGAAATTGGACTAATTTAGTTAGGCAGTATGTATATTTTGTCGTTTTCGAAGTATTGTGGTGTCCAGGCGAATCCGCCTTCTGTTGGGTCCTTGTCGTAGCAGTTGACGTATATGTCTGCGTAGCCTACGAAGGCCCACTTCTCAATGTGTATTGACAGCGTGACTGTGCCGTTTGCGAAGGTGCAGAATTGTGCTCCTCCAAGTGTTACCTCAGCTAGGTCCATTCCTATAACGACTTTTAGTTCATCTTTGATTACTGCTGCGAATAGGCCTGGATATGTTTGCATGGCGTGTGAGCCGTATTCGACTGTTATTTCTACTGTTTCACAGTGTGCGTAGTAGAATTTGTCTGTTGTTACTTTCCATATGTGCACCATGTAGTCGTAGTAGAAGTATAACGTGTCTGTTACCACTTGGTCTCTTATGTTCACCGTCGCTGTCACTTTCCAAACGCCCAAGAGCGATTCTGGATTGACGCATGGCCATGGCATTGCAAAGGATATTGTTGCTACTCCATCTTCGTTTGTTCTTGCAGTCTCCTTAAGTAGTATGAATTTGTTTGGTTTTGGTATGTATTGTCCGTTCACGTGTTCGTATGGTCCTTCAACCTCGAAGTTAACATCTTTCTGTTGCACTGGCCAGTAGTTGTACAGTACGTCAGCGAACAATGTTACTTCTGATTGTGGAATTACGAGGTCCATGGGTTTGTTTAGTCCTTGTCCACCATATGGTGCTGGGAACGGTGTCGAGCCGTATCCAGCGTTGTTTGCACCACCATAAACATCAATAAATCTTCCTTGATATTCAAAGCCTTTGATTGTTACTGTGCCATTAACAACGCGGTCTGTGTCAACAGGAATAAGCGAAGCCTTGTTATCAACCATTCTTATCCTGAACAAGTTAAGTGCAGCTGTTAGGTCTGCTGCTCCGTAACTGTAGCCCGGAAGCTGCTCCAATACTTCAAATGTGATTATTGCTATTGTTCCGTTTTCTTTGGAGCCTCCTTCATTGTCGCCTGGGAATGGTGGATACCACTTTCCATGACTGTCAGGCATTATCATAGCTCCTACGAGTACGTGTGGTCCTATGGTGTCCGGTTCTACGTAGCTTATGAAGAATGTTCCGTATGGTGCCCACTGCTTGAGGTAGGGTCCTTCCTCTATTTTGACAACTTCTAGAAGTGAGTCGTCGTAGAGCAATCTAAATTCAAGTCCCACTAGCTTCCAAGCGAAGTGTAACCTGTTTATTGTAACCTCAACCTGGAACGTTGTGTGCTTCACAAAGTCGGGTCCTAATACCTTATCTTTTGGTTTTACTTCCATCCATGGCATGGCCACAGCCAAGTAGCCTTCAACGGTTACCGTGGCGGGTGTTATTGGGCTGACGGTTATTTGTAATGTGTGGTCGTACGCCGATACTCCGGTGAGCGTTAAAGCGTGGTTCTCGACTGTTGGGAACTCCTCCTGATCTATTATCTTAAAGGTTGCAGTTATTATGGTTATGTTGCCTGAAAGCTGTTGACTTGTTTCAGCGTAAACGATTATTTTTCCAGGCGTTGCTGTGTCAATGTCTAGGGCGACATCCCATGCTGCTGTGTTTCCATCAACGCTTGTAAGTTCAAGTTCGCTGGGGTTAAAGTTCAATGTGAAGGAAACGTTTACCAAGTACCATGCTGCTGCGAGGCCGGTGAGCTTAACTGTTTCTGTGAACGTTGTCCCATTCCATATTGTGTAGCGGTCGTAGAGCCTCGTCGTGGGGTCAACGACCAGTCCCGGGTTTGGCGGTGGAGCCCATTTGAAACCGAACAAAGCATCATAGGCTTTGTAGTACTTTGTTCCGTCAGAGCCGAGTATCCATGTTTTGTCATCGGTTGGGTTTGCAACCCATGAAATCTCTATCCATGTTTCAAGCGGGATTACTCCCTTCTCAGGAACGTCAATCACCTCAAATTCAACAATTGCCATTTTGGCGCCGCTTGGGCGTGGCGGGTTAAATGGACCCATAATCCAGCCTTCGCCGAACTCAACCCTGCTGTATACACCGTCGTAGAGGTGCTTGAATGATGGTGCAACAGGCATTGTGGCTACTCCCTGCATGAACTCGCTTGGGCCGCTGCTTGAGCCTGAACCGTCTGGGAGACAGTACCAAGCTCCAGTTGCTCTTAAAATGAGTCCCTTATATCTCATCCAGAACTGCCAGCCTTTAGTCTGAACGTTGGTTTTGCCCCAAACGGTAACGTTAAACTTGTAGCCTATAGTATGTTGTGGGTTAGCAGTTGTCAAGTTTATATCCGTCGGTGTTATCCACATGGCAATGTTATCAGGCGGCGGAACAGACGGTGGTTTTTGAGCTGCAAGCATTCCTGGAATAGTTGACAGCAAAAGTATTGTCGCAATAGCTATACCAAATAATCCTCTAACTTTTGTTTTCATTTTCTTTCTCCCTTCTCCTTTATTCGTAATAGTCTTTCTGCAAATTCACATTTAAGCATTTTGGAATTATCTTCTATTGGCTTTTCGCGGTACTTAAAAGAGAACTCTGAAATTTTTTAAATCTTAGGTTAGGCGTATAAAAAATAAAAAGAGGGAAAATGTGTGTTTATGCCTCGTGTCCGAAGTCTTCTGCTATTTCAACTATGTCGTCTATGCCAACGTATTCGTCGCATGTAACATCGTATCTGCCGTATTGCCATCTTGGATGTGTCGGGTCAGCGCCGAAGGCTGTTGCAGTGTCTACTATGTCGTCGATGCCCACGTAAAAGTCGAAGGTTACGTCTTCTCTTATAAAGTCGTAAGCGAAGTACTCTGTATTTTCAACCAGTCTCACCGTGCCTGTTAGTGTGTTCCATTCTTTGAATATCCATGGCCCTGTTCCAATGAGGCATGTTAAGCCTGGAACTGTCGGGTGCGGCGTGTTATATGGCTTGAACGCCAAAACTTCACTGTACGTGACGTTGCCGTCCATGTTGGCGTCTACTGGACCGTATGGTCCGTAAATGTGTGGTGGAACAAGAAGCACTGAGCCAGCGAAGCTGTAGACTAGCCACAATCCCGTAGCGTTAATGTATATTGTGATGGTGTCTGTACCCGTCACTTCTGATGTTACATAGTTTGCCCAAATGTCGTAGTAACGTGGGGCTTTTATGCTCGTTAGGAACTCTAGGTTCCATTTCAACGTGTTTGCGTCAACTGGTACGCCATCTTGCCATTTTATACCAGATCTAAGCTTGAAGGTCACTTTCATGCCTTTCTCTACGCCTTGCTCTGGGTCGCTCCATGGCGTATAGCCTCCCTTTGGAATCCATTCCTTCGCAGCCCATAGAACATCTTCGTGTGAATATGGATTTACAATTAGCAAACCGTCAAGCAGAAGATTTAACACTTGCCAGTCGTAGGCGCTTGTAGAAGTTATCGGGTTCAGTCTCGCCAACGGGCCGCCTATGTGGAAGCGCCAGCTTGGCTTTGTTGGGTCAGGATAGCCTGGTTTATTGCTCTTCCAGTTTATCCAGTTGTACGTGAAGAAGTTGCCTGAGCCGTAGCCTAAAGATTCAACCCAGCATTGCAGTATAGGAGCATAAGCATTGTGATACTTTCTTGAGTATAGTGGAATGTAGGGCGTTAGCACATATAGGAGTTCTTGCGCATCCCAAACGATTTGTCTCATCTCTTCAATCGTCGTTATCGGAGTGCCGTCTGGCCACGTCCAATATTTAATAGCGTACAATAAGTCATTAAGCGGCGGATAGTTCAGTCCTGGCGAGTTGCTGCCGTCGGGTATGTCAACGTCTGGATGGAAGAAGTCGTACAGGTAGTCTGGGTTTCTTCCCAAACCCCAGCATAGGAAGTATATGTCGTGGTCACGGTTTACGAAAGCAAAGTCGATAATGTCATAGAAGCTTGTTGGCTTGTGTATGAAGTAGGGTTGACCGTCGCTTCCAACGCCGAAGAACGCGTTCCAAGCGTCGACACACTTGCCAGTTAATGTGACTGATGGCGGAGCCTCGCTCGGGCTCATGACATAGATTTTTCGTAGTTCTTGGCCGTTAGGCATTATCCAAACGCCTGTGCTGTTGCTGAATCCAGCGTCTATGAGAAGCTGGTAGGCGTAAACCGGGTCGTATGGAACTGGTGTTATTGCTGGATTAAACCAATAGAGGCTTGCAGGCGGAATAGTGGTGTCCAACCTAACGTTTATGAACCTATAGATTTCGGCTATCCAGTCTGTCTTCTTGCAACCAATCAGCAAGTGTAACGCGTATCGGAACTCTGTTATGTTTAATGGGTACAGCGGCCAGCCTGGCTCCCTGATGCCATACGGCGGCGGAGTTCCGCCGCTAGATGGTTGCCCGCTGGTTTCAGGCGTGTAATCTCGGCAGTTTATTCCTAAATAGCACATGTGGAAGCCCGGGTTAGCGCTTATACTCCAGCCAAGGCTAATCAGTTCTTCAACGTTGTCGGGGTTGATCATGCCCATAATATTGTCGATTTCGCCTGCTCTAGCCTTGGCCATTGCAGAGCCTTCTGGGTATACCACAACGCCAATAGCCTCGTCAAGCCTTGGAAACTCTCCTCTCGAAACAGCAAACACTGGAACAACACTGCTTAAAAGCATCAGAACACTGAACAATGCGATAATTTTAGCCTTTCTCATTTCTCTCCTTCCTCTATTTTCGCAATAAAAACTAAGTGTTTCATCTTTAAAAAGTTTATGGAAAAATCATCTAGCCCAAAAAATTAAGGCTTAAATATTTGCTACTTTTTGATATGCAATAGCAAACGGGAAAGGAGATAAAAAATTGACGTTAAGATCATATATCCTAAAGCGCACAGCCATTTCACTAACAATACTGCTGACAGCCGCAACGCTGAACTTCTTAATATTCGTAGTTTACCCAGCAAACCCAGTTCGATACCTATTAGATCCAAACATGAAACCAGAACAAAAAGAGATGATAGCAATTGAATACGGACTAAACGAAACTCTAATAGTAAAATACTTAAAATACCTCAGGAACATGTTCTCATTCGGGCTTATACCACCATACTTCGGCGTGTCATTCACCACAAAAAACTACATCGCACAAGACATGTATTGGCGCATGGGCCTAACGGTGACGCTCTTAGGAGGAGCGTTAATAGGAGACTTACTCCTCGGGATACCGATTGGAATGTTCGCCGCATGGAAAAGAGGAACCAAAATTGACGTAACAGTTATGGCAGTAGGACTTTTCACATGGGGCCTGCCAACATTCTTCGTAGAACTATTAGCACTACTCTTCTTTACAGGACTTTTAAGGCAATGGACCGGTGTAACAATATTCCCAGCAGGCGGGTGGGCATCATATCCGCCACCAGAAAACCCAATACTTTTCATAGCTGATGTAGCATGGCACATGGCATTGCCCATGCTCTGTCTAATAGCAGTAGGCTTTGCAGGCACAGCACTATACGTCAGAAACCTCATGATAGATGCACTAACACAGGATTATATCGTCACAGCAAGAGCGAAAGGGGTAAAGGAAAGAGAAGTGCTAACAAAACACGCATTTAAAAGCATCCTTCCACCCATAGCCACTATGATAACACTATCGATTCCCGGGTTGGTGACAGGCGCTATACTAACGGAAACCATATTCTCTCTTCAAGGCATCGGAAGATGGTACATGGATGCTCTCTCGCGTGGTGCGCCCGATTTCCCAGTAGCACAAGCAGTATTGTTCGTCTTCGCAACTTTAGTTGTAATTTGCAACTTCATCGCAGACGTACTGTATGGGTTCCTGGATCCGAGAATAAAAGTTGGCGCAAGGAGGTAGATGAAAGCATGGTCTTATCAAGGGAGACGCGTATAATATGGAAACGAAGATTACAAGGTTTTTGGTTTGAATATTCGCACAATAAAATAGGCATTGTAGGATTAGGTCTGCTAATAATTTACGTATCAATGGCAGTATTTGCACCATGGATATCACCGTTCACAGAAGAAGAGGTTCGCAGCACAAGTCAGACAAGACATGCCGACACCTTCGCCCTTCCAGAATGGATTACAATATTTCCACCCTTTAGAGACTGGCCAAGAGAAAATAATTTTCCAATAAACTGGACAATAACTCAAACATTACCAGACTCAATAACAATTGAAGAACTGCCATACGGATGGAGGTTCAACTACGACGCGAACATAACAAAAAGCACGGAGCCAGTAACCATCGAATTAAACGCTGATTTAGACTATGAATACGCCCCGAGAGTACTCAGGCAATTCACACTATCTTTCAAGTGGAAAGCGACGCCATCAAACACCACAAAAGTCGTAAAGTTTTGCGTTGGAAGAATATGTGTATACGGACCAGAAACCGGAACAATGGGTTACATGCTGACACTAGAAATGAAAACACCAAATGGAATGATCTACCCACTTTGGGATCAGAACTGGTTTCAATTACGTGATATTGATCCAACTGCGCCACCAGCATTTTGGTATAGTAACTCATCAGGTGATGTCCGCTTAACCCCGCTTGCAGAACTTGCAGTGAAGCTTGGATACAAAAGCTACGAAACAACGAGGATGGTTCACGACATATTTTCAGTTAAGGGCAAGTACACCTTCAAATTCACCATCACCGTAAAACCTGGTGAATTAGAAGGATCAACGGTGCCAATTGAACAAGCAAAAGGTACAGTTGAAATAAGTAACGCTAATTTTAACACTTGGGGAAGAGTTTACGGCTTGCTTGGAACAGACGGATATCGACACGATGTGTTTTCACAATTGATATTAGGCTCAAGAATCTCAATAGCCATAGGGATAAGCGCAGCAATAATGTCTGTTTTGTTCGGATTGCTAGTAGGAATCACAGCGGGTTACTTGGGAGGAGTCATTGACGAAGCGCTTATGCGAATAGTAGACATTCTAATATGCTTACCAGTTCTGCCAATATTACTTGTTCTAATAGCCATGTTCGGATACAACGTATGGTACGTAGTACTAGTAATTGCAATATTTGGATGGCAAGGGTTATCTAGAGTAATACGATCCCAAGTACTGTCACTACGAGAGATGAGCTTCGTGGAAAGCGCCATAGCCTCAGGCGCATCAAAAAGATACATCATGATGAGGCACATAATACCAAACGTTTTGCCAGTAGCCCTAACGTCACTTGTACTTTCGGTACCAGGCGCAATAATCCTTGAATCATCACTAAGCTTCCTAGGTTTCGGAGACCCATTTGCTCCAACATGGGGCAAAATGCTACAAAACGCATACGATACGAATGCCTTCTCGCCGATGAACCTTGCATGGTGGGACATATTACCACCAGGTCTTGCAATAACCTTTCTGTGCCTAACATTCGTGTTCATCGGGCACGCCATAGATGAAATAGTAAATCCAAAACTTAGGAGGAGAAGATAACTTATGGAAAAAATATTAGACGTCCAAAACTTAACAATATATTATTGGACACTAAGGGGTTACGTACACGCCGTAGAAGACATTAGTTTCTCACTTAATAAAGGGGACACATTAGGACTAGCAGGAGAAAGCGGATGCGGAAAAACAACAGCAATGATGGGAATACTTAGACTTCTGCCGCACAACGCTACGATCAAAGGAAAAATAATGTTTGAAGGAAAAAACTTACTTGAAATTCCACTAGACAAATTCAGAAAGGAGATACGATGGAGAAAAATAGCAACAGTATTTCAAGGGGCAATGAACTCACTTCATCCTACAATAAAAATTGGGGAACAAATAGCCGAAGCAATAATATTACATGAAAACGTAACCAAGGAAGAAGCAATGAAAAGAGCTGGGCAATTACTCGAAATAGTTGGAGTAAAAGCTGAACGCCTAGATAGATATCCACACGAGCTAAGCGGAGGGCTAAAACAGAGAACAATGATCGCCATGAGTCTGGCATGCAACCCAACATTGGTAATAGCTGATGAACCAACAACCGCATTAGACGTCATAGTGGAAGCACAAGTCCTAAAAGCCATGAAAGAACTCCAAGAAAAATTAGGTTTAACAATGATCTTTGTAACACACGACTTATCATTAATAGCAGAAACATGCAACAAAGTAGTCATAATGTACGCAGGAAAAATAGTCGAAATGGGAGATGTCGTAACAGTGTATAAAGAACCACTTCATCCATACACACAAAAACTTTTAGCAGCATTCCCAAGCATACTAGGAAGAAAGACAGAATTAACGGCGATTCCAGGATTTCCGCCAGATCTACTGTACCCCCCAACAGGATGCAGATTCCACCCGCGATGCGATTATGCAATGGAAATCTGCAAAAAAGAAGAGCCTGCAGCCATTTTTAATGGAAACCATCTTGTAGCATGCCATCTTTACACTAAAGGAGGAAAATAATTGCCAGAATACGTATTAAGAGTCAAAAACCTAGTCAAACACTTTCCACTCAAACTAGGTTTCATACAAACACTACTCAAATCAGAAACTCCAAAAGTTCACGCTGTAGATAACATAAGCTTTGAAATAGAAAAAGGCGAAATGTTTGGCCTAGTTGGAGAAAGTGGATGCGGAAAAACAACAACAGGACGTTTAATACTACGGCTCATAGAACCGACATCTGGAGAAATCTACTATAAAGACCAAGACCTACTTAAGCTGGACTACAACGAAATGCGCAAAATGCGAAGATACATGCAAATGATATTCCAAGACCCATATGAATCATTAAACCCGCGAATGAGCATTTTTGACATTCTAACAGAACCATGCCGCATTCAAGGATTATTCAGTTCATGGCAAGATCTAGAAGACAAAGCACACAAAATTCTCGAGGAAGTTGGATTAACACCCCCCGAGGAATTTCTCTACAGATTTCCTCACGAAGTAAGTGGAGGACAAAGACAGAGAGTCGCCATAGCAAGAGCTTTTATAACAGATCCAGAGTTCATAGTCGCCGATGAACCAGTTTCAATGCTTGATGCATCAATAAGATCCGAAGTAACTAGACTTATCAAAAACCTAGTTGAAACATACAATACATCATTCCTGTACATCACTCACGACTTAGCACTTGCAAGATATCTATGCAAACATATCGCGGTCATGTACCTCGGTAAAATAGTAGAAAAGGGCCCGACTGAGGCCTTAATATCAAAACCACTTCACCCGTATACTTCAGCCCTATTAGCCGCGGTGCCTGTTCCTGACCCAACTGCCAGAAGAACCGAAGTCGTCATCAAGGGAGAAGTTCCTAGTCCAGTAAATCCACCGCCTGGATGCAGATTTCATACCAGATGCCCCTTTGCACAAGAAATCTGCAGAAAAGACGAGCCACAACTAACAGAAATTAAAAACGAAAGATTAGTTGCCTGTCATTTTCCATTAGAATAATCCCTATTTTTACGAGATTTCCTTCTTTTTATCAATTTGAAAACTTTTTCCTAATATGTACAAGATTAATTCTGGCATGTTAATGCCAACAACAAAACTAAGAATGGAATTAAACCAAGTGATTGGATCTAAGAGAAAAAGCAAGATAAAAGGCAGAGCGAAACCAAAAAAAACAAACAAAACTAATAGAAAAACATTTAAAAAACTACCACCTTCACCTTCAGCTTCACCGATTGGAATTAAGGGGTTACCATCTATTATATCTAAGGTTTGATATTGTTTGTACTTCACCAATGTAAATAGTATTATTTGCGGAAAGGCTAAAACTAAAAATAAGTGAGATTGATTTCCCATGATTATAAAAACAAGAATAAAGCTCGCAGAAACAAGAATGAAACTTAACAAAACCCATCTGAAAGAATAAGGATATCTGAAGCCCTTTATCAATAACTACACACTTCCACTTTGTAAGTATCTAACATACCTATTTAGGGTTGCAAAATCTAATAGCGGAACACCCTTTAAACTGATATAGACATTAAAAGTCCATAATTTTTGTTCAGTGCTATTATAAATCTGTGGGAAATAAATTGATTTTATCCTTTTCTGTAATAAGATGGTTACGTTTTTGTGTGCCAGTATAGGTAGTTCATTACCGGAGGGATATTTGATAAAAGATGGTTCTTCTAATTCGACATTTATTAAATTTAAGTAAATTAAAGGCTTTATGTATGCGATTTTTAGTTCTCCATCGGAAGGATTGTAAACACTAAAATTGATGCTTATTACGTAAGTGGTGTTAGCAAAAACCTCAACGTTATTAACGTAGATTTTGACGTTTTGTAAAACCAAGTACGAACGCGTGTAAGCATTAGCACTAAAAACTCCAATAATAAGGGAGGATAGGCAAATAACTATTAATGGAACATAAGGCAGCATTTCTCGGAACATCACATCATCAAACAGAAAATGATATATCTCGCTTAAAGCATTTTCTATTTAAAATGTCGCAAGTACATAGGAAAGTGTTAAAAGACTTGTTCTTAATAATCTTGCTAGCTGTATCTTTATTTGGATTCACCGTCCAAACGTTTATATTCAAAACGGATGTAGGAGTCTATTTACTTGCAACTAGTATTGCGACCTTTTTCTTTGCAATAACTCTTAAAAACCTCAAATATGGATTACCATATTTGTGTACAGCAATTTTGTTAAGTGTTCTACTCTCATGGAGCATATTAATACTTCCCCCATCTTTAATAGGAGAAGAAGCAATGGTTAATTACATAACAGAAGTTTTTGCATATTTTGCTGCACGCTTCATTTTACTAAGTTTACCAACAATGTTGATTAGCCTCATAATAGGAAGCATAGTTGCCGACGGAATTTGACCACATAATGTTTATTAATATAAAAGCACATCAAAGTGTTGATAAAAATGGCAAAAAAAGGTCTCCGTTTCGCATTCATCTTTACGATGATTGTTTGGGCGTTCTCAATGCCAATGGGTATTCTCTCATACTACGAAATTGACGAGGTTAAGATAATAAGCTATAGGGGGCTAAACACGGAAAACTACTACATTATTTTTGGAGAAGTACAGAATAACAAAAAATACGAAATAACAGACGTAAAAATTGAAGTGTCCTTGATAAACGCCAGTGGCGCAAAAATTGGTGTTATAAACGCATCAACATCATTATTAATAATTCCTCCTAAAAGGAGATCGCCATTTGTTGCATATTACATGGGTTCTACAGAACAACGAAATGCCATACAAAACATTACAATAGATAGAATTTTTTCCAATATTGCCACGGGCAAACCAGAGGCACTGGTTTTAGTATATTACACGTTTAATAACGGAACCTTGTATACACATATTTTTAATAACAGTACAATGGTTGGAGAAAAAAAGGCTACAAATCACCTAAAGGTTGTTGCAACGCTTTACAAGAAAGAAAAAATAGTTGCCACAGGTGCTGGCTTCCTAAATCTAGATGCTCCTGGACTATTATGGGATACTGATACAACAGCTGTTGCAAACGGAGAGCCCATCACCATAGATTTTGGCGCACCGTTTCTTGAGGATGAAGTAAATGAAGCAGATAAACTTATAGCCTCCGTAGAATCGCCAGAGTTCTCTGCACAACATGAAATTTTCGGATATAGGCATAACGACGATTGGAAATGGTATACATCAGATGTGGAAGATAATCCACACAATATAAACTTATGGTTTGAATCAATAGTCACAGTGGTAACTCTAATATTTTTAGGCGTAATTATTGCTGTTGCATTGCACCTTAACAAGAAAAAGAAAAAACATTCACATGTTAAAAAAGGCGCAAGAGTGAAAATCAAGAATGAAAAAAGCTAAAAATGCCATTAAGATTTTGCTAATACCCTATTACGTTATGAAAAAAATAGTTGCATACGTAGTTAAAGCATTCTGGGCTGCATGCGATTATTCCGGTAAAGGGGCTGAAGTTGTGAAAACCATTCCTGTAATTATAATAGCCATTCTGATTTTTTATCCTGCTTGGAGTCTTCCACTTTATCTTTGGCTTAGCCTTATGTACGGCTCACCGGTCAACTACATTCTATATTCATTATGGGTCGGACAAATAATAATTATTGGTGCTGTGGTGGCCTATATAGATTACATAAAAAAGCGAAAGGAATAATACCCGAGTTGCTGTTTTTCTACTCAATAAAGAAGCAGCCAAATTAGAGTGCACAACAAATAGCTGAAGTGACAACTTTTTAATGTCGTTCCTTTGCTTTTGTGTGCTTCTTTTAATCAACGTATAATTAATTGTGTAAACTACAACAAAAATGGTGATGGCTATGATCAATGGTATGAATTCGAAATTCTCTTTTTTATTATGTTCTTCTATCGATTCAATGTAGGGATTCACAAGAGGATAAAAATCTATATTGTTTTCGGCTATAAAATATGGTTTATCTATCAAACCATCAGATCCAGTTAAATTCTGATACACTCCATGCATCAAATCTTCAAAATTATAATTTCCCCAATAATTCCCTCCAATAGGGTAAGAGAGGTTCCAGTTATTTAACGATGAGAACAGAGGCTCAACAAATGCGTGTCTAGTGTTATTTAAAAAATTATTGAGATAGAATAGATTCCCTGTCTGTCCATTTACAAATAAATTTATGTAAACACCGTAAGTGTTGTTAGTTATTTGATTTTTTGCAATCGTATTATTCGTTGTGAGTCTATCTTCTAGATAAAGACCATAACTGTTGTTAAACAAAAAGTTTTTAATGATTTGGTTTTCCTTTGAATTTAACATAGCCACGCCGATAAAATTGCTAAAAACAGAATTTGCATTTATCACGTTACCTTGTGAGTAAGTAAATAAGCCAATGCCATAGCGGTTATTGAATACTGTACTATTTTGAATATTTACACCTACAGAAGTGCCCCAAACTCGTATTCCTGCAAAAGTGTTATTGGAAATTGTGCAGTTAGAGATAAAAACGTTGCTTGAAAAATCAATCTTAACTCCGAAGTAACAATCGCTTAAAACGCAATTAACTAAGGATACATTACTGGCTCCCTTTATATAAATGCCTGAATTGCCGCTAGAATTCTTAACAGTAATAGAGGCTATAATAACATTATCACTAAGAACAGTAATTACATCTGAATCTCCACAACAATTAATGATCGTATCAACTGGACTCTCACCGACAAGATGAATTGGCTTACTAATAACTATGCATTCCATGTAATTTCCAGATTTTATAAAAACTGTGTCTCCAGGGTTTGCTGAATCAATCATTTCTTGAATCTTGTTTTCAGCGTATCCGCGTATAGGAGGATAAGGCTGTATAGTTAGAATAATAAAAATCAAGGCACACAAAGCAGATCTTTTTAACATTGCTAAACATCTCACTAAGACATTGTTCGCAATTAGACGTATAAGTTTTTAACACGCTGTCTATTAGAAGAGATTATTATTACTGCCGATTTAGTTATTTAATGACAATTTACAGGATGACTGCATAACATTGTGTGAAAAGCTTTTCCTTTGAAACTTTCAATACTGTGAAGTCCAAAAGATAGAGAACTTTGGCATAAAATTACGAATAGAAAAAAATGGACAAAGGCATTATGTGTTATCTGGTTAAATGTAAGCGCCACAATATAATGTTGCTTTTGATGGTATTAACTTCTACCTTATAAGTGAAGGAACTAAAAGTATTAAAATAAGATAAATTGCGTATCCTATTAATATTATCCCGCTGATTGCACGTATTTTTGCTTTATGACGGTGCGCGCCTCTAGTTATTTTTGAAATTGAACCTGCAAAGAACCCTATAATGACGAAGGGAGTCAGAACTCCTAAACTGAATGCAAGCATTATTAACGGCAAAGATTCAATAAAAATTCTTGGTGAAAAAGTACTGATCAGAGTCACAAAAACAGGTGCAACGCATGGATCAAGAAAATAAAACAAAAAACCGAGTAAGACAAGCCCAAAATAAGAAAAAGCGTATTTTTTAGCCAAAACTTGAACTATAGGTTTAGATTGAACCTTTTTTCTAAAAAATCTAAATAAATTGAAACCAATTAAATCTAGACCAAAAATTACTGCAAAAATACACACGCCCCACATTAATATATACTGGATACCAAATATAATAGACAACGCAACAATCCCGAAAGCGATAACTGAAAAAATAATCATTGCAGCGATTATAAAGCCTAATCCAAATGAACTAATTTGTAGAAGTTTCTTTACGAACCCGGAAGTTTCCACAACAGTATAACTTAACACAAATGATAATAACACAATTAGGCAAGGAGAGAAAGTTTCAAAAAAACCGAATAAATAAGCCATAATAACTGCCGATTCTAAGGACAACGGTGGGACGACAGGAGGATCAGGTGATCCACCGCTTAAATAGTTTTCAATAATCTTTTTCACATCTGTAACCGTAAAGTTTCCAAAAAAAACATACTCATGATTTATAACTATGGAATTCCTTGGTCGTCCGATGTTTGACTCCCACTTAATTCGTTGAACAGAAATCCAATTTTTGTACTCATTTTCGATTTCCTCCACAATCCTTGATTTGTTCTGGAAATCTTCGTATGCCGATAACCAGCCAGGACAAGACCAACACATACCTTGATCATCTTCAGATGGGTCCCAATAAAAAAATTCCACAACGATTTGTGTTTGTGAACATACCAAGCTTGCATTAACAATTATTAAAAGTATAGTAAGAAATACTAATACAAAAGTAACTAAATTGCGCTTCATTGAAGTCCCCCAGCTTAAGGTAAACTTCATAACTTATTAGGGTTATGTCCATTGTTGATGTAACTTTTTATCCCCAAACCCAAATTAATAAACATGAACCCTAAACGAAATTAGCCTAACTTTGAGATGTTTGGTTCCTTTGGTTTGTGTTTGAAGATTTACCATTACTCGCTTAATGATTCAAATTCAACAAACCATCTGCGATTCTAACGGCTAAACCAGCGTTTTGCTTCGCCTTGCTTATTGATACAAACCTCTTATGAGGCATTGTCTCGTTAATCAATTTTTAGTAACGATTGTTTAGGTTGGTTTTCATCAAGTAAAAACTTAAATAAGATATTAACTAATACAACTAAAGGGTAAATTAATATGCTTCAAAAATTTCTGAATTCAAACATCGTGCATATGTCGCTGCTTATTTTGAGTCTTTTTGGGATGTTGCAAGTCTATGCCATCGCACTTCAGCCGAGTAATGAGCCCACCAAAATACGCCGAATGTCAAATAATTTTTATGTAAACCCTTCATGGACTATTAAAGAAACTTTTTCAATAGACATTTACCTTTTGAACGTGGAAGACGTTTGTGCATGGCAAGCAGAAATTATTTACGATCCATATGAACTTGTAGTTCTCGATGTTAAACCTGGTGGTTTTCTCTCTTTGAACAATTGGGTGGTTAACTCCACAAGGTTGTTTTACAATTCTGAAGCTAAAAATGAAGGGGTTCCGAATGAACACGCATTTCATGATTATGCTGTTCTCATCTTCGCTACTGACATAGCCCCAAACGAGCTTCTTGTCGGCGGATGCCGCTTTGATCTTCTTGGAGTAAGTGGTAGCGGAACAGTAGCGACCGTGACTTTTGGTGTTTGGAGCCATGCAAACAATAATGCAAACGTTTCTGTTGGAAAAAGCCTGCTCCTTGACTCTAATTTGATGGAAACAACAAAGGGATCCATAACAATAATTACGCCGTAATTCCCCATCTTTCTGTACCATTATGCGATGTGGGAAATATGGCGTTCAACTAGTTTTATGTTAGAATCAAACATAAAAATGAAAATCATTGAATTTTAGAGACATCAACTCAGCCAATTTAAAAAAAGAGGGAATTTTGGAAAGTTGATTTATGGATCGTATGTTGGCATCCATGCAAAGTTAGATGCGATTAGAACAATATCATCTATGCCAACGTAGTTATCTTTGTTTACGTCGTAGCTTGGATCCCATCTTTCTGGCCAGTATATTGGATCTGAACCAAAGTGTTCAGCAGCGGAAACCACATCGTCTATTCCAATGTAATAGTCGCCATTGACATCGCATATGTGAGTCGGGTAAATTTCGTATAGACCGTGCTCAAGGCTATAAGGTATAGCCCAACCTTCATTATCAACTAAGAACAAGTTACGCTTATCAAAGAGCATCAGTTCGCATGTAAGTGGCGGTGTTGTGTCTGGGTCTATAACTTTTTCTTGGTACACTATCTTAAATGTTATTGTCGCAAGCGTCCCACTTCCATAGGGGAATCTCGCCCATGGAGGCATGAGTATTATGCCTACAAGCACATGTTCAGGCCATTCGCCTAATGGTTTTTCGATGAAGAATATGAACAGAGTGTCGTCAAATTGTTTCATAAATGGTCCTTCAGTGACGTTAACAACTTCCAGTAGCGTGGAGTTGTAGCTTAATCTAAATTGCACACCTACGACATTCCAGTCAGGCCAAAGATCATTGATGGTGACATTAACGTCAAAGGTCTTATTGATCATCTGAGCACGAACGATCTGAGGCTCAACTTTCAAGACAGGCGCGTTAGGCCCAATTTTCACCCTGACCAACTTGGAATTGTCCGTAGTGTCCGCCTCGCCTGGGACAGTGCTTACAACAGCTGTTATATTATAGACGCCAGGCGTTAGGCTCGTTGTGCTCCAGCTGAAAGATAATATTTTCGTCGACCCTGGAACCATGTCAGTTACAGTCTGCGTGCCTATCAAAGTGCCATTGTAATCTAGGGACACGTCGAAGGTTTCGTAGGTGTTTCCCTCATTTTTGACCGTAACGTTAACTTGTATGGCAGTTCCGACCACAGCCCGAGACGGAAAAGTAACAACATTTATAACGGCAACGTCATGGACAAGCGGCGGAACCTTCTTCTTAAGCAGCCACGGATTGAAGGCAGCATTACCGTATACTTCGTCGCCTGTACCTCCTGGATTAGATGGATTCTTTGGACCAGTGGCATTGCCCCACCAGTTATAGCGTGCATCAACGGTTTCTGTTACATCTTCACCCACCCACAAACCGTATGAGCCGCTTCCTGCAATGTTGTTATAGTTTATTTTCACGTTTGTAGGTGATACTCCTGCACCTTCATAGCTCCACACGTCAATTCCGTCTTCTATCGCGTTCAGTATGTTGTTGCAGATAAGTGTAACATTTCTTGCGTCATTTGATATATCGACTTGCCACGTATTATTCATTAATGTGTTACCAGTTATCAAAACATTTGAAAGTACATGGTAATCCCATGGGAATCCATAAATGGAGCCTGGAAAGTCTACAGCACCTATACCAATGTCGCAGCCTTCAACATAGTTGCTTTCAACGACAACATCGCTAGTGTCCACAATCAGTAAGCCTGTAGCTGACCAATATGGGTTGTTTACTGTGCAGTTGTAAACGTAGTTGCCTCTTATGCGCCCTGTTGCACCTGTCCCTATTTGTATACCGTTTTCAGCCCACCATCCAGTTTCAGATTCTAGACCGTTACCATAAACAATATTTTCCTCAATAACTGCTGATGGATCAATTTTTGGTCCAGCATCGCCAATTGCGCCTATGCCGCCACGACTGAAATCTTTAATCTCATTCTCTTTAATTACCACATCGGAGTCTCCGTAGACAAGTATGCCAAATGTCTGTGGACCGCTTCCTTTCCCTGATGGTGGGTATAGGCTATGGAGTATGTTGTTAGAAATTGTGCCTGATTTTACGTTGCGATATAGTATTCCAACATAACGATAGCTGCCGGAAGCCTTGTTTCCTCCATCTATTTTAAAACCATCAATAGTCACGCTGATCGTATCAGATCCGCTCAGCGAGCCATAAGCGAAAATTATTGGGTCCAATGTTGCGGAGGACTCTGGAATTGTGAACGTACTACGTGTATTGGGGGCTACAATTTTAGCTCCAACCGATCCCTATAGGATTAAGCTCTTGTTGATGATCAATTGTTCCACATATGTACCTGGATAAACATGTACTATTCCTTCTGGAGCTACTGCGTTAATTCCATCCTGTATTTTTGCGAAGGCATTGTAGCCTATGAACTTGCCTGGTTCAACCTCGTAACCCGGTGGTAAGCCGTTCCAGTCGTCGTCAACCCAAACCTCGCTTGCAAAAGCTTCAAGGTCTATAGAAACTATTGTTCCATCCTTAAGGGCTATTGTTATTGCGTCAATGTAGCCCAAGAAAAGATTCATCCAAGCGGTTGCCGTTTGGAAGGAAATATACTTTACAACTTCAACTCCATAATCAATGTTGGTTACTGGACAGCCAGAATAATAGTAGTTCCAGTTGATTGGGCCAGCTTGAATATCTTGTATAGTTGGTTGACCATAAAATCCATAAAAGCCTATAGTGTCCGGATCGAAGAATGTTAGCTGGTTTATGCCAGCATCCGTGCTCCACTTATTCCACTGGTTCGCCGGAGCGTTGAGGTTTCTGGAGAAGTATGGTTCGCCGATAAGTTTGTATCCGTACTGACTTGCTTTATCGTCGATTCCATCGGGTTTTGTATAAATTATTATGTAGAAGTTATGTGGTGTTGAGCCGGTAATAGCATGGGGGGTGTTTGTGCAATATGATATGCTTGCAATGTCGTCTATTTTGAAGGCACCTAACGAGTTAAATGGCGGGAGCGTCGGGTCTATGTAGATTTCAAATTTCTGTCCAAGGACCGCGGCCCAGCATCCACTTCCCCAATAATACTTTTCGCTTGTCCCCCTAGCTTTGGCTAGACTGGCAACAGCGCCGCCTAAAATTAAGTATTTGGCAGTAGCCATGTCACTTGTGTCTGTGTCATACCATGAGAAGTCTGACGGATAGAAGGTTCTTCCGCCACTTCCTCCCTTAAAGTAGACTGCCCACTTAAACTCACAAGCAAGATAAGCCTTGCCTATAGTAACTGTAAAGATCATTTGGGGATTTTCACTTTTTCTTCTGCCACCTGTAGCAGTTATGCCATCTGGCAATGGATAGTTTTTATAGTATGGGCTTCCAGTGTGCCAGCCACTTTCATAGTAGCTGATCAACCATGTTCCATATGGATAATAGGGATCAATTCCATCGTTGTTATGGATTTGAAACTCTATTTCATTGCCAATCCCTATAATAACAGCTACTCCAGCAACCGGATTGTTCAAGTATGCACTATTTTCGTCTAAGTCAATTGTCCACTTAACAGAATCGGTAAACTCTTCAACCCTAACGTGCGCCCAAGAAACATTTTGATCAAACAACAAATTCAGTACACCATCAGTAGCATTCACAGGCACAACGGACGATACAATCGCAACAGTGCTTATAGAAAGCATTAGAAGCATCATTACGGCTGATAGTTTGTTTTTCATTTCCTTTCTCCTCTTTTTCACCCTTTCAGAATCCCCCAAGAGCACTCTCTTGGGAGCACCATTAATTTAAACCCAAGATCTATAAAAAATTTGTGAAACTCTTCTAGTTCACATTTCAGCTATTTTCTTTAACTGTTTCTGGTACATCTCAACAATTTCGCTTGTTGTTGTTGCGTCTTCCGCTGCCTTATCACGCCTGTAATTTCCAGTGAACCTTGGAAAGCGTATTGCTAAGCCGCTTCCTTGGCGTATGGCGTTCATTGCGCATGTGTGGATTGGGCTTAGGGTTATTTCTGCGCCTAATATTTCTAGGACTATTTTTGGTTCTAGCCATATGTCTGCTTCTATTAGGGAGTTTACTCTTGGATGCTTATGCGATATGGCGTGCGGCTTCAACATTTGTGGAAGTTTCGCCAAATCGTCGTCTGTAAAGCCTGTTCCACATTTTGTCACGGTTTCGAATGTGTCGTTTTCTGGGTTGTAAGCGGCTAACAGCAGTGCGCCGTATGTTCCTGCGCGTTTTCCTCTGCCGTGAAAGGCGCCGACGATGACTAGGTCTACTGTGTCTGTCATTTCGCTTTTGTAGTCGCGTTTGTACTTTATCCATAGCCACCCTCTTGCGCCTGCTTGGTAAATGGAGTCTTCTGCCACTGATTTGCACACTAAGCCTTCGCAGCCGTTTTCTATAGCCTCTAAAAAGAATTTTTCAAGTTCTTTCGCGTTATTCACTATTATGTGTTTTGCGATTTGCACTCTTTCGCTTTCGATTATTTCTTTTTCTAGTACTTTTCTCCTTTTTGGGTAAGGCTCTAGTGTTAGGTCTTTTCCGTCTATGTAGAGCGCGTCAAACATAAACAGCGAAACTGGATAGGCTTCTATTGCCTTTTCAATTTCGTATTTGCGTCTTCTGTGCATAAGCTCTTGGAACGGTCGCATTTCGCCTGTGTCTAGGTCTATGGCTACGCATTCAGCCTCTAAAATTGCGTCTTTTGCGCGCACATGTTTTTTGACGAGTTCTATGGCGTCTGGGTATTGGTTTGAAATGTTTTCTAAGCGTCTAGAAAACAGGATTACCTCTTCGCCTTTCTTGTGGATTTGCACCCTTTCGCCGTCATACTTGTATTCTGCAATGCATTTTCCGCCGAGTTTTTCCAAAATTTCTTCTGGCGAGGAAAGCCTTTCAGCTAGCATAGGCCGTATTGGTTCGCCTATTATGACTTGGAATTCCTTTATTCCGTCTAGTCCCCTTTCGGCAACTGTTTTTGCAACCCTTCCGAGGTCTGAGGATATGTTGTAGGCTCTTTCAATTAGTTCACGGGCCTCTTTTCCCCCGCCGTAGGCTATTGCCAAAGCATCGAGAACAGTCATGTCAGCGATGCCTAGGCGCAGGTTTCCAGTAACTGTGCGCATGATGTATTTCGCCTCTTTAGGTGTTGCATCTGCCAGAAGCCCGGCTAAAAGTGCGGTTTTAGTGTCCACTGCTCCGGAGCCAGAAGCCTTGGCCATCTTGTCCAGTGTTTCGTATACTCTTTGTACTGTTAGGGGTTTTTTGAAGAATGTTATTTGTTTTTTGTTTGCTATGAATTTTTGTGCTGTTTCGCCTATGTCTCCGCTTTTCTTTAGGTCTTCTTCTATTTCGCTTTCTTTTGCACCAGAAGTTCGTGCCAGGGCTTTTATGGCGAGTTTTTCCGCCACGCCTATTTCCAATCCTACAAAGTCCGGGTAGATTTTGCCCTGCGTAAAGTAAACGACTTTGTCGATTATTTCTTTAGGCGTACTTCTTAGTAGGTTAACTAGGAGGTCCGTCATTTCAAGTCTTTTTGTTGTAGCTTCAATTTGCTCGTAGATGTCGGCTATTTGGGAGTACTGCAATAATTGAGCCTCGTTAAGGATAGTGTTAACGCCAAGATATTAGATTTTCATTTTGTCGAGTTCCTTTAAAAGTTCAGCAAGCCTTTCTATGGCTAGTTTCCATGCTATTTCGCCTTTCTCTTTCGAAGCCTTTGTAGGGTCTCCTATAACCCCGGTTTCGCTCAATTCTTTTGTCCTAAAACTCCACGAGACTTTCGGCCCTGTCTCTTTTAGCCCTATCTTCGTATATTTTGATTCTGGAAGTTTTATCTCTGTTTTTCTTATTCTTTCTTTGACTACGTGATTTTCTCTGTTCGCAAGTGTGGTAGATGTTTCAAATTCTCCAGCATGTGCGTCATATGGTGTTTTTATATGCTTTTCGATGAAGTCGGGTATTAGGCTGACCGTGTCGATGGCTGCGAATGCGTTCGTGTCCATCTTTATTCTCTGGGCTGCTGCTTCTAAGGCGTGGGTATTTCCGCCGTGTCCATTTTCAAAGAGTATCTTTCGAAACCCATGTTTTGTTAGGGAATAAGCCGCCTCGTAAGCTAGTTGCTCCAACGTGGTTGAGGAGAGCGTAACTGTTCCTGGAAAGTCCATGTGATGCAGTGAAACTCCATAATACATTGGTGGAGCTACAAGTGCGCACTGCGCCTTTTCCGCAGCCCTTAGTGACAGCCAAAAAGCATCGTAGGCATCTGTGTCAAGCGGCAAATGGGGACCGTGCTGCTCGCAACTTCCCACGGGTATTATGGCCACATCGTGTTTTGATAGGAATTCTTTCACATCAACCCATGTGAGTTCGCCCATGTAGTAGCTGCGCATCCTCATGCCTTTTCACCAAGTTTCGTAATGAACCACCTGTTGTATCGGCCTTCTTCTCGGCGGTTGAGGAGCCTCGTCTGGATAGCCCACAGGGATTATTGCTACTGGGCGTATTCCGTTCGGAAGCTTTAGCGCTTTTCGCGCTTCTTCCTCTCTGAAAGCGCCAATCCAGCATGTGCCTAAACCAAGCGAGTATGCGGCCAAATGTATATTTTGGATGGCTGCGGCAGTGTCTTGTATGCAATATAGGGTCTTCCCGCGTAAGCCGTAGCCTCGCGCTGAACGTTCTTCATTCGCGCATACCACTATTACGACTGGTGCTTCTGCAATAAACTCTTGGCCAAGCGCCGCCTCCACGAGCCTCCGCTTGATTTCATTATTTTGCACAATTATGAATTCCCATGGTTGAATGTTTCCAGCTGAAGGCGCCCAACACGCAGCCTCGATAAGCTTGTTAATTGTTTCTTCTGGAACGGCTTGGCTTTTAAATGCCCTTATGCTTCTTCTACCCTTAATTGCTTCTAGAACTTCCACAATTTTCACCTACATGTCGTGTATACCATTCTAATCGAAAAAGCCTTAAGTTTTGCCGTTCTGGGTATATTTTGGATGATGACGCAGAGAGTCAATAGAGCTTCTTTATAGCGGTGATATGGCTCGACGGGCGAACTGACACATCCTTCTAGAGAAAATTTATCAGTATAGAAAGCAATTGAAAAGGAATTAACATTTAGAAGTTAGTGTGGCGAAGGTTGGACGAAGTTTGCCTAAAAAGTTCGTGGAAACTTTGGATAGACTTTCAGCGTGAAGGGTTGTTAAGTATGCAGTTTACTCGGTTGCCGTTGCTTTGTTTTTTGCGTTGATTTTGTTGCCGCCAATACTTGGAATAGTGATTAAGTGGGGCTCGATTCAAAATGTTTTAGAACAGCCAGAAATCGTGGCGCGGGCGCTTAACGCGGTACAAAATTCCTTCATAATCGCCTTGCTTGTCTCTGCTGTTGATGTTGTTGCTGGGCTTCCCATGGCTTGGCTTGTTGCTCGCGGAAAAATGAGGTGGCTTAATATACTTGATACTTTATGCGACATACCGTTCGTTGTGCCAACGGCGGCTCTTGGCTACTCGCTTTTGCTTTTTTGGAGCGACCCAAGCGGAATATCAGCACTTTTTGGTGTTTCACTCGTATCTAAAGGCTGGCTCCTAGTTATACTGCTTCACTTCACATTTTCTTACCCAGTAGTTGTTAGGGTAATCGTTGGCGCACTACTCGACTATAAAATGGAGTACGAGCAAGCTTCAAGGACACTTGGGGCGCCGCCGTTTATAGCTGCTAGGACCGTTACGCTTTCGATAATTAAGCCTTCTCTGATAGCAGCTTTTATTCTAGCCTTTTCAAGGTCAATTTCTGAAACAGGCGCAACGATGATGGTTGCTGGAGTTTTTGAAAATGGTCCAGTCTTTATCCAGAATATGAAAAATGAATTTTCAACAATCAACCCAGCACTTTATGAAGGCGCAATAGTCCTAGCAAGTTTCATATTAATTGCTGTATCATGCATGATATTTGCTATAATCCGTGCACTGGGACCAAAACTAAAAATGCCAATAAAAAGAGTTTGGCCGTCTGTCGAAAGAAAGTTAAGCTACTCTTCAGCTTCAGCCACAAGGAACACTGTGACGTTGGCTGTTTTTCTTGTGATAGTTCTTATTCCATCACTTTTCGTTGCATTGCCAGCATTTCAAGCAATTTTTACTCCTACATTGTGGGAAGCGTTTTCTGGAGCAAGCGAACACTGGAGTGTTTATTGGCAAAGCATAATTCTTTCATATTCTGTCGGGGCTGTTGCCACACTTTTGAACATTGTTATGGGCTTGCCCGTGGCTATAATAGTGGCGCGAAAAAAGTTTGGAACGTTAGCTTCAACGATTTTGGATGTGCTTGTGAATGTTCCGCTTGTTGTTCCGTCGATAGCCTTGGGCGTTTCTTTAAGGTTCTTTTGGAAAGAAACCGTACAGTTCATTCCAGATTTATGGCTTCTAATTTTCGCACATTTGGCGATTACTTACCCTTATTTTGTGCGGGCAATGGCGGCAGCAATTGAAAGGATAAGCATAGAGTTGGAGGATGCCTCAAGAACCTTGGGAGCTAAACCATTATGCGTTTTTAGAACAATAATATTGCCGTTAACCAGGTACTCAATGTTTTCTGGTGCAATAATGGTTTTCACAAGAAGCGTAAGCGAAACTGGCGCCACGTTGGCTGTTACTTCACTTAAAACAGCACCAGTTGTGCTCGTCAATTGGGTTAAGGGCATAGTTTCCGTTACGCCATTAGAAATAGGTTTGGGATGCGGTTTCTTGGTGTTGTTCTCTTTCGCAATCCTTTTAGCCCTAAGACTTGCCGTTAAGGGGAAGGGAAGATACTAGTATGCCTAATATAATGCTTAAATTATACATTCTCTCTTACGCTGGTTTAGGCTTGGACGAAGTGAAGAAAAATGCCTGACGTCCGTCTCGTCAACGTTACAAAAAAGTTTGGAAAAATAGTTGCCGTTGACAACGTTAGCCTTCACATCCACGACAAAGAATATTTTTCGCTTCTGGGTCCAAGCGGCTGTGGAAAAACCACGCTTCTCCGGCTTATTGCGGGGTTGATTCAGCCAGACGAAGGCGAAATCTACACTGGAGACCGATTAGTCAACAACGTGCCGCCAGAAGATAGGGACATAGGCTTTGTCTTTCAAACCTTCGCCCTTTTTCCGCACATGACTGCTTGGGACAACGTGATTTATGGTCCCAGAGTGAAGGGTTTCGACATGGGAAAGGCTGAGACAATTGGACATGAAGTGCTTGAAATGGTTAGACTTCATGAGCGCTTAGATGCTTTTCCTCATGAGTTAAGCGGTGGGATGATGCAGCGAATAGCCGTCGCAAGGGCGTTAGCGGCTGGAGCGAAATTACTGCTTCTAGACGAACCCTTGGGACATTTGGATGCTAAAGTTAGGAATGAGTTACGCTATGAGATAAGGAGAATGACGAAAGATTTAGAGTTAACAGCAATACACGTGACGCATGACCAATCCGAGGCCATGGCGATTTCAGATAGAATTGCTGTCATGAAGAAGGGAAAAGTTTTGCAAGTTGGCACTCCCTCGGAGCTTTACCTAAACCCGCAGAGCATATTTGTGGCTCACTTCATTGGAGAGTCAAACTTTCTTGAAGGATACGCTTTAGACGTAAATGAAAAAACAGCCACCATAGAACTTCGAGGCGGGACAAAGATACAAGCGCTTAACAGAGGCGCGACCAAAGGCGAAAGGGCACTTTTGGCAATAAGACCAGAGGCGTTTACCGTCAAGAAGGGAGAAAGCAAAGGGAAAAACGCCATGCTTGGTGTGATTGAAAGGGTTACTTTTGAGGGAACAAATATAAGGTATGACGTGAGACTTGAAAACCAAGACTCCATAGTTGTAGTCAAGCCATCAATGACGGAGGAGTGGGTTAAAATGGGAGAAAAAATAACCGTAAGCTTCCCACCGGAAAAGGCATATGCGTTCATGTATCCAGAGGCTGGTTTGAAGGAGGAGATATCCGTTGAGTGAACTAATAAAATGGTTTGAGAAAAGAAGAGAGACAAGGGCGCTGGCAACCATACAGCGACACCTAGCCCTAACAACTGGAATAGTTGAGGATTTGGAAAAAGCGATAAGCGCGGCGATAAAAGGAGACACCAAAGAGATGCAAGTTTGCATCGAACGAGTGACAAGCAGCGAGAAAGAGGCAGACGCGCTTCGAAGGAAAGTTATGGATGAAATTTCAAAGGGAGAACTCTCGCCAGTAGATAGGGCTGACCTAATGGACTTGGTGAAGAGAGTCGACATGGTTGCGGACTGGAGCAGAGAATCAACAAGAGTTCTAGGTGCAATACCGATGGAACATCTGCCGACTTCCATCAAGGAAGAGTTTATTGAAATGGTTAAAAGCGTTAAAGGCTGCGCAATTTCGCTACAAAAATGCGTAAACAAAATGATGGTCAAGCCAGAAGAAGCGCTTCAAGCGGCAGATGAAGTTGAACGTGAAGAGGAAAAAGTTGATGACTTACATGAGAAGGCTAGAAAGCTTCTTGGTAAAGAAGAGTTTCCGAAGGCTGGCATAGCCATTTTGGCAAGTCAGCTTTTCGAAGCAATAGAGATGATTGCAGACGCGTGCGAAGATGCATGCGACCAAGTTAGGGTTATCATGGTTAGGAAGTGAGGAGGGAAAAATTATGGTTGAAGTGAAAGTTGATGTTTCAGAATTGAAAGTTGAAGGCGGCGACATAATTAAGGAGCTTGCAGATTTCTTGAAAGAGAAAACGAAGGCGAAAGTTGAAACGCTGACAGACGCAATAAGCGTGGAAGGAGACACCATTTCCAGAAAATACTTACGCGTACTGCTCAAAAAGTTTCTACATCAAGTCGAGCTCAAAGATTATTACAGAGTCATAAGCGGCGCAGAAAACTCTCTTGTTATTAAGGAAAAGAAAATCTTCGAAGATGAAGAATAAGCAAGCTATTGCTACTCGGATTTTTCGCGTCTTCTCTTTGAAAATTCTTCCTGAACTTTTAACATGTAGTTCCTTGCATTTCGAACATTTTCACATGCGGCCAAAAATTTTCCATCTTTAACAAGCGCCTCTGCGCTCCTCAAAAAGTGGCGCGCATCAGCAAGTATTTGTTTAAGCTCAATTTTTTTGGGGTCTGGGTCTGCCTTCGGCTTAGAAAACTCATTATCTTGGATAACTATGGAGAAAAGGAATAATGCATATTCAAGTTCAGCCACAACATGCCAAACATTTTGTGCGAATGCATCATCATCACCCCCATTATTTAACGCCTCAATAGAGTTTTCCAGGTAGTTTAGGGCTGACGCAATTGCTGTTGCCACTTTGTTGCTTATATCCATCGCCATCGACTCGACTTGCACACATACACTAATTTATATTTTTATTCCTTTTCTCTAGCAACAAAAGCCACGCCAAGCAAAACTAGAAAAGCCCCAAAAACTGTTAGGTGCGTGGGAACTTCTTGAAATAGGGCTACGCCAAGCAAACTTGCACCTATCGGCTCAAGCAACGCAATGGTAGCAGCTTCGAAGGATTTAAGGTTTGAAAGCGAAGAAAAATATAAGGTGTGAGCCACCGCTGTTGGAATCAAACCCAAACCAAATAGGGAGAACACCGCATCAACGCTTTTAGGCATGGAAACCATACCAACAACCGCCAAATCCAGAAAAAACGCCAAAAACGTCGCAAACAAGTAGATTGGCACAATGGAAGTAGATAAACCAGTTTTACCTCGGAGAACCTTGCCATAATTCAAGTAGAAGGCTATAAGCAAAGCGGCAAAAGTTGCTTCCAAATCACCTTTTAGAGTTGATGAAATACTTGCTAACTGAGAACTTGGCGCTTCAGCATAAGCAATCAAACAGACGCCTATAAAAGAGATTATTAAGCTTAAAACTGTTAGTCGGGATGGTTTAAGCCTAAAAGCGAAAACCGAAATAATTGTGGAAAATATTGGTGTTGTGTTAACAAGAACCGTGGCGTTCAATATTGTGGTGTCTTTCACAGCAGATGCAAAAAATACAAAGTGTAAACCCAGAAAAAAGCTTAGAACCAAAATTTCTTTCAGGTTTTCCCTCATTAGGTTAAAATTGAGTGGAGCATGAAAAACGAAGGCTATTGCTAGCAATGCTAGGCTTGCGATGAGCAAACGCCAGAAAGTTATGGAAAAAGCGTCTAACCCTACAAGAAAACGTGTAAAAATGGCTGATGTTCCAAAGAGAACACCCGCAGCTACACCTTCAGCCACGGCCTTACTTCTTGTCTTAACGCACATGCCTATGCCCTTTTTCACTCTGCTTTTTGTGCAAACCATATTAATACGTTTATTTCTTAAAAGGAAAAGAGACCAGAAGGTGAAAATTTGGACACGGAAGAAATTATGGAATTAGCGTTAAAGTTAGCAGAACTAAAAGAAGTCCCAGCCGACAGCGCCATTTATGTAAAAGGAAAAGACATTAAAAAAGTTCTCTTCGGCATAGATGCAGGAGTCCCAGAACTTCTACTTGCCAAACAGTTGTGCTGCGACGCTGTGATTGCACATCATCCACCAGGAGGAACTGCGGCAATAAACTTCCACGAAGTCTTTAGGAGGCATGTTCAACAGATGGTTGCTGCTGGAATTCCAAGGCATGAAGCGGAAAAGGCTGTTGAAAAGAGAATTGAAGAATTGGAGGTTGAGGGACACATGCGAAACTATGCACATGCAGTGGACGTTGCAAAAATCTTGAAGATGCCATACATGAACATTCACACTCCGTTAGACGAAGTTGGAAGGAGAATCATGGATGAAACGATAAAAAGCAAAGTTAAGGAAAACTCGCGCGTAAAAGACGTTATTTCCGCCTTAAAAGAACTTCCAGAATTCAGAAACGCCCTAACCGACATAAAAATTCGCCTCGGAAAACCAGAAAACCCAGCTGGAAAAATCGCGGTTTCACATGGAGCTGGAACAAATGGCGGCTACGAAATCGCAAAAACATATTTTAAGCATGGCATTGGAACAGTGGTTTACATTCACATAAGCCCAGCGGACTTGGCAAAACTGAAGGTTGACGGTGTTGGAAACTTAATAGTGACTGGACACATAGCAAGCGATTCTGTCGGCATAAACCCACTAATTGACAGACTTGAAGAAAATGGAATTGCCGTAACAACCATTGGCATCGTCAGACGCTAAAGGAAGTCGAATATGAAGTTTGTTCGCTACAGTGTCGGAGAAAGCGAATGGTATGGAGTTTTAATTAACAACAAAGTAATATGTTTGCCAAAGCTTGCGAAAAATAAACTTCCAGCAAAACTAGAGGAGTTCATAGCCTTAGGCATAGATGGAATTAAAACGGCAGAAAGACTAATTGAAAATGCAAGCGAAGATGCTGTAAAAGGCGTCTCTTTACCCGTTGACAGAGTCAAAATATTGGCACCAATAAAATTTCCATCAAAAATAATCTGTTTAGGCTTAAATTACGTTGACCACGCTGCGGAACAAAACGCGCCTCTACCAGACGAGCCGATAATCTTCTTTAAACCACGCACAGCAATAATTGGACCAAACGAGAACATCGTAAAGCCAAGCTTTGTTAAGCAGCTCGATTATGAGGCTGAACTAGCCGTTGTTATAGGCAAAAAGGCGAAAAACGTCAAAGTTTCAGAAGCAAAAACATACATTTTCGGGTACACGATAATGAACGACGTTTCAGCCAGAGACATACAATTCAAGGATAAACAGTGGACCAGAGGAAAGAGCTTTGACACTTTCGCCCCAATTGGACCATGCATAACAACCGCAAACCAGATTGAAGATACGTCAAACTTGATGATACGCACATGGGTTAACAGCGAACTGCGCCAAAACTCAACAACTAAAAACATGGTTTTCAAAGTGGAAGAGATAATATATCACTTAAGCCGCGTGATGACTCTTGAACCAGGCGACATAATTGCAACGGGAACACCTGCTGGTGTGGGATTTGCCATGAAGCCACAACCTAAATTTTTGCAAGGTGGAGACGTCATAAGAATTGAGATCGAAAAAGTGGGTTTGCTGGAGAACAGAGTTATTGAGGAGGATGAGTGAATTAACATTTCTTACTAACCATTCATATTTAAAATTCATAAATTATAAAGCACGCTTTCCCAGAAAAGAACATTTTCTGGAGAGAATAATGTTAGAAAACATTTTGCAGAAACAAAAACAGAAAACTAGCGAACAAGTTAAATGTGTTAAATGCCGTACAAGAGAAGCCACAAGCGAAGATCAAATGTGCGACAGCTGCCGCTACATGCTTACCCTGGAAAATATAATCAAAAACAGAAAGTAAACTACTTAATGCTTAGAATGCGGAGCAATGCAAAGCTGCGAGTTTAGGCAGTTGCGAATCTTTGTCTCAGAATATTCCTAATTTCCTCGATTTTTGCGCTATCTTCCAGCAATTGCTTTCTCAGAGTCTCCTCTGCTTGAGCGGTGCGAGCTTCCATCTCCTTATTATACTCATCAACGTCCATGTTGGTTAAATTAACAACTTCTTTAACCCAGTCAATCTTCTCTTCGATGTCCCTAAGCGAGGTTACAAGTCGAAGTTTGTTGCCAACGACGAAGAGCTTTCTGTCCCACAAGTGCCTGCTTGATTTCCATTCTCGTTCAAAAATGTCTTGCCAAACATGGTCTGGCGTTGAGTCAAGTGGAAAATCGATTAGGTAAGAATCTTGGAAGTAATGGTCTTTAGTTATGGTTATCTTTTCGACGTCAAATGGCTCCAAAAGTTTTACTTTTTTAACAAATTCCCTCATCAACTAACCCAACAGTTACTGCGCGTTTATAGCTTAAAAATTCTATGTTTCAACTAGAAGTGTTCGTTTCGCTTACCTTTTCGCTACTATTTAGCTAGGAAGAGCGCGTTCTCCACCTTTCATTTTTGCAAACAAAGCGTAAATGATGATTGTAATCATCGACACGAACAACGCGAAAGTGTAGTTTCCAAATCTAAGATGAACATCAAGCAAATATAGTAAAACAGCAAATGCTACAACTAAGGCAATTGTCAGTAAGAAAAGCTTTGTCTTCGGCGACAACATAATTTTATTGCACCGTTGCTAGATTACTTTTCAACGGAAACCCTACTTTCGCCAGCTTCCTTACCAAGCCTTATAACGTGTTCCGCTTTCTCCGCGAAGCCCTCGCTGTGTGTAACAGCAATTATTTGTTCGATGGCTTTTAGGCGTGATATTGCTTCTGCTAAACGGTCTATGGAGCCGTCTTCTCTTCCAAGGCTTTCAGTTGGCTCGTCGAGCAGCAGCATGCTTAAGCCATGACCAGTCCTAGACTGCATAATAAGCTGACCTAAACCTAAGCGGTATGCAAAAGCAATAAGTGTTCTTTCTCCGCCAGAAAGGTTTGAGACTTCACGTTCTGCGCCGCTCTCGCTTTTTACGTATGGCGTGTACGTTTCGTCTATGATTACATTAAGGAGTAGCCCTTCCCCGCCGACAAGGCTGTCTAGGATTTGTTGCACAAAGTTCCTTAGGATGCTTATGAATTCGCTTCTCAGTTTTGGCTGTATGCTGCGGTAGGCATCGCGAATGTTGCCGATAACCTCAATTATTTTTCCAATTTTCTCAACCTGTTCAGCCTTCTGTTGGGCGTTATCTATTCTTTCTTTAGCCTCTTCTAGACGTTTCATTAAGTCCCTTTTGCTATTTTCCTTCGTTTTAAGTTCAGAGTCAAGCCTAAAAAATCTCCTGTAGGCTTCGTCTCTCTGGCTTTTAGCGTTTTCAAGCTGAGATAGGTCAAATTTTCCGATTTCAGCTCGAATGGTTTCTATTTGAAGGCGTAGCTCTTTTTCCAGCTTTTGTTTTTCCTCAAATTCGCGTATAAGCTCAGTTAGGGACGCTTCTTCTCTACTGATGTTTGTCTTTAGGTTTTCCATCTGTAGGTTGAGTACTTGTAGATTAGATAAGGCGTTGTTTGCAATTATTCTTACACGCTGGAGTTCTTCGATTTCCCCTTGAAGCGCACTTATAGTTTTTTGTCTTTCGACGTTCGCGTTTTGGATTCTCTGAAGCAATCCACTCTTATACTCGTCATTTAAAGGCTGGAGACAAAGTGGACAGCGGCTTTCAGCTGAAAGTTCTGTTACTCTCTTCTGGTCTTCTCTCATGCCTTTTAGGGCGGATTCTTGCTCAGCTTTTAGACTTGAAATTTGGTCGTCAAAATAGGTTAAGTATTGTCTCAGTTCTTCTATGGACTGGGTTGGGGAAATCCCAACCTCTTTAAGCTTAGCCTTGTGCGATTCAACTTGGGTTTCCAAGGAGGTTAAACGTTTTTTTAGCTCTTCAACCGCGGTTTTTCGCTGTTCAATCTTTTCCGCCAAATTTGCTGATGTATCTTCAACGTTTGTCAATATTGTCTGTATTTGCGTTTCCTTTCTTCGTTGTTCTTCAACTTGCGCCCTCAACTCCTCAAGTTTCTTAAGCTTTGAATCAGCCTCTTCCAGCGTTCTTCTGGCTTTTTCCAGTTCCTTGCTTTTTTCTTGAAGTTCAATTTCTATTGCTGAAAGTTCTTCAACCATGCGATTATATTCTCTGTTTAGCCTTTCAAGCCCGATAACATCTGGGTCTTCAGCGTAAGTTTTACGTTTAACTTCATATTCTTTCACGTAGACCGCGAGGTTGCTCCATGCAGTTTCGTAGTCTGACAGCCCAAAAAGTTCGTCTAGGCGCTTTTGTCTTTCTCTTGGAGTAATATCTAAAAGTTCTTTCAAGTGTTCCTGTCTAACCCAGACTATTTCACGGAAAAGCTCCCTGTCAAAGCCCGTTATGGCCTTCAACTGTTCGGCGACTGCGTCGCTTTTCACACTTGCTATTAAAGTTTCATCCTCGAAGAGTTTAAGCTCGTCGAAGTCTTGACTTATGCCTTTTCCGCGCTTTTTTAAACCGCGAATTATTTTGTAGCTTCTGCCGTTTTGAGAGAATTGAACTTCAACCTTGCCGCTGTCTGCGCCCTCTCTTAAAAGGTAGTCGTAGCCCCTCCCCAATGGTTCGCCGAAAAAGGCGAAATCTATCGCGTATAAAATGCTTGATTTTCCACAGCCTAAACCGCCGACAAGGCAGTTGAAGCCTTTTGCGAATGGCACTGTTGACTTTACGTGAGAGCGTATATTTTCTAATTGCACAATTTCGATTTTCATTGGAAAAGCGCCTCTATTGTCTGTTTAACCTTTTCTTCTTGTTTTTTGGTTAGGGGTTCGATTAGGCTGACGGCTATGTGAGCTATTTTTTCAGCCTCATCGCGGCTGTAGCGTTGGGAGAAAATCTGCAAAAAGTATTCGAAGGATTTGGTTTTCAAATCCTTAAGTTCGCCTTGAAATATTGAGCGAACAACTTCCTCTGAAACTTCGCTTTCACGCAACAAAACAATTGGGTGGACGAGTAACGCCTTTTCTGCGGCGCCCCTAATTTTTGTTATGTCAACTTCGGCGCGGCTTGCCTCTGCTGGAAGTGTTCCCTTCAAAATGGGTATTATTACTGCGCCTTCATTGTCCGCGTCCTTAACAAGCTGAACTGCCAATTCGGTTATTTTTGACGGGACAAGTCCACTAAAGTCGTGTTCTAATATGATAAATTTGCGTGTCGATTCAAGTTCAACAAATTCCAATGAGACCCTTTTCGCTTCGTCGACTTTGACGTGATAAAAGCCCTTTTTAATTCTAGCCTCATCATAATTGACGGTTTCTGTGCATCCGCTGTAAACGAGTATTCCAGACCCGAGTTTTCCTTCGTACGGCGAGTGCACGTGTCCTGCAGCGTAATAATCGAAGCCTTCTGGCAAGAGTTCTGGGTGTGCCTCAGCCTCCATGTATGGCGGTTTAACGCCTTGAATGTCTAAAGCCATGTGGAAAGCGAAGATGTTGAATAGGGATGGGTCTGGCGTTGGCTTGTTCTGCTCCATGAACGCTGGCAACTGCTCTTCTGTTTTGCGTTTCGTTCTAAAGTTTGGCACGCCGTAAACGTAGCAGCATTCTGGTTTTTTCCAGCAGGCGCCTTCATGTTTTGGCAAATGATAAATTAGCCCAGCGCTATCAAGCGGGTTCAGTATCGTTCCAGTTATAATGTTTGGCGCTGAGTCATGAGAACCGTCCACTGTTAGAACGGTTATTCCAGCGTCTCGCAGGCGGCTGAAATTTTTTATGGCAGCTTCCAACGTGGCGTTTGACGGTCTCGCTTGATGGAATAGGTCTCCAGCAATTATTATGAAGTCTGGTTTTAACGCAATAGCCTTGTCTACCAACTCGCTAAAAGCTCTATCAAAGTCTTCGCGTCTTTCTTCTAAACCGTACTGTGAATAACCCAGATGTAAATCTGCAGCGTGGATGAAGCTGAAAGCCTTCAAGCGCTTCGCTCTCCTCCTTGCTTTGCCGTTTAAAATTGGTGGAAGCACTATTTTAAAATATACGGGGTTGTTGCAGACATGGTTCTAGACGGAACAGAAACGCATAAACGATAATCTCATAGACTTTAAGCGCCAAAAAGGAATGTAAAGGCTGATGCGGTGCGAAAAGTGCGGCAAAGAAGTGTTCCTGCCATTCAAATGCCCATACTGTGGAGGCTACTTCTGCTCCGAGCATCGCTTACCAGAAAACCATGAATGTCAACAAATGGAAAAAGCGCGAATGCCAGTTTGGGCTACACCGCCAACAATTGTCATCCAAAAACAGGAGCCATACGAGTATTCTGTTACGTATGTTTCTGTGGAACCGCAGAGGAAGGGAAAAATCCGTTTTAGCAAAAAGGAAATTCAACATTTGGCTGTCGCTGCCATACTTGTTGCGGGCATAGCTCTTTCATTGGCAATTCCACTTGATTCTAGGATGGCAGCCGTAAACCCGACGATACTTGCAGCGTTAACAGTAACCATAGTTGTATCGTTTTTTGCACATGAACTAGCACATAAAATAGCGGCACAAAAACGCGGTTATTGGGCTGAGTTTAGGCTAACACTTATAGGGGCAATATTAACGTTAATATCCGTTATTTCGCCCATTTTTAAGGTGATATCGCCTGGCGCCGTTGTTGTCTCTGGACTTGCAGACAAAGAGAGTTTAGGCAAAGTGTCAATTGTTGGACCGACAACCAACATTATTTTGTCAACAATGTTCTTGGTTGCTTATTCCGTTAGCCCCCAAAGCGCATTGGCTCCAATATTTCTGTTCGGCGCGGCTTTTAACGCTTGGATAGCCCTGTTCAACCTTGTTCCATTGGGGATATTGGATGGCTTCAAAGTGTTTTTGTGGAATAAACGAGTTTGGATTTCAGCTTTTGCAGCAAGCCTAATTTTAACATGGTACTCTTACACGTTAATCTTCTGAAAAAAGCGTATCAGCTTTACATTGAGAAAGGTTATTTACCAAATTGTGCTTATGATTATACGTGGCAAAATTTTGTGGAATATGAGATGGTTAACAGAGATAGACATGATATAGTGTTCGAGATTCTGAAAAAGGCAGTTTCTGGAAAGAGGAAAACCGAGATTATGAGGGAAGTTGGCTTATCCTACACCCAGTCAAAACAATATTTCAACATGCTTATCCAGAGAGGGTTGCTGGAAATCGACGATGACAAGTTTAAAACTACGGAGAAGGGTTTGGAGTTCATGAATAAATGTGCACAATGCTTACTATCACACTGGAACAAGCAAAAGAAAAGCAAAACTTTTAAGAAAGCTCTATTGTAACGTGCACTTCTTCTGGTACGCGAATGCGCATTATACGCCTCATAACGTTGCCTTCAGCGTCAACATAAATGACGCGTTTATGGATGCGCATTTCCCACTTATCCCATGTGGATGTTCCTTCGCCGCACGGGGACTTTAAAACTGGAACACGCAACCTCTTTGTCGGCAAAGGTATTGGACCGTTAATTTTGGCGCCTGTTTTTTCGGCGATGGCCTTCAGTTCCGCACATACCTCTTCTAGTTTTTTGTAATCTGTGCTTGTTAGGCGTATTCTTGCCATTTTAGCCATCGCATCATTCCTTCAACTTTTAGACGGTTTCTATTGGTGATTACCTTACAACAACCAACCAAAAATAAAAACTTATCGACGCCATTTAGCTTATGCGCTTGACCACGTCAATTTTGGTTGCTCGAAAATCCAATAGCGACCTACCCCCCTCTAGATTTTTGCCAGCATCTGAAGTGAACGCACAAGTTTTATTGAATTGAACGCGTTAATGATGAGAAAAGTGAAGATTAAGATGACGAGAAAAAAGTTGAGGGTGAAGGCTATACTCCTAGACTTGGACGGGACAATAGTGGACTCGAGGGAAGCCTACATAGAAGCGTTAAAGTCCGCTTTCGCCATTGTAGGACAAGCATTGGTTGATGAAAAGGCGGCGCTTGAAATTCCAAGAAGGCTTGAACAGAAATTGCCGATAAACGACTTGATAGGCAATGCTGACGCTCAACGTTTCTTGGAAGTTTACCTTAAAGCGTATTATGAGGCCACAATCACCAAGGCGAAGCCCATGCCTAAAATTTCAGAAACTCTGGACAAGCTTTCAAGGAAGGCGAAGTTAGCTTTGATAACAATGCGCCATGTCCCAAGAGAAAAAGTTATCTCAGAACTCGAGAAGTTTGACTTGTCAAAATACTTTCAGCATGTCATCACAGCACTTGACACACGAGACCCTAAACCTTCACCAGATGCGCTTATACGATGCGCTGAAGAGCTTTGCGTCAAACCCAGCGAATGCATGGTCGTCGGGGACTCTGTTGTGGATATTAAAGCTGGAAAAAGGGCTGGTGCAAAAACTGTTGCGGTTCTAACGGGAATTTTCTCTCTGAAAGAATTGAAAGCTGAAAAACCAGACCTAATAATTGAAAGCGTCGCTAAACTTCCAGATTTTATTGAATAAGGCTTCAGAATTGCGCTTAGAATATTCTTTTGTCTGGAATATAGCTGAAAATTACTTAAAAATCTTATAGAGGCAAATGCAAATAAAGCTTAATTAAAACCTCAACGCCTAATTTAACATGGAGAAGGCTTCGGAGCGAGAACAGATGAACTTCATAGAAATACTATTGTCTGAAAAACTCAAAAACATAAACCCAGCGCTGGACATATACGGCTCAGACCGCAAAGTGCTACAGGTTGCATGCCAAGACCTAACAAACTACTTGAAGGTTCACTGGGACCTCGTGGGCAAAGAGGCAAACGAATGCGAAATAGCTGAACGCCTAGAAAAATTCTTCAACGAAAGCCCACAGGAGCTAGAAGAATTTTTAGACGTTTGGACTCAAATGTGGTTTAAAAAGTGGAAGGAACGCGTAAAACTGCTTATTGGAAATGAAAATTCAAAACGATGGGACAAGGTTACGCGGATATTGAGCGACGCGGAGCCACTATGGAGGAGGCTTTCAAACCGCCAAGAAATGCAAGAAGTTGTTGTTTCAACCCTTGTTAGAAACGGCGAAATCTGCGGCACAGCGATCTTGGCTGAAAACCTTTTAAAGATGGAGCTTGGCGAGAAGAAGCATGCATACGAAAATAACAACGCAGAAAACATAGTGAAAATGGTAAACTCGACATTAAGGAAAGCTAGAGAATTAGCAAGAAGCAGCGGACCGCTGATTTACGTTAAAATTGATAAGGGCTACTACAACTTAACACGTTAAAATTCGTAAAATCAACGAAGCCTTTCCTTATGAAGATTCCTCGTCTGCCATGAATACTCTCTAATGGATTTTGTTTCGCCGTAACCACATGCAGCGCAGCGCTTTTTGGTCACATTGTACGCTCTTCTTCCACAACGTCTACAACGTATATGCAGGGTTTTTCCGGCGCGTTTGCCGAATGATGGTGTCCCTTTGCCCAAAAAGTTCACCTTGGCGGTGGCGAAATTAGGACAACGTTGTCTCCGCGTACAATTATTAAGCCTAGTTTCTTCACGTTTTCACTGTTTGTTGTGTCTTCGGTCTCTTCTAAAACGAGGTTTAGGTGTTGGTCAAAGCCCTTCAATCTCCCACGTAGGCTTTTTCCGCCCTTCAAGCGGACGAGAACTATTTTTCCGAGGTTTTGTTCAAGTATTTCTGTTGTCATTTCGCTCATTTGAAACCCTCAAGTTACATTTTATGTCTTTTATACTTAAACTTATACAATTTAAACCTATCTAAGGAGAAAGCTGATGTCTGAAAAATTTAGAAGGTATTTCCTAAAAACAAAGGAAGTAAAGACGCTTGTGGATGAAGCCTCTAAACTGGACATTGCATTGGAAACGCTTTTGAAAGAGAAAGTCAACGTTGAAGTTGTCGAGTTTGATGAAGCAAAAGTTTACTTGCTAAATAGTAAGCCTCTTCTGGCTAAGGTTGGAGAGAAAATCTTTCCAACACTGTTTTTCGTGGAATATCTGAAAAAAGCTCCTAAAATCGTTGTTGACATGGGTGCTGTTCCACACGTGTGCAACGGGGCGAATGTCATGGCGCCTGGAATAAAACATTTCATAGGAGAATTCAAAAGCGGCGACTTTGTTTTAGTTGTGGATGAGAAGCATGGCAAGCATTTAGCTGTAGGCGAAGCGCTTCTTGATAAGGAGATTGCCACAGCGACCAAGCATGGCAAGGTTGTCAGAAATGTTCATTTCGTCGGCGACAAGGTTTGGAATGTCATAAGGAGGATTGGCAGCTAATTTAAATCTAGATTTTAGATTCATAAACTAATTATCTATATTGCAGATTTAGACGTGGAATTAAGAAACACTTAAACTTTAGAAAAGCAGATAAAAAGTTTAGAGAGGAGAAAATTGCCTGGTTTAAGCGGTATACTGCGTAAGTCGAAGAAGGAAGAAAAGGAAACGGAGCTCAAGTGCGCGTCTGGCAAGACTTACTTGAAGGCTATGCCTCTCCGAGACTTGTCAGACTTGGACGGAGTGAAGGCTGAGGTCAAGTCTGGAAACATCCTCATCCTTAGGATAACTCCTCTCGCAAACAAAAGCATAGACGATGTTAAACGCGCCGTGAACGAGTTATGCGAGTTCGCTGAATCCCTCGGCGGAGACATTGCAAGGCTTGGAGAAGAACGTGTTGTTATTTGCCCACCAAACGTTAAGATTTGGCGAGAAAAAACCTCAGTTTCAAAAGAAACCGTTGTTACAGCAGCCTAAAGGTTTCCATAACAGTAGGCGCGAAAGCCTGCAGCCCCATTCTCTTCTGAAGGAAATTCGCGATGCTTAGGCATTTGGCTTTTTCGCCGTGACAAACAATGACTCTTTCTGGCTCTGGCTTCAGATTCGATATGTAACTTATTATCTGTTTTCTATCTGAGTGCCCAGAAAAGCCCTCAATTGATTCCACGCGGAGCCTAACCTTTATCAAGTCAAGTTTACCCTCACTGTTTAGGAGCGTAACCTCGTTTAGGCCTTTCTGTACGCGTCTTCCCAATGTGCCTTCTATCTGGTAGCTTACGAATATTATGGTGTTTGCTTCGCTTTCAGCTAGCGCCTTAAAATACTCGATTACTGGTCCACCTTCAAGCATGCCAGAAGTTGCCAAAATGATGCATGGTTCACCGTCGATTATGTCCTGTCTAACGTTTGGATGCTCAACAATTGTGAAGTAGTCTGACTGGAATGGGTTAACGCCCTCGTGGAGTATACTGTTGCGCACTTCTCTGCCCAAGTATTCTGGATAAGCCGTGTGTATGGCTGTTGCTTCAGAAATCATGCCTTCAATGAAAACTGGAGCTTCCTTCATCAGCCCACGCTTCATGTAACCATCAAGGATAAGCATTATTTCTTGAGCTCTCCCAACCGCGGGCACTGGTATCAAAACTTTTCCTTTACGCTCCAAAGTTTCGTTTACTATTGCCGTTAGGCGTTCCTCAGCTTCAACACGTGAAGGCATAACGTCTTCTGGACCGCCGTAAGTGCACTCAGTTATGACTGTTTCAACTCTTGGGAATTCTCTGGTTGCAGCTTCAAGAAGCATTGTTCGCGCGAACTTGTAGTCGCCAGTATAAACGATGTTGTGGAGCCCCTCGCCTATGTGTAGGTGCACAAGCGAAGAGCCCAAAATGTGCCCAGCATTATGAAGCGTTAACCGAATGTCTGGAGCTATATCCGTAACAACGCCGTAACGCAGCGGAATAGTGTGTAAAACGCATTCTCTAACGTCTTTCTGGTCGTATGGTGCTATAATTCCCTGCTTGTTGGCTACGTCCAAATAGTCGAGTTGAAGAAGCGTCATTAAGTTTGAAGTTGGAGCTGAACAGTAAACTGGTCCATCATAACCATACTTGTAAAGGAAAGGCAAAAGTCCACAGTGGTCAAGATGCGCGTGGCTTATGACAACAGCGTCCAAGGAATCGAGCTCAAACTGTGCGTTGTCAAGCCTCGGAAAAGACTCAAATGGCTTTGAGGAACCAGGGTTTATGCCGCAGTCGAGGAGAACGCTGCTTTCGCGTGTCTGCACGAGAAAGGCTGACCTTCCAACCTCTTGGGCTCCGCCTAGGACGGTTATGCGCACGTCTCCAACATCGTAAAGTTTTGGTCTGAAAATTCTTTCTCCGATTGTGCGGAGTATGCGCTCCCTTTCCTTGCTTTCTGAGTGAAGGTAATGCCTCATGTGCGTGACAATTTTTGAACGCAAAGGCGGACTTCTCAAAACATGGGGGCGCCACTTTGTCTGCCTAATTATTTCTTGCAGCACAGCGCCATTTTTACCTATGACTAGCCCAGGCTTTTTTGCTTCAATTATTATTTCACCTAGGCTTGGGTCGAAGTTTATGTCTGTTACTTCTGCCTCTGCTGGGATTATGGATTTGGCTATCCTTTCAGCTTCTTTTTCTGGAAGCCTCACCGAAGGGTCTGAGCGCACAACTATTCTTTTTCTTATTACGTTTACTATGTCTGCGATTAGGCTGCTTTGCTCAACGAGCAACTCTGGCTTTTTAGTGTAAACTGCGAGTGTTGAGCCTTCATATTCTATTCTGGTCACTTCAACTTCTTTTGGCACGTGCTCTAGTATATAGTGACTTATTTCGATTTTTTCTCGGTCAGAGTTAGGCGTCACTTCTTAACATCCTCAACTCGATAACAGCTTTTTCTTTTCCTTATCATCTAACTCGCGGTAACCCTTACTGTCTATAACTGCAACGTTAAAGCTGTCTCCGCTTGCTGCGTCCCGCTTCATGGCAGAATTAACAGCCTTAACAACCACTGGCAGAAACTCCTCAACAGTCACATCCTCGCGGTACCTGTCCTCCAAAATTCCATAGGCTATAGGCGAACCAGAACCAGTGGCAACACATTTCTCTTCGGTTAAGCTGCCAAACGGGTCTATAGAATAAACATGTGGTCCTTCTTCGTCCACTCCACCTATTAGAACCTGCGTTAGAAGAGGCAAGTATCTGGCTGAGAATAGGAGGTTGGCAATTAGCCTCGCACCAGAGCTTACTGGTATGGGTCTGCCCATGTTTATCTTGTATAGTTGCGCGTTTGCCGTTAGAATGTCAACTGTTCTTTGGGCGTCTGCAAGTGAACCAGCAATAGTCATTGCCAAGTGGTCATCTATCTTGTATATTTTTTTGCCGTGCTTGTGGGCTACGTAAAAGCCCATAGTTACTCGCGTGTCAGAAGCTAGGATTACGCCGTCCTTGCAAACCACGCCTATTGTTGTTGTTCCTTTCAATGCTAACTTATCAACTGCGTCTTTACTTATCATCTTATTTTCTCCCAAAACCTAAACAACTCGGATTAGTTCGCTAGGAAACAGCATCATCTAATCACACCGTGACATTTATTAACATTACGGTTAAAGTGAGGAGAAATCAATAGCATTTAAATGGCGAAACGCCCACTAATCTAGGGTTTAGAAAAAACTGGAAATAACAGGTTTAACGTGGTTGATTTGCCCCTAAAACATCATCAAATGCAACTTCCAAGAGAAGTAATCGTTGGAAACGGCACTATAGAGCGTGTTCCAGAAATTACTCTACGATTGGGGTTCACAAAATCCGCGTTAATAGTTGCTGGCACACGCACTTACGACATTGCTGGAAAAACCGTGAAGGAACTCCTTGAAAAAGACGGATTAGAAGTTAACACTGTTCTTGTCGAGTCTGCAACCGTTAAAGATGTTGAAGCCGTTGAAGAGAGAATCAAAGTTTTGAAGCCGCAAGTTGTTTTTGGGGTGGGCGGCGGGACAAAAATAGATGTTGCAAAGTTAAGTTCAGCCCGCCAGCAAGTCCCCTTCATAAGCGTTCCAACAACCGCCTCACATGATGGAATAGCAAGTCCACTATCCTCTGTTAAGGGTTTCGAAAAGCCCTATTCAGTCATGGCTCAGGCGCCGATAGCCATAATCGCAGACACGGGCACAATAATGCAGTCGCCTTGGCGCTCCATCATAAGTGGATGCGGAGACGTAATTGCAAAGTTTACTGCGGTAAGAGACTGGAAACTTGCACATAAAGAGCAAAGAGAATATTATGGAGGTTACGCTGCAAGCCTAGCCCTAATGAGCGCAAAACTCGTAATTGAAAATGCTGACACAATTAAACCAGACAATGAAGAGGGACTACGCATACTCATTGAGGCGCTGATAAGCTGTGGAGTTGCAATGAGCATTGCTGGAAGCAGTCGCCCATGCAGCGGGTCTGAACACCTTTTCAGCCACGCCCTGGACATAATTGCCTCTTCTTCGCACGGATTGCACGGTGAACAATGCGGCGTTGGAACAATAATGATGGCTTACTTGCATAGGGCGAACTGGAAACGTATAAGAGACACGTTGAAAAAGATTGGGGCGCCAACTGATGCTGAAGGCTTAAACGTGAAGGACAGCGACGTGGTAAGGGCGCTGGAGCTTGCTGCAAACCTAAGACCAGAAAGATACACAATTCTTAACAAGCTAAATTTGAACCGCGAAGCATACGAGAAGGTTGCGAAAACAACAGGGGTCATATGAAAGGTTTATGCTTGGTTAGCTGGTGCTTCTTCCTTTTTTGGTTCAGCCGCCTTGAACGTTTCGCTGAACTTTACGGTTGTTATTTCTGGGAAGAACTTTTGTATGTCGATGGCTATTCCACGCTTTGCCACTTGAACTCCTTCGAGGTAGAAGGCTTCCTCTGGCATTTCAATGTTAACTGTTTTAGCCTTAACCGCGAACTTGAATTTGCTACTTTCGACCGCTGGAATTCTCCTATGGATAAGCGCCTCTACCTTTTCCTCCATTGTCTCCAGTTTCTTCTTAACTGTAACCTCGTAAACCAGCGTTTTCCCAGCAAGAGGCGGATTAAAGTCTAACAGAACTCTTCCAGCGCCTATGGCGCGTACTACAGCGAGTTTTCCATCATATTCCACGCGCGTTCCGAGGCTTGGAGTTATTCCCTTATCCGTCAAGTGCCTAAGCGGAACGCGTCTAACCTTTTCTGGGTCACGCGCTCCAAAAGCTTTGTCTGGCGGTATTTCAACGACTGATTGTTTGCCAACTTCCATGTTCGTGAAGCTTTCATCTAACGCTTTGAGAACCCATCCTTCGCCTATTACGACAAGTTTTGGCTCGTAGATTTCTCCTTCCTTGTATAAGCGTTCTTTTTTTGCTACATCCTCAATTGTTGTATCGAAAACTTCGCCTGTCTCCTTAACTTTCGCGATGTAGTCGATTAGTATGAAGTCTCCTTTTTGTAGAGGCATGTTCCTCATTCCTTTTATGGCATTGCATGTAGCTTTGAACTCTAATAAAAACTTTCTTCACTTTTTCGCTAAAATTTATTAGACTGCTGTGTTCACCATAAACTGCAATGATACGCCTAAGCCTAATGGATTTGTTTGCAGAAAATCCCTACATAATCACGATACTGTGGGTCATCGTCATAGCCGCTGTTGCGCTGATTATCGAAAGGATTTCCACAAGATGGTTGAGGCGAGTTACAAAGGATAGGGAGATTCCACCAGAAGTTGGAAATGGACTTGTACTGACTGAAAGAATAATAATATTGATAGGTGTCACAATAGCGCTTCTCCACGTTGGAGGGTTACCATCAGAAACCCTCATAAGCCTTTCAGCCATAGGAGGCGCAGCAGTTGGATTCGCGTCCACACGAACAATTGGGAACATTATGGCTGGACTTTTCCTTTTTGCGACACGCCCATTTCGCGTAGGCGACTATGTCCGAATAGACGGCATCGAAGGAATAATTCAAGAAATAACGTTGAATTACGTGAAGATTTTAACGATTTCTGGAAACATTATTTCGATAAGCACTCAAAGAATTCTGGATAGGGACGTAACCAACTATCGGTTTGTGGATGAAGAAGCAAACATGTACCGCTACGGGTTCGAATTAGCCTTTGACCATGCCTTGACCGTTGATGAGTTGGAAAGGACTCTTGATAAGGTTCTTGAAAAATACGCTGGGCAAATGCCTAGAAAACCAGACTACCAGGCAACTGGGATAACAGCTCTAGCCAGAAACTACAGAATCTACATTTACGTTGAAGAAGCAGCTGACATCTTCAAGTTTTATCCTCAAATTACTCGGGAAATACTTCAAGCATGGGAAAAAGTAAAACGTCAAGCTGCCCGAGCTAAGTGAACCCATTAAATTTAAGTTCTACATAACAAGAGTGTTTCTAAGCTGGAAAGAAGGTTCTGGTTTGGCTGGAGAGAATTCAAATGCGAATGCGCGTAAGGTTGCCTATCTTGGAATTTTATCGCTTGGCATAGTAAGCCTAATGGGAGACATAGTTTATGAAGGTTCAAGAGGCATAGTTCCAGACTACCTGATGTTTCTCGGCGCATTACTAGCCATGGTAAGCTTCGTCGGTGGACTCGGCGAATTTTTAGGCTATACAATGAGACTTTTAGGCGGATATTTAGCGGACGCAACCCGCGCCTATTGGGTCTTCATATTCCTAGGCTACGGCTTAATAGTTTCAATTCCGCTTCTTGGACCGTTAGGCACGTTAGGCTTGGGAACAGTCATAACTTTGGTTTTGCTTGAGAGGTTCGGAAAGGCTATAAGGTCGCCTTCACGCGACACGCTTCTATCAATAATAAGTAAGGATGTTGGCGCTGGTAAAGCCTTTGGTTGGCATGAGCTTTTAGACCAGATAGGCGCGATAATTGGTCCAACCATAGTATTTGCGTTGATGTTTGTAAGCGCCAACAATTATGGCACCACTTTCACATTTCTTTTCGTGCCATACGCAGTACTCCTAATCGTTTTGACTTACACCTACAAGAGTTTAGGCGCAAAGGTTACAGTTGTAGAAACGCGGAGAACCAGCGAAAAAGCGAAGCTTGAAAGGGGATTTTACATTTACACTTTTGCCGTTCTATTGAACACTATGGGGCTTATCTCATACACGATTATATTGGCTAAAGCTTCCGACGTTCTGCAGTTAACTGGAGAGCAGTGGATTGTACCATTAATGTACACGTTTATTCAAGGGGTGGACGCGCCATCCGCTTTGGTTTCTGGATATGCCTATGACAAGTTTGGGATAAGGATTCTTGCTGCGCCTTTCATAATTTCGGTAATTCCATCCTTGCTTGCCATCGCCAGCAACGAACTGCCAATTCTGTGGGTTGCCGCGGCATTTTTTGGCTTAGTCCTTGGAATGCACGAGTCAGTTTACCGCGCAGCAGTATCCGCCTTTGCGCCAGTTTCCTCCAGAGGCATGGCTTACGGCATTTTTAACACTGTTTATGGAGTTGGCTTTCTAATAAGCGGCGGATTATACGGCTTATTCATAGCATGGAACACTCCGCTTATACTTGTAGTTTGCTATGTTGTCGCAATTCAGACGGTTGCAACTTTTTTGTTGCTTAAGGCTTGGCAGTTGAAGCCTCAGCCCGAACAAGCTTAATATACTTTGGAGGAACGCTTTCGCACAAGTAAACCTTGTCAGTTGCCCTAAAAAACTTCAGCCCATCCTTTCTGGCGGCTTCAGCATCTACCTCCAAAACGATTGGCGTGCTTGTTCTTCGCATTCCAACTTCTCTTGCAATTTCAATTGTTGGGGACAAGTGAACCCATCTCCGACGCATTGGCTTAAGTCCTTCCATCAAAATTTTTGATGCCGCGTTAGGCGTTGTTCCATGGTAAAGCACTTTTACGTTTTTGTCCTCTTCAAGCTCAAGCTTCACTTGAACAGTATGCCCATATAAGGCTCTAATTTTGTTGCCGACAACCTCAAAGCGTTTCCTACCACTTCTTTCAACAATTTCCAAAACAAAACTTTTTTCAACACTGAAACGCTGATTAATTGTTTCTAAAAGCTTGTCCAAATCCACAAAACCATGCTCGTCCATGTCCAAGCCTTCGGGATTGTGCCTCAAAAGATAACTCATGTACCTACTAACCTTGACACGCAAGTCTTCGCCCATGCTCGCACGGCTCCAACATCAGTCATATTTTGGTGAAATCGACATGCGTATTGTCGCGTGAATGATTCGTCCATTCCGCCATTAACGGCTGAAAACCCAGCAAGTTGTGAGTCTCGTAAACTTCCTCAAACTTTTCGAGGTATCGTTTTAAAAGCGGTTCGAGCGCCACTTTCCTTTTCAACTTCTCCCTTAACGACGCTGCGATTGGCTTAAGCTCTTCTGGAAAATCCTTTGCGATTACAGAGTTGACGTTTATGCCTATGCCAACCACGACGTAATTTACCTCTTCGCCTACGCTGCTCATTTCTGCAAGTATTCCGCAAACTTTCTTTCCATCAAGCAGCACATCATTAGGCCATTTGACTTCAACCTTTAAACCATAATCTTCGCTTAAAACTTTGACAGCAGCCAGACCAGCAACCACAACAATGCCAACTGCCTCATTAACCTTCACTTTCGGCCTCAAGATTATGGAGAAGTACAGTCCGCCTTTAGGCGAGAACCATTTTCGCCCGTGTCTTCCGCGCCCAGCAGTTTGCTCTTCAGCAACCACAACCGTGCCTTCGGCAGCGCCATAACGTGCCAGTTTCTTGGCGAAATTGTTTGTGGAATCCACCTTACGCAAGAGAATTATTGTTTTTCCAAACTTTTTTGTTTGTAAGCCTTCTTGGATTTTGTCAGCGTTCATGAACGATTACTAGTCCTAAGGTTTTTCTACAAGCTCCATTAGGACGCCTTTTGTGCTTTTCGGGTGAATAAAAGCGATTTTTGCTCCTTCAGCGCCAACTCGCGGCTTTTCATCAACAAGCATTATGTTTTTACGCTTAAACTCTTCCAGCGTCTTCTCTATATTTTTGACTTTAACGGCTATGTGGTGTATGCCTTCGCCGCGGCTTTCAAGAAACTTTACAACTGGACTGTCACTGCCAATTGGTTCTAGAAGCTCAATTCTTCCTTCACCGCCAGAAGAGAAGAACGCAACCTTAACCTTACGCTCATTTAAGACGTGGATGCCTTCAAGCTTAAAACCCAAAATTTCGCTATAAACCTTAACAGCCTCCTCAAGGTTTTTTACTGCAACGCCAACATGATCAAAACCGACAAACATGCTCCTAAACTCCTCTGCAGTTAGACGTTAAAAGCCATAGCATATAACGTATAAAAACTTGCTGGAACCCTATTTCTTTTTGCGACGCGTCACTTTGAAGCTTTTTAATCTTTGCCATCCTAGGCTTTTGCAAACATCCAGTTGCCAATTTTTATGGAAAAACTATAAAGGCTAGGTCACAAAATCTAGGTTCTCCTAAACGGGGAGACTTTAGAATGGAAAAGTACACACATGACATTGTTATAGTTGGTGCTGGACTAGCTGGACTGAGAGCAGCAATCGCTGCAGCCGAAACCAGCGAAAAACTGGACATCGCAGTAATATCAAAGCTTCACCCAATACGTTCACATTCTGTTTGTGCGCAGGGCGGAACAGCCGCAGTTATGCGCGAAAAAGACTCATTCGACCTTCACGCTTTTGACACCATTAAGGGCGCAGACTATCTCGCCGACCAAGACGCCGTAGAATTTTTTGTGCGGCAAGCGCCCAAGGAGATAATCCTAACAGAACATTGGGGCTTGCCATGGAGCAGAACGCCAGACGGGAAAATAGACCAACGCCCATTTGGAGGTCACAGTTTTCCAAGAGCATGTTTCGCAGCGGACATGACGGGTTTCCATGAGATGCACACGCTTTATGGTAAAGCTACATCCTACAATAACGTGAAATTCTATGATGAATGGTTCGCCACTTCATTAATAGTTGAAGATAACGCTGCTGCTGGTTTAACGGCAATAGAGCTTAAAACTGGCGAAATGCACGCCTTCAAAGCAAAAGCAATAGTGATGGCGACTGGCGGACACGAACGCATATACGAGTTCACGACATTCTCGCATACAACAACTGGCGACGGAATGGCAATGGCATACCGCGCTGGAGCACCACTCGAAGACATGGAATTCGTACAATTCCACCCGACGGGACTGGTTCCATCAGGCGTATTAATAACAGAAGGCGCAAGAGGAGAAGGCGGATACCTATTAAACGCCAAGGGCGAACGCTTCATGAAGAATTACGCTCCAGAAAAAATGGAGCTTGCCCCACGCGACGTCGTTTCAAGAGCAGAACAAACAGAAATACTTGAAGGAAGAGGCCTCGAAGGACCATACGGCCCATACATAGCCTTGGACTTGACGCACCTCGGCGAGGAAAAAATAAACGAGCGCCTGCCGCTAATACGCGAAGTCGCAATAAAACTTGGCGGAGTTGACCCGGTTAAGGAGTACATACCAATAAGACCTGCAGCCCACTATTCAATGGGTGGAATAAAGGCAAATGTCAAAACTGAAACGCCTATTGCTGGTTTGTATGCTGCTGGCGAATGCTCGTGCATAAGCATTCATGGAGCGAACAGGCTTGGCACAAACTCAACGGCTGAATGCCTAGTCTTTGGCGCGGTTGCCGGAGAAGAGGCAGCCAAGCGCGCTTTGTCAACAAGCTTTAAGGAAATTTCAGAGGAGAAACTTGCTTTGGAAGAAAAGCGTGTTTATGACGGAATTTTGGGAAGCGAAGGCGGCGAGAGGGTTCCAGTTATTAGGGATGAAATGCGCCGCACAATGAATGAGAAGGTTTGGATTTTTAGAAGAGGAGACCAACTTCAAGAGGGACTGAAGAAGATTAGGGAACTAAAAGAACGGTTTAAGCGAATAAAGGTTGAGGATAAACGCGGACCATTCAACAGCGGACTAACAGAAGCGTTACAACTTGACTTCATGTTGGACTTGGCAGAAGTCACAATTTACTGTGCACTTGCAAGAACAGAGTCCCGCGGAGCACACACGAGAATGGACTATCCGAATAGAGACGACGAAAACTGGCTTAAACACAATTTGGCGTACCGCACAATCGAGGGACCGAGGCTTGAGTACATTCCGGTTACGATTACGAAGTGGCAGCCAGCCGCGAGAACCTACTAGAGGAGGGGGAAGTTATGAGCGTGAAAGTTGAAAAAATTGTTGAGTTCCGTATCCACCGTTACGACCCAGAAGGTAAAAGGCATTACTTGTCCACGTACAAGGTGCCAATAAGAAGAGGCACGACTGTGCTTGATGCGCTGAACTATATTCGGGACAACCTTGACGGCACATTAAGCTTTAGGCATTCATGCCGCATGGGCATATGTGGAAGCTGCGGAGTCAACATAAATGGAAAGCCCATGCTTGCTTGTTACACACAAGTGCTTGACTTAAATGCCGACAAGCTTGAAATCGCTCCACTCTCGAATCTGCCAGTGATAAAGGATTTGATTGTTGACATTGAACCGTTCTTTGACAATTTCAAAAAGATTAAAACCGTGCTAATAAAGCCCGAAGCAGAGCTCGCAAAGATGGTTGAGTTTATCCAGTCGCCTTTAGACCTCAAAAAGTACTGGGACTTAACGCTGTGCACGAAATGTTCAATATGCTATTCAGCGTGCCCAGCAGCAATAGACGAAAGGTTCCTTGGTCCTTCAGCCTTAACAGCGAACTATAGATTTATCGCAGACTCAAGAGATGAGGGGGCGGAAGAACGCCTAAAACCAATGGCGGAAAACATTTGGCTTTGCACACAATGCAACTCATGCACGCTGTTCTGTCCGAAGCAGGTTGACTGCGCAAACGCCTTGGTCAACGACCACTGCTTGCTGGTTGAGGCTGGAAACATCCCAAGAACAGTTAAGGACGTGCTTGAAAGCGTTTACAAATACAACAATCCCATGGAAACACACCAGAACAAAAGGATGGACTGGGCTAAAGGATTAAACGTTAAAACCTACCCTTCAGTTACTGAAGCGGAAGTGCTGTTCTTTGTTTGCTGTTCAAACGCCTTCGACGTGAGAAACCAAGAAACAGCGCGAATCATGGCTTCAATCTTTGACAAGTTGGGCGTAGATTATGCAACTTTAGGCTCTGAAGAATGGTGTTGCGGAGACCACATCTTAAGGATGGGTGAACGAGGCTTATTCGAGGTTCTAGCAGAACACAACGTTGCGTTGTTCAAAAAGTTTAACGCCAAAAAAATCGTGACATTATCGCCGCACTGCTACACCACGTTCAAGAGCGATAAGCCGTACAGCGAAGCAAACTTAAACGTGCAACATTACACGCAGTTTCTGGCAGAAGCCCTAAACTCTGGAAAACTCAAACTCTCAAAAACCGTCGATAGGCGAGTCGCCTACCACGACCCATGCTTCCTTGGAAAACGCAACAACATATTCGACGAGCCAAGACAGATTCTGCAAGCAATAAAAGGCTTAGAACTCGTGGAAATGAAGAGGACAAGGCAAAGCAGCTTCTGCTGCGGCGGAGGCGCTGGAAGAGTCTGGACTGAGGAGGCGCCCGCTGAAAAGAGACCATGCGTTGAAAGGGTTAAGGAAGCACTTGAATTAAACGTTGACACAATAGCCGTCGCATGTCCATACTGCATAACGACATTGGAAGATGCAGTGAAAGTTTTGGATGTTGAAGGCAGAATCGCCGTTAATGATATCCTTGAACTCGTGAAAGAGGCGCTCTAGCGCCAAACGCACCCTCCTTTTTAGTTATCAGTTTTGTCCAAGTTTGCAAAAATTTAGAGATACATTAATATAACTTATAACGTAAATTATATGATTCTGTTTAAGCTAAGTTTGGAGGAAGAATCATGTACGGCTATGCTGGTCGAGTACTCCACATAGATTTGGCAACAGGAAAAACCCATGTTGAACCATTAAACGAAGACTACGCAAAAAAATACATTGGCGGAATAGGCCTAGGCATGCGCCTATGGCTTGACCACTCACAGGCTGGAGTAGACCCATTCAGCCCAGAAAACCCGCTTATCCTCACGACGGGTCCAATATCGGGCACAGTTTGGCCAACCGGCGGAAATGGACACGCTTTCGTGGCGAAGTCGCCTCAAACCTACGGTGTAGGCGAAGCAAAATCTCATGGCTCATTTGGCACAGAGCTGAAGAGGGCTGGATACGACGCCGTAATTTTTAAGGGAAGAGCTGAAAAACCAGTTTACGTTTGGATTGACGATGATTCTGTCCAGCTTTTAAGCGCTTCACATTTAATGGGAAAGTCGCCAGCAGACACCGAAGAAGCGATAAAAGAGGAACTTGGCGACTACTACATTCGCGTGGCAGCCATCGGACCAGCTGGAGAAAAACTTGTTCGAATAGCATGCATAATAAACGAAAAAACTAGGGCAGCTGGAAGAACTGGGTTAGGCGCGGTTATGGGTTCAAAAAATCTTAAGGCAATTGCGGTTCGTGGAACACGCGACATCACGGTGGCTAAACCAGACGAGTTCATGGAGTTCGTAAAAGAATTCCACGAAAGAATGAAGGGACCAGCAACGCAAAAGTACAGAACCCTAGGCACACCAGAAAACGTGTTGGTGCACAACGCCTTACACTGCATGCCAACAAGAAATTACAATAACGCGCATTTTGAGGCGGCTGAAAAAGTAAGCGGAGAAACTTTAAACGAGAGGTACGTCGCGAAAATAATTGGATGCAGCTCATGCGCCATGCGATGTGAACACGTGTGCGTGGTAACCGAGGGACCATACAAGGGCGCAATGACAAGGATGGAGTATGAGCCCCTTTGGGCTATGGGACCGTACTGTGGCGTTGACCGCTTAGACGCCATAATAAAGGGCATGGACCTATGCAATTATTACGGGATAGACGCTATCAGCGCTGGAGTAATCGTCGGTTTTGCAATGGACTGTTATGAAAACGGGATTTTGACGCAGAAAGACATGGATGTACTGGATGCGCGTTTCGGCAATCACGAAGCACTGGTTCAGCTTATAGAGAAAATTGGCAAACGCGAAGGAATAGGCGAAATCCTCGCAGAAGGCGTAAAAATTGCTGGAGAAAAAATCGGCAAGGGCGCAGAAAAACTCGCGCAACACATTAAGGGTGTGGAAGTTACTGGATACGACCTAAGATGCCTAAAAACAGCAGCCTTAGGATTCGCAGTTTCCTTCAGAGGAGCAGACCATAACAGACATGGAGCTTACGCTTTCGACGTGAAAGGTAAAGTTAACCGTTTAGTCGCTGAGAAGGGTAGAGGAAGGATGGTTAAGGACATAGAGGACATATACACTATAATCGACTCGTTGATAATCTGCAAGTTCTCAAGGGGAACATACTATAAAGAAGCAGAAGACCTAGCGAAACTTTACACGCTGGTTACTGGAATTGAGATGACACCAGAAGAAATACGGCGATGCGGCGAAAGAATAAACAACGTGGCAAGAGTCTTCAACGTCAGAGAAGGCTTAAGCAGAAAAGACGACACGTTACCGTGGAAAGTTATGAACCAGCCAATCCCAGACGAGGGACCAGCCAAAGGCGCCTACGTTTCACAAGCGGAACTGGACTTGCTCTTGGACGATTATTACGAGGCTCGCGGGTGGACAAGGGAAGGAATACCCACGATAGAGAAGCTTAAGGAGTTGGGCATGGACGACCTAATCCACATTGTTGAAGGGAAAATAAAAGGAGCGTAACATTATGGTTAAAATTCACGAGAGAAAATTCGTCACAGCAGACCCAGACAAATGCGTAGGATGTCAAGTATGCGAGTACGTGTGCTCTTTCACAAAGGAAAAAACTTTCAACCCGTTAAAATCTAGAATACGCGTTGTGCGACTGAACCCGCTTGTTAACATATCAATCTCTTGTAGGCTATGCGAGGACCCGCCATGCGTTGCCGCTTGTCCAAGAGATGCACTCTCGCAGTCTGAGGAAAACGGCACAATAATAGTTGACGAGGACAAATGCAACGGATGTGGATGGTGCATTGAGGCATGCGACTACGGAGCGATAATGATACATCCAGAAAAGAAGGTTGTGTTTGTCTGTGACCTCTGCAAGGACAAGGGCGAACCCCAATGCGTTAAATGGTGTCCAGAAGAAGCCCTAGACCTCGTAACAAGCGATGTCCTAGCGCAGAAAGCAAGAATTACCGCCACAAAGAAGCTGTTCCAAGAAGCTATGAAAGTGGCATCTGGAACCTAATCGTCTTCTCCATTTTTCTTTATCATGCCACTCGTCATGGAAGAACTTCTAACAATAAATCGGCAATTTTTGCGGCTGATGTTTCAACTTCCTTTGTTAAACCTTCGCCAAACTCCGCACTTTTCGGCTGCACAAGCAGTAAGGCAATTTTCGCCTCCAAAGTTTTTGATAGGTATTCACAAAACAAGCGTAGCGGAAGCATATGCGTCGAAAACGCTGGAGACATCGCCAAATGCTCTGGGTAGACAAGTTTTGCCTCGCCTGGCTTTAGCCCTAAAACTGCAGCGTCGATTAATAAAATGTGTGTTGGGTTGAAGTCGATTATTTGTTGCATAAAACTTTCTGGAACGGTTTCGCATTCAATTAAATACACTTTTTCGGAAACCTTTCCACGCAAATCTCGAACAATTTTTACTCCAACAAAATCGTCCATTCTTATGGGGTTTCCAATGCCAGCAACGACGACTCTTCTGGCGTTGGAAAGCCAATTCTCCAAACTCTTTTTCAGTTTTTGATTAACCAAAAATTCGCCGCCATAATTGCAATTAGAAAATGACGGAAATCGAGGAAATTAGCGTTGCAACGTTTTGATTAGCTTCTTTTCGCTGCTGTAAATTTCTACCGTGAGCGGCATCTGTCCAAAAGCGAAGTGGGTGGCGCACCCAAAGCATGGGTCATAAGCCCTAAAAGCCATCTCAACCATGTTCAAAACTCCATGGTCAACTTTGTAGCCGTGTATCAAACCCTTGGCGGCGTTCCGAACAGACATGTTTATTGATGGACTGTTGTTGACAGTCGCAACTATTAGGTTAACGTCTTTTATCAGCGCATTCTCATCCAAAACGTAGTGGTGAATAAGCGTTCCCCTAGCCGCTTCAACCACTCCTACGCCTTCTCCAGGCGCGCCTGGTTTGTTTCGCACTTCCTTACTCGTTATTTCTGGGTCTCTGCTCAATTCTAAAGCTCTTTCAGCCGCGTACAAAAGCTCTATGAGCCTAGCCCAGTGATACGCCAGAGTGTTGTGGACTGGTTTTCCGCCAAGCGTCTTATACATGAACTCGTATTCTTCTTGCGCTAGTGGCGTCGCCATGCCATCCGCAGCGTTAAGCCTTCCAAGAGGCCCAACACGGTACGCTCCGCTTTCTGGACCATCAACAAAGCCTTTCCAGCCAATCTTCTTTAGGTATGGAAACTTTACGTAAGTCCATTCTTCAACGTGTTCTGCAATGTGGTCAAGGTAGTTTTTGGCTTCAAATTTCACGAATTCGTTGCCGTAAGGGTCTACAACCCTTATTTTGCCGTCGTAAAAGTTCACTTTATTGTTTTCGTCAACCAAGCCCATATAATAAGTCTTCAGCGTATATGCGTCGCTCTTAATCAAATCAACGTATTTGATGTTTCCGAGGACGAGGTCGTGGAAAAGTTTAAGCGAAAACTTGGCGAAGTTCACGGCTGAAGAAGCCATCTTCTCGATTTCGCTTCGTTCTTCTTCGTTTAGTGGTTTGGAGATTCCGCCGGGTATTCCGCAGACTGGATGCGTGGCTTTTCCACCAATTATCTCGGTTATTCTCTGTCCATACGCCCTATGTTTTATGACCTCTTTGCCTATGTCCAGCCCGGCCTTCTCAATAACGCCTATAATATTTCTTTTTTCTGGAGGAGCATCTGGTCCAACGACAAAGTCTGGACCACCAAGATAGTAGAAGTGCAATGTGTGATCATAAATGAAGTAGCCGCAGTACATGAGCTCCCTAAGTTTTTTAGCCGCGGGTGGTGGCTCAACATTGAATGCTGCATCTAAGGTTTTTGTTCCAGCCATGTGATGAGCTACTGGGCAGACACCACAGATTCTGCTTGTCAAAAGTGGCATGTCTTCAGCTTTTCTTCCTATGCAGAACTTTTCAAAGCCTCTCAGTTCTGGAATTTGCAGATAAGCGTTTTCCACTTCGCCCTCGTCGTTTAGGAATATGGCTATTTTCCCATGTCCCTCAAGCCTAGTTATAGGGTCAATAATAACCTTTTTCATTTTTTCATAACCCTCCTACGCAAAATTGAAGCTGGCAAGGCGTACATGTAAAACGTGCCAATCGGGTCCTTTATTTGGCTGATTAGTTTTTCCACTTCCTCCTCTGTGTACTTTTCTTTCTCCTCTTCCAAGCCGAGTATAGAGGCAAGTGCGCTTATCATGGCGGCTCCTTGTTCTGGCGAGTTCGGGCATGGTCCACCACAGCCAGTGCATGGCATATCCGCCTTTAGGCATCTTGCGCCGCATCCGCCTCGGGTTGCAGGTCCAATGCAGATTATTCCTTGTTCTAGTAGGCATTTTTCTGGTTCTGGAGCCTTCTCGTACACGCGGTAAACCTTCGAGATTTTCTTGTTCTCCTTTTTTCTTGGGCATTCGTCGCAGACAGATTTTAACGGTGCCAGCACAGAGCCTTTTGGCGGCAATTCGCCTTTGGCTATTACTTCTAAAGCGTATAATGTTCGTTCAACTGCTGGCGGACATCCTGGAACATAATAGTCCACGTCCACTGTTTGGTCAAGCGTCCTAACAGTGTCGTAGAATTCTGGAATGTCCAGTTCGCCCTCCTTAACCTTAACATTGGGCTTTGGCACTTTCTTGTTTGGGTTTGCCGTTGAAAATGTCGTTCCATAAACCTTCTCAAAAATTTCCTCACGGCTAGTCAAATTTGCAAGTCCTGGAACCCCGCCGAGATGCGCGCAAGCACCATAAGCAACCAGTATCTTCGATTTTTGCCTCAAAAGTTTAGCCATGTGCTCTTGTTCGCTGTTGCGTATTCCACCGTTAAAGAAACAGACATCTATGTATTTGTCTGGCATGCTTTCAACGTCTTTGTATTTTATGTCCATGGCTACTGGCCAAAAGACAATGTCGGCTATTTGCAGGACATCCAAGATTTTTTCGTTTATGTCCAAAACCGCTATTTCGCAGCCACCGCAACTCGCAGCCCAATAAAAAGCGAATTTCAACTTGTTTTTACTCACCTTCCACACCTTCTAAGGCAATTTTCAATATTTTTGAAGCGTCGACCCTAAGCTCGTTGAAGGCTAGTTCTTCTGGCGGTATTCCCATCGCCAAACCGAGCAGTTGCGTGTAATGCAAAACTGGTATGCCATAAGTTTCATTAAACATCTTTTCTATGCGTAACTCGTTAGTGTCATACATTATGTGGCAGAACGGGCATATTGTAATCATGGCTTGGGCGCCAACCATTTTTATGTGGTTAAGCTTATCACGTGCAAGCTGAAGCGCAATCTTGTCGTTTACGCCTACACTTGGAGCTCCACAGCACTCTGTTTCGTCAAGATAGTCTAGACATGTGGCGCCAGTAGCCTCTACAAGCCTTTTAAGCGCCTGCGGGTCTTCTGGATCATCAAACCCGATGTATTCTTTTGGTCTGAGAATGTGGCAGCCGTTGTGTTCGGCAACCCTAAGCGCTGTTAAAGGTTTTACAACAGCGTTCTTTATCCTTTCTAAGCCCACATCTTCAATGAGCACTTGCATTAGGTGTTTTGCTTCTATTGTGCCCTTAAACTCTAACCCAGACTCTTTCAAGTGCTTGTTAATTTCTTCGCGTAGAGCCTTGTCCGCCTTCAACATCTTGTTAACCTTCTTAAGCATGCCAGCGCATCCTGGACAAAGCGTCAGAATGTTTATGCCTTCGCGCTCCGCCAAAGCGAGGTTTCTCGCCGCTAGGATAATCATCATTTCGTGGCTTACTGGGTCCATGGGTAAGCCGCAACAGTTGAATTCTGGCATCTCAACGAGTACCACGCCTAACTTTTGAAGGACTTTTCGCGCTGAAATTTCGTAAGCTGAAACCCTATACGGAACTGCGCATCCGAGGAAGATTAGGAACTTATTTTGTGGCACTTTTATCACCTTCAATAAACTTTAAGAAGCTTACACCGCTGAGAGCTTTCCTAATGCTTTCGGGGTTACCACGCGGCAAAGGCGGCAAGCCTAAACTTTCTCTCTTCTTTATTCGCAAGTCTGGAATTTTGTAGGCATACCCAGACTCTAGAATGCTTGACGCTTGCTCCTTAAAAACTTGCGGAATGTAACCTCTCTCAGCTGCTAGGTTGCGGAGCACGCGTATGACGCTTGCAACTTCAACATCTTGGGGACATCTGTCCGTACAAGTGAAACATGAAGCGCAAAGCCACAGTGTGTCACTGCTTAGAACTCTTTCGCGTAAACCAAGTTGTGTCATGCGTATAATTTGTCTAGGCCTATAAGTGTCGCTGAATTTGGCAACGGGACAGTCGGAAGTGCATGTGCCACATTGGAAGCAGCGCATGAGTTTTTCGCCGCCTGGCAGCTTTGCAATTTCATACTTGAATTTTGGGTCAATTTCAGAAGCCCTTATTGGCTCTTTTTCTGCTTGTGACATTAGGGTTTAACCTCCACTTTCTTTAGGGGGCTTGGTCCAAGCTTTTTTATTTCTTCAACCATTTCGCGCACTATAGCGGCGAAGCGGTCTCCTTCGCTTGCGGAAACCCACTCCAGCCGTAGACGTTCGGGTTCGATTCCAAATTCTTTTAGAATTTCCCTTAATAATGTTACCCTTCTTAAAGCCTTAAAGTTTCCACTAATATAATGGCAATCTGATGGTAGGTGGCAGCCAGCCACGAGAACGCCGTCTGCGCCGTTTTTGAATGCTTCGAGAATGAATATTGGGTCGATTCTGCCGCTGCACATGACGCGTACAATTCTAATGTTTGGTGGGTACTGGATTCGGCTTACGCCCGCTAGGTCTGCGCCTGCGTAGCTGCACCAGTTGCAGAGGAAACCAATTATTTTTGGTTCAAAATTTTCTTTTTCGCTCATGCTGTCGCCTCCACAAGAGCCGCTCTAACTTGTGCAAGTATTTCTTCAGTTGTGAAGTGTCCCATTATGATGGCTTTTGTTGGACACGCGGTTCCGCATGCACCGCAGCCCTTGCATAGGGCTTCAATTACATGTGCTGTAAGTTTGCCGTCTTTTTCTTTCATTTCTATTGCCCCGTATGGGCATAGATATTCACAGATTCTACATCCGCTACATAAATCTTCGTTTACGTTTGCCACAATTCCTTCCATCTCAAGTGTCGGTTTCGAAAGTATCGTCGCAGCTCTCGCCGCTGCGGCACAGGCTTGCGCTATGCTTTCGTCAATGTATTTTGGTGAATGCGCCATACCGCATAGGAACACGCCTTCTGTAGCGAAGTCCACTGGCCTAAGCTTCATGTGGGCTTCGAGGAAAAAGCCATCCTTTGTTAATGGGACTTTGAGCATTTCCGCAACGCGTTTGTTATCTGGGTTTGGAATTGTCGCTGCGCTTAAAACGATTAGGTCTGGCTCGATTTCGATTTTCTCTTTCAGCACGGGCTCCCAGAACCGCACTTTAAGCTTGTCGCCTTCACTAACGACTTGTGGCTTCCTTTCATCTTCGTAGTTTATGAATAGTACGCCTTTTGTTGCGGCTTCGCGGTAATAGTCCTCCTTGAAACCGTAAGCTCTAACATCCTTGTATAAGACGTAAACTTCTGTTTGTGGACTTAACTCCTTAATTTTTAGGGCGTTCTTTATTGCTTGTCCGCAGCAGATTCTCGCGCAGTTTGGTCTCTCCTCGTTTCTTGCTCCAACGCATTGTATCATGACTACGGTTTTGGCTTTGAATTCGCCTTTTGCAAGTTTTTCTTCAAGTTCCCTTTGCGTGAGCACTCTCGGGTCTGAGCCGTAAAGATACTCTTTTGGCGTGTACTCTGTTGCGCCAGTAGCCACTATCACTATGCCATTTTCAACCTCCACTTCCCCGCCGTTGCATCGTTTTATCCTAGTTCTAAAGTTGCCGACAAACCCCTCGATGCTGACAACTTCAGAGTCCAAGTGAACATGGATTTTGTTGTTCGCCATGACTTCGCTTATTAGGGCTTTCAGTTTTTCCTGCGGGTCCTCATCTCCCTCAAGCAAATAGTGTATGTGGCGCAAGTGTCCGCCGAGCTCTTTTTCTCTTTCTACTAGGTGTACTTCGAAGCCTTGCTTTGCGAGTTCTAGGGCTGCGGTCATGCCAGAAACGCCGCCGCCTATTACCAAGCCTACGGGTGTGACTGTTATTTGCGGTTTCTCTAACGGTTGTAGAAGCCTTGCTTTCGCGACAACCGAGCGTACAAGGTCTTTTGCCTTTTCTGTTGCGGCTTTCGGCTCGTGCATGTGCACCCAGCTGCATTGGTCGCGTATGTTTGCCATTTCGAAGAGGTATGGGTTTAATCCAGCCTCTTGTACGGTTTCCTTAAACAGCGGCTCGTGGGTGCGTGGTGTGCATGAGGCTACGACTACGCGGTTTAGCTTGTACTGTTGAATCTTTTCTCTGATTAGTTTCTGGGTGTCTTGCGAGCAAGTGTATAGGTTTGCTTCTGCGTAAACCACGTTTGGCAGTTTTTTGGCGTACTCCACGACTTCTGGAACGTTGACAACGCCGCCTATGTTGATCCCGCAGTGGCACACGAAAACGCCTATTCGTGGTTCTTCTTGGCTTATGTCCCTTTCTTGTGGGTACTCCTTAACCGTTACAAGTTTGCCCCTCTCGCTTGCAATTATGCTCATGGCTTTTGCCGCTGCACCGCTTGCTTGGGCAACACTTTCTGGAATATCTTTCGGCGCGCTGAACGCTCCGCAGACAAAAACGCCTGGTCTTGAAGTTTCCAGCGGCGTGAAAGTGTTTGTTTTGCAGAACTTGTACTTGTTAAGTTCTATTCCAAGCGCTTCTGCAAGTTTTTCAACGTTTTTTGGCGGTTGCATTCCGATGGAGAGTACAACCATGTCGAATTCTTCTGTTTTTGGCGTTTCATCTTCAACATAACGCACAATGAGGTTTCCAGTAAGCGGGTCTTCGGATACACCCGCAACCCTTGACCTCACGAATCTTATTCTCCATTCTTCTTTGGCGCGGTTATAGTAGGCGTCAAACTCTTTTCCATAAGCACGTAAATCCATAAAGAATATTGTGGCGTCAAGCTTTGTCGGCGTGTGCTCCTTTGCGATAACAGCCTCTTTCATTCCGTACATGCAACACGCTGCAGAACAATAGTTGTTTCCAAGCTGGGCATCACGAGAACCAACACATTGGATAAAGGCAATTTTCTTTGGGATTTCGCCGTCAGAAGGTCTTAACACGACACCGCCGTAGGGTCCAGAAGCGCTTAGTATGCGCTCAAACTCGATGCTTGTCACGACATTGGCGTAACGTCCATAACCGTACTCGCTTTTAAGTCGCGCATCGAACGTCTCGAATCCTGGTGCAAGTATTATTGCGCCTACCTTTAGCACGGCTTCGCTGTCTTGTTGGTCATAAGCCACAGCTTTTGCTTTGCATATTTCGTAGCATGTTCCGCAGCCGATGCATTTTTCGCGGTCAATCTTGTACTTTAGCGGTACGGCTTGTGGATAGTCAACGTAGATTGCGCTTCTGTTGCTTAAGCCTTCGTTGTAAAGGTCTATGGCTTCAATTGGACATTTTTGTGCGCAGAGTCCGCAGCCGTTGCATTTATCTTCGATTATGTAACGAGCGTGCTTTCGAAGTTTCACTTCGAAGTTTCCAGCTTCGCCGTCCACGCCTAAAATTTCCGTGTTAGTCAAAATAGTGATGTTTGGGTGTCTGCCAGTAGCCACAAGTTTCGGCGAGAGGATGCACATTGAACAGTCATTTGTTGGAAAGGTCTTGTCAAGCTGAGCCATTACACCGCCGATGCTTGCGCCTTGGTCAACAAGGTACACTTTAAAACCAGCGTCAGCTAAATCCAAAGAGGCTTGTATTCCAGCAACTCCTCCGCCGACAACGAGAACTGCACCAACCTTTTGGTTTTTGTCCGCCATTCTATTTCACCTCCAACGCCTTGTAAAGCGGCGTTGTCTCCGCGAAACGCTCTATTGTTATCATGTTCTTCCTACGCATGTTCACAATCTGCTTAAGAACATCCGCGGGCTTAATTCCAAGCGCTTTAGCCAAATCTTTAACCGAAAGCGGCTTGGTCTTGGTCAGCAAGTGGATTTTTTGGCGTAGAAACTCTTCCTTGACGATTTCGTCAATCAAAAAGTCGAACTCTTCCTGCGAAATTTTCTCTCCGTAAACATTGACGCTTTCGGTTAGTTCTTTCTCTCTTCCAAGAAGAACCCTAAGCCTAAAGTCGGAAGCAGCATTTTTAGCAGCTAAAATGTTTAGCATAAGTTCTGGGGACGCTTTAAGTGGAGACTCGCCAAGCGCATTTACAGTGCTGCTAAACTCTTTTAGGTGTTGGATGAAGCTTTTTCCTTCCAAAGGCGTGTACCATTCAAGCTTTATGCGTTCTTGCTCCAAACCAGCAAGTGCAACAAGCTTTTTTAGGAGTTTTACGGCTCTTTCCGCTTGAAGGTTTCCTTCAATGTAATGGCAGTCTGGCGGTTTGCACCCAACCATCAAAACGCCGTCAAAGCCCTTCGCAAGCACGTCCAAAACAATTGTTGGGTCGAGCCTTCCAATGCACATCACACGAGAAATGTTAAAGTTTTTTGGAACTTCCATTTCTTCTAGACAGAAAGCCCAATTACACATGAAACAAACAATTTTTGAACTCATGCTTTCGCCTCCTCAACTTGCAAGGCGAGGCTCAATATGCGCTCATTCGAAAGCTTCTTCATTGAAATTGCTTGTTCTGGACACCGCGCAGCACATATTCCGCAGCCTTTACAAAGTTCCTCATTAACTTGCGCAATCTCCTTCTCGTTCTTCTTTATCGCCCCAAACGGGCATACAACAGCGCAGACGTTGCAGCCCACACACAAGTTCTCGTCAACAACAGCCTTGTCGCCCTCGCATAAGTCCAGTTCGGCTAGGCACTCCGCGCATGGTCCACAGCCTAAACAGCGGAAAGCCTCAAAAACTGCTCCACGTTTCAGCTTTTCAAGGTAAACCTTAGCCTCCTCAAAACTTAAGTGAGGCTTTTCCAGCGGAGGCTCGTATCTGCGCTCCTTCTTTTTAACGTAGCCCCAATTTTTAACCCACGTTGTCTCCTCAATTTTCTCTTCTCTCGCGCTTCTTGGGTCTTGCCCACGAAGGTAAAGGTGAATGGAAACTGCCGCTTTTTTGCCCGCTCCAACAGCCTCAATTATGCTTGCTGGTCCAGTAGCCATGTCGCCGCCAGCGAAAACACCTTTCACGCTTGTTTCCATGGTTGCAAAGTCAACTTTTATTGAAGGCGATTTTGACTCTTTGTCTAGGAGTTCGGGCGGCACACATGACAATTCTAGGGTTTGCCCAAGCGCTGGTACGACCATGTCAACCTCATATTGGTGCTCTGAAAAGCTTATTGGAATAGGCTTTCTTCTTCCGCTTTCGTCTGGCTCTCCGAGGCGCATCCTTAGGCATGCAACAGCCTTAACCCTGCCATTTTCGCCTATTATCTGCTTTGGAGCAACCAAAAAGTAGAATTTAACTCCGTCTTTTTCAGCTTCTGCCACCTCGTGTGGCAATGCTGGCATCTCCTCGCGTGACCGCCTATACAATATCATAACTTCTTTTGCGCCAAGCTTCTTTGCTGTTCTAGCCGCGTCTATGGCTGTGTTTCCACCGCCTATGACGGCGACACGCTCTCCAACCTTTATTGGCGCGCCAACTGATATCGCCCTTAAAAAGTCAACAGCGTTTACTACACCTTCAAGTTCTTCGCCTGGAACGTTCAGTTTCATGCCCTTCTGTGTTCCAATCGCCAGAAAAATTGCCTTGTAACCATCTTTACGTAAGCTTTCAAGCGTTATGTCTTTTCCAAATTCAACGCCAGTCTTTATTTCTACACCCAAATCTTTTATGTATGCGATTTCATTCGCCACGACAAACTTTTCAAGACGGAAGTTTGGTATGCAGTAGCGCATCATCCCTCCAGGTTCAGCCATCCGCTCAAAAACAGTTACTGGATAACCTAGTTTTGCAAGTTCGTAAGCTGATGTTAAACCCGCTGGTCCAGCGCCTATTATGGCAACTTTTTCGCTGTATTTTTTGGGTATTGGTTCTGGCTTTACGCGGCCTTGTTCCCTTTCAATGTCTGCGACGAGCCTTTTTAGTGCACGTATTGCCACTGCTTGGTCAACGTTTGTTCTTGCGCATGCATCTTCGCATGGGCTGAAGCATACGCGTCCGCAGATGGCGGGGAACGGCATGTCCTTGCGGATTATTTCAACGGCTTCTCTGAATTTGCCTCTCTGAATCAGCGCAACGTACCCTTGAACGTTCACGTGGGCTGGGCATGCGGAGCGGCATGGCGGTAGTTTCTTTACTTTTGTTTGGTTATTATTTGTCATTGTCAAACCAGCTTGAGAACAAAATTATGAAACAAATCAAATATATTAGTGCATTCACGTTAAGTTTAACGCAAAAATAACATAAGGATAAAAAGGGGGAAACTAGTTTACTCTCGCAACCTTCCCTCAAGTTTGCTGACCCACTTATTGTATTCGCGGGCGCTCAACAACTTCTTAAGTTCCTGCTCCAACGTTAACGAGTTGTTCGGCTTAATCTCCACAATCCAACCTTCGCCGTATGGGTCTTCGTTAACAAGGTTTGGCTCGTTCTTTAGTTTCTCGTTCACTTTAACTATTTTGCCGCTAACTGGCGCGTATAAATCAAACATGAACATCCATGTTTCCGCGACGCCAAAAGGTTCCATGTGACTTATTTCTTTTCCAACTGGTTCGGTCATTATGTTTGCTATGCCTTTCAAGTGTCTTTGGGCGTAGTCTGAAACGCCGACGCGTATGTTTCCTTCGGGTGTTACTTGTGCCCATGTGTGTTTTGGCGTGTATAGGAGCAGTTCAGGTGTTAGGAGCAGTTCTTTGCGTTTTTCTGCTGGTATGCCTTCTGCGCGCATTAGATCTTCGAGGCGTAGGCGGATGGCTTCTGAAACGAATTCTGATATGCTTCTGTAGCGCCCTGTTTTGATTGCTTCTTCAATCTGTTTTATTAGTTCTTGTCTTATGCTTACGGTTTTCCATTCAGACATTTTCCATCAACCTCCTTTACGTCTGAAGCATATATAACATAAACGCAAGATATATACCTAGTGCATATATTTTACACAATAGTATTTACCATATATAAAAAAGGTTAATGTTTCGCTTCTCTGCCAAAACCAAGCAAGTTCCAAACACGCTCATGAAAATAATAAACAACAGTTTTCAAAACAAGTTCGGATACTCCAACAACTCCACCTAAACTCCAATCACCCTTACTGAATATCACAACCAAAAGAATCGTTGTCAGCGTCGCAACTATTCTCCAGGAAATTGCCTTCGCCAAACTTCTAATTGGCTTCTCCAAATCAAAATCTCTCCTCTGTCTGCTTTAATAGGACATCTAAAACTCTATTGAGGGTTGTCATGACAGAAACGGAAAAATATAGGCTAGACTTTAAAATTGCGCGTATAGTAAATACCATATAGACGGTGGAGCTTTTGGAAAGTAGAAAAGTGCAAAAAGTTGGCTACTCAACACTCACCGTTTCACTTCCAAGCGAATGGGCAAAACATAACAACATAAACCCTGGAGACCTAGTTTTCCTAATGCCAGAAAGAGACGGCACACTTAAGATTATGCCAAGCCACTTCGCCCTAAAAGAAGAAGCAGAAGAATACATCATTAACGCTGATGCTTGCGACGAGAAGGGCATGCTTGAAAGGATAATCGTTGGAAGCTACATCCTTGGAAGAGACGTTTTAAGAGTTGTATCCTCAACGAGAATAAGTAAGGAGCACGTTGACGAAATTAGAAGAATAGTCCCAAAATTAATTGGACTTGGAATACTGGAGGAAACGCCAAAAAACATATTGCTACAATGTTCCGTAGACCCCTCAAAATTCAAGCTCGACATGCTCGTTAGACGCTTAGCGCTAATAGCGTCAACAATACTTTCAGAGGCAATGCAAGCATTTCAAGAAAACAACGAAGATTTAGCCATGGAAGCAATAAGCCGCGAAGACGAGGCTGACACCATTTATTATCTTGCCGTGCGCTTGCTTCTTTCTGCGCAGGCCAAACCTGAAATCGCTGAACAAATAGGCGCGACGGACGTGCTTTTCATACCAGCAACAAGGCTTATACTCCAATATTTGGAGTTAATTGCAGACTATTCGGAAGATGTAGCCAAAAAAATCGTTGAGCTTAAAGTTTACCGCAACAGAATCCCATCGGACATTGTGCAGAGAATTTTCCACATTGGCGAGTTAGCACAGACAATATTTCAGAAAGCATTAGACTGCACTTTCACGCGAGACCTTCGCGTGGCTAACGGCGTGTTAGAGATGAAGGAGGTGCTCGAAGGAGAGGCTGAAAGGCTTATGCGCGAAGCCCCAGAAATTCCATATTTGAGGGCTTACATTTCATGTTTAACCAAAATTGCTGATAAGGGAGCAACAATTGCTGACATAGCCATAAACAGAGCACTGGAACAGCCTAAAAAAGAGGTTGAAGACATTGTCCGAGTGGTGAAGCATATACGGTCTATCCCGTTGGCTGCAAAGAAGAAAGCCTAATTTCTGCTTTAACTGTAATTTAAATTTGATTTAAGAAGCCTTAAATGCTTCAAAGTAAATATTGTAAATATGAGGAAGGGCTTGAGATAAATGAGCAGTTTTGAAGAAGCTCTCCGAAACATAGACGTTTTCTGCAAAGTTCTGGTAAAGAAGCTCATTGAAAACGAAGCAGAAGAAAGAAACGACATCGTTGTGGAGCCTATGGAGAAACTAATCTACAAAAAATACGTAATCAGCGAGCAAATAGCGCCAAGTCCCGTTAGGCATTTAATTCCATTACCACAGCTTGAAGAACCGCTCATAGACGTGTTTGAGGACGATAAATGCGTTAGAATTCTGATACAGTGTAAATGCCGAGACCATAAAATAACTGTTCACACAGACGTTGACGGTATAGAAATTTGTAACAAGGTCTGCTACAAGAATGATGATGGAAACGAGGTTTGCGTTGACGAGTGCCGAAAGGTAACCCTTCCAGTTGACCACTTGAAAATTGAAAACATGGTTATGAAATGCAACAATAACGAAGCATTTGAAATCGAGATTCCGAAGGAAAACTGACTGTTTACGACGCGCTTGCCTCTCGACGCTTTATCCTAATTTTACACTTTTCCTCATCACTACATTTTATACACGTGTAAATAACGTCAAACTCGTTTTTGCTCGGGTCAGATGGAGTTACGAAAAAAGCGAAGCACTCTTCACCCCTTTTTATTGTTGCCCCGCAGCAGAAGCACTTGTGCTCTTTTAAAGCTTTTACTTTCATATCGCGCTCACGAAACTGAAAATGGAATGTTCACACTATTAACACTTATTCAACAAACCTTCAAAGCAGAATGATAAAAAGGAGGAAAAGATTTTAGCCTATTTTGCTTAGGACTGGGTCTAATTTTACCTTGTGAAAGTCCAATGCAAGTTCTTTTGGGTCTACTCCCAAGCTTATGCTGAGTAGTTCGGCATAATGGATGACTGGTATGTTATATTCTTCCTTGTATGTGGTTTTTATGAGCATTTGTCCAAGGTCTAATGTTAAGAAGCAGAATGGACAGAGCGTTGATATGCAGTCGGCGCCAGCCCTAGAAGCGTTTACTATTTTGTCTCTTGCTATGGCTAAAGCCACGTCGTCGGCGTAACCTCTCAACAGACCGCCGCAGCACTTCAACTTATTCCTATACCAAATGCTTTTGGCGCCCAAAGCTTCGATTAGGTTGTCAAATATTTTTGGGCGTTCTGGGTCGTCAAACCGTAAAAGAGCGCTTGGTCTGAGTAGGTGGCATCCAGAAAACGCTGCGACTTTCAATTTGCTTAGTGGTTTTACGAGGCTCTTTTCTAGGTTGTGTAAGCCTACGTCGTTCATTAGAACTTGGAGGTAATGCCGCACTTCCTTGTTTCCTTTAAATTCTTTCCCAACGTTCGCGAGGATTTTGTTAACTCTTTCCCTAAGCTCTTCCTTCTCTTTTAGAAGCGTGTTAGCCATGGCAAGCGATTCGAAGCATCCAGTGCACAGTGTAACCATGTTTAGGTCTGCTTCTTCTGCTAGGCAAATGTTGTAAGCGGCTATGGCGAGGCTTGTCTCCAAATCTATTGATTGCAGTGGCGGCGGAGCGCAACAAGTCATGTTATCCAAGTCGATAAGTTCTATTCCAAGTTTTGCAAGGGATTTCCGCGCTGCCAACTCGTAGTGTGGTTGACGTGCGGGTATCGTGCAGCCTAAAAACAAAGCGTAACTTGTCATTGTGCTTCACCCTTTTTGAACTGGATTTTGTCGAATCCTGTTGCTGAAAGAATCTTTCTTACGGCTTCTACTCCTGCTGGTTTAAGCTGTGGCAAACCGTATTCGGCGCGCTTTTTCTCTAGGAATTTTGAGATTGGGACTATGCGTCCTTCACTCATTAATCCAGCTGCAAATTCAGCGTAAATGTTTGGCACGTTTCCCTCGCGGATGGCGATATTCCTCAAAGCGTAGATTACGTCAGCTATTTCGACTTTCTGCGGGCAACGTTCTTGGCAGTTGTAGCATGAAGAGCAAAGCCAGATGGCGCCGCCCGTCAAAACTTCGTCTCTTAATCCAAGCAGCGCCAGCCTAATGACTTCTCTCGGGTTGTATTTGTCGGTGACTTTTGCCACTGGACAGCTTGCAGCGCATGTTCCACATTGATAACACAGTGTTATTGTTTCTCCGCCGAGTGTGCTGGTTATTTCTTTTGCGAAGTCCTTTGTTGACGCTTTCTTTTGTGTTTCCTCAACCATTACGCTTACCGCCCTTCTCGGTTTAGGCTAGTTGAAGCGCGCCAAGTTTTTCCACTCTTTCAGTCATGGCTTTTGCTGCTTCGGCGAACTTGTCGCCTTCTATGTAAACCATGTTGAACATTTCAAGGCGTTCTGGCTCAATGCCGTACTCTTTTAGCAAGGTTTTTGCAAGCTCCACTTTTTTCTGCGTTTTTTGGCTTCCAACTTCGTAGTGGCAGCCGTCTGATTTGCATCCGACAACCATGACTCCTTGAGCGCCAGCCTTGAAGGCTTCAAGTATGTGCTGCACTTGCAGCACACCCGTGCACGGCACACGCAGCACACGCACATTTGCTGGATAGTTCAGCATAGCCATTCCAGAAGAATCAACAGCAGCGTGACCGCACTCTGAACAGCAGAAAGCCAAAACAAGCGGCTTTGACGTTCCATTAACAGACAACAACGCTTTCATCTGAGCTAAAATTTGGCTTGGCTTCAAGTGGCGAAGCTCGATTGCTCCAACTGGACATGTGCCTACGCAGACGCCGCAACCCTCACACAAGAGGTCGTCAACATGCGCAACAAAGTGTCCATCAGCCTTTTCCGTTAACGTTATCGCCCCATACGGGCATGTGACTGGGCAGAACTCGCAGTCGCCACAATAATCCTCGTTCACGTAGGCTGTTTTCTGGTCTTTGACAATTTTACCGTTTAGTAGGAATTTGGCAGCCTTAACCGCTGCTGAATGAGCTTGAAGCGAAGTTGTCGGCGCATCTTTGGGAAATGTTGCTCCACCACATATAAATATGCCCCGCTTCTTTGTCTCTGTGGGTCTAAGTTTCGCGTTATACTCTTTAAAGAAACCATCCTTGTCCAGTTCTAAGCCGAGCATTTCCGCAAGCTCTTTCGTGTCTTCAACTGGCACCATGGCGGGCGATAAAACGACAAGGTCTGCTTCCAGCTCCAAGAACCTTCTTAAAAGTTCATCCTCAACGTCGACGATTAGCAGGTTTGCTTCTGGGTCGTGTAGAATTTCTGTTGGTCTTCCCTTCACGAATTTTATTCCCATTTCGCGTGCACGTTCATAGTAGTATTCGTGTTCCCTTCCAGTTGTTCGAACATCAATGTAGCATATTGTTACATCAGTGTCTGGAAAAGCGGACTTAATCAATGTAGCATGTTTCAACGATATCATGCAGCATATGCTTGAACAGTACGGGTTCCAACGCCTATCCCTAGAGCCTACACATTGAATGAAAACTATGCGTTTTGCTGGCTTTTTGTCTGATGGCCGAATTATCATGCCCTTTGTTGGACCGAAAGCGTCAATCATCCTTGCAAGCTCAAGTTGCGTTATCACGTCTGGATATTCGCCGTAATGGTACTCCTTTATCACGCTTGGGTCATACTCCCTAAAACCAGTGGCGACGATTATGCTCCCAACATTAAGCGTAACCTTCTCGCTTTTCTGGTTCAGCTCAATCGCCTTTGTTGGGCAGACTTCAACGCACTTGGCACATTTTTCGAATTTGCATGCCTCAACGTCTATGACGTATGCTGGCGGATAAACAAGCGGCGTGTTCACGTAAATTGCCTTTCTATTCTTAAGCCTCGCGTTGTACTCGTCTGGAACCTCAACTGGACAAACAGAAGCACACAAGTCGCATGCAACACACTTTTCCTCATTAACGTATCTCGGCTTTCTCTCAACAGTCACCTTATAGTTTCCAGGCGCACCCTCAACCTTCACAACCCTAGAGTTCGTCAACACGTTAAGGTTTGGAATCTCTGAAAAGCCAGAACGGTAAACACACTTCCGCGAAGTATGCGTTATCGTCTTCACGTCTGAAGCTGGCGACTGAATGCATATTGCACAATCGTCTGTTGGAAAGAACCGCCCAGCCTTAGCGGCTAACCCCCCTAGGAAAGGCTCTTTCTCAACAAGGTAAACTTCAAAGCCCATGTCCGCCAAGTCTTCTGCAGCTTGCATTCCCGCCAGTCCGCCGCCTATAACGAGAACGGATTTTACGGCTGGAAACTCCAGCTTTTCAATAGGCTCTGCAAGTTTTACACGTTCTATAGCAGCCAAAAGCATCGCTTTTGCTTTTTCTGTCGCCTCTTTGGGCGTGTCGCGGTGCGGCCATGCACAGTTGTCTTTTATGTCTAGGACTTCAACGAAGTTTGGGTTAAGCCCAACAGCCTCTAAAGCCTCGGCGATGTTTATTTCGCCGATTTTTGGTATGCTCTCCGCAACGACTACGCGGTTTATCTTGCCGCTTTTTACTGCTTCAACGATTGTTTTTAGTCCTTGACCCCGCCAGAATTCGCTGCCAACCGCCACTAGAGAAACTTGTTGGACGCCTTTCAGATGGTTTGCTATTTCCTCGAAGTTTAGGATTTCCGTTAGCTGTTTTCCACAGTCGGATAGGAATACTCCAACATTAATTTCTTCCATCTTCATCACCTTTCTATCTTCCTTATTAACTGCTTCTTGCAATCGTAAATTTCAACTTCCAAAGGCATTTGCCCAACTGCAAAGTGCGTGGCACACGCGAAACACGGGTCATACGCCCTAAAAGCCATCTCAACCATGTTCAAAATGCCATCGCTGACTTTGCCCTCTTTTATCAGTGCCTTCGCAGCGTTCTTTATTGATATGCATATGCTCGGCGCGTTATGCGTAGTAGCCACGATAAGATTGACTTTTTTGGCTAATGCCTTCTCGTCAAGTATGTAATGGTGGATAAGCGTTCCACGTGCAGCTTCAACTATGCCCACGCCCTCGCCTGGTTTACCTGGCTTATTCCTAATGTCCTTGCTTGTTATTTCTGGGTCTGTCACAAGCTCTAAGGCGCGTTCAGCCGCGTACAAAAGCTCTATGAGCCTAGCCCAGTGATACGCCAGAGTGTTGTGGACTGGTTTTCCGCCAAGCGTCTTATACATTCTTTCATATTCTTCTTGCGCTAGTGGCGTCGCCATGCCATCCGCAGCGTTAAGCCTTCCAAGAGGCCCAACACGATAGAGTCCGCTTTGCGGTCCGCCAACTAAGCCTTTCCACCCGATTTTTTTGAGGTAGGGCAGCTTAACGTATGTCCATGGCTCCACGTGCTCCTCAATTACATCCAAGTATTCTTTTGGTTTGAACTTGACAAACTCTTTTCCGTTTGGGTCGACTACGCGCACATCGCCATCATAGAAGTTTACGTGGTTGTTTTTGTCAACTAAACCCATATAATAAGTTTGCAGCGTATAAGCTTCACTCTTTATCAAGTTTACATAGTCGGTGTTTTTCAGGACTATGTCGTCGAAGAGTTTTAGGCTTAATTTTGCGAATTCAAGGCAGCTTCTAACCATCTTCTCGATTTCGCTTCGCTCTTCTTCGTTTAGTGGTTTTGAAACGCCTCCTGGTATACACGCGTTAACTGGGTGTGTTGCCTTTCCGCCAAGAATCTCTGTTATTTTTTGTCCATAAGCCCTGTGTTTTATGACTTCTTTGCCGATTTCGAGTCCAGCTTTTTCGATGACGCCTATAACGTTTCTTTTTTCTGGTGGGGCATCGGGTCCAACGACGAAGTCTGGACCTCCCAAATAATAGAAGTGTAGCGTATGGTCATATAAGTAATAGCCGCAATACATGAGCTCACGGAGTTTTTTGGCGGTTTCTGTTGGCTCAACGTTGAACGCCGCATCCAAAGCTTTTGCGCCTGCCATGTGATGGGCTACTGGACAGACGCCGCAAATTCTCGTCGTTATTATTGGCAAGTCCTCGGCTCTTCTTCCCTCGCAGAATCTTTCGAAGCCCCTTAGTTCTGGGACTTGGAAGTAGGCTTCTTCCACGTTTCCAGCGTCGTTCAAGAATATTGTTATTTTCCCGTGTCCCTCAAGCCTAGTGATAGGGTTTATGACTATTTCTTTCATCTTATTTCACCTTCCTCCGCAGGATGGAATTTGCCAAAGAATACTTGTAGAAGGTGCCTACTGGGTCGACGATTTGTTCGATGACGCTTGGGTCTGCAGCTATTGATGCGAAGGCACTTATCATTGCTGCGCCTTGGTCTGTAACTCTAGGGGTTGGTCCGCCGCATCCAGTGCATGGCACATTAGCTTTTAGGCATTGTGCGCCGCATCCGCCTCGGGTTGCGGGTCCCATGCATATTACGCTTTGGTCTAGGAAGCATGTTTTGAAGTCGTCTTCTATTTCGTAGATTCTCTTTACTTGTGTGATTTTTCTGTCCTTTTTCTCTCTTGGGCATTCGTCGCATACTGACTTGTTTAGTAGGAAGCTTGCGCCTTTTGGCGGCAGCTTACCGCTTACTATCGCCTCTAAAGCTTCTATTATTCGTGGGACTGGTGGTGGGCAGCCTGAAATGAAGTAGTCAACGTCAACTGTTTGGGCTAGAGTTTTGACTGTGTCGTAAAATTCTGGGAGTTCAAGTTCGCCTTCCTTAACTTTTAGGCGCGTTTGAGGGGTAACCCCTTGCGGGTTTTTCGTTGAAGGCGTTTCGAAGTAGGCTCTTTCAAAGATTTTCTGCTTATCCCATAGGTTTCCAAGTCCTATTACGCAGCCATCGCATGCGCATGAGCCGAAAGCCACGAGAACCTTTGATTTGCGCCTCAAGAGTTTAGCCATTTCTTCGTTTTCTTCCGTTCTTATGGCGCCGTTGAAGAAGCACACGTCTATGCTTTTGTCTGGCATGTTTTCAACGTCTTTGTATTTTATGTCCATGGCTACTGGCCAAAAGACAATGTCGGCTTTGGCTATGACGTCTAGGATTTTTTCGTTTATGTCCAAAACCGCTATTTCGCAGCCACCGCAACTCGCAGCCCAATAAAACGCGAATTTAAGTTTCTCCATTCCCGCACCAGCTTGTTTTAATGGAAAATTGATAATCGCGCTTCTATAATTTAAATTTAGCCATAGTAAATAGAGAAAAAACTATGGAAACATATGTTAAAAATGGTTTAAATGTGACATATAAAAGAGCCTAGGTGTCAACAGCTTCAGCTTCTCGATGCTCTTCCTGTTCCTTTTTAGAGCTTGACACTAAATTCTTCGTTTCTTGAAGGCTTCTCGTTTCGTGACACGACACTGAATCCTCTTCCTTTAGGTTTAAAATGCCTTTTACAGTTCCATCTTCCATGTACGCAAGTTTGAAACCCATTTTCCTCGTTAGGTTTATAGCCCTATAATTGTCTGGAAGCATTATTGCGTAAAGCGTTTCAACACCCATGTCCTTACAAACCTCAATCGCGTAATCCACCATCTTTGTGCCCAAGCCTAAGCCCTGCCACGGGTCAGCAACAATGAAGGCTATTTCGCCTGCTTTCCCATCTGGTTCTAGGCTTACGCGAACAACGCCTAATATTCGCCTCTGCCCATTCTCGTTTAGTTCGGCGACTATGGCTATTTCTCTGTCATAGTCGATGTTGCAGTAGCGAACTCGCACTTCATGCGGTGTGTCCTTAATTATTTGGAAGAACCTGTAACGTATGGACTCTTCTGAGAAGTTTTTGAACATTTCAAGCCATAAGGGCTCGTCTTCAGGCTTTATTGGTCTCAGCAAAACCGTGCGTCCGTCTCGCATACGCCACAAAGTCTCATATTTCTTCGGATATGGACTTATAACCAAGTGCTGGTGCGGTTCAAGTTTCTGGAAGACCAGTTCCTTGTCAATTATGATTCTCGCGTCCAACGCATACGCATTCTTATCATCCACCAGAAGCGGGTTGATGTCAACCTCCCTTAACTGTGGAAAATCAACGAGAAGTTGCGAGAAACGTAAAATCACCTCTTCAAGAAGTTTGATGTTTGCTGGAGGAACATTCCTATAGCCTTTCAAAAGCTGATAGACCTTTGTTTCCTCCATTAAGCGTCTAACCAAGGTCTGGTTTAATGGCGGAAGCCCGATTGAAAAGTCTTTGAAAAGTTCAACGCCCACGCCGCCCATTCCGAAGAGTATTACTGGACCGAAGAGCGGGTCTTTTTTGGCTCCAAGTATGACTTCGTATCCTCGCTTCTTAATCATTGGTTGAACGGTTACGCCGAGAATTTCCGCTTGTGGGTTATAGTTTTTCGCGTTGCACATAATTTGTTCAAAGGCTTCTCGAACCTCAGTTTCGCTTTTTAGGTCTAGGAAGACGCCGCCAGCGTCCGTCTTGTGAACAATTTGTGGAGACAATATTTTGAGCACAACTGGATAGCCGATTTGCGACGCAAAGGCTACAGCTTCATCCGCCGTTGTTGCCACAAAGGTTTTGACAACTAGGAAACCGTAATATTCAAGCAGTTTCTTTGCTTCGGCTTCTGTTAGTAGCTCGCGGTTTTCTAGAGCTGCGTTTCGCATTATAACTTGTATTGGACGTTTCGGCGGAGCGGCATCAACTGGCAGTTCTTCTGGAGTTTCATAGAGCAATTCAAGGTTGCGCTTGTACTGGTGCATGTAAAGATATGTTTTAATTGCTTGTTCTGGGGTTGAGTATGTTGGAATACCGTTTTCGTTGAAAACTCGGTTGGCTTCCTCCACCGCGCCATAACCCATAAACGAGGTTAAAACGGTCTTGTTCTGGTATGCCATGCTCTTGTAAACTTCAACTATGCCCTTTGCAATTTCAACTGGCTCAGCAACCGCCTGCGCAGTATAAATTATCAAGATGCCGTCCACATTCTCGTCTTCTAGGCAAGCTTTAAAAACAGCCTTGTAACGGTCAGATTTCGCATCTCCTAAAATGTCTATTGGGTTGCCGCGGCTCCAGTAATGCGGCAAAATGCCGTTAAGAAACTCAATTGTTTTTGGGCTAAGCTTAGCTAGTTTTCCGCCTCTGGCTATTAACGCGTCAGTAGCCATCACACCTGGACCGCCAGCATTCGTGATTATGGCGAGGTTTGGACCTTTCGGGAGTGGTTGCAAACCTAAAACTTCTGCGCAGTTGAATAGGTCGGCTATTTCTTCTACTCGCACTATGCCAGCACGCTTGAAGGCAGCATCGTAAACGTCGTCTTCGCCAGTCATTGAACCTGTGTGTGAGGCTGCGGCTTTTGCGCTTTCGCCGAATTTTCCAGCTTTAACAACTATTATGGGTTTTGTTCTTGCGAAGTGTCTGGCTGCACTCATGAATTTTCTCGCGTTTGTTATCCCCTCAATATACATGAGTATGCTTCTTGTTTTCGGGTCTGTTCCAAAATAGTCTATTAAATCGCCAAAATCAACATCTATCATTGAGCCGACGGAGACAAAGTTGCTGAAGCCAATGTTTTCATGCATAGCCCAGTCGAGAATCGCCGAACCTAACGCGCCGCTTTGACTTATAAAGGCTATGTTTCCCTCTTTTGGCATCTTGTTTAGGAAGGTGGCGTTCAACTGGTTGCTTGGACGGATTATCCCCAAACAGTTCGGTCCAACAATCCGTAAACCATACTTCTCTCTTATTTCTAGAATTTTGTCTTCTAGGGCTTTGCCCTCTGGACCAACCTCTTTGAAGCCAGCACTTATGATTATTATGCCTTTTACGCCAGCTTTTCCGCATTGTTCAACAATGTCTGGAACGGTTTTTGCCGGAGTTGCAATAACGGCCAAATCAACAGTTTCTGGAATCTGCTCAACAGAAGGGTAAGCTTTCAAACCCAAAATCTCAGTTTTGCGGATGTTGACGGGGTAAACCCTACCCTTAAACCCAAAATCCAAAAAGTTCCGCATAATCGCGTATCCAACACTTCCTTCCTCGTCGCTTGCGCCGACAACTGCGACGCTTTTAGGATTAAAAATCTTGTCAAGATGCGTGGTAACCAAAGCGTGTAACCATCCCTAGCTGAGTGTGAATGTGGACTGAAGCGCAGATTAAAACTTTATGTTGCATAAATCAAATTTCGCTTGATGCCCAAGAAAATCTAGAGGGGGTAGGTCACTATTGGTTAGAAAAACAGCCAAAAAATGTTGAACTCGCACAACACTACTTCTTATTCATCAAGTACTCGTGTATGGCTCTCGCCGCTCTCTTTCCAGCACCCATGGCGCTTATTACCGTTGCCTCGCCAGTTACAATGTCGCCGCCCGCGTAAACGCCTTCAAGGCTCGTTTTGCCATTCTCATCCGTCAAAATAGTACCCCACTTTGTAACAGCCAAACCTTCCGTTGTACGTTGAATTATCGGGTTCGGCGTCCGCCCAATTGCAATAATAACCGTGTCCACATCCATCGTGAATTCTGAACCTTTAACTGGGACGGGTCTACGCCTTCCACTTTCGTCTGGAGGCCCAAGCTCCACGCATATGCACTCCATCTGTTTAACCCAGCCTTTCTCATCGCCAATAAACCTCGTTGGATTCGCCAAGAACTTGCAGAGTATTCCCTCCTCCTCGGCGTTTTCGATTTCCTCTTTCCTTGCTGGCATCTCCTCCCTTGAACGGCGATAGACGATGCAAACTTCCTCTGCGCCCAGTCGAAGTGCTGAACGTGCAGAGTCCATGGCGACGTTTCCTCCGCCTATAACCGCCACGTGTCTGCCAATCCTTATGGGCGTGTCATACTCTGGGAAAGCATAAGACTTCATGAGGTTAACCCTAATCAAAAACTCGTTTGCAGAGTAGATTCCACCTAAATCCTCGCCTGGCACACCTAAGAAGGTGGGAAGCCCAGCGCCAGTTCCAATAAAAACAGCGTCGAAACCCTCCTCTTTCAAAAGCTCTGGAATTGTGTGAATACGCCCAATAAGATAGCCCAGACGCAGTTCAACGCCCAACTTTTTAATATAATCAACCTCAGCCTGCACTATGCTCTTTGGTAGACGAAACTCTGGAATACCATAAACCAGAACCCCACCTGGGACATGCAAAGCCTCAAAAATCACAACTTCATGCCCAAGCTTGGCTAAGTCAGCAGCAGCCGTCAAACCCGCCGGACCAGCGCCTATAATAGCGACGCGTTTTCCAGTTGGTGGCGCCTTCTCTGGAACGCTCACGCCTTTGGCTCTTTCCCAGTCCGCAACAAACCTTTCAAGCCTGCCAATGCTCACTGGGTCGCCAACCTTCCCCAAAACACAGAATTTTTGACACTGCTCCTCTTGCGGACAAACTCTACCGCAAATTGCTGGCAAACTGTTTTTCTCTTTAATCTTCTTGATTGACTCCTCGAACTTTCCTTCTCTTAAGAGCTTGATGAACGCGGGAATGTCAATTTCAACTGGACAGCCTTGAACACACTGCGGTTTTGGACATTGAAGACAACGGTTCGCTTCGGCTACGGCTTGTTCTTCCGTATAACCCAAAGCAACCTCGTTAAAGTTTCGCCTTCGAACTTCTGGCTTCTGCTTCGGCATTGGCACAGATTCTTTCTGAACTTTAGGTTTAGGTTTAGCCTCCGCCACAACCACAACCTCCTAGACGCTCCCAAACGAGGGAGCTTAAACGCTCTTCTGGAAGGAACATCCTCTGCCTCTTAATCAAACCATCAAAATCCACAGCGTGCCCATCAAACTCTGGTCCATCAACACACGCAAACTTCATTTCACCGCCAACCGTAACTCGACACACACCGCACATGCCCATACCATCAACCATTATAGGCGTCAAAGTCACAATGGTAGGTATGCCAAAAGGCTTTGTCATTTCGCAAACGTTCTTCATCATCACAACAGGTCCCATGGCAACGCAGCGGTCAAACTTCTCTTTTTCTAGAAGCTCTTTCAAGAAGCCGAGTCCCTTATAGCCCTTTGAGCCATCATCAGTCGCCACATAAAGCTTGTCGCTCACAGCTTTCATTTCATCCTCGAAGAACAAAAGCTCCTTTATCCTAGCCCCGATGACGGTCGTAACCTTGTTGCCAGCCTCCTTTAAGGCTTTAACTTGTAAAAGCATCGGAGCAATCATTACGCCGCCGCCGATGCACAAAACGTTTCCAAAATTCCTAATTTCCGATGGGTTTCCAAGAGGACCAGTGATGTTGCTTATGCATTCGCCTTCCTTCATAAGACCAAGCTGCTTCGTTGTCTTGCCCACCTCGTTAAAGACAAAGGTTATCGTGCCCCTCTTCCCATCATAGCCAGCTATGGTTAATGGGATACGCTCACTCTTCTCGCCCAAAATGAGGATTATGAACTGTCCTGGCTGAGCCTTTTCAGCTATGTCTGGAGCCTTCACCTCAAAAAGCTTGATTTTTGGAGCCAACTCCTTTTTGGCGACTATCTCATACATTCTGCCTTGCCTCCGCAACCTCAAGTTTCAAGGGCGGCATAGAAGCGATTTTCTTGAAGAATTCCTCAAATTTCTTGTTAAATTCTCCTACACAACGAGGAGAAACTGTAAAAAGCTCAAAACGCTCAAGCAAACCATTCTTTTCAAGGTAACCTTTAAGAACAGACATGTTTCTTTCGGCTGTTTCCCTACCCTCTTGAAGTTTGCAATCCTCAGCTGAACAGACAACAGCCATTACGCCGTCAAAGCCACTATGCAACGCCTCAACAACGTGAACTGGATCAAGCGCCTTAAAACATGGAATTTCCATTGCCACCGCTTTCTTCTTGAAAAGTAGGCATTCTGGGTCGTCTAGGCAAGCGAATTCTGACCACTGACAGCAAAAGACAAGTATTGACGGAAAGTTGGCTTCGCCCTTCATTTTCTTTGCGGCTTCGCCATAGAGCCTCACAAGTTTGCTGATGTTTTCAAACTCGAAGCCCTTAACCTGTATTGCCAAGTGTGGACAAACCAAAGCGCATGCTCCGCAACCCATACACGCCTCTTGGATTATCCGCGGTGTCGCGAACTCTTCGGCTTCTATTGCGCCGTAGGGGCAAATGAAAACGCACTTGTCGCAGCCGACACACTTTTCAGTGTCGTAAACAGCCTTATGCGAATACTTTACAACTTTTAAGGCGTCTCTGCTATAGCCCAGCTGCTCCAGAACAGCCTTTCCAAGCACAAGCCTCCTCGTGTTGATTTTTGTTCCTCTTTTGAAGCGGCAAAACTCGTCTTCACACTGGATTGAAATCACGTTCTTAATGCCAGAATTCAAAGCCTTGAAAACAAACTCCGTTGGCACGCGACCAGAACACGGAATGCGCAATGGAATATAATCCCTCACGTTTAAGCCTTGAGCCTTCAAAATTTCCTCGATTTCGCATGTTGAGGGCGAGTTGCCGCGACACATCAAAACAAGCGTTTCGCTTTTGTTTTTCTCGCGCATACACTCCAGATATTCCATCAAATCCTCGTAATTGTAATAGAAGATTTCTATGGCGAGCGACGGACAAGCGCTATAGCAGATTCCACATACTTGACATTTTTGGATGTCTATTTCAAAATTGCCGCTTTCCGCATCCCGTTTTATAGCTTCGTAGGGACAAACAGAATAGCAAACTGCACATTTGCTGCAATAGTCTTGATTTATGCGCACCGCAGCAGTGCACGTCTCTTCGTTCATGCATCATTTCTCCACGTTTAGCGTAAAATTGCTTTATGCTTAACGTGTAAAGGTTTAGAAGATTTTGATGGTAACTCCAACAATATAATGGTTTTGGAGCAGAAACTACGGTTTGTAATAATAAGGTCTGCGAATATAACCATAAGCCTCAAGCGCAGCAGTTATGCCCTGCCCAACAGCCGTTCCAACCTGCTTAACTGGATGGTTCGTAACATCTCCAGCGGCATAAACTCCTTGAATATTCGTTCTCTGGAAAATGTCGATTATAATGTAGCCCTCCTCGTTTACTGCTACGCCCGCCTCTTTGGCTATTTGACTGTTTGGGTCTTCACCAACTTGTATGAAAACGCCGTCCACGAGCAACTCGCTGGTTTCGCTGGTTTTACGGTTGAAAATTACAGCCCTTTCCACGAGTTTCTCGCCTTTAATCTCCCTAACCTCAGTGTTCCACAAAATCTCCACGTTAGCTTTCTCCTTTAACGCCTTAACAAGCGCTTCCTCAGCCCTAAACGCGTCACGCCTATGAGAAACCTTAACTTCGCTGGCAATATTAGCCATATACAAAGCAGTTACAATCGCGGAATTGCCGCCGCCAACAACAAGTACGCGTTTACCCTTAAACAATGGTCCATCGCAGATGCCGCAGTAACTCACGCCCCTTCCAAGAAACTCCTTTTCGCCTGGAACACCCAGTTCGCGATAATGCGAGCCAGACGCAATTATGACTGCTTTTGCTTCGTAGGTGGCTCTGTTAGTTTTAACTAGTTTGGTTTCGCCCTTCAAGTCCATGCTTAAAACTTTCTCAAATTCGCGTATCGCCACACCTGTTTTTCTGCAGTGCACCGCCATTTTCTGGGCTAACTCAATGCCACTTATGCTCTCGAAGCCTAGATAATTTTCAATTAAGGGGGCGTCAGCAGTTGTGCCTCCAACCATTTTCTCCTCTAAAATCAACGTTCTCAAACCGCTTCTTGCGCCGTAGATTCCAGCAGCTAAGCCAGCGGCGCCACCGCCTACAATTATTAGGTCCCAACTTTCCATAGGGGTGAAGCCTCCCAGCTAGTATTTTGTTGTTTATGCTTATCAAGTGTTTGGATGAGTTTAATCGTCCTCGTCTATGTCGAAGTCAAGTTCGCTTATTTCTATTTCGTAGCATTCTTGGCATAAGCCGTCAAAAGTTTCGCATTCTTCCCTTGAAATTCGCTTTCCGCATGATAGGCACCTGTAAACTTCTGTTTCCTCGTCCATTTACATCAAATCTCCAAACATCATTAGGGACTCCTCAGTCATCTGGTCGTCCCAGCACTCCCAACACATGCCATCAAAACTTTCATACTCGTCCTCATCAATCTCGCAGCCGCAAACCTCACAATAAAATTTTTCTTTCTTTTTCTCTGGTGCCTTACGCTTCTTCTTTTTCTGCTTTCCCAAACAAACCACTAGATATTTCAGTTGCCGTTTACGTGTAAAAACATTTTGAAGATTAAATCAGTAGTTGGGTTTTAGATGGCTTGAGCAGCAAGTTCAGCGATGTCTAAAACTTGGATTTTACCCTCATTACCAGTTGTTTTAACAGCATCCTCAATCGTTAAGAGACAGAATGGACAAGACACAGTCAATATTTCAGCGCCAGCGGCAACAGCATCCTTAACGCGTATTTCAGCCAACCTTGGACCTGGGATGTCAACCCACATTCTTCCGCCGCCTCCCTCGCAGCATAGGCTTCTTGCCCGTGAACGGTCAAACTCCAGAAGCGTCACGTTTGGAATGCTCTCAATGACCTTGCGCGGTTCTTCATATATGCCGTTTTGTTTGCCTAAGAAGCATGGGTCGTGATAAATTACCTTCTTGTTCAGTTCCTTCGTGAAGGTTAATTTTTTCTCGTCTACGAGTTTAGCGAGCACCTGCGTGTGGTGTAATGGTTCAAATCTCGTTTGGTTGTAGCGGTTTTTGAAGGCGTGAAAGCCATGTGGACAATTTGTTACGACTTGTTTAACGGCGTATTTGTTAAAGATTTTCATATTCTCCTCAACTAGAAATTCGAATAGCCCTTTCTCACCCATGCCGTAAACTTCGCTCCCACAACAGTTCTCCTCTTCGCCTAAAACGCCAAAGTTAACTCCAGCCCTTTGAAGACATAAAACAAAACTTTTCGCCACATTTTGGACACGCGGGTCGTAAGCCGAAGTACAACCAACATAATAGAGGACTTCAGCGCCTTGTGAAACATGCTTAACGTTTAAACTCTGGCTCCATTCAGTGCGCTTGCTCCGAATCCTAGCCCACGGATTACCATTCTTAAATATGCTTTCCAACGCATCACGTATAGTTGGCGCTATTTGCCCCTCCTCCACCGCCATGCTCCTAATGTCAATTAAGAACTCATATGGATTCAAATCCTTTGGACAACGGACTCCACATGTGGAGCATGTTGTGCAGCTCCATAACTCGTTTTGCGGGTGAACTGTTAACTTGCCTAACGCTGAGACTTCACGCATGTAACGCCTAATGTTCAGGTTAGCCTTTTTCGCTACTGGGCAGCTTCCCGTGCACATTCCACATTGTATGCATTCGAGAAGCTTGTGTTTTTGGATGAGTTCTTGAACGTTCATTTTAAATGTCACTTTGACTGATTTTTGGGAGTAAGATTTTTAATAAGTGTTTTCCCTTCTATGAGTCAAAACATACATTAAAGAATGGAGATTGCATTCATGGAGAAGAAAACGCCGAGAATCGGCATTTTTGTTTGTGAATGCGGCGGAAACATAGGCGACGTGGTGGACGTTAAAGCTGTTGTTGACGCAGTTAAAAATTGGGAAGGTGTTGTCGTCGCCAAACAACACAAGTATTTATGTTCAAAGCCAGCCCAAGAAATGATAATCGAAGCCATAAAAAAGAACAATCTTGACTGCGTTGTAGTTGCAAGTTGCACGCCGCGCATGCACTTGCCAACATTCCAAAGCGTTTTGGAACGGTCTGGACTAAACCCCTACATGCTTGAATTTGTAAACATTCGAGAACAAAGCTCATGGGTTCACGGTCCACACGCGTCGGCGGAAGCCACGAGAAAAGCCATAAGCCTAATCCGAGGCGGTTATGAACGAAGCTTTGAGCTTGAACCGCTAGAAACCATAAGCGAAAAAGGCTCAAGGGAAATCCTAATAGTCGGCGGCGGCATAGCGGGAATAACAGCCGCGCTTGAGCTTGGATATTTGGGTTATAAAGTACATCTTGTAGAGCGAAAGCCAAGCATAGGCGGCAACATGGCAAAACTCACAAAAGTTTTTCCAACATTAGATTGCGCCCAATGCATTTTGACGCCGAGGATGGCTGAAGTTGGAAGAAACCCAAACGTGAACTTGCTGACTTACTCGGAAGTGCAAGAGGTTAGCGGGCGACCAGGCAATTACAAGGTTAAGGTTTTCATGAAGCCTAGAGGCGTTGACGTTGAAAAGTGCAGGAGCTGTGGTGTGTGCGCCAAAGTCTGCCCAGTGACGGTTCCAGACGAGTTTAATGAAGGTTTGATGCAAAGAAAAGCAGCCTACATAGAGTTTCCACAAGCAGTTCCGTCAGCTTACGTCATAGACTTTAACGCCTGCAACAAATGCCGAAAATGCGAGCAGCTCTGTCCAGCGAAAGCCATAAACATAGATGACACGGGCAAGGTTGTGGAGTTAAACGTTGGCGCAATAATTTTGGCTACGGGATATCAGCTCTACGATGCACGGAAACTGGAGATTTACGGTTACGGCACATACAAAGACGTAATAACAATGATGGAGTTGGAGAGGCTAACATCAGCAACTGGACCCACTGGCGGATTTGTTAAGAGGGCTGACGGAAGCGACGTTAGGAAAATGGCGATTGTCCTATGCGCTGGCTCACGCGACAAAAACTACATTCCATATTGTAGCCGCATTTGCTGCATGTACTCGCTAAAGCAGGCGTTTGTGCTTAAGAAAATGCTTGGAATAGACGTAACCATCTACTACATCGACATTAGAGCAACGGGAAAGGGCTACGAGGACTTGTACTGGCGCGACCAAGAAGCAGGCGTCGTCTTCATCAAAGGCAAAGTGGCTGAAATCTACAAGAACAACGCAAATGGCAAACTCGTGGTTTTAGCTGAAGACACGTTGACTGGCGAAATGCGCGAAGACGAGTATGACGTGGTTGCTTTGGCTACGCCCATGGTTCCACCAGAGGGACTCAAGGAACTAGCCGAAAAAACGAAAGTAGCAATAGGCGAAGACGGCTTCATAACAGAAAAACATCCGAAACTTGACCCAGTTGACTCGCTTGTAACTGGAATTTTTGCTTGCGGATGCACCCTAAGCCCAAAAGACGTTAGAGACACAGTTTCAGACGGCTTGGGCGCAGCAGCGAGGGCTGCACTTTTCCTAAAAAGCGAATACGTAACTACAAGTCCAGAAAAAGCCTACGTTATTGCAGATTTATGTAATGGCTGTCAAGCATGCGTGCAAATCTGCCCAGTAAACGCCATAACAATGGTTGAAGGCAAAGCGAAAATAGACCCGTTCCAATGCATCGGATGTGGCGCATGCATACCAGTATGCCCACAAGAGGCTATAGACTTCAAAAATGCAACAACAAAGCAGATTCTTGCAACTTTGAGAGGTGTTCTCGCGGAAAAACAGGCTGGCGAAGTGCGAATAATCGCTTTCGTTGACAAGAATGTTGGTTATACTGGAATAGACTTTTTGGGATTGGACAGAACGAACTACCCAGAAAATGTGCGAATAGTTTCTGTGCCATCAACAGCCATCCTGGGACTTAAACATATCCTTTATGCTTTTGCTTATGGCGCTGACGGAATCCTAGTAATTGAGGGTTCGGAGGAAATTGACGAGAAGTTCACGAAAAAGCGCATGATTGATATGGGACGAGACATAGCCAAGTATGGCGTGGAATCAATGCGTTTACGCTACAGTTATGTTCCGCTTCCAGTTTACAAGAAAGCAGCAGAGCTTTTCACGATGTTCACGGACAGAATAAAGAAGTTTGGGCCGCTCGCGGAGGAAAAAAGGAGCAACATAAAGCAACAACTGAAAATTTAGGCGTCCCGAAACTGCTAAATTCGATACCCCCTCTAGATTTTCATAAGCCAATGTTTGAAAAACAGCGAAAACAAGCAAAAGTTATATGAAAACAGTTTGCTATCAACTTTTCACAATTTGAGAGGGGAAAACTTTGGACATAATTGTTTGTGTTAAGCATGTTCCAGAAACGGCAGAAGCGGAACTAAAAATCCACCCAAACGGAAAAACCATAGAAAAAACGGGATTAGTCTTCGACATCAACGAGTGGGACGACTACGCACTTGAAGAGGCAGTACGCATAAAAGAGAAACTAGGCGGAACAGTAACAGCCATAACCGTAGGCGCAGAAGATTCCGACAGCACACTGCGAAAGTGCCTAGCCCGCGGAGCAGACAAAGCCATACGCGTTTCAGACCCAAAAATTGAGGGGTCAGACGGATACGCAACAGCAAAAATCTTACACAGCGTAATCAAAAACCTACATTACGATTTAATTTTGACTGGCTTTCAAGCTGGAGACGACGGTTACTCAATGGTTGGTCCAATATTGGCGGAAATGCTTGGAATACCACACGCAACGCTTGTCAAAAAAATCGAGTTGGGAACTGTAACCGCTCGGGTTAACCGCGAACTTGAAGGCGGCTTGGAAGAAGTTGTTGAAGTTAAGCTTCCAGCGCTCTTTGCGGTTCAAACGGGCATAAATGAGCCACGTTACGTTTCGATAATGGGCATAAGGAAGGCGATGCAGAAGGAGATAAAGGTCATGAGTTTGGCTGAAACTGGACTAAGCGAAGCTGATGTTGGCGAAGCAGGCTCATGGCTTAAAATAGAAAAGCTTTACGTGCCGCCAGTTGAAAAGCAAGCGGAATTCCTCAAGGGAAGCCCAGACGAGGTTGCATCGAAAATTGTTGAAATCCTCAAGTCCAGGGGGTTGATATAAATGGCTGAAATATTCGTTTTAGCCGAGCACAGACAAGGGCAAATTCGAGACATAACATACGAGATGCTTACGAAGGGCAGAGAAATAGCTGAAAAGACAAACGCCGAACTAACGGCGGTTATACTCGGAAAAGACGTTAAGGAAAAGGCAAAAGCACTATCGGAATACGCCAAAAAAGTTTTGGTAATTGAAGACCTAAAGCTTGAGAACTTTAATTCAGAAGCTTACCAGAAAGTGCTTTCAAACCTAATCAAGGAAGAAAAGCCACAATTGATAATGATTGGACACACGTCCTGCGGCTTGGAACTCGCCCCGAGACTTGCCGCTGCGTTAGGCATTCCACTAGCAACAGATTGCATAGACCTATCCTTTGAAGGCGAAAACTTGGCAGTGGTTAGGCAGATGTACGGCGGCAAAGTTAACGTCAAGGCTTCGCTTAGAAAAGCAGACAGTTACATGGTTACTGTGCGCCAAGCAGCCTTCACAGCCAAAAAGCCAGAACCACCATTAAACGGCGAAATAATAGAAAAACCTTCGCCGCTAACAGAGGAAATAACAACAAAACGCTTCATAGAATACGTTTTGCCGCCACCAGGCGGAGTGGACATAACGGCAGCAGAAAAACTTGTTGGCATAGGAAGAGGCATAAAGGACCAAGCGAACATGCCGATGATGGAGGAACTTGCAAACGCGCTAGGCGCAGTCTTAGCGTGTTCTAGACCAGTTGTGGATAAGGGCTGGCTTCCAAGCGACCGACAAGTTGGTAGTTCAGGAAAGACAGTAAAACCGAAACTTTACATTGCAGTTGGCATAAGCGGCGCCTTCCAACACGTGCTGGGAATGAAAAACTCCGACCTAATCATAGCGATAAACAAGGACCCAAACGCGCCAATATTCAACTTTTCAGACTATGGCATAGTTGATGACTTGTTCAAGGTTGTGCCAGCACTAAAGAATAAGATAGCAGAGTTAAAAGGGCAAAAGGCATAAAATCACTGGCAGGAGGAAAAGCTCAAATGGAATTTAAACTAACAGCGGAACAGCTTGAAATAAAGAAGGCAGCACGCGAATTCGCAGAAAAAGAGTTCACGCCAGAACTCGCTTTGGAATACGACCAAAAAGAAGAGTTTCCAATGGCACTTTACAAGAAAGCAGCCCAACTAGGATTCACAAGCATGCGAATACCACAAGAATACGGCGGACAAGGCTACGGCGTACTAGAAGAATGCATAGTCGTGGAAGAATTTTGCCGTGTAGACCCAGGCTTAGGCGTTGCAGTATCCCTAGGCAACCTCATGGTTCCAGACGTGCTACTGAAACATGGCACAGAACAGCAGAAGGAAAAGTACATTCCACCGTTGGCTAAAGGCGAAAAAATAGCTGCTGCAGCCTTCACAGAGCCGGAACACGGAAGCGACATAACACGCATGAACACAACAGCCGTTAAAAGCGGAAACGAGTGGATAATAAACGGCGACAAACAGTTCATAACAAACGCACCAATAGCAGACACATTCATAATACTATGCCAAACAGACCCAAACGCACAGCCGCCACACCGAGGACAAAGCCTATTCCTAGCAGAAAAGGGCATGCCAGGATTGGACGCAACAAAACTGCATGGAAAAATGGGCATAAAACCATGCGTCACTGGCTCACTTGCCCTCAGCGACTTAAAAGTGCCAGAAACAAACCTTGTAGGCGAATTAAACAAAGGCTTCTATTACGCTTTGGAGCTTTTTGGCGGAACACGCATAACAGTTGCAGCCCAAGCTGTAGGTATGGCGCAAGGCGCATTTGAACGCGCACTAAACTATGCGAAAACACGAAAACAGTTCGGTCAACCAATAATAAACTTTCAAGGTGTGTCATTTAAACTGGCTGAAATGGCAATAAAAATCGAGGCCGCTCGCCTAATGACGCATAAGGCAGCCTGGCTTTACGACAAAGAAAAACCAAATCCCGCAGCAACATCCATGGCTAAAGCTTACGCAAGTCGCGTTGCAATGGAGGTAACAGACGATGCCATACAGATTCTCGGTGGGTACGGTTATCTGGCAGACTATCACGTGGAGCGTTTCCACCGCTGCGCCAAGATAACGGAAATCTACGAAGGAACAACAGAAGTCCAAAAACTCACAATCTTGAACTTCCTACAGAAGCAAACATAACCAAAACTTCGCCTTTTTCTCTTTTAAATCCATAAGTTATGCATAACTTCAAAGCTTTTATAAAATTACAAAGGTTATCCTATTATTCTCGAGAAGGAGGAAGCATTTTGTCTGTTGGAAAAATTCAAAAAGCGGCTGTTATTGGTTCTGGAGCGATGGGACATGGAATCGCGCAGCTTCTCGCAATGACTGGACACACGGTCACGATGGTCGACATAAGCGAAGATTTGCTCCAGAAAGGAATGGAAAAAATCAGATGGAGCCTAGAAAAGTTTGTTGAAAAGAAAAGGATTAGACGCGAAGACGCTGACGCCACGCTAGCAAGAATAAGCACGACAACAAGTTATGAGCAAGCCGCAAAGGAAATAGACCTAGCAATAGAAGCAGTCCCAGAAAACATGGAACTAAAAAAGAAAGTTTTCTCGACGCTTGACTCTGTAGCGCCGCCACATGCAATTCTAGCCTCAAACACTTCAACGCTTAGCATAACGGAAATGGGAAGAGCCACAAAACGCCCAGACAAAGTTGCTGGAATGCACTTCTTCAACCCACCGCAGTTGATGGCGCTGGTGGAAGTGATAAAGGGCGAAGAAACAAGCCGAGAAACGCTAAACACGCTTGTAGGGCTTGCCAAAAAACTTGGAAAAACACCAGTAACAGTGCGAAAGGATGTTAGAGGCTTCATAGTAAACAGAATACTAGGCGCAGTTTTCAACGAAGCGTTCTGGGCATACCACAGAGGAGAAGCAACAAAAGAGGGAATAGACGCTTCTGTAAAATACACGGGCGGTTTTCCAATGGGATGGTTCGAATTAGCGGATTTTGTCGGGCTAGATATAGCCTACGAAGTAGGCAAAATATTGTATGAGGCTTACGGCGAAAGAATGAAGCCATGCACAGAAGTGATAGAACCGCTGATAAAAGAGCGCAAATTCGGACAAAAAACAGGCGTAGGCTTCTACGATTGGACAAAGGGAAGACCACGCATACCATTCAACCTACTTGAAGAATACGATGTGGAAAGGTCATGGGCAGTAGCGGCAAATGAAGCGGCATGGCTAATCCACGACGACGCAGCAAACCCAGAAGACATAGACACTGGAATGAAACTCGGCACATACTGGCCTTCAGGCCCATGCGAATACGCTGACAGAATTGGCTTAGATGTTATAGTTGGCAAGTTAAAAGAGCTATACGCAAAATACAACATGGAAATGTATAAGCCATGCCCATTGCTTGAAGATTACGTCAGCAAGGGCTGGACGGGTAAAAAGGCTGGAAGGGGGTTCCACCATTGAAGTTTGAGTTGACAGAAGAACAGATTGGAATTATAAATGCCGTTAGGGATTTCTGCCAAAAAGAGTTCAAACCAGAACTAGCTCTCGAACTTGACAAAAAAGAAGAGTTCCCGTTAGAAATATACAAAAAAGCAGCGCAGTTAGGCTTTACAAGCATGTTCTTCCCAGAAGAGTATGGTGGGCAAGGCTATGGGCTTCTAGAAACATGCCTTGTCATCGAAGAAATGTGCAGAGCAGACTCCTCGCTTGGCGTTGCTATTTCAAGCGGAAACTTTGGAAGCGAGCTGATACTGGCTCATGGAACAAAGGAGCAGAAGGAGAAGTATCTGCACCCTATATGCAAAGGAGATTTCATTTCAGCAGCGGCGTTCACAGAGCCAAATGTGAGCGGAAGTGACATAACACGCATGGAAACAACAGCAACAAAATATGGAAACGAATGGTGGATAAACGGAACAAAAACCTTCATAACAAACGCAACAATAGCCGACTTCATAATCGTCCTAGCCCAAACAGACACAAAAGTGAGACCAACGTACAGAGGCGAAACACTGTTCGTTGTGGACAAGGGCACACCTGGACTAGAAACAACGAAGCTTCACAACAAGATGGGAATCAGATGTTCAGTAACAGGCGAAGTAAAATTTGACAACGTAAAAGTGACAGACGCAAACATAGTAGGCGAGCTAAACAGAGGGTTCTACCATTCAATGGAGTTCTTCGACAAAACCAGAGTTGGCGTAGCAGCCCAAGCAGTTGGAATGGCGCAAGGAGCATGGGAAATAGCATTCAAATACGCAAAACAAAGAGAAGCCTTCGGACAACCAATACTACAGCACGAGCTAATAGGATGCGGACTAGCAGAAGCCATGACAAAAATAGAGGCAGCAAGATGGCTAACATACAGGGCGGCCTGGCTCATAGACGCTGGAAAAATGGACCCGATGGCAACAGCCATGGCGAAGCAGTACGCAAGTAGGGTTGCGATGGAAGTAACCGATTTTGCGATACAAACACTTGGTGGGTATGGCTACCTGGGCGATTACCGCGTTGAACGCTATCACAGAGATGCAAAAATAACCGAAATCTACGAGGGAACAAGCGAAATTCAGAAACTTACGGTGCTGAAGTATCTGCTGCGGAAATTCTAGAAAATGATAATAAATGTACACAACAAAATGTGTGCGTGGTGAAAATTATGAGTAGAGCATATGAAACGATAAAAGTGGAAAGGGAACAAAGCGTATTGTGGATAATACTTAACAGGGCGCATAGACTTAACGCCTTCAACGACGTCATGCTCGAAGAACTCGGAGACGTGTTAGATACTGCAGAAAAAGACCCTTCAGTCAAATGCGTAGTAATAACAGGCGATGGCGACAGAGCTTTCAGCGCAGGCGCAGACGTCACGATGTTTCCAAAGGCAACGCCAGCAAAAGCCGAGGAATTCTCAAGGTTTGGACAGAAAATCTTCGGAAAAATAGAGGAAATGTCAAAACCCGTTATAGCGGCAATAAACGGCTTCGCCCTAGGCGGGGGACTAGAACTGGCACTAGCATGCGACTTTAGAGTGGCAGCAGAACACGCAGAACTTGGAAGCCCAGAAATAGCATTAGGCTTAATTCCAGGATGGGGTGGAACACAGAGGCTTGTTAGAATTGTTGGTTTAGCCAAAGCAAAAGAAATGGTTATGCTCGGCGTGCGTGTTAAGGCGGAAGAAGCCCTAAAAATAGGGTTAGTCCACAAAGTCGTGCACTTTGACAAGCTGAGGGATGAGGTTAAAGCCCTAGCGAACAAGCTTGCAGAAGGACCACCAATAGCAATGAAATACGCGAAACACGCCTTAAACTTTGGAACACAAGTGCCATTAGAGGTTGGCTTACGCCTAGAGTCCGGGCTTATGGGCTTAACGTTTTCAACTGAAGACTTGAAAGAAGGCGTAGAAGCGTTCATGTCCAGGCGCAAGGCTGAATTCAAAGGCAAATGAGAGCATTAACCTCACCCCTTTATCCATTTTTGCATCGAAATAAAATTCTACGAAGTTAAATGTGGTATCGACATGAGAAAAGTTGCAATTATAGGAGTTGGAAACTCAAAGTTTGGAGTGAGAAACGACGTAAATGTTGCTGAACTAGCATTTGAGGCGGTTAAGCCGTCGCTTGAAGACGCTGGAATAGCCGCCAAAGACATAGAACTTGTAGCCCTAGGCTCTGTAGGCGCTGGTGCATGGTATGAAGAACTCCTTCCAGCAGTTGTCACGGCAGAATATTGCGGTTTAACAAAAGCTGGTCTGGTTAGATGTGAGGCTGCATGCGCAAGCGGCAGCGCCGCCTTTTTCACGGCTTATTCGGCTGTTGCCAGCGGTCAAGCAGAAATTGCCATGGCTTTGGGCGTTGAGAAAATGCGCGAAATCGATGCACCTACAGCTATGGAGTGGATTGGGAGGGCTGGCTACTACCTTTGGGAGTTCCACAATTTCGGGATGACTTTTCCCGCTTATTATGCGTTATACGCTACGGCACACATGGCAAAGTTCGGAACAACAGAAGAGGACTTGGCTTTGGTTGCGGTCAAAAACCACAAGTATTCTTCTATGAATCCTCTTGCACACTTGCAGAATCGAATCACGGTTGACGATGTGCTATCGTCAATGGTCATCGCTTCGCCGCTCAAGCTTTTCGACTGCTGTCCAATGACTGATGGCTCAGCGGCGATAATCCTCGCTTCAGAAGAGAAGGTTAGGCGGTTAGGCGTTGATACGCCAGTTTGGGTCGCTGGAATAGGCTATTCTTCTGGAACGGCAAACCTAAGCAGAAGATTAGACTATGTTGGTTTAGAGTCAAGCGTCTACGCTGCAAAGATGGCATACAAAAACGCTGGTGTAAAGCCAAACCAGATTGACTTTGCAGTGGTTCACGACTGTTTTACAATAGCCGAAATAATGGCTTACGAAGACCTTGGCTTTTGCAACAAGGGCGAAGGAGCAAAACTAATCCGCGAGGGACAAACAGAAATCGGCGGAAAAATCCCAGTGAACATGGATGGAGGATTAAAGGCAAAAGGCCATCCAATAGGCACAACTGGATGCTCAATGATATACGAAGTTACGAAACAACTCAGAGAAGAAGCTGTCGAAAAGGGTAGGCAAGTCCCACTCAAAAACTACATTGGACTGGCACATAACGTCGGCGGGACTGGACATTACTGTTATGTAACAATTTTAAGGAGGTAAGCCGTATGTCAGCTATGCCATCAATAAAATCGAGAGAAATTAAAATCGTGCAAGAAATACCGATAAGCAAGACACTAAAGTTTTGGGAAGGCTTGAAAGAAGGAAAAGTTTACGCAACAAGATGCGCCACATGCGGAAAAACATATTTTCCGCCAGCAGCAGACTGCCCAGAATGCCTAACGTCAAACATAGATTGGGTGGAGCTAAGCAGCGAGGCGGAAATCGAAACTTTCACGCATGTGGTTGTCAGACCAACATCCTTCCAACAGAACAAGCCATACACTGTGGCAATTGGAAAGCTTGAGGAAGGCGTTAGAGTGCTCGCTTGGCTTACGGGATTCAAGCTTTCACAAATCAAGGTAGGCATGAAAGTAAAGCTTACGGCTAAAGTTACGCCAGAAGGAAACTTAACATACGAGTTTGTTCCACCATAAAAGAGCACAAAAAACCTTTCATATCCTTCCAACACTGCTTTTATCCAATCAATTGTTTTGCAAGGTATCCACACATTTTCTGTTTTCAACGTTTCTTTCCATGGAAAGCATTATTACAACCTTCAATTGCTATATTTAAAAATAGGGTTGAAACGTTTTATGCCTCCAAGAAAAAAGAAGGAGAGAGTGAAAGAAGCTGAAAAATCTTCGGAAAAGCCTTGGTTAAAGGTTTGGCCTGAAGGAATTCCAACGCATATTGATTATCCGGAAATTCCGCTTTTCGAGTTCTTAAGAAAAAGCGCTGAAAAGTATCCAAACAGCGTTGCACTCGTTTACTTTGACAACAAAATAACCTATAAGGAGCTGGATCTGCTCACAGACAAGTTTGCAGCTGCGTTAAATGATTTAGGAGTTAAAAAGGGCGACAAAGTGGCTGTTTTACTTCCAAACGTTCCACAGTTTGTAATTGCATATTATGGAGCAATAAAAACCGGGGCGATTGTAACCGCCATAAGCCCGCTTTATAAGGAGCGGGAAGTGGAGCACCAACTCAACGATTCGGATGCCGAAACAACCGTTGTTCTGGATGTGCTCTACCCAATAATTGAAAAGGTTTGGGCAAAAACAAAGCTAAAAAAAGTAATCGTAACTGGGCTTAAGGATTACATGCCTACAGCCAAAGCCTTTCTCGGCTCGCTTCTTGGAAAAATTCCCTCATATAAGGTTGAACGTAAACAAAACATTTACTTCTTCAAGGAACTCCTAAGCAAGTATGAGGCGAAACCACCAAGCGTGGACATAAATCCAAAAGAGGATCTAGTTGCGCTTCAATACACGGGCGGAACAACTGGAACCTCGAAAGGCGCCATGCTAACGCACATGAACCTCGTCTCAAACGCCATAATGTGCAAAGCTTGGTTCAAAGACGCCCAAGAAGGAAACGAAGTTTTCCTAGCTGTTCTGCCACTTTTCCACATTTACGGAATGACAACAGGCATGAATGCACCCATACACTTGGCTGGAAAGATTATCTTACTTCCACGCTTCGACCCAGTAAGTACACTGGAAGCCATACAAAAATACAGAGTTACAGTCTTCTGTGGAGCACCAACAATGTATTCGATGCTTCTTGCACGCCCAGACCTAGGCAAATACGACTGCAAATCAGTACGTTACTGCATCTCTGGCTCCGCCCCGCTGCCACCAGAAGTGCAAAAGAAGTTCATGGAATTAACCGGTGGCGTGCTCGTCGAAGGATATGGACTCACAGAAGCATCTCCAGTAACACACTGTAACCCACTTGACAAAACATTAAAAACCGTTAAAATAGGCTCAATAGGCATACCCTGGCCAGACACAGACGCAAAGATTGTGGACGTGGAGACGGGTGAAAAAGAACTAGCGCCGGGCGAGATTGGAGAACTAATCGTTAAGGGTCCGCAGGTTATGAAGGGTTATTGGAAGATGCCAGAAGAGACGGCGGATGTTCTGCGGAGCGGTTGGCTTTACACGGGCGATATTGGGAAGATGGATGAGGATGGCTACTTTTACATTACGGATCGCAAGAAAGACCTAATCAAGTATAAGGGTTACAGCGTTTACCCGAGAGAACTTGAAGACGTGCTCTATGAGCATCCAGCCGTTAAGCTTTGCGCGGTTGTCGGTAAACCAGACCCGGTGGCTGGCGAAATTCCAAAAGCCTTCGTTGTGCTGAAGGAGGGGACGATGTCGACGGAAAAGGAGCTTATGAACTTTGTGAACGAGAAGGTAGCGCCATACAAGGCTATAAGGGAATTGGAGTTCAGAAATGAACTGCCAATGACGCTGGTCGGCAAAGTACTGCGGAGGGTACTTCAAGAAGAAGAACGCGCAAAAGCGGCAGAAAAGACAACGCGGTAACCTACCTATTTAGTTTGTTCGAAACCACTGCTTTTTGAAACTTTTAGCAGTTTCCACCTACCCAATAAATCCTTATGGTAGAAATGGAATAAACCGCAAACCTGGCATCGCATGATCTTTGTTCCCTTCTTAACATCCAACTCAACAAGCTCCGTAGCTCCTTCACAATCAAAACACTTACCAACGTGTCTCTTTTCCTCAGCCATTTTGAATCAACACTGCATGTTCTATCGCTGATTTTAAAATTAAAACTTTTCCAAAACCATCAAAATGTATATTGCATTGCTTCACCCTAATACAAAGAGCTGATTAAAGTGCGTGTCAAAATTAACGTGACAGGCATTGTTCAAGGTGTCGGCTTTCGCCCCTTCATATACCGAATAGCCGTAAAAAATGGCTTGAAGGGGTACGTTAGAAACCGAGGCGACGCTGGAGTGGAGATACTCCTAGAAGGCTCAGAAGAAAGTATAGAGGCTTTTCTGCAGGATCTAAAAGAGAAAAAGCCGCCTCTGGCAAGAATCCACGACGTCGTAGTTAAAAGGTTGGAAGGAGCAAGCGAGTATGAAACCTTCACGATTTACAAGAGCTCCGAAGAAGTGGAGCTTTCCGGCTCTGTTATTCCGCCAGACATAGCGATATGCGATGAATGCCTAAAAGAACTGCGAAACCCAGCAGACCCGCGACACGACTACTTTTTCATCACTTGTACTGACTGTGGTCCAAGATACACAATCATTGAAAAGCTTCCCTATGACCGCGAAAACACAACAATGCGCGACTTCCAAATGTGCAGTTTCTGCCAAAAAGAATACAAAGACCCATCAAACAGGCGATTTCACGCTCAAACAGTTGCTTGTCCAAAATGTGGACCGAAAGTCTACTTGACAACAGCTGGTGGCGAACCAGTAAAAACGGATGACCCTATAGGGGAGGCTGGAAAACTCCTTTCCGAAGGTTTTGTAGTCGCCATAAAAGGTTACGGAGGCTTTCACGTTGCAGCTTCAACAACGAAGGAAGGGCCTCTGATACGACTTAGGAAGGTTAAGCATAGAAGCCAAAAGCCATTTGCAATTATGGCTAGAAGCCTAGATGCAGCGAAAACCTTCGCAGAAATAAGCGATAAGGAGGCTGAACTTCTAACCTCTTACACTCGCCCAATAGTTCTGCTGAAGAAAAGCAGCACGTATTACCTTTCAGACCTTGTTGCTCCAGGACTGCATAATGTAGGCGTCATGCTTCCATACACGGGTTTGCATTACATGCTTTTCGATAAAGTAAGTGATTCAGCATTTGTTATGACAAGTGCAAACCCGCCAAACCAGCCAATAATAAAGGATAACGATGAAGCAATACAAAAGTTAAGTGAAACCGTTGACTATTTTCTCTTCCACAACCGCCAAATAGCCCACAGATGCGACGACTCCGTTATTCGCTTACACGGCGAAAACATCGTTTTTATAAGACGCTCACGTGGCTACGCGCCAGCACCAATAATACTCAAAGAAAAATCGAAAAAGTGCGTTTTAGGTTTAGGCGGAGAACTAAACAATACCGTATGCATCTTGCTAAGAGACAAAGCGTTTGTTTCACAGCACATCGGCGACGTGGAAAACGTCGAAACGAAAGCTTTCCTAGAAAGCGCAGCAAAACACTTGATTCACCTAACAAACAGCAAAGTAGACACCATCGTGTGCGATTTACACCCAAAGTTCACGACAACACGCCTCGCCAAAGACTTGGCGGAACAAAACGCTTGGCAGCTAATCCAAGTCCAACATCACTATGCACATGTCGCGGCGCTAATGGCTGAACATAACGTAGAGGAAATCGTTGGAATATGCTGCGACGGCTACGGGTATGGCGAAGATGGAGAAGCATGGGGAGGTGAAATAATACTCTGCAGCAGAGAAAGCACAGAATTTGAGCGGCTAGCGCATCTCGAAAAACAGCCCCTACTTGGCGGGGACTTGGCAACAAAATACCCTCTTAGAATGGCGGCGGGCATACTACACAAGAGAATGGATGTGGAAAACTGGCTCCTAGAAAACGCCGTTCATTTTCCACACGGCGAAAAAGAAGCCCAAATAATCCTAAGCCAGCTTGACAAAAAAGACGCTCTAACACAAACCACCAGTTGCGGAAGAGTTTTGGACGCAGTTGCAGCAATCTTAGGCGTTTGCTATGAACGCACATACGAGGGCGAACCAGCAATGAAGCTTGAGGCAGTAGCCACCAAAGGCAAGGATGCGCTTAAAGCCGAACCAATAATTGAGGGGAATATTTTAAAAACTACGGAGATGCTCATGGAAATTTTTGAAAACAAAGGGAGAAAGTCTGCAGAGGATTTGGCTTATTCCGCACACGTATATTTAGCCAAAGGCTTGACACAACTGGCGATAGAAAAGGCGCGAGAAAATGGCGTAAAAACTGTTGGTTTCTCTGGCGGAACAGCATGTAACGAGATACTTACAAAAATAATGCGGGAAGCTGTCGAGACGGCTGGTTTACGTTTCCTAGTTCACAAAGCGGTTCCGCCTGGGGATGGGGGCTTGTCATTCGGTCAGGCGGTTGTAGGTGGATTCTTCGCTGTTTAAACCATAAATGATAAATGATTCTGGCATTCTGGTTTATGTTGATAATTGATGTGTTTGGCAATTCCAGCAAAGGTTATAAGCATCGAAGGCGAAAAGGCGAAAGTTGACTTCGGAGAAGGCGTTTTAAGAGAAGTTGACATAACGCTTGTAAACGCCAAAAATGGCGACTACGTTTTGGTTCACGCTGGATACGCAATCCAAGTCCTAGAAGAAAAGGAAGCCCTAGAAACAATACGCTTGTGGAACGAAATTCTCCAAACAGAAGTTGAAGAAAAATGAGCGAAAAACTGCGTTTTAGAGACCCAGAACTCGCAAAGAAAGTTGTGGAAAAAATCAAGGAAACCGCACCAAAAAATGAAGTGGTAAAGATTTGCCACGTTTGCGGCACACACGAATGGACAATAACACATTTTGGCATACGCAGCTTGCTACCCGAAAACGTCGAAGTTATCGCTGGTCCAGGCTGCCCCGTCTGCATAGTCCCAGCATCAGAGATCGACGAAGCAGTGCAAATAGCCCTAAGAGGCGTAACAATAGCGTGCTTCGGCGACGTTCTGCGTGTTCCAGGCTCAAATACTTCGCTTTTAGGCGCGAAAGCCGAAGGCGCAGATGTCCGAGTTGTTTACAGTGTCAGCGACGCTGTTAAAATGGCTGAGAAAGAGCCGAATAAGGAATTCGCCTTTTTCGCTGTAGGGTTTGAAACAACAGCCCCGTCAACAGCCATTGAAATCCTAAAAAAGCCACCAAAAAATTTGACGTTTCTAATTTCTCACCGAGTGATTCCGCCAGCCATGGAACTTTTAGCGGGGATGGAAGACCTAAACCTAGACGGCTTTATAGCGCCCGGACACGTAAGCACGATTATCGGACTTAAAGCCTACAAGGCTTTTCCAACAGTGTACGGCATGCCAACGGTTGTGGCTGGGTTCGAACCATTAGACGTTTTATTCGGAGTTTACATGATTTTAAAACAGCTGAAAGACGGAAAACCACGTTTAGAAAATGAATATGTCCGCGCTGTAAGCTGGGATGGCAACTTGAAAGCCCAAGAAATAATGCATGAGGTTTTCGATGTTACTGATGGTAGATGGCGGGGGCTTGGCATAATAGCCTCTTCAAAATTTGCGTTAAAAGAAGAATATGAACAGTATGACGCGCGTCTCATGTATGACTTGAAAGTAGAACATGGCGTTGACATCCAACACGGTTGCAAATGTCACCTGGTAATAATTGGCAAGATTAAGCCAACAGAATGCCCCTTATTCATGAAGGCGTGCACACCGCAAAAGCCGGTTGGCGCATGCATGGTAAGCGTAGAAGGAACATGCCGCATATGGGCTAAATCAAAAACCCAAATTGGCTAACAAAGAAAAGTGGAAATTAACAGCTTCAAGCGTACTTTTTGCATTTATAGCAGTACCAGCGCTGATACTGCGGAATATAATTCAAAGGACCGCCACACGTCGGACAAACCTCGGCGCCAGGCGGCGGTGGAGGCGGTGGCGTGGCTGGAACAAACTTGAATTTGAGGAATGTTGGAAGTGGCATGGTTTTTTCTTCCATAATTGCTGCGCAATAGGCTCCAAGCGGGTAGAAAATTAACGCGAAAAGAAGCGATAAAGCCCATTGACCAATGCTAGTGCTGAGGTTTCCAGAGTAAATTGTCGTGCCAAATATTGCCATGAACAATGTGATGAACAAATGTATTATTATTGTTAAAACACCAACCGTTAAAGCGTCCATCCTTTTGTCATCGGTTTTATGCAAGCGAAAGTTAAGATATCCCGCAACAAATCCGCCTGGGAAGTACCCAAACAATCCGGCAATAAATGCTTGTGCAGCAACACGACCCCAGTCAACCCCAAAAATCCAGTCAACATTTATGAAGTCAGCACTGCCACTAGCAATAGCCATTCCGATGGCGAACCCGAAAATTCCCACAACTAGATGGCAATGTTTCTATTTTTAGTATTTAACATTTGTTTAGGGCGTTAAAAGCCAAAATTAAACCCTAGATTCTGAAGTGGAAATCGGCATAAAGGTAAAAGAGAGAAATTATTTAAGTTAACGTAGATATACGAGTTATGCAGACGGAGGCTTGTTTATGTCTAAACAGGAAAAGGGTGTAACGAAGGACACGCTTATCGGAATGCAGGTTATAGATGCTGAAGGGCATCTGGTAGGAACTGTTAAGGATGTTGCATTCATTGTTGGAAAAATTGGAGTGTCACTTTACGTTGAAAGCAAAAAAGGCGAAGGAAAAAACGTTCCATGGGAACAAGTGCAAGCAGTAGGAGACTTTGTGCTGCTAAAACCAGAACAACTTCAAACCCCACAAGCACCTCAAGCATGCCCAACATGTAAGGGACCACTAACTTATATTCCGCAATACCAACGGTGGTACTGCTACAAGTGTAAAAAATACGCATAACAGTGAAATAAACTAGCATATCCTTGGAACTGGATCGCCGACAGGTCTAGGAATAATCCTTTTCCCACCAACAACCGTCTGCATAGCCACACCATCAAAGTCCGCTGTGACCTCGCCTATAATTTCCGCATCTTTTCCCCCTTCAGTCGCCCTAAGAAAATCCAAAACTTCACTGGCTTTTTCCTTCACTACGCCTATGATTATTTTTCCTTCATTTCCAATTTCGAGTGGGTCTAAACCCAACATTTCGCATGCTGCTTTGACATCCCCCCTTATCGGAATGCGCTCTTCATAGACAAGTATGCCAACACGGGATTTTTCGCTAAACTCGTTTAGGGCGTCCGCCAAACCGCCTCTAGTAGGGTCTTTCATGGCGACAACTCCGCCAACTTCACCTAGCAAACGTTGAATTAGACGATTTAGGGGCTTAACGTCAGATTTTACGTCGCTTCCAAAGGTTAACCCTTCTTGCGCAGACAAAACAGCCAAACCGTGGTCGCCTATTGTTCCAGAAAGAATTATTTTATCTCCAGCGGCAAGGTTTGAATCCAAAATCCACCGCACATTAAAGTCTTTTCTAAAATGCTTAACAACTTCAATATTTCCGTCTAAGGCTACAGTTCTTCTACCAATCCCAGAAACATTTATTATGCATCCGCCAAGGCTTCCTTTCTCCACAACCTTCGTGTCGCCAGTAACAATGCTAACGCCAGCCTCTACGCAAGTCTGCTTCATGCTAGCCAAAATTCTTTCAAAATCAGACAAAGCCAAACCTTCCTCCAAAACTAAACCGCAAGCCAAAGCATAAGGCTCTGCGCCCAAAACAGCAATATCATTAACGGTTCCAGAGACAGCTAAGCGCCCAATGTCACCTCCTGGAAAGAAAATTGGCTTAACAGCGTGAGAATCACTTTTCAAAACAACGTCGCCAACAACCGCAGCGTCATCCAAAGCCTCAAGAGGCACATCAAAATTTGAAGCGCTGCCAAAATATTTTACAATGTAATTCTTAACCAAATCATGCATTACAGTTCCGCCAGCACCATGTAGCATGGTAATACGTTCATCTCTAATTGACAAACTGCTTCACGCTCGCCTTTTAGTCTGAATACCCTACCGCGTAGTCGAAAATAAACAAATCGCAAATCAGCCAAGAACTCAACCCATCAATTTTTAAGTTTGGAAACACTTTTGATGGCTATGCAAAGAGCGAGAGGATATTTGCTAATCGCCGCGGCATCGGTGATTTGGGGAACAATGGGCATATTCGGAAAGATGGCGTTCGCCTATGGCGTGCATCCAGTTACATAGACAGCCTTAAGAATATTAATCTCATCCTCTACAGCGTTGTTTTCAATAGCCCTCTTTAACAGAAAACTGCTCAGAATAGGAAAACAGCACATACCACAATTAATATTATTCGGCGTTTTTGCGGTTGCCCTCCAAAGAGTAGCCTACTTCTACACTGTGGACTTAACAACTGCAACGATGGCAGCCATAATGTTCTACACTTACCCAATATTTGTCACAATCTACACTGCAATATTCTTGAAAGAAAAAATAACATCGTTAACGATAATTGCGGTAATGTTGGCATTCTTCGGTGTTGCGCTTGTCGTTAAAGCCTATGAAACATCATGGCTTAACGCTAATATGCTTGGGCTGGCTTTTGGCGTTTTAACAAGCGTTCTTTTCGCGCTCTATTTCTTGATGGCTAAAAAGCTGAGAGAACACTACACTAACTGGACGTTGCTTCTTTATGGCGACGGAATAGGCGCAATAGCCTTAGCGCCAACAATATTCTTTGCCCACACTGAAATTGCAAGTTACACATCCGAACTTTGGTTTTTAATATGTATAATAGCGTTGTTTCCTTCATTAACAGCTTATCTGTTATTCTCCTACGCCCTAAAATATGTCGAGTCTACAAAAGGAAGCATACTTTCCCTCGTAGAACCATTATCCGCGGCAGCATTTTCAACAACAATCCTAGGCGAAACCTTCGAGCCAATGCAAATTTTAGGTGTAACACTCGCCCTAGCAGGAATACTACTCCTATTTTATAAGCCTAAAGCCGAAATGTAACCTCGCAGTTACTCGTGTCTTACCCACTAAGAGTTTAGCTACAAACAATTTTGAGACAAAAATAAACGTTTATAAAGCCTAATCCTTTCTGAAAAATGTTTACGCTAAAGGAAAACCATATAAATCGCATTGACGCTGTTCAATTGCACAGTTGGAGTGAGCATAAAGTGCCAAAATGGGGATACTCAATAGCAGAAGAGGAATTAGACCCAGAAAAAACCGTTAAGGCAAGTGGACGAGAGATTAGAGTATCCCATAAATCAGCCCACGAAATATGTAGAACAATTAAGGGAATGACGCTTACCCAAGCAAAGCAATTCCTAAAAGATGTTATAGCCAAGAAAAAGGCAGTTCCGTTCAAAAGGTTCAAGAAAAAGGCTGGACACCGTCACGGACTGGAAAAAGCGTACGCTGGCAGATACCCAGTAAAAGCTGCAAAACACATACTGAAAATTCTTGAAGGCGCCGAAGCCAACGCGGAATATAAGGGCTTGGACACTGAAAGATTAAAGATAATTCATGCATGCGCCTATCCTGGAATGAAGATTAAGCGTTACATGCCGAGAGCGCATGGAAGAACGACACCAGACTTTGAGACAATGACGCATGTTGAATTAGCCTTGGAAGAGCAAGCGGAGTCAGGTGAAACGTGATGGCAGCCGTAAAACATTTTATTTCAGAATCCATGAAAAAAACGGAAATCGACGAGTTTTTGCAGAAAAAACTTGAGAGAGCAGGTTATGGCGGAGTAACAATTTCAAGAACCCCGCTTGGAACTCACATAGTCATTTATGCCATGCGCCCAGGTTTAGTCATCGGGCGCGGCGGAGAAACTATAAAGGAACTTGCAACAATTTTAGAGGAAAAGTTTAAGATTTCAAACCCGCAAATCTCTGTTTCTGAAATTGAAATTCCAGAGTTAAACCCCTATGTTGTGGCTTCACGCATCGCAGCAGCCCTTGAAAGAGGAGTGCACTTCAGAAGGGCTGGATTTTGGGCTCTAAACCAAGTTATGGAAGCTGGGGCCTTAGGCGTTGAAATAATTATAAGTGGAAAGTTGAGAACGGAAAGAGCAAGATACGAAAAGTTTAGGGCTGGGTACCTACCACGATGCGGAGACCCCCCGCTAAAGTATATGCGAAAAGCAGAAGTTCACGTGCAACTAAAACCGGGAATCTTCGGAGTAAAAGTCAGGATAATGCCTCCAGACGCTGTTTTTCCAGACAAAATCCAAATAGTTGAAGCCCCACCGCCGGAAGAGGAAGTACCAGTAGAAGAAGAAACAATTGAGACTGTCGCTGAGGAAGAAACTAAAACCGAAGAGGCAGAAGAGGGGGAGAAGGAATAGAATGCCAATCTTGCGGGTTAAGGAAATACGTGAAATGTCCTCTGAAGAAAGAATGAATAAACTTAGAGAGCTAAAGACAGAGCTTGTAAGGCTTAAAACTATGATTAAGGCTGGAGGCTCTGTGGAAAATCCATCAATGATAAGAGAACTTCGTAAGGCAATTGCCAAAATATTAACCATAGAGAAGGAAGAGAGGACAAAAACGGCAAAGGCTGAAAAAGAGGGGGCGAAGAAGAAATGAAAGTTACTCCAGAAATAATTCGCTACGAACTCATTGGAACAAAAGCAAAAGTTGCAAAAAGCACCAGTCCAAGCTGTGTTGGAATCACTGGCAAAGTGATAGATGAAACGCGAAACACGCTCACGCTCTTACATGAAGGAAAAAGAAAAGTAATCATAAAAGATTCCACAGTATTTCACTTCAGTTTTCCGGACGGAACAGTTGTCGAAATTGACGGCAAACTTTTGGTTGGGCGACCTGAAGACCGCTTGAAAAAACGCTTGAGGAGGTTATGGTAATGTCGCTTACGTTCAAAAAGCCTAAAAAAACGTGTAATGACAGAAACTGCCCATTTCACGGCGACTTACCCGTAAGAGGCCGCGTTTTAGAAGGTTACGTTGTAAGCGCGAAAATGGATAAGACTGTTATCGTGAAACGTGATTATTTGCACTATGTTCCAAAGTTTATGAGATATGAGCGGAGACATAGCAGCATTCCCTCACATAACCCTCCGTGCATAGACGCGAAAGAGGGAGACCGCGTAATAATAGCTGAGTGTAGACCAATAAGCAAAACAGTCTCCTTCGTTGTCGTTGAAAAACTGGAGGAGAAGTAGAGTGGCAGCGAAAGCAAAACAGCGTGCACTCGTCGCAAAAGGAATGCTTGGACACGGACCCAAACTATCACGTGGATTGCCAATGGGCGCAATACTACGCTGCGCAGACAACACTGGCGCAAGAGAACTACGCCTAATCCAAGTTATGGGATACAAGGGAAAAATACGCCGCTATCCATCAGCAACGGTAGGTGACAGAATAACAGTTTCTGTTAGACATGGAACACCAGACATGAGAAAGAAAATTTTCCAAGCAGTAGTTGTCAGACAAAGAAAGCCATTCAGGAGAGCGGAAGGCGTCTGGATTCAATTCGAAGACAACGCCGCGGTAATAATAACTCCAGACGGGGAAATGAAAGGCTCTGAAATTCGCGGTCCAGTAGCAAGAGAAGCTGCAGAAAGATGGCCTAGGATTGCAAGCGCCGCAACAATAATAGTTTAGGTGAAATGCATGCAGACAATAAAAACCATGTCAAGCAAACCTTCAAAACAGCGAAAAATGATTTATAAGGCGCCAGACCACTTACGCCAAAAACTTTTCGCAGCCCCACTTTCGCCAGAATTAAAGGCAACTCACAAAGTGAAAAGTCTACCAGTTAGAAGCGGAGACACAGTACGCATAACAAGAGGCGACCACAAGGGGTTTGAGGGAAAAGTAACACGCGTGGACAGAAACAAGTACAGAATTTATGTTGAAGGTTTAACTCGAGAGAAAGTTGACGGAACAACAATTTTTGTTCCAATACACCCATCAAAGGTTATGATAACAAAACTAAACTTAGATGATAAATGGCGTAAAAAAATCTTGGAAAGAAAGAAGGGCGTTCTAGAAAAAGTTGAAGTCGCAGAAAAGCCCCAAGAAAAAGTTGTGGAAGAAACTACAGAACCAGAAAAAGAAGTTGCTGAAGAAAAACCGCCGGAGAAACCTAAACCCAAGCGTAGAGTAAAAACTCCAAGGAAAACAGCGGTGAAGAAGGCTAAAAAAGAAACTGTAAAGGAAAAGGCGCAGAAAAAAGAAAAACAGAGGAAAACTGGAACAAAACGTAAATCCACAAAGAAAATTGAAGGAGAAAAGTGAAAATGGGGAGAAAAGGCGAGTCGAAAGGATTAAAACGCAAGCCAGCTCCAAGATTTTGGCCTATACATAGAAAAGAAAGCGTTTGGGTTGTAAAACCTTCTCTTGGACCTCATGCAACTGAAAGAAGTTTGCCTTTAACCGTAATTTTGCGTGACATGATGGGATTCGCAAAAACAAGAAAAGAGGCAAAAAGAATAGTTGCTGACGGAAAAGTTTACGTTGATGGAAAAATTAGGCGCGCAGATGATTTTCCGGTAGGCCCTATGGATGTTATATCAATACCAGAAGTCGATCAGCATTTCAGAATTTTACCAGCAGAAAAAGGTTTGGTTTTACATCCCATAGGCAAGGAAGAGACAGCCTTCAAGCTCTGCAGAATAGAAAACAAGACCATCCTTAAAGGAGGACACGTTCAACTTCACCTTCATGATGGTTCAAACATCCAAATCAAAGTTGCCGATCCAAAAAACCCGCAAGAAGACGTTTACAAAACCTTTGACACTTTAAAGATAAGTTTACCAGATAAGCAAATTCTTGAACACATAAAAATGAAGGAAGGATGTTACGCCATAATCACTGGCGGAAAAAACGTTGGAAAACACGGCAAAATCGTTGAAATTGAAAAAGTTGAGAACAAAAAACGCAGAAACGCCCTAGTGACGTTAGAGGCTGAAAATGGCGCAAAATACCAGACGATCTTGAACTTCGCTTTCGCGCTAGGAGAAAACAAATCAATGATAACTCTTCCGGAGGTTGCAGCGATTGCATGAAGAAGAAATCCGCAAAATGTGGGAAACTCATCCAATGCTTAAACCTAGAATAGACAAAGTTGTCGTAAACATCAGCGTTGGAAAATCAGGGGAGCCTCTAGAGAAGGCAACGAAGGTTTTGAAGGAATTAACTGGACAAACACCATGCAAAAGAAAGGCAAAGAAAACCATAAGGGACTTCGGAATAAGAAGGGGTGAACCAATGGCGTGCATGGTAACCCTAAGAAAACAGCGCGCAATAGAATTTTTAAAGAAAGTATTGCCAGTAGTTGATAACAAAATTTCAAGACAAAGCTTCGACGCGCATGGCAACTTCGCATTCGGCATAAAAGAACACATAGAAATTCCAGGAGTGAAGTATGACCCAGAAATAGGAATATTCGGCATGGACGTATGCATTTCTTTAAGTCGCCCGGGATACCGTGTGAAAGAACGGAGAATTGGAAAGGCGAAGGTTGGCTCAAAACATGTTTTGACGCCAGAGGAAGCAATGGTTTTCGTTAAAGATGCCTTGGGGGTTGAGATAGCATGAGCGGGGAGGCGTTCGAATGGGCAAAATAAAACCTAAAAAAGAAAGGAAATACGGAAAAGGGGCAAGACCGTGCAATAGATGCGGATCATACGGGCCTGTTATTCGACGTTATAATTTATATTTGTGTAGACATTGTTTTAGAGAAGTCGCGAAAAAGCTTGGGTTTAAAAAGTATGAGTGAAAAGAGGATGTTGTAATGGACACTGTGTCAAATGGCTTGACGACAATACTGAATAACGAGGCACGTAATAAGAGAGCATGCGTCATTAGCCCAGCTTCTAAACTTTTAGGCAGAGTTTTACGAATAATGCAGTTAAATGGGTACATCGGTGAATTCGAGTTTATAGATGACGGGCGCTCTGGAAAGTTCAAAGTTCAACTTTTAGGCAGAATAAACAAGTGTGGAGCCATAAGACCACGCTTCTCTGTTAGAATCGAAGAGATAGAAGATTGGGAGAAAAAGTTTCTTCCATCAAGAGAAGTGGGAATACTGGTAATTTCAACACCGAAGGGCATCATATCTCACAGAGAAGCAAAAGAAAAACACGTTGGAGGAAAACTGATAGCATTTGTCTACTAAGGAGGTTTTCAGATGCGGACAATAGAAGTTTCTAGGACGATTCGCGTGCCAGAAGACGTTGAGGTTGCATTGGAAGGAAAAAAGGTGACAGTTAAAGGCGCCAAGGGAACACTGACAAGAGACTTTTCATACGCTCCGATATCAATAGAACTCAAGGATAAGGAAATCAACATTTGGGCTGAATGGCCAAGCAAAAAAGAGGCAGCCCTCGTGGGCACAATTTGCGCACACATTCAAAACATGATTAAAGGCGTGCAGAAAGGGTTCACTTACAAGCTTAAAATAGTTTTCTCTCACTTCCCAATATCAGTTAAAGTTAAGGACAATTACGTCTTTATCGAGAATTTTACTGGCGAAAGAAACCCGCGAAGGGCAAAAATAATTGGAAAACCCAAAATCAAAATCTTAAGCGAAGACATAATTATTCAAGGCATAAACTTGGAAGAAGTCAGCCAAACAGCAGCAAACATTGAACAAGCAACAAAGGTGAAGAGGAAGGACCCCCGTGTCTTCCTAGACGGCATATACGTTTATGAAAGAGCTGAGGGAATGGAAGAGTGAAAAAACCAAAAACGCTTGCCACTGAGAAAGCATTAGAAATTCGAAGGCGTGTGAAAGCCAAAAAGCCAGATTTCATTAGGCAAGAGAGTTGGCGGTACAAACGCCTAAAGGAAAACTGGCGGAGACCAAAGGGCATAGACAATAAAATGCGGAGAAAAATAAAAGGATGGCCACAAACGGTTAACACTGGATATAGAGGACCTAAAGCCGCGAGGGGACTTCACCCATCTGGATACCAAGAAATTCTCGTTTACAATGTTGATGACCTTAAAAAGGTTGACCCTAAAACACAAGCCATAAGAATTGCACATACTGTTGGAAAAAAGAAGCGCGTTCAGATTATTACAGAAGCAAGAAAAAAACGTATAGTTATTTTGAACGTTAAAGAAATCAAGGAAGCAGAAGAAGCAGAAGTTGTTGAAGAGGAAAAAGAAACAGAAACACTTGAGGAAACAACGAAAGAGAAGCTTGAAGAAAAGGAGAAAACAAGGGAAAAAGCGGGAAAGCGAAAACCAAGAAAAAAGAAGGCTGAAGGAGAAAAGAAGGACAATGACGCAACTTAAAAGTCAAAAACGTCTAGCAGCGAAGATACTTAAGGTCGGCGAGAGCAGAGTCTGGATAGACCCAGAGAGAACCGACGATGTAGAAGCTGCAATAACAAGAGAAGAAATTAGAAAACTCATACATGAAGGCGTAATAAAGCCAATACCAGAGAAGGGCGTAAGCCGCGCAAGAGCACGAATCTTACATGAAAAGAAGAAAAAAGGAAGAAGACGTGGTTCTGGAAGCAAAAGCGGTGCATCGCAAGCAAAAATTTCGAAGAAAGAGGCTTGGATGACGAAGATTAGGGCTTTACGGAGGAGACTCCGCGAGTTGAAGGCTAAGAAAATTATTACCGAAAGCGCATATAGAAAGCTTTACAAGATGGCAAGCAGCGGGAGATTCAGCTCCGTCGCAGACCTAGAACGTTATTTGAAGGCTCATGAACTTTGGAGGAAACGCTGATGGCGAAAGGCTCGAACTACTGCGTGCCATTCCGTCGCAGAAGAGAAGGAAAGACAGACTATAGGAAGAGGAAAGCCCTAATAATTTCTGGTAAGCCACGCCTTGTGGTTCGCCCATCCCTAAGAAATGTGACTGTGCAGATTATTGTAGCTGAACCAGAAGGGGACAAAGTTTTAGTTTCAGCGCACAGCAGAGAACTGGAAGATTTTGGATGGAAAGCTCCGAGAGGAAACATCCCAGCAGCCTACTTAACTGGTCTCCTCTGCGGGTTAAAAGCTAAATCAAATGGTGTGGAGGAGGCGATTTTAGATATAGGGTTGCACTCGCCCTCAAAGGGTGCGAGGGTTTTCGCCGCTCTCAAGGGAGTTTTAGACGCGAAGGTTGAAGTCCCACACAGCGAGGAAAAACTGCCAGATGATAAAAGAATAAGCGGCGAGCACATTGCGGAGTACGTGAAAATTGTAGCTTCAAACATGGAAAATTACCAGTCAAGATTCTCACAGTATTTGAAGAATGAAGTTCAACCCGAAAACATTGCAAAACATTTTGCCCAAGTTAAGGCAAGCATATTAGCCGCATTTAAAGGCGGAGGCAAAAAGAAATGATGTCCAGAAACGAGGAAAGAGGAAAATCTGAAGCCCTAGAACAGTGGGTTCCCAAAACTCGCCTTGGAAAAATGATTCAAGAGGGAAGAATAACGTCTATCGAAGAGGTTTTTGCAGGCGGTTATCAAATACGCGAACCACAAATAGTTGATGTCCTCCTACCAGAGTTGGAGGAAGAAGTCATAAACATAAACCTTGTTCAAAAACAGACAGACGCTGGCGAAAAATCAAGGTTTAAAGCCATAGTAGCCGTTGGAAACAGAGACGGCTACATAGGCTTAGGAGCTGGAAAAGCAAGTCAAGTGCGAACCGCCATCGAAAAAGCAGCGGCTGAAGCCCGCCTCAACATAACGCCAGTAAGAAGGGGTTGCGGAAGCTGGGAATGCGGTTGCGGAAAATCCCATTCAGTTCCATTCCAAGTTGACGGAAAATGCGGCGGAGTAAAAGTGGTAATCATTCCAGGCCCAAGGGGTTTGGGTCTCGTTGCAAGTGAAGTTTCAAAGGTGATTTTGGGTTTAGCTGGAATAAAGGATTGTTGGACTAGAAGTTATGGTTCAACGCGGACGGTTCCTTCATTTGCTTATGCGGTTTTTGACGCTTTAAAGAGAACTTACAGTCTGATAACGCCAGTGGATTGGGTGAAGTAAGTGGCTGAAAAGGCAGAAGAACGCAAATGCATAATCGCCGTGCGGGTTCGCGGAACAATCAGCGCACCGCTTGAAGTGCTGGAAACATTGAAAATGCTACGTTTAACAAGGAACAACTATGCCGTATTAATTGACAATCGCCCATCGTTTTTAGGCATGCTAAAAACAGCGCAAAACTTCATAACATGGGGAGAAGCCTCAAAAGAAACAGTGACAGCGCTAATAAAAAACCGTGGAAAACTCGTTGGCAGTAAAAAGTTAACTGAAGAGTACGTGCAGAAATTGGGCTACAAATCGCTTGAAGAGCTTGCAGAAGCCATCTTAAACTGTAAAGTTGAATATTGGAAACTGCCAAAAATCCAGCCAGTTTTCAGGCTTCATCCGCCCACAAAGGGTTTCAAGGGAAAAATTAAGAAAAGCTACAACGTTGGCGGCGAACTTGGATACCGCGGAGAAAAAATCAACGAGCTAATAAAGCGGATGATATAGCCACATTCGTTTTAACATTTTCTTTTGCGATATGTTTTATAGTAACTTCTGGAATGCCATTGTATCCTAGAGGAGAAAACGTTGAGCGCGAGGTGGCGGAGAAACAAAAAAAATTCGAAGTGGCTAAAAACCTTTAGAGAAGACAAGGATTTCATTGACATAAAGAAGCACATAAACGTAAGGAAGGTTAAAACGCGAAAGAATCCCTACGCCTATAAAATCTCAATAAACTTGCATAAAGCGAAAAGATGGAGAGAGCCAAAGCCCTTGATTGACGTTTTTGAAGGGGAAGATGAAATAACGGTTGTCGCTGGGCTTGCTGGTTTCTCTAGGGAAAACCTAAAGGTAATGGTGAAGGAACAGCAGTTGATCATTTCTGCAGAAGCTTTTGATAGGCGTTACCATAAAAGTTTAAATCTTCCTTCACGAGTGATTCCAAACACTTTGCGCACAACGTACAAGAACGGTGTGCTCGAGATACGCCTAAAGAAGACTGCCGAAAAGAAGGTAATAGACAAAATAGCTGGTTTAGAAAATGCCACATAAACTTAGAAAAATCAGAAAAAAGCGCGGTTCAAGAACATGTGGCTACGGCAGGGTAGGACAGCATAGAAAAACTGGTTCTAAAGGATATCGCAAGGCTGGGAGACACAAGCACGGATGGAGCTACGTCATAAAATACGAGCCAGAGTATTTCGGTAAGAAAGGCTTTACATCGCCTAAAAGCCTAAAAACTAAAGAAAAAGTCATAAACGTTGGAAAACTCGACGAGATAGCCGAAAAAATAGTGCAAACAAAAACCGAAGAAAAAATATTCATAGACTTGGAGAGCCTGGGTTACACCAAACTTTTAGGGTCTGGCAAGGTGACAAAACCACTTAAAGTGAAAATTGCGGCTTGCTCAAGCTCTGCAGCTGAAAAAATAAAAGAGGCTGGCGGAGAAATTATAACAGCAAGCCAAGAACAAGCAGAATAGGGCTGTTAAAAATGGCTGGAAGATTCTTAAACGCGTTCAAGCCAATTGCAAGAATTATACCAGAAATTAAAGCTCCAGAAAGGAGAGTGCGCTTCAACGAAAAACTCTTCTGGACAGCGCTCGCAGCAATAATATACCTAATAATGTCTGAAGTCCCACTTTTCGGCATCGAAAGAACAGCTTTAGGAGAACTCGCCGCTTTAAGAATAATTTTCGCATCAAACCGCGGTACACTTGCGGAACTGGGCATAGGCCCGATAGTCACAGGAGGCTTAATACTACAGCTCTTAATAGGCTCGGCAATGATAGAATGCGACATGACAAAACCAGACGACAGAAAGCTGTTTACAATTGCGAGTAAAGTGTTCGCAATAGTATTAACTGGCGTACAAGCATTAGCCTACATAATCGGAGGAATGTATGGAACATTACAGCCTTCAATGGCCATAATAGTTTTCTTACAACTTTTAGCAGCCGGAATAATAATCCTACTCCTAGACGAACTAGTACAAAAAGGCTGGGGCTTCGGAAGCGGAATAAGCCTATTCATCTTGGCAGGCGTTGCACAACGCATATTTTGGGACTGCTTCGCGGTAACAGCACCAGTAGACGAGTTTGGAAGTACCGGCTTATTTGTGGCTTTATTTCAAACTTTATCAAGCGGAGGACAAGTGTCAGGACTCTTAGTCAGGGGACAGCACCCTTCAATGTTAGGCTTTATAGCGACAATTGCCGCTTTTCTCGTTATTATTTATGCTGAGGGAGTTAGAGTGGAATTGCCACTTTCCTACGCAGGTTATAAGGGCTTCCGCAGCCGCTACCCAATAAAACTTCTGTACGTGTCAAACTTGCCAGTAATATTTGCATCAGCGCTATTCGCAAACATATATTTCTTCTCGCAGCTTTTCTGGAGTTTCTACAACAGAAACAATGAGATATTCTGGTTCAACCTTCTGGGGCGATTCAAGTTCGTTGGAGAAGGACAAAACCAGCATATTGAACCAATAGGCGGACTTGTTTATTTTGTGACCTCACCCGGAAACTTTGAAAAAGCAATGCAAGATCCGTTGAGAACAGTTGGTTACATACTGATTTTGGTGGCTTTCTGCGCATTTTTCTCGCTCATATGGCTTGAAGTCGGCGGGCTAGGTCCATCCACAGTGGCTAAGCAGCTTGTTGACGCTGGAATGCAAATTCCAGGTTATAGGCGTTCTGAAAAGGCAGTGGAGCCAATCCTGAAACGCTACATCCCAGTAGTCACTGTTCTAGGCGGAATGATTGTTGGGCTGATTGCTGGAGTTTCAGATGTCTTCGGCGTTTTCGGTTCTGGGATAGGCATACTGCTTTCTGTTGGCATAATCTACCAGTATTATGAGATTTTGACGCGTGAAAGAGTCTCGGAAATGTATCCAGCGTTTAGAAGAATATTCGGCGAATAAACCATCTGACACCCTTAACTTAACTCTTCTTAATTTTCTCATAGCATACAAGCAATAATAGTTATTAAGCTGAAAGTAAAACAAAAAGAAAAGGATGCCACAAAATGTCAGAAGCAATAATCCCGCAGGCAACACTCATTGTAATGCTAATATGCATGGCAATCTCATTCACAAGTTCATCAATCAACCGCCTACTTATAGGCCATTTTGTCGGTTGGGAACAGTACAGGCGAATGCAGAAGGAAATTGCAGAGTACCGCTCCCAAACATCCATTGCAATACGCACAAAAGACAAGAAACTACTCGAAAAACTGAAAAAGAAAGAACCCCAAATCATGAGCATGCAAGCAAAAATGGCTAAACCCCAAATGATTTTATTCGGGATTTCCTTCAGCTACATCTTCATCTGGTGGTTTGTACTAATACCACTATATGGAATGGAAACCGTGGCTTATATTCCAGGCATAATGCCGATTTCCGTAGTTTGGTGGTACTTCATATGCTCATTCTTCTTCGGCACAATTTTTAACAGATTGTTAGGCATTATGCCAATAGAATAAAGGAGGAAGCGACAAAATGCCTCAGCCTCACCTTCGAACCAGAAGCGAAAAACGCTTAACGGTAGCATTGCCAGGAGGCAGAAACAGAATACATTACAAAAAGGAGTTAACAGCAGCACCGAAGTGCACCTTATGTAAAAAACCATTGGCTGGAATCCCACAATTAACAAAAGCCAAAATACGCAAGCTCAATAGAAGTAAAAGGAGAATTTGGCGCCTACACGGCAGAAAAATTTGCCACAACTGTCTAAAAAATGCTTTAAAACAAGCAGCAAGGACAACTTAAGCAACTCCGAGGAGCTAAACGAATGAAAAAAGCTAGAAAAACGAAAAACAAGGAAAAGATAATTATTTGTGTTTGCGGACTGGCTGGAAGCGGAAAAAGCACACTTGCAAAAAAACTAGCCGAAAAATACGGTTTAACGTACTATTCGGGTGGAGACGCGTTGAAAGCCCTAGCCATAGAAGAGGGCTATAAACCATTTGAACGTGGATGGTGGGAAAGTCCAGAAGGAATGCGCTTCTTGGAAAGACGAGGAAAAGACCAGAAATTTGACAAAATGGTTGACGCGAAGCTTTTGGAACTTGCAAAGAAAGGAAACGTAGTCCTAGACAGTTGGACAATGCCGTGGCTTCTCGAAAAAGGATTCAAAATATGGCTTGAAGCCTCACCGAGGAAGAGAGCTGAAAGAATAGCGAAAAGAGATGGAATAAGCGTCGAAGAAGCTCTCAAGGCTTTGGAGAATAAAGAAAAACACACAAAGGAAATATATAAGAGCTTGTATGGCTTTAGCCTCGGAGAAGACTTCGCGCCATTCCACCTAATTTTAGACACAGAAAATCTAGAGGCTGAGGAAGTTTTTCAAGCTCTCTGCAGCGTAATAGATAACATGGTTTTACACGGGAAAAGAAAAGCATAATAGCGCCTAGTCACTTTTACGCCGAATTGCGCAAATTTTAAAAACTTCTAGAATAATTCTTTAGTTTTATTTTCTAGAATTAAATTCTAAAATTACGGAGGGAAAACTCTGAAAATATACAAATACAAAAGAGCATTAACATTTGCGGCCTCGGTGGCAGTTGTTACTTTGTGTTTATTCTTAGCAGCAATTTTCATAAACACGGAGTCGGCTGTTATGCTCGCCATTTTTAACGCACTTTTCGTTACTCTAACATATTATTTAGAAGGCTCTGGGACACGCAAAGCCTGTCTTCTACTTTTAGGCAATGCTTGTGGCTTTTGTTGGAATTACCTTTTCTTTTTATTCTCTTGTTTTGGAACATGTTATATGGGAGAGCTTTTCAAAATTTTATACGCGCTTATCAGTCCATTCTTGAACGTAATGTGGACTGTTTTCTTTTGGTCAATAAGCCTAACAGTGCTTACGAGAAAAGGTGAATTCACTTGATTATTGAAATTTTAGAAGCACTATTCATATTTTTAGCACTTTTAATGGTAGCCTACCTCGTGAGACATTACATTTTCACGTTAACCGTTTTAAAAAATGATAGTAAGCGTCAAAAAGCAACAAAAAATAACGAGATAGGCTACCCTAAAGTTTCGATACTAATTCCAGCACACAACGAAGAAAACGTCATCGGAAGAATACTTCAAAGAATGACGGAGCTAACTTACCCAAAAGATAAAATGGAAGTGATAGTCATCAACGACGCGTCAACAGACAAAACCAATGTAATAGCAAACCAATATGCATCAGCGTACAACTACATAAGAGTTATACATAGAAGCGAAAAAGAGGGAGGAAAAGGAAAAGCTGCAGCATTAAACGCTGGATTCGAATTGTCAAGTGGCGAATTCATCTTCTGCTTCGACGCAGACTACTACCCGCAACGCGACATAATCGAAAAACTTGTAAACGAATTTGCGGATCCAAAAGTTGGGATAGTGCAGGGGAGAATCACGGTTCTAAATGAACCGCAAAACGTTGTAACAAGATTAGTTGCATTGGAAAGAATAGGTGGATATAGAATTGACCAGCAAGCAAGAGACGATTTAGGGCTTATACCGCAATTCGGCGGAACCGTTGGAGGTATAAGACGCAACTTGCTAGAACTTTTAGGTGGTTGGGATGAAAACATGCTCGCAGAAGACACAGACTTAACTTTTCGCGCTTATCTTGAAGGCTACAAAGTGCGCTATATAAATGAAGCAGAATGTTACGAAGAGGCTGTTGAAAGTTGGCGAGCATACTGGAAGCAACGATACAGATGGGCTAAGAGACACATGCAATGCGCTTTCAAGTACACATTAAGTGTGTTAAAAAGCAAAAATTTGAACATAAAAGAAAAAATCGACGGTTTCCTCCTTCTAAACGTTTATTTTATGCCTATCATAGTTTTATTCTCACTAATCATAGGAACTGCACTGTTCATTCTCAAGCCACAACAAACCCAATACATATTTTGGCCGACAATTCCTATTTCGATTTATAGCTTTATTGGAAACTTTGCTCCATTCTTTGAAGTTGGAATAGGAACATACCTTGACGGGAGAACAAGAGCACAATGGCTTCTTCCACTTTTGATTTTCGCCTTCATTTATAACATACCTATATGCGCAAAGGCGCTTGCTGATCTGTTAATCGCAAAGCTATTCAAGAGAAACCAAAACAATTGGACAAAAACATTTCATTCGGGTAATGGAAACAGTTATATTTTGAATTGCAGCATACCATCAAAAAGATGACTGTTCCGAATCTAAATCCAACAGAGTTTTCAGCTCTAATCATAGGAATTGCAACATTCATTTTCATTATGCTCCTACCAGCATTAATCGAAATAAAAAAGCCAAAAGATGCTGGACCAAGAATTATAGAAAATTCTAACATAATCCCACAAATTAATGAAAAACCGCTTTTCAACATGGACGACGAACAGCATTTCGACAAAAAATTGACACAAAAAGTTGCAGAAATACTAAGCCTTTTACATAACTTGGAGGTCTAATCCCTCTTCAAAAAAAGTTTCGCACTTCGCCACCTGTCCCAGGCTATTTGCATGTTCCCAACGACGCTACCGTGAATAGAATAGAAGATGTAACAAAGATAAGTGCAGTCCCGACATCTGCTATATGTTTTCCTCAAATCATCAAACCTTTTGCTATTCCAAACTTTTGGTAAATCGAAAATTGAGGCGGCTGGCTTATGAAGGTGACAACCAGAAACCTCGCCCAAATGGTTTATCACAAAAAAACTTCGCAAAGCACGGCACCTCCATGTCCTCTCGCCAGCTGCATACAGGTGTTTCATTGCCTCTAAAACCTTGGTTGTCATCAAAATTTTACCATTTTTACGCTTCAAATCCATTAAAGAATCGCATAGTTCAACCATTGCCCCATTATCCTTTATAAGAAACTCGTCGTTCGCCTTGCCTATATTGAAAAGCGAACTCGCTTGATTTGAAAGGTCAAAGGAGTATAGGCAATACCATAATGGGATTCCCTTTTCCAAGAAATATTTAGTAAAATCTATGATTTCATAGAGATTGAACTGCGAAATTGTTGGCGACACGCTTACATTGATTCCTTCATCTCGCAGTTTTTCAACAGCCTCTACGGCTTTTTTCCAGGAACCTTTAACGCCTTTAATAGAATCATTTTTCTCAGGGTGTAGGCTGTCTATTGAAATCGCAACAAAATCCGCGTCACGCAAGGCATCAATTTTCTCGGCTACTAGGCTACCATTATCATAAACCGTCGTAATGAAAAAGCGAGATGCATATTCGATGATTTCATCAATATCCGGCCTCAAAAGCGGGTTGCCACCGGATATTACGATTTCTAAAACACCAAGTTTTCGAAGAATCTCCAATCCACGTTTGATTTCTTCTGTAGATAACTCCTTTGTGTCTTGTTCTCTCCAGACGTTGCACCCCGCGCAGCGGTAGTTGCATCTTCTTGTAACCATCCATTGCACATGATATGGCCTGTTCGGAGTTAACGCTCGTGATATTACGCTTAACGCTTTTCTGGCAGGCATTGGCGACAACTGTTTGCACCACGTTTTGCTCTAGTTTAATCGTAAAATGTTTGATTTAAATATAAACTGTTAGGCAAGCACAGCCATTCCCATTCATCTAACAATAAAAGGTTTTAAACAGCCACTGTTCTAAATTTGTGCGTGTTAACCATTGAGAACGGAAACTCTCGGAAAATTTGGCGAAGAATACTTTGCCTACTCGAAATACTCAAAGAAAGAAAAAGCAATTAAAAGCCACGTACTAGAATTGCTCAAATGGGGATCTAAAAATTCTGGTTTAAATTTACTTAATGGATATGGAAGATCGGCTTTGGATGTGGGTTGCGCCTTCGGGTATGGCTTAAGCCTTCTGAAGTCGCTTGGATACGAAGCCATAGGCGTGGATGTGTCTAGGTTTGGCTTGAGGCAAGCCAAAAAAATGATGCGCACAAATGAATTTGTTGTTTGCGATGTTCAGGAGAACCTTCCATTTAAAAAGAAATTTGACTTAGTGACATGCCTTGAAGTGCTAGAGCACCTTCAAGATCCTCTTAAGGCGCTGCAAAACATGTACGACGTTTGTGATGGTATAATCCTATGTACGACGCCAAACAAAACAGTTGAGAATGTTGTTAGAAGATTGATCGGAGACTTTGATGAGACGCATATAAACACAAAAACCCCACATGAATGGAAAAACTTAATCTCGAGTATTTTTAAAGACAGTTTTGTTCAAGTTGAATGTTTTGTGGATACAACTTTTTCCATAGCGAGCAAATGCTTTTTTAGATCTTTTAAACTACCACTTGGAATAGATACAAGGATACTCATAAAAAGATAGGTGCAGGTTTAATGGTTGACGAAAGCATCGACGTAGTTATGCTTACAAAGAACAGCGAATACTTGCTCAGAGAATGTGTGAAATCAATTTATAAAAACGTGCCCGTTAAACGCTTAATAGTTGTCGATGGTTTTTCCAGCGATAAAACATTAGAAATACTAGAGAAGTTCAATAAAACATATGGCAACGTTGAAATCATAAGCGAAAAAGGTTCAAGAGCTAAAGCGAGAGAAAGAGGCATAAAAGAGGTAAAAACCGAATGGTTCATGTTTGTTGATAGTGACGTTATTCTCTGCAAAGATTGGTTTAAAAAGGCTAAAAAATACATGACGACTGATGTTGGCGCAATATGGGGATTAAATGTCGATGTGATACCAGCTGTTAGAAATAGACTTTTCTTGAAATCACTTGCTTTTGTTGCTAAAAAATGTTTTAACCTACGCGGTGGAATGCATGACACCTTGATTAAAAGTGAACTTGTGAAGGATATTAAAATCCCCGAACAGCTGCATGCCTATGAAGATGCATACATCATTAAATGGATTAAAAAGAAGAAATGGAAAGTCGTCGTTGGCGATGATATTTACTGTTTGCATTATAGACCACAAAGTGACTGGAATTTAAAGGAAAGCTTTAACTTAGCTGCACTAGAGATAAAATGTGGCCTAATTTACTCCCATATTTTTACGTACGCTTTTTACTACCCATTTTTCATAATCTATTGGATTCTTCAATTGATTGGCAAAAATAACAATAAACCATTTTTAAGAAATGAACAAGTATAAAATATGTAAAAAATTATTTGTTCAACTTCTTTTCTAACGCCGACCATAAGTGGTCGCATTCTGGTCTAGCCAATTCTTTTTCGCTCCCATCTTTGCTTATGATAAAGCGCTTGTTTGGCGCTGACAAAAATTCGCCGATAACGTTCGCGGTTATTCCAGCATCTCTCAAACTCCGCAAGACAGCACCTTCGCAATTTGACTTGACAGCGATTAGAATGCTTCCAGAGGTAATTAAACAAAGTGGGTCTATGTCAAAAAAGCGGCATATTTGGAGGGTTTCCTTGGCAACTGGAATTTTCTCTTCAAAGATTCTAAAGCCAAGTTTTGAAGCATCTGCCATTTCATGTACGCCGCCTGCAACGCCGCCTTCTGTTGGGTCGTGCATGGCGTGAACCGCGCCAGTTTTGAAGGCTGTTATGGCGTCTTTAACAACACTTATTTTATCGAAAAATTTCTTTGCGTTCTTTAGTAACTTTTCGTCAACAGCCTTCTTTAATTCCTCTTCCATGTCCGAAGCGAGAATCGCCGTGCCCTCAACTCCAGCGGTTTTAGTTAGAATTATTTTATCCCCAGCCTTGGCGTTTCCAGCAGTCACATAATTTCCTTTCTCCGTAATCCCCATCGCACAGCCAACAACTATTGGATGTGTTAGTTCAGGCGTTACTTCGCAGTGTCCGCCAGCAATTGCCATTTCCAAATTTTTGGCTGCAGCATCCATCTGCGTGCATATTGTTTCAAGAGTCTTTCTATCAGCTTTTTCTGGAAGCAGTATACAAGAGAAAAAGAAGGCTGGTTCTACGCCGAAAGTGGCAACATCATTCGCGTTAATGTTCACTGCCAACCAGCCTATACGCTCCAAAGCCCCAGTAATAGGGTCTATGGAAACAATTAACGATTTATTGCCAAAGTCTATAGCTGTGCCATCAAATCCCGCTGATGGACCAACAATTACTTCTTTGCGTTTTACTCCCAAATTTTTGAAAACAACTTCTTCTAATAGATTTATCGGAATTTTTCCAAAAGGAAGAGTCAACTCGTTATCCTCCCAACAGATTCTAAACTTGAGCGACTTCGCCTATTTTTCTTTTAGGTATGGGAATATGCACCACAAAACTTTTGCCACTGGCAACGCCACAATTGCCCCTATTATCATTTGTCCAATATTTATTGGAACCTCTGCTATCGCAACAACCTCGATCTTGAAGAGCGGATAAATTAGAAACATTTGGTAGAGGAAATATCCAGAAACCATCACAAATCCGCCCGCAATCACTGAAAAAACCATCCAGCCGAATTCTGGGTTAGCCAAAAAACCCAATGCACTTATGGATATAGTCACCATTGCTCCTAAAATTAGCCAAAACTCCATCGGTAGATAAAAGGCATATGTGTTCCAGCCTAAAGTGAGTTGGATTTCGCCGCTATAGTACGTTGAGCCAATCCAGCCCAAGAGAACTCCCGTAACAACACCTATAATCATAGTGAAAAATTTCCACTGAAAATTCGACCTAAATTTAGGATTCTTTTTCTTTAACATCCCCACAATAGCGCCTTCACATGCCTTTATAAAAAGCGTGGCTGGTGCATAATGCGGGTAATTCAACAATAAATCAGCCAGCATGGCGCCTACTCCTCCACTAAAAGCACTGACAAAAGGTCCGAAGAGAAGGGCAGCGAGAAAAATCATGGACTCTCCTATATTGAAGAAACCCTCAGTTGCGGGGATATAAATTGAAAAAATTACTGTAACTATGCATACAAGCGCTGTGAACACAGCTGTGACGGCAAACTTGAAGGGCTGGATTTTTTGTCCGTTCATAGCCATCGTTTTTAGTGTAGTTATAACTATACTATATTAGTCTTTCCGGCTACAAAAGCAGTTTTAAATCATCAATTGCTTGTAGAACTTTTTTGCCGCGCTGCGTTATTTTGAAAAATTTTCTTCTGTCCTTTATGTAGTTTGCTATTAAGCCTTTTTCATGAAGTTCTGTTAGATGTTGGTATATTGCGCCTCTTGTCATCGTTTTTCCGAGTTTTTTCCATAAATCGTAGCCGTAAGTGTCCTTTTCTTTTAGAATCCTTAGGATTTTCTCTTTTGTGCTTATTTCCAAGCCCAAGATTGCCGTTTTCTGCTTCTTGGTTAATGCTTGCAGTATGTCTGTAGCTTTAAGTCCGCTTCCAGTTATTGGACAAACAACGCTTTCATCTTTGTTGATTCGTCCTTCCTTAACAAGCTTCTTCAAAGCCGCAATTTCCGCAGAGCTTGACGGTTCCGCAAATATGCCTTCATGTTTGGCTATTTGGAGTTCTGCCGTGAAAATTTCGCTGTCAGAAACTGTTAAGGCTAAACCATTTGATTCTTTTATTGCCATTATAGCAAGTTCGCTCTGCATTGGCTCCTTAACAAGCAAGGCAAGGGCTTTTGTTGAAGGTTTTGCTGACATACGCTCCTTCTTGAGCAGCGCTTTAATTATCGCTGAACTGCCTTCAGGTTGGACGCCGACTATTTTTGGAAACCTTTTCGCTAAGCCTAGCCTTTCAAGTTCTTTGAAGCCTTTCCAAATTGAGTATATTGTTCCGCCGCTGCCCATAGAAACTATTATCCAGTCTGGAACGCCGAGCTGTTCGAAAATTTCGTATGAAATTGTTTTCTGCGCTTCAATTACGAGTGGATTCAGCTCTGCAGTTGCTTGATACCAGTTCATCTCTTTCGCCAACGTCTCAGCCCTACGCACTGCGTCGTCAATAAATTCCCCAAACTCTTCAATAACGGCATCGTAAACTAGCATTTGAGCAAGTTTACCAACATCAACAAGCTTAGGCACTATGACGTGGCAGTTTAGTCCTGCCTTTGCGCAATAAGCAGCCACAGAAGCACCGAGGTTTCCCATGCTTGCACAAACAAGTGTATCATGTTTAAGGTCTAGGGCATTTGATGTTAGCAAGGCAGCGGCGCGGTCTCTATACGAGTTTGTCGGGTTTCTGGTTTCATCCTTCAAATAGAGTTCTTTTAAACCTAAAAGTTTGGCAAGCCTATCAGCCTTATGGAGAGGCGTATCACCCTCGCCTAAAGTTACCATGCGCCTAACTGGTGGAAGCAGAAGCTTATACTTCCAAAAACCAGCATAACCCGAAACTTCCAGTTTGCGCGCAGATGGGAGAAGCAGATTATAGTCTAGGGATCCCCCACAATTTTCGCATAAACTACGTGGAGGAAACATTGGAAATTTTGCGCCACATTTGAGACATTCTAAAGCCATGATTTCAATCCGTGAAGTTGCACTATAATTATTTGCCCTTTAAAGGTCTTTTAAGCATTTACAAGCGTTAGTAAAATGGGAAAACTCTAAATGCGAGTATTATGCTGATAAATAGCAAGTCATGAGCGGATTAGGTATGAACGGAGAAAAAGCGGAAGAAGACCCCCTAAAACTACACAAGGATGCAAACACGCTCTTTGAGACTGGCAAGTACAAGGAAGCCCTAGAGAAATTTTTGAAAGCGTCAGAGCTTTACTTGAAGAAAAACAACTTTTTCGATGCCACATCGATGCTTTATAAGGCTGGAGAATGCGCGTATATGCTTAAGGATTATGAAACTGCAGTTGAACATTTCATAAAGTCCGCAGAACTATCCTTCAATAAGGGATTCGACAGATACGGCGTCAGCGCATTAGAATATGCTAGAGACTGCTACGAAGCATTAAAGAACAAAGAAAAAGTGGAAGAGTTGAAAAAGAAGATAAAAGAGATAAAGGAAAAACTTGAGGCTTCATTTTAAATTCCAAAAACCTCTTTTCCTTTTAATTTAAGCAAAACATTTTTTATTCTTAAGCAACCCTAGCAAAATTTGGCTACGTTCAAGGTAAAAAGTTATGCCAACACCGTTTAGGGCATTGGCTGAACTGTGCGAAAAACTGGAAGCCACAACAAAAAGGCTTGCTATGGTGAATGTCGTAGCAGAATTCATAAAAAATCTTGAACCAGACGAGGTTGAGCCAGCAGTAGCCATGATTCTTGGCAGACCATTCCCAAAATGGAGCCAAAAAACGCTCGATGTAAGTTGGGCAACATTGAGTAACATAATAATGCAAATAACCGAAGTGGAATGGGACACATTCACAAAGATTTTTGGCGAAACAGGCGACATAGGTTCGGCCACAAAAACAATGTTTGAAAGAGGCGAAATCAAGAGACAAGCAACACTACTGGAAAGAACCTTAACAATAGCCGAAGTTAGGCGAAGCTTCGAGGAAATAGCTGAAGCGGTTGGACAAGGCTCAAGAGAAAGGAAAGAACGCCTAATAGAAGCCCTTTTAAGCCTAGCTTCGCCGGTGGAAGCCAAATACATCGCGAAAATTTTCATAGGCGAAATGCGGACGGGCCTTCATGAGGGATTAATGGAGCAAGCAATTTCAAAAGCCTTCAAAATTCCATTGGAAGCCGTTCAAAAAGCCAGCATGACAATAGGCGACATCGGCGAGGTTGCAGCAATAGCCAAAAAAGTAGGAGCAGATGGACTACTAAAAGTTGGATTCAAGGTTTTTAGACCCGTAAAGTTAATGCTGGCACAAATGGCAAACAATGTTGCTGAAGCCTTAAAAGAACATGGCGGAAAAACAGCCTTCGAATACAAATTGGACGGAGCGAGGGTTCAGATACACAAGTTTGGTGAAGATGTTCGTATATTTAGCCGAAGATTGACCGATGTAACTGAAAGCCTACCAGAAGTAGTCGAGGAAATAAAGAAAGGATTTAAGGCTCAAGAAGCAATAGTTGAAGGCGAAGTCGTAGCCGTTGACAATGTTGGAAATCCTATACCTTTTCAACATTTGATGCGTCGATTTAAAAGAATACGCGAAATAGAGGACATAGCCAAAAAGATTCCAATAAAACTCTACTTGTTTGACGTTCTGTACTTAAACGGCGAAAGCCTGATCTCCCTTCCATACATGCAAAGGAGACAAAAACTAGAAGAAAATGTAGGAGAAATTCCCCTAACAAGGCAGATAATCACAGACAACGCCAATGAAGCTGAAAAATTCTTGAAAGAAGCATTAGACAGTGGGCATGAGGGATTAATAGCTAAAGAGTTAGACAGTCCATACGTGCCTGGAATACGCGGAAAACACTGGTACAAAATAAAACCAATACTTGAACCTTTAGATTTGGTTATTGTAGCAGCGGAATACGGCTATGGGAGAAGGCACGAGTGGCTTTCAGATTATTATTTGGCTGCACGTGATGCTGAAACTGGCGAATACCTAATTGTTGGCAAGACGTTTAAGGGTTTAACAGACGCTGAAATAATAGAAATGACAGGGCGTCTAAAGGAAATAACCATAAAAGAGGAGCCTAGAAGAGTGTATGTCGCCCCGAAAATAGTTGTCGAAGTGGCATACAACGAAATTCAGAAAAGCCCAAAATACAAATGCGGCATGGCTTTACGTTTCGCAAGAATAAGCCGCATAAGAGAGGACAAATCCCCCGAAGAGGCGGACACCATACAAAGGGTTAAAGAGATTTATGAAAAGCAATTTTTGAAAAAAGGTAGATATAGCGTAGCCAGCTAAATACTTGGAAGTGGAGAACACCCCATGCCCAAAAAAGTGAATGAATCCTTTTACGACGAATTCTACAGTCGACAAATGGTGATGCGTGAACTCGGCAGAAAAGGACAGAGGAAACTTGCAAATTCAAAAGTCGCAGTTGTTGGGCTGGGTGGACTGGGCACAGTATCATCACTATACCTAGCTTTAGCAGGAGTTGGACATCTACGTCTCATAGACCAAGACACAGTTGAAATGCACAATTTACATAGACAAGTCTTGTACAGCAAAAATGACTTGCACTATCCAAAAGCAGAAGTCTCAGCAAAAAGACTAAAGAAAGTTAATCCTCTGGTAAAGGTTGAACCAGTCTCCGAAAACTTGAATGCAAAAAACGTTGAAAAACTCATTGCAGGAGTGGACTGCGTTGTCGACGGGTTAGACAACATGAGAACACGCTACATCGTCAACCGAGCGTGCGCAAAACTTGAAGTTCCATACATTTTTGGTGCAGCCATAGGAATGGAAGGAAACCTCTCAGTTTTTGCTCCGCCAGAAACGCCATGCCTAGAATGCGTGTTCCCAGACATAGACGACAAAACAATTTTAACATGCGACGTGCGAGGCGTCCTTGGAGCCACACCCGGCATAATTGGGACAATGCAAGCAATGGAAACAATAAAAGTTTTAACGGAAATAGGCTTCCCCTTGAAGGGTAAACTTATGATTTGCGATTTCAGCGACATGTACTTCACGGTAATAGACATATTCAAAAGAAAAAGCTGCCCAGCATGCCACGGCACAGCAACTACGCAAAAACAGGAAAAACTTGTTTGGCTATGCGGAAGAAAAACCATAAACATAAACCCAGAAACACCACTAAAACTAGACCTAAACCAAATCTACGAAAAAATTAGACGCCATTTCAAAGTGCGTATAAAATCCCAACTCGCAATAATATTCAACCACAAAAACTACGAAATAAGCCTGTTCAAAGGTGGACGCATGCTAATAAAAAACGTCGAAAACGAAGAAAAAGCCCTAAAAATCTATAAAGAAATAACCAAAAAACTCACAGCAAACTAGCCTAAATACATTTATCCAAGTTCAAAATACTTTTTAAATTGCCGGGGTGGCCGAACGGTTCAGGCGGCTGCCTGCAGAGCAGCTATATGTGGGTTCAACTCCCACCCCCGGCTTTATGGGATGAACCCTCATACTGCGCGCGCACCATTTAAGGTTATTCGACTAAAAACTTATCAAAAATTAGTCATCGAAGATATAAGAGCGAAAAACAAGGATGATTTTCATTTTCCATTAGGATACATTAAAGTAAAAAGGGCTAAAAAGTTAGTGTTTCGTATATGAAATGGAATGTAAAAGTTCCGAAGTTTTATCAAGAAATGCTTTTATAAGTGCTTATTGACTTTATGCATTAAGGCGATGAAGCTCGCCTTTAACCGCCCTCGCTTCTTTTGTGCGGGGGCTGATAGCTTCTACCCATTGTTAAAAGGCAATTAGGTGGGTATTGGGTTGCGGGAGGCGGGGCGGTTAACGCTTTTGGCGGATAGGCAGTCAACAGACTTTTGGGTTAGTCGGGTTATTGATTATGTTGTTAATAGGCAGAATGAGGATGGCGGGTACACTTTCTGTCAAGGTACCGAATCAAATGCGCAAGACACCTTTTATGGACTTGCAATTTTGGATTTGTTGGGTTCACCCTTCCCAAATGTTGAAAAGACTGTTGAGTGGCTTCAGAGTTTTGTTCCAGACAGCCTTTACTCGCACTATTATGTGGCTAAAGCCCTCAAACTTTGCGGCAGAGAGCCAGAGAAAAAACTTTCGAAAAAGTTCATCCTTTCCTTGCCTATTGTTAATGGCGAGTTTGGAACTGTTGATGTTTATGCCGAAGTTGCCTCAGAGTTTCTTTCCATCTTTATGGTGATAGAACTTGCCAACTTGGTTGACGTAAAAATTAACTGCAAGAAAATTGTGGATTGGTTGTTGAGCTTTAAGAATAACGACGGCGGTTTTGGCGCGTATGGACATTCAAATCTAAATTCAACCTATCACGCTGTGGCTTCGCTGTATAATTTGGGCTACTACGTCAATTCGCTTAGGGACACTCTTGAATATGTACGGGCGTGCGAAAAGCCCTATGGAGGCTTCACAGTTGTGCCCAACGGCGCAACACCATACATGGAACACATATACTATGGAGCATCAACGCTTAATCTGCTTGGCGAACGCTTACGGTATCCAAAACAAACAGCCGAGCTCGTTCTAAAGTGCCAAAATGCGAATGGAGGATTTGCAAGGTCAGACCTTGGAATATCTACTTTTGAGGACACATTCTACGCCGTAAGCGTACTGCAAACAATCAGCAGACAATGGTGAACACGCATGAGCGCGGATGTAATATATTTCCGCATCGAAAGAATTGTTAGAAGCGGTGCAGAGTGCTTTCTATGCGCATTAGAAGACGAAACTGAGAGAAAATACATTGACGCTTACCTTTCGGAGCTTGTGATGGATTCTAAAGCAAGAGAAAGACTCGTTGAAGGCGGAGGATTCTGCAATCACCATTTCTACAGGATGCTAGTAATTGCAACAAGACCAGAAAGCTCCGACGGCCACGGAATAGCCCTAATCACCCAAAGCATCATAGAAAAAATTGTTCAGGATTTACAAAAACAACGAAAACGTGCCAAAGAGGTTTTCCGACAAACGATAGAGTGCCCAGCATGCACTCACCTAGCCAATATGATGGAAATCTATGATAGAAAAATCGTGGAACTGCTTTGTTCGCGCAATGAAGAGTTTCTCAAACTCTTTAAGAACTCTAAAGGTCTCTGCACTCCACATTTCGCATTATTGCTTAAAATGATACAGGACACTATGCACAGTCAAATCCAAGAAATTATTAGAACTATGATTGATGTTGAAGAGAAAAACTTCATTCAACTAAAATCAGAAATTTCAGAATACATCAGAAGGCAAAGCTACGAGTTTTCAGACAAAGACCGCAAAGCAGTAGAGGACGTACTGTTAAAGAGCGTTCAAAAAATTGTCGGCAGGCGGGGAATAAAGCATGACAATATTTAACGGAGTGAAGGAGTGTATAACAGGAAATGTTTAGCCGATTAGTTTTTGGTAAAAAGGGAGAGCCCGCTGTTTTAGAAACTTTTCTGGATAAATCAACTTATGAACGGTTCAGAGATTATGTGATGAAAAATCACCTAAGCGAAAGCGAAGCAGTTGTGAAGATTTTGGAGCGTGGAATGGCTAATTATTGGCTGTTTGAATTTAAGCAGGTGAAGGCGAACTATATGCACATAAAGAAGCTATTCGAGGAATTCAAAAAGGACAATAAGCTTCTGAAAGCCATACAGGTGGAAAATGAGCAGCTAAAAAATATTCTGGAGAAAAAAGATTTGAGGGTTGAGAAATGAAGATTAAGTGGAATCCTCTGCACGATGAAGAGCATCAAAAACGCCGAAATGATCTCATAGGTGCTTTAGAGGCTATTGAAAGCCGCGAAAAAGTTCGCATAAAGGTCACAATTCCATATGAAACTGCCGATAGGGTAAGGCTTTTTCTTTCAGAAAAAGGGATACTTGAGAGCCAAGGTATTCCACTACTTATTCAATATGGTCTTTCAAGTGAAAGTGAAGAAGAATTGGATAGGCTTAAACGTGAAATGAAATCAAAGGCTGCTCAAAACTTGTGGGGCGAATACGCTGTCATCAAGTTTAAAGCTTACGAGTATCTCATGGAGAACAAAGCTATGGTTATGAGGCTTTCTAACATGCTTTATGAAAATAGGCTCTTAAAAAGAAGGCTCCAACTGAAAGGCCTACAAAAGATTATTCCCAAGGACGAATGGGACAGTTGGAATGAATCGGTTATAGACAGCTACTACCACAAATACGTTTTTTGAAAATTACTAGTTTCGCACGGGAAGCTAAAATGAAAACTTGAAAAATGTAGCGAAAGTTTATCGCATAAAGAGGAAACTATAAAAATCACGGAAGTTCGCACCTACACGGCACTCAGCTATGATTATGCTTATTTGTTAGCAAATATGGTTGCCGCTTTAGAGTTTAATTTTGATCTTGGCTGCAGGGCACTTGTAGAAATTTGACTTGGGTGTTTGGCTTTCACTTGTGCGGATATGACCATGATCACGGTTGTTGTGAAAAATAGTGGTAGTATTTGGGTTAAGGTGAACTCTGGTATTATTATTACCTCATGTTTCGTGTGGTTGTAGATGAAGTATAGGTAGGCGTGGGTGTTGTTTGAGGCGTCAAGTTGACATGTCGGCACTTCTTTACAGTCGACGAGCACGATGTATGAGTCGTTTAGCAAAGCCTTGGGGATGGTTACTCTGCAGAATCCGCTTGTAGCGTTCTCGCCTTCCACATAGAATAGTAGGAATTCTTGTCCGGGCTGCAGATACTCGTTTGGAGAACTAAGCCAAACAGCTAAGTTAAGCTCCGAAACGGTAGAGTTGCTGATCACTTGAACATGATATATTTTATCGTCCAATCCGACAACTTCAAAATCATAAAAAATTCCCATTAAAGGATATTTGTCTTGATTATCCTCGTCAATTTTGTAGAAGGAATCGCATATGCCATCACTTCCAGTCTCATTTTGATGGGGACCGCCATACAGGTCTACTCTGCAATAATTGCTCCAGTAATTTCCACCGGAAGGATAGCCGTTATCCCAAATATTTTTAGAGAGTGAGCTGGATGGTTGCGAAAAGGGCGAGGTGAAATTAGAAATTACATTAATGGAATTGTTGACGAAGGCGTTGTGATAAAAAGTATTTCCATTTGATTTGTAGGCACATACACCTACTGTATTATTGCTTATTAAACTGTTGACTATGATGTTGTTACTTGAGTTGAAAAGTGTTAAGCCTCCATAAAGAAGTGGACCTCTATTTCCGTTTATGGTTACGTTTAATATACTGCAATTTGGTGATTGAGCCAGTATTAAGCCGTCTCTGTTGAGGGAAAGGTCAACGTCTTTTACTGTAGCGTTAGTGCAGTTTACAATTGCTAAATATCCAATGTTTGGGCAACTGGATGGATTTATGAGGAGGTATGGGCGCTTGTGAAGTAATAAACAGTCTTACCATTTACAATGTTTGTTGTGTCAAAATCTTGCATGAAAGCGTTAAGCGTTGAGCCCCAAACTATGATGTTGTACCAATCACTTGTCATGTTATTTTCTCGAAAAGTGTTCAAACCATTACAATCGTTAAGCACCACGCTTACGTTATTATTTACTAGCTGATTTACTGCAACAATATTCTCAGCCGATTTCTCTATTTCTATTCCCTCAATGGTGTTCATTATCGTGTTATCTGTGATGTTGCAGTTAGCGCTATTGCCATCTAGATGAATCCCCATCCACCCACAATTATTCACGAAGTTCTGATATATTGTAATGTTAGATGAAGCGTATCCAATTATGCCGGCTGTTGTCGCGTTAAGGATTATGTTGTCACTTATGTTTACGGATAATGAGGAATAAAACCATGCACAAACAGCGGTGTCCGCTAAAATGTTGTTCGTGACATTAACATTCCTGACATTATTGCCGCTGATGCTGCTTGGCGGGTATCCACTTCCACTCCACGCTTTTCCTGCATTTTTAATTGTAAAATTGATGATGCTAACATTATTTGCGGTTATTTGAATCACTGTTCCTGTGCCGTTTCCATCGATTACTGTTGTGTCTCTCTTCTCCCCAACAAGCCATATCGACTTGGATATTGTCACATGCTCATAATATGTTCCTTCTTCAGCGAATATAACATGACCATCCTCAGTTTCACTGGCATTTATTGCTTCTTGAATGGTGGTATAGTTTATCCCAGTGTTTAGATTGTGGACACGACTACTGTTAGCAGACTTTACCCTCATTTGGTTAACTCTTGATAACCTAAAGGCAAATAACAAGACAAGTATGATTAAAATAGAGGCAAACTTTTTACTCATGATAATTTCTTGTTATTTTCTCTTTCAGATTCTTATCTTTTACGGAAGAACGCAGATATAAAACTGCATAATGAACTTTCGAGAATTTCTTAAACCCTTAATTTTCGTTAGTATGCCGTTAGTAATGTCTAATGGAAGTTGCCTTGGGAAATTAGCTTTTTTCTTCTGTTATTAGCGTTGCGTTTATTATGCCGTTTTGTCCTGGACGCGAGCTTACGCGTGCCAGTCCCAGCGTGGTTTCTATTATTGCGCCTTTTGTTATTACGCCTCTCCTGTCATAATCCACGTTTGACGGGTTTTTGACAACACGCAAAATTTCAGCTTTTTCGGTTTTTCCAGTTTTTGGGTCTGTTACGTAAGCGTATTTGTTGCTTAAAACCTTAATTTTGATGGTGTTTCCTCTTCCTCTTTCAATTTTCTTTTTAGGCTCGCCTAGTAGCGTTTCTGCTGGAAAGCGTCCTTGTTCAAATTTTCGTTTTCCTCTGTAAGCGCGTTTTCTGCCTCCACTGGGCTTTTTCTTGTGGAGGTCGCCGTGCCAGACTGACATTGTTTTCGCCTTCTAAACATGAGTTGATGTTCACTATCACAGTTTTCTTGTAATATAAACCTATCCGTTGGAGGTTGCGCTCTTTTCTTGCTTTGAAAAGTCTTCAAAAACGTTTTTCAGCTCTTTTTTCATTGTCTGGATGTCGTGGCTTAAACCAAAATAATCCGCAAAATAATCCGTTGTCCTAAGCAATGTCACGCGGCCTTTCCGCTCCGCGCTTATTAGGTTCATCTCTTTAAGCAGTTTTATGTGACTGTAAACGTGGCGTCCACGAACTTCGATAACCCTCTTTTGGGATATGGGTTGTTTGTAGGCTATGTAGGAAAGCGTTTTTAATGGACCAGTGGAAAGCAAAGGCCTATTAACAAGCTTTCGTACATGTGGTGTGTATTCGGCTTTTAGTTGGAGAACAAACCTTTCGTCTTTTAACTCTAAAATTTCAAGGGCAGTGTTTCTTTTGGCATATTCTTGTATTAGCATCCTCGCGAGTTTACGCGTCTTATTTTTTGAGCGAGTCTTCAGAACAGAACACAGCTCATTCAAGTCTAATGGGCGACCAGAAACGTATAGGGCAGCTTCTAACAGGGCTAGGTCGCGCTTTAGTTTTTCTTCTGCTTGCATTTTCTGTAAAGCTTCGTCTGAGTCAAGCGTTTGCTGCTTCGTTTCCTGCAAGTTTGAACTCCCCAATGGTTATGTATATTTCCTCTGTTTCCTCATCTTGCCATAGGTTCACTTTTCCGTCTTGCGCTAGAAATAGGAGTAGGATAAATTTGCGGATTGCCTCTAGCCTTTCAACGCTTTTAATCAGCGTGGAGATTTGGATTATTCCGCCGCCCTTAACCATCCCTAAAAGCGTATTGTAAAGCTCTTCCATTTGACGTTCAATTTCCATCAAGTAAACTTCGAATTGCGGAAGAATATCAGATGGTGTTGGAAGAATCGGTTGGACATCGCCTCTTTCCAGCGGAACAAGCTTCTCACTTTTCAACACGTCGTCCAAAACCTCTAGCAGATGCTTTATCGTCGTTGAAGTTAACTCGTGCCTAAGCGGCAAAAACAGAGGTGGAGGCAAGAAATCCTGCGGCGGTTTCGGTGGAGGCGGAGGCTCCTCAAGCTTCAATAGAAGTTTTGACTTCATGAGGTATATGAAGGCGGAGGAGTCGAGGGCTACGCCTGAAGCCCTAAAATCAATGTATCCAACCTTTTCCATTTCTTCAAGAAAGCTTGTCAGCAAATATGCTATGTTAATGTTCCACGGAGTAAGCTTTTCAAGTTTGTGAAACTCGAAAAGGATGTTCCATGGTGGTCGCAGGTAAAACGGCTTTTTTATAATGGCTGTTTCGGTCACTGGTTGGTCACCTCAAGAAACTTGGCGGATATAACGTTTGACACTCCATTGCGCTCGTAAACGCCATAGACTTTCTGTGCCCGATTTACCATTTCAGGCTTTAACGTAATTACTATGAACTGGGTTTTTTCGGATTCCTCTAGTAGCACTTCAGCAAGTTTTGAAACATGGTAGGCGTCCAGATGTGCGTCTATTTCATCTAGAATGTAGAAGGATGCGGGAGTGAACTCCTTTATGGCAAAGATAAAGGCAACTGCGGCGACAGAGCGCTCTCCACCGCTGGCTCCGCTTACAATTATTGATGGCTTGTTTGGAAATTGAACAATCATGTCGATTCCGCCAAGAAACGGTTCATCTGGATTCTCAAGCAATAGAGTGGCGTTTCCACCGCCAGTGAGCTTGTTGAAGTACCTCGCCAAATTCGCGTTTATTTTTTCGAAGGCTTCCATGAAGACTCTACGCTTTTTGCTTTCAATCTCGTTCATGAACTGGACTATAGCTTGCTTTTCCCTTTCCAACTCATTAAGCCTTAATGAAAGCTCCTTGTACCGCGAAATTTGCTCAGCATAGTGAGACAGCGCTAATTGGTTCACGGCGCCTATCCTTTCAAGCTCAAAACGCATCATTTTGATGGAGGTTTCTGCCTCATCAACTTGGGCTGGCGTCACATGCAATGGTTGTTCGTATCCAAATTGCCTAAGCTGGCTTCTGTATTGTTCAAGCTGAAGCATTGAAGTTTGAATGTTAAGTTGAAGTTGATTTAGAAGACGGTCAGCTTGCTCATATTCCGAGTCGAGTTTGCGTAGTTCCTTGTCGATGTCGTCTATTTGAGAAGTGAACTTTTTCGCTTCTTCTCGCGCTGACAAAACAGTTTTGGAGAGTTCAACACGGCTTTTTTCAAGCTCTGCAATTTCAAGTTTGAGGGATTCACGCTCTTTTGTGGCTTCTTCTACTTCCTTCTCCACTTTTCGAAGTTGCTGCTCAACCTTTGCAAGCTGGATTTTCGCGTTTTGATAACCGACTCTTAAAACATTGTCAAACTTTGACTGAAGCGTTGAAATTTCAGTTTGAACCGTGCCAAGTTTCTGCCTCAAAACTATTATTTCCTCAGCAATTTTTTCCCTTTTGACCTCTAGCTCTTGAATGTAGGATGGGTCTGCCTTTCGCCGAAGAGCAACTAAAGCATTTTGAAGTTTACGTATCTCCTTTTGAATTGAGCTACTTTCAGCACGGTGCTTCCACATGAGAGCCTTTTCATTCTCTACTTCCTTCTCGAGTTTGGCAATGTTCTTGTCAACACGCTTGACGTTTGCTCTAGTCCTTCTAACGTTCCTCTTGACGCGCGCAATTTCCCTATCAAGCGTTATTATGGCTTCTGAAAGGCGCGCAATTTCGACGCGTGTTCTGTCAATTTCCTCCTCAAATGTCGACAAGTCGGTGCCGCGTTTGGAGAGATGCTGCTGCAAGGCGTTAACGGCTTCATCTAGGCTTTTTATGGCTTTCTCGCTTGGTATTATCGTTGAAAAGTCTATTGGCGCCCTATAATAGCCGCTTTCAAACGCACCCCCAGCCTCGTATAAGTCTCCGTCAACTGTAACTACCCTAAACCCCTCGTTCGACAGTGTGAAAGCGGTTTTTTCATCCGAAACTATTAGCGTGTCTCCAAAGACGAAGTTAACCGCTGACTCGTAATGCTTTTCACATCTTATGAAAAGCGAAGCTGCTCCATTCACACCTTCTCTTTGTGGAACTTTTATGGCTTTTTGGTTTGAAGTTCCCTGAAGCGGAATTATTTTTATGCGCCCAAGCTTCATCCTTCTCAGGGTTTCTGCACAAGTGAAAGCGGCATCAAAATCCTTTACGACGAGTGCGTCAAGCCAGCCAGCTGCTGCAGCCTCAATAGCCCGTTTATAGGCGTTGTCAACTTTTATTAGGTTACGGAGTCTGCCGTAGACGCCTTGGATTACTCCGAGTTCGCCGAGTTCTTCTATGCTCCGGAGGGCTTTTTCTTCAGAGGCTACTGTTTCCGCGAGTTCTCTTTGTGTTGCGAACTCTATTACTGCGGCTTTTGCTGAATCCGCTATTTTTCCAGCTTCCGCAATCTCGCGTTCTATGGCTTCTTTTTGCGCAATCTTCCGTTCGAGCATCCGCTGCATGTTCTTCAACTGTGTTTTCTGTTCTTTCTGCACTTTTTCAAGTTCGGCAAAAGACTTCTCAAGTTCAGCGAGTGTTGATGCAAACCTCTCTTTTCGGCTTTTAAGGTCGTTTAGTCTTCTTATGCGAACTTTTATTGCCGTCTGGCTTTTTGCGTATTCGGAGCGTAAATATGAGAGTCTTCTGTAGCAATTTTCTATTTGCTGTTCCATTTCTCGGATTTTCTTGCTGTTTTCGCCGAGGTTTTCCCAAAGTTGAGCCGTTTCATTTGCAAGTGCGTCATGTTCGGCTTGTTTTGCGTTTATTTGGTTTAGAATTGCTTCGTATTCGCTTCTTAGTTCCTTTATTCTCAAACGGTTTTCGCGAATTTCTTTTCTAATTGACTCGTATTGTGCGCGGTTGTTTTCTCTTACGCGCCTTAAGCCTTCAAGGCTTGTTTTCCCAGAAGTTATGCGTGTTGTTAATTCTGTTAACTTTGATTTTAATTCGCCTATACGCATTTGAACCTTTAAAACTTGTGAACCGCCCTCTTCAACTATTTCTGAGCTTAGCTTTCTCCACTCGCCTTCTATGCCCCTCCTCTTTGAACGCAAATCTTCGCGCAGTTGCCGCAGCTTTTCAACTCTTTCTCTGACTTTTTCCGCTTGGGATGTTGTTTCCTCTATCTTTTTTTGAATCTGCATTATGTCATTCGATATTTTGATTGCCTCAAACTTCCCTATCTCACGCTGGATGAAGTTGTAGCGCAAAAGCTGGTTACGTTCCCTTTCTAGGTCGTCGACTCTCCTTTGCACCTCGTCTATTCTTCCCATGGCAGTTCGTATGGAAATGTCCGCTGCCCTAAGTTTTTCTTCAGCTTCAGCCTTTTCCGCGTCGTATTGGGCTATTCCAACCAAATCCTCGATTATTTTCCTTCTTTCCATCGGCGCGATATCCGTTAGCCGCGTTATCGTGCCTTGCATGATAATGTTTTGGCTTGTTGAGCTTAACCCAGCCATCGAGAGAATTTCTAGGATTTGGGTTCTTGATATTCTTCTTCCATTAAGCCTATAGACGCTTTGACCATTCCGATAAACTTCACGTGAGACCGTAACTGTTGCGGTGTCTACGGGTATCCGCCCATCCGTATTATCAAATTGTATGATTACCTTAGCCATTTTCGCCCTTTCAAGCCCAGCCTTCTCTGAACCGTGAAAAATCAGTTTTGCGGCGTTTTCCGCTCTGAGCCTTTTCGTGCTTAACTCGCCTAAGGCGAATAAAACCGCATCAACAATGTTTGTTTTTCCACTTCCATTTGGACCAGTTATGGCTGTAAAACCCTTATCTAGGACTACTTTAACGGTTTGTGGACCAAAGGATTTGAATCCCTTAAGCTCAATTTTTTTGATATAGGGCATTCAGTTTGCGCCCTCACCACACCGAAAGGTTGCAGCTATCTTGCCATAAGACTCTTCTGTAAGATTTTTCTATAAAAAGGTTTTAGCAACAAGCTTTAAACAGTTATGCACACTTTAAGGTGAATTTTCAGCTAGATTAAGTTAGCTATACATATAAATAAGAATCACACTTGCTTTGTAGCTACCTTTTTAACAAAATCTTTTATGCGTTCTTCTTCACCGTAAACGAGCAAGCAACCATCCTTCTGCATCTCGTATGATAGATTTGATTCTTCAGCCAAACGCTTCAGCTTTTCAATAGGCAAGTCTGACGAGGGTTTAACACGGATCCACTTGTGTTCTCGTGGAATCCCAGGAACGAACCTTGTTTCTGTTTCTGCCTCTTCTTCGTGTGATTTTTGTATTGCCTCATCCACTCGCCTAAGCCAAGCTTCCACATATTCTGCGCCAAATTTTTTTTGTCCCTCAGATGCAAGGTAGGATTCGACTTTCATTAGGAGTTCTTCGATTTTTTGGCTTGTTTCTGTGCATGTAGGGTCAGCCTTTAAAATGTTAATTAGCGTTTTGGCGGATTTTAAATCATTTATCACTTCTGGCGTAATCGCCACTCCTCTTTTTCGAAATTCTGCAATCATTTCTTCTAGAACTTTCCAAGCTGACAGATAGCCCATAGACTTGTTCCTCAACTTTTGATTTGCGCTTTATGCTATAAAGGGTTATCTAAAGCAGTTGAAATCACCAATAGCCAAACACAGCTCGCACTTTTCAATGTCAATTTGCGGGTCGAAGATTTTGTGTAACTCGCACATCAGTCCTTTTGCTCTTATCAGCTTGCATATTTCGCAGAATTTTTGGATAAACTCTTTGTGGGATAATGATTCGCTACTGCTAGCCATTGTGTTGGCAAATTCCTTAATTAGCTTCGTTATTTCAGGGTCTTTTTCTAGGTTTATGGCTTTTCCACGTATCCGCCTATAGTATAGGCTTATGGCTGGTTGGCTTACGCCTAAAAGTTTTGCTGCCTCTGTCTGCTTTAGACCGTGTTCTGTCGTAAGTTCTTGTGCTAACATGGCGCGTATTGCGGGTAGTAGGCATTTTACTGCTATTTCGCATGGCACCAACATTTATGGTCCTTCCTATAGTGTAATTGTAGAAAGGCATAAATATACTTTATTACAATTGTAATAAAAGAGGCGTGAAAATGACCCAGAAAGACATAACAAAAATCGCAGAAAACGTTTACTGGGTAGGCGCAAGAGACTGGAACAGAAGAATTTTCGACGCGTTAATTCCACTGCCAAAGGGAACAAGCTACAACGCCTACCTAATAATCGGCAAAAACAAAAAAGCATTAATTGACACAGTAAACCCAGGCTTCGAAAAAGAACTAGAAGAAAAGATAAGCGTAATCACGCGTCCAGAAGAAATCGACTACATCATAATGAACCATGCTGAACCAGACCATGCTGGCGCAATTCCCTACATGATGCAAATCAACAGCAAAGCCAAACTAGTGACCTCAAGCAAAGGCGCAAAAATGGCTCAAACCTTCTACAATATACCAGAAAACCGCATTATAGCAGTAAAAGACGAAGAAAAAATAGAGCTAGGCGATAAGACATTACGCTTCATAGAAGCGCCAATGCTCCACTGGCCAGAAACAATGTTCACGTATTTGCAGGAGGATGGAATTTTGTTTCCATGCGACTTTTTCGGCGCACATCTTGCTGGAGGAGTTTACGACAGTGATGTTGAGGATTTGCTCGTTCACGCCCAGAGGTATTTTGGCGAGATAATGATGCCTTTTAGGGTGATGGGGCAGAAAGCACTAGAAAAGATAAAGGGCTTAGAAATAAGGCTGATTGCACCAAGCCACGGTCCAATACACAAGAATGTAGAACGCATTTTAAACGCCTATAAAAGGTGGGTTAATGGCGAGACAAAACACAAAGCCGCAATTGTTTACGTGACTATGTGGCACAGTACAGAAAAAATGGTTCAAGCGATTGCGGACACGCTTGCCACTGAAGGTATAGAAATAGTTGTTTACAATTTGGCTTTATCTGACATTGGTGATATAGCAAAAGACCTTGTGGACTCAAAAGCCATAGTTTTGGGTGCACCAACAGTTCTTGGCGGAATGCATCCGCTTGGCGTTTACGCCGCATACCTCGTCAAGGCTTTACGCCCACCATTAAAGTTTGGCGTAATCTTGAGCTCCTACGGTTGGGGAGGGGGCACAATGAAGCACGTTAAAGAACTGCTTGGACAGACGAAAATTGAGGTTGTAGGAGCCGTGGAGATTAATGGTCCGCCCAAAGCTGATGACATAAAACAGATAACTGATGTTGGAAGGGCGCTTGCGAAAAAGATTAAGGAGGAATAGCATGTTGGCGGAAGATAGGAAAAATGTTTTGAAGGAAATTCTTAGGCAGTTGCATGCTGGTGCAAATCCGCAAGAGGTTAAAGAGAAGTTTAAGCAGTTTTTGGAAGGCATAAGCCCGCTTGAAATTTCAAGAATAGAGCAAGAGTTAGTCAGGGAAGGGATGCCAAGAGAAGAAATCCAAAGGCTCTGCGACGTGCACATGGCTGTTTTTAGGGAACAATTGGAAAAACAAAAACTTGATGTGCCAGAAAGCCACCCAATCAACATACTAATGGAAGAACACAAAATAATGCTACAGCTTGCTGGAAAACTTGCATCCACAGCGCAAAAGATTCAACACTTCAGCGAACCCAGCTATGTCGAAGAGGAGATTCATGTTTTACAACACTTGGCAAGAGATTTTATGGATTCTGAAAAACATTATTTACGTGAGGAAAATGTGCTCTTTCCAAACCTGGAAAAGCATGGAATCACAGAACCGCCAGCAATAATGTGGATGGAACATAATCAAATAAGGGATAAAAAGAAGACATTAAACAAGCTTATTGAAAATTACGGCGCATCAAGTTTTCAAGAATTTAAAGCGCAATTAGGCGAACTGGCTGAAACCCTAAACAGCTTATTGGCAAGTCATTTCTTCAAGGAAAACAACATACTCTTTCCAACAGCTTTACGCGTCATAACCGAAGACGAGTGGAAAGCCATAAGAAGCGAATTTGATGAAATTGGATACTGCTGTTTCACTCCTCCAGAGTTAACAGCGCCACAAATAGTTGAAGCAGAAAAAGAGGAAGAAGCCATACCCATGCAAAAAGAGACGCCTTTCGCGTTACAATTCGAAACTGGAACATTAACTAAAGAGGAGGTTGAAGCGCTACTAAACGCTTTACCAGTTGACATAACCTTCGTGGATAAGAATGACACTGTAAGGTATTTTAACAAAGCTGAAAAACGCATTTTTGTCCGAACAAAAGCTGTGATAGGCAGAAAAGTGCAACTTTGTCACCCGCAAAAAAGCATACACATAGTAAACCGCATTCTCGAAGCCTTTAAAGAAGGGAAGAAAGATGTGGCTGAATTCTGGATTACCCTAAACAACCGCCTAATCCACATAAGATATTTTGCGGTTAGGGACAGAAAAGGAGAATATTTGGGAACAATGGAGGTTACACAAGACATAACTGACATAAAGAAAATTGAAGGCGAGAAAAGACTTTTGGACTGGAAAGAGTAAAAGAATAGTAAACTATCTGCTCAAGAGGAAAGTTTATGAAAACTGTGTTATTCGTTTGCGTTGAAAACAGTTTCAGAAGCCAAATCGCCGAAGCCTACTTCAACAAGTTTGCTCCAAACGGTTGGCAAGCAATAAGCGCCGGCAGCAGACCAGCAGAAAAGGTTCACCCAAATGCCATATTATTGATGCGCGAAGAAGGAATTGACATCAGCGACAAAAAACCTAAAGCCCTAACCTTTGAGATGCAGACTAAGGCTGATGCCGCCGTAATAGTTTGTGGGAGCGCGGAATGCCCAGTTGTTTACGTTAAGGATGTTGAAGAGTGGAATGTCCCAGACCCAGCGAAAATGCCGTTTGATGAGGCGCGAAAAATTAGAGACCTAATCAAATTAAGGGTTTTAGATTACATTAAAAGGCTAACGTCCAATAGCAGCTAGTTCAAGTTAAATTTTTCGATAAACTTTCTGATTTCCGCTTTTTCTCTTTCGTTTAAGGGTAAAGTTGGTTTTCGCGGATATCCAGCTGGCAAGCCCATGATGTTTAATGCTTCCTTTATTGCTGCAAGTTGGTTATGCCTTATCACGAGAACTTCGTTTATGTGTGAAATTTTCTTTTGAAGCTCCCACGCCCTCACGCAATCTCCATCCTTGAAAGCATCGTATAGTTCGCTGCAAAGCTTTGGGGCAACATTCGCAACAGCTATCACGGCGCCTTTTCCGCCAAGAGTCAACGTCGGAAGCGCCAAATCAGCTGTTCCAGCTAAAACTGAAATTTTCTTGCCCACAAGCCTAACAAGCTCTGTTATTTGGCTGTAACTTCCGCTACTATCCTTTATTCCAACCACTTGGCTATATTCAGAGGAAAGCCTCTCAACCAAGGCTGGTTCAAGCGAGAACCCAGTGAATTTTGGAACGTTATAAACTATTATTGGCAAGTCAACAGCTTCAAGCACCGCACTATAATGAGCATACAATTCTTCGACAGAGTGCCTAAAATAGAATGGTGTAACAACAAGCGCGGCGTCAACTCCCACATCTCTAGCATCCACAGTCAACTGCACGGTTTCTTTTGTGCCTATAGCTCCTGTTCCAGCGATAACTGGCACTTTTCCGTTCACTTCATCCACAACCGCCTCAAGCAGTTTTCTACGCTCTTCCCTCAAGAGGTATGGTGCTTCTCCATTGCTTCCACAAGTTACAAGTCCAGAAAGCCCGCCGTCAATCCAAAACTGCACAAGTCTCCTTAAAGCTTTTGTGTCTATTTCGCCATTGCACTCAAATGGAGTTATGTGTGGAACAAGAATTCCTTCCAGTTTAAGCTTTGGCACGCACAAACACCAACTTGTTTTTGTTGAGAGCACTATCTTTCTTTCATGTATATATGAAATATTCGCTATGTGTAACAAATCGCCCCAAAAATTTTCAACGTGATTTTAATATTTACAATTTTGACTCTATATATCGCAGTGCAGATTTATGCCTAAAACTTTCATGATGAAACTTGACAGCATACAACCAACCCAGCTATTCATTAGTTTAGAAAAGTTATCCGAAGTAATGAAAACCTTTGACGCCTCCAACCCAGCCTCAATAAAGCCCATACCAATAAAACGACTTAAGAACAAGATTATCCTTGTGGATGGTCATACAAGGGCGTTTGCCGCCTTCTTGCATGGTTTTTCCCAAATTCCAGCGTATTGGGAAAATGAAGAACTCGACTGGGAGGCTTACGAAATCTGCGTTGAATGGTGCGAGAAAGAGGGAATCTACAAGATAGCCGACCTTAAAAATAGGGTTATCTCTCACAAAGATTATGAAAAGCTTTGGTATAAACGCTGCGAAAATATGCAGAAAGATTTAGATGCAAAAAGGAAAAAGTTGCAAGCAACAAAATTTAGAGCAACTTGAACTCCGCAAGAGTGAATATCGTTTATGGCAGCATACAACTTTTCAGTTCCCGAAAAGTATTGGGTATGGAAAACTAACATAACAATTAAGCATAACATTAATTAATCTAATTACTGTATGAGAGACTGCAAATGTGTTAGTGTGAGGTAGATATGCCATGTCTGTGTTTGCGGCACCAGGCGCTTACGACCGTGCAATAACGGTTTTTTCACCAGACGGCAGGCTCTTCCAAGTTGAGTATGCAATGGAGCTTGTTAACCGTGGAGCCACAATTTTGGGGATAAAATGCGTTGAAGGTGTTGTTTTGGGGGCGGAGGAAACCGCCGACCCGCTTGAAGAAACTGGAAATTCATGGAAAATCTTTAAAATTGATGAACATATTGGCGTGGCAATAGTTGGTTTAAGCTCTGACGCCCGCGTTCTCATAGACCAAGCACGAATTTACGCCCAAAGCAACAGACTAACATATGACGAACCGATAGACGTGGAAGTTGTAACAAAAAGGATATGCGACATAAAACAGCTATACACGCAACACGCTGGAGTAAGACCCTTCGGAGTATCAATGATATTCGGCGGAGTCGACAAAACAGGCAACCGAATCCTTGGAACACACCCAAGCGGAACATATAGGAGTTACAAGTGTAGGGCGGAAGGCGCTGGAAGAGAAACCGTCTTCGCCATACTCAAAGAAGAATATAAAGAGGACATGAGCATTGATGACGCTGTAAAACTTGCAGCAAAATGTCTAGTAAAAGCCTTAGAAGCAAGACAATTGCCCCCGAGAATAAAAATAGCGGTAATACCAGCGGCAACAAAGAAGATGGAGATGCTCAGCGACGAGAAAATAGAGGATATTTTGAAAGAATTGGGCGTAGGCAAGTGAATTGTTGATGAGTGAAAAGTACACTGTCGCACGCATAACAAAAGACAACGAGCACTTTGAAGTTCTCGTGAAACCCCAAAAAGCATTAGATTACAGAATGGGGAAAATAACAGCTCTGAGCGAGGTATTGGTTACTGAAACGATATTTTCGGACGCAAACAAAGGCACAAAAGTGGCTGAAGAAAACCTCCGCAAGGCTTTCGGTACAACAGACCCACTTAAAGTTGCAGACATAATACTGAAAAAAGGAACATTGCAACTCACAACGGAACAGCGCAGAAAAATGATTGACGATAAGAGAAAACAAATTATAGACTTCATCTCAAGGCAGTGCGTTGACCCCAAAACTAACCTGCCACATCCACCGCTGCGGATAGAAAACGCCTTAGAACAAATACACTATCCAATAGACCCATTCAAACCAGTTGAAGAACAAGCAAAAGAAATCATAAAACAGCTTAGAACAATTCTGCCACTGAAAATGGAGCAAGTCTCAGTTGGCGTACACATACCAGCACAGTACTCTGCAAGGGCGTATGGCACAATAAAAGGTTTTGGAACAATAAAAAGAGAGGAGTGGCGCCCAGACGGCTCATGGTACGGCATAATAGAGATGCCAGCAGGCTTATATGCGCCTTTCCTAGAAAAGCTTGGTGAAATAACAAAGGGAAGTGGAGAGGCAAAAGTAATTTCTTAAAAGCTTGAAATAATTATGAGTTAGGTGTGGTATATGCCAACGTTTTTTGAAAGAAAACAGCTTGTTGTTCCCGGAGACTTGATTGCGGAAGACGGGTACATAGCTGGCGAAAACACTTACGCTGAAGGGAAAAGGATTTACGCTTCAAGAATAGGCTTGGTGGATTACGAAAACAAGAAGGTTAACGTTGTCGCATTGAGGGCGTTCTACATTCCAAAGGTTGGAGATATAGTAATTGGAACGGTGACGGAAATAGGGTTTAACGGTTGGACAGTTGACATAAACGCGCCGTACCAAGCACTTTTAAGGGCATCTGACGCCTTGAGCAGACCATTTAGACCGCAAAAAGACGATTTATCTCAAGTCCTAGACATAGGAGACCTAATAGTTGCAAAGATAACCGCCTACGACAGAGCACACAACCCGCAACTAACAGTGGCAGAGCCAGGTCTTGGAAAAATAACCCGCGGTCAAATAATAAAAATCACCCCGACAAAAATTCCACGCGTAATTGGGAGAAAAGGTTCAATGATCTCAATGATAAAGCAGGAAACTGGATGCCAAATAATTCTAGGCTTGAACGGCGTTATACTAATAACTGGTAAAACGCCAGAAGATGAGCAGTTAGCAATTATGGCGATAAACAAGATTGAGGAAGAGTCTCACACAAGCGGTTTAACAGACCGCATAACACAGATGCTTAAAGAAGTGAAGGAAAAGAGAGGTGTAAATTAAGATGAGCCAGAAAAGCACAAAATTAATTGATAAGAAAGGTTTAAGGTTGGATGGTAGAAAACCAGACGAGTTAAGACCAATAAAAATCGATGTTGGAATTTTGTCAAACGCTGACGGCTCAGCGTACATCGAACAAGGAAAAAACAAAATTTTAGCAGCAGTTTTCGGTCCAAAAGAATTACATCCAAAACACATGGCGCTCCCAGACCGCATGGTTTTAAGGTGCCGTTACCACATGGCACCGTTCTCTGTTCAAGAGCGCAAATCACCAGCGCCCTCACGAAGAGAAATTGAACTCTCAAAAGTCATCAGAGAAGCGCTTGAACCATCCATATTCCTTGAATATTACCCAAGAACGGGAATAGACATCTTCATAGAAGTTTTGCAGGCTGACGGAAGCACACGATGTGCAAGCATAACAGCAGCCTCACTGGCTTTAGCTGACGCTGGAATCCCAATGCGGGATTTGGTTGCCGCATGTTCTGCTGGAAAAGTTGATGACACAATAGTTCTGGATTTGATGGATGCAGAAGACAAGATGGGAGAGGCAGACGTGCCACTGGCGTTGATGCCAAATCTAAACGCCGTAACACTGCTTCAGATGGACGGGCAACTGACGCTTGAAGAATTTGAGAAAGCCGTAAACCTTGCGCTTGACGGATGCAAAAAAATCTACGCGCTACAGAAGGAAGCCTTAAAAGCCAAGTACGTAAGCTTTAAGGAGACAGAAGAGTAATGGCGATGATTACACGCGTAAAACAGAGGGAAATTGCGCAGCTAATAGCAAAAGGAAAACGTCTAGACGGCAGAGGCTTAAAAGATTACCGCGAAATAAAAGTTGAACAAGGAATAATCGAACGCGCAGAAGGCTCAGCAAGGGTGCTTCTCGGAAAAACAGAAGTTATGGTTGGAGTGAAAATCGAAACTGGACAACCATTCTCAGACACGCCAAACGAAGGCGTATTAACCGTAAACGCGGAGCTAGTGCCACTAGCATCTCCAACATTCGAGCCAGGACCGCCAGACGAGAATTCCATAGAACTTGCAAGAATTGTGGACAGAGGAATACGCGAATCAAAAGCCATAGACCTGGAGAAGCTATGCATAGAACCAGGAAAAAACGTTTTCGTCGTTTTCGTTGACGTCTACGTGCTGAACCACGATGGAAACCTAATAGACGCTTCAGCAATAGCCGCGGTGGCAGCACTACTAAACACGAAAATGCCAAACTACGAGGTTGAGGAAGGACAAGTCAAAATTAAGCCTGGTTATGTCCCGCTGCCAGTTAGGAAACGTCCAATAACCGTAACTTTCGCGAAGATAGGCGAAAAACTTATTGTTGACCCGGGACTGGATGAAGAGCAAGTTATGGACGCGCGGATTTCCATGGCTGTTGACGACGATGCAAATATATGTGCAATACAGAAGGGTGGAAGCGGCTACTTCTCGCCGCAGCAAGTTTTGGAGGCGGCACAAATAGCCAAAGAAAAAAGTGAAGAGATAGGGAAGAAGCTTGGTTGGCGATAGTTATGGGAAGGACAAAAAAGGTTGGACCAACACGAGGACTTGGAGCACGTTACGGCTCAACAGTTAGGAAACGTTACATCAAAGTTGTCACAGAGCTAAAGAAGCCACACACATGCCCACAATGCGGATTTCAACGTGTAAAAAGGGTGAGCGTTGGCGTTTGGGAATGCAGAAAATGCGGCTTCGTTTTTGCTGGTGGCGCTTACACTCCGACAACGAAGCTTGGGCTAGTCGCTAAACGCGTCGCAAAGGGAGCACCAGTGGAAGAGGTAGTGCGAGAAGCAGCTACAGAAGAGGAAAGCGAATAAAGCTGTCGCTAATGGTTGTTTTATGGAAAAACGTGCTAGATGCAAGTGTAAAATTGAATTTAAGGATAAAAGTTCACTACAAACAATTTTAAAAGCCCTACAGCCAGAAATGCAAAAGCCACCAACATTTCGTTCAAGAGCCACCCTGGAAGTTGAAGGAAACCATTTAATTTTGAACGTGGAAGCAATGGACACCGTGGCTCTGCGGGCAGCATTAAATGCTTATTTAAGATGGATAAATTCAATGTTAAATGTTTTAGAATTCCTAAAAACGAAACAAGTTTCCAGTTAAACCTTTAAGCTTTTGAGGATTAAGCTTAGAAAATGTTAATTAGGGGCTTGGTTTATTGCTGTGCAGATGGAAGTGTAAAAAGTGAGTGAAGAAATTTCAAAACTTCCACCTCACGTTCAAGAGCGCCTCTTAAGACTTCAACAACTACAGCAGACGCTTCAATCAGTTCTGGCGCAAAAACAGCAGGTGGAACTCGAACTTACAGAAATTGAGCAAGCACTAAACGAACTGCAGAAAACGGCGGACGACGCCGTAATTTATAGAGCTATAGGCACACTTCTGGTGAAAGCTGAAAAGGTGAAGGTTGTAGCGGACCTAAATGAAAGAAAAGAGTTGCTTAACACGCGCGCTACAGTTTTAGGCAAGCAAGAAGAACGTTTACGCACTCAACTAAAGGATTTACAAGCCAAACTTCAACAAGACCTAAGCCCAGTCTCTCCGTCATCACCCCAACCCTAGACTCTGGGTGAAAATGTGGAAGGCTTGGGCATTCCAGAGTTGACAGATGAGCAGATGGAAGAGTTATGCTCTGTTGCGGAGGAAGCAGCCAGAAAGTATGTGCTTTCAAAACTTCCTTCAAAAGAGATAAAAATGTTAAACGTAAGCGCTGAAGCTGACGGAGCAAAACCATTAACGTTAACCGTTGATGTTGACATCACGCTGACAAAGGCAATGAAGGACTATAACGCGCAAAGCCTTGTGAATGAAGCTGTTAAAGAAGCTTTCAGGGCTGCAGAGGAATACTTGAGGGAACTAAAATGCCTTTTGCAGAAATAACAAGAGTGCTGGAAGAGGCAAACGCGAAAAACATACTTTTACTATGCCACCATAACGCGGACCCAGACGCAATATGCTCAGCTTACGCGTTTTTAAGCCTACTAAAACGTTTAAAACCAAACTTGGAAGTCGAAATAGGTGCAGCCCAAGGAATAAGCAGACTTTCGAAACATCTTCTGAAAAGTTTGCCGATAGAGATAAGTTTGCAACCAAACGTTGAAAAAGCAGAAGTAATCATACTTCTAGACACCAACACCATCCAACAGCTAAACAATTTGGCTGAAAAAGTGAAAAACTCCAAGGCGCCAATAATAGTTATAGACCACCACGCAGCCCATCCAGAAACACAGAAAATAGCGAAAGCATGCGTAACAAATGAAGAAGCATCATCGACATGCGAGATAATTTACGGCTTTTTTAAAGAAATGGGCGTAAAGGTAAACACGAACGAGGCTAAAGCCCTTTTCCTTGGAATAGCCTTTGATACTCGACACTTCGTGTTGGCAAACTCTTCAACATTAAAAAGCATAGCGGAACTTGTTGACGCTGGAGTAAACGCGCGAGAAGCACTTTCGATGCTGGCCCTTCCAATGGACTTTTCGGAACGCGTGGCAAGGCTTAAGGCTTGTAGAAGAGCGAAACTCTTTAAAATTGGGGAGTGGATTATAGCGTTTTCGCATGTCAGCGCCTATCAAGCTTCTGCGGCAAGAGCCATAATAGATTTGGGCGCGCATGTTGCGGTTGTTGCTGGACAGAAAAATGAAAGCATAGAGATTAGCTTAAGGTGCACTAATGAGTTTGTGGAAAAAACGCATATACACTTGGGAAGAGACATAGCTAAACCTCTTGGAGAACAGCTCAACGGGATGGGTGGGGGGCACGCTACAGCCGCGGGAGTGAACGGTGTTGGCGACGTTGAAATGGGACTTAAGAAATGTTTGCGCCTTTTAAAAGAACATTTAGCAAAGCAAAATTAAGTAGCTACTCTTAAATGAGACAAAATTTTGCTAGATAGGAATAGGAAAAGAGCATGCCAATAATCGAAACAAAAGCGTTAACGTATTCATACCCAGGAGCAACAAAGCCTTCGCTTAAGGATGTTTCTATCAAAATCGAAAAAGGCGAATTCGTGCTCATTACTGGTCCAAGCGGTTGCGGAAAAACAACATTATGCAGATGCTTCAACGGATTAATTCCCCACTTTTATCAGGGGACACTTGAAGGCGAAATCACAGTGGCAGGACTAAAGGTTTCAGAACACCCAACATACGAACTAGCAAAACACGTTGGACTTGTATTCCAAAACCCAGAAAATCAGCTTTTCGCGTTATCCGTAGAGAAAGACGTGGCATTTGGACTCGAAAACCTTGGATTCCCAAGGGAAGAAATGCGAAAAAGAGTTGACTGGGCTTTAGAGCTGACTGGCATATACGACTTGAAAGATAGACCACCACACGAGCTTTCAGGCGGACAACAACAACGCGTTGCCATAGCGTCAGTCTTGGCCATGCAGCCAGAAGTCATGGTTCTGGATGAACCAACATCGTTCCTCGACCCATTAAGCGCAAAGAAAATATTTGAAGTCATTTACGATTTAAACAGAAAATTGGGGATCACAGTAATTCTCGTTGAACATAGGCTTGATTTGACAGCGGTCTACGCTGACCACATAGTAGTGATGGATGAAGGAAAAGTAATTTTGGACGGTGACCCCCGCGAAATTTTGAGCATGCAAGAAACGCGTTTGATTGGAATAGGTATTCCAAAGGCTACGCGGCTCTACCATATGCTCAAAAGCGACGGTGTAAAGCTCGGCAACACTGTTCCGTTGTCTTCTGAAGAAATGGCAAAGATGTTGATGGAGGTTCTAAAGCAAAAATGATTGAGGTTGAAGATGTCTACTTCACTTATCCAAACGGTGTTGAAGCCCTAAAGGGGATATCACTTAAAATAGAGAATGTAGAATTCGTGGCAATAATGGGACAAAACGGGGCGGGAAAAACAACACTAGTCAAACACTTTAACGGACTACTTAAACCGACAAGGGGCAAGGTGCTCGTTGACGGGGTTGACACAACAAAAGTAAGCGTTGCAACATTAGCCAGAAACGTTGGATTCGTGTTCCAAAATCCAGACCACCAGCTTTTCAGCGAAACAGTTGAGGAGGAAATAGCCTTCGCACTGCGAAACTTTGGGTTTAGAGAAAACATAATAAAGAGGCGCGTAACATGGGCGCTAAACCTTTTGGGCTTGACGCAATACAGAAAAACCTCGCCTTTCCTGCTTAGCGGAGGAGAAAGAAAACGTGTGGCATTAGCCTCAGTTTTAGCTTGGAACCCAAAAATACTCATTTTAGACGAGCCAACAATAGGACAAGATTACCAGCAAAAGGAGAAACTTCGACAGTTTATAATGCAAATGAAGACCCAGCGGAAAACGGTTGTAATAGTAACGCATGATGTCGAGTTTGTGGCAGAATGCAACCCACGAGTTGTGTTAATGCGTGAAGGTAAAATCGTTGCGGATGGACCAGCAAAGGAGGTTTTAACAAACGAGGGACTTCTAACTCAGACATCAATTGTCCCGCCACAGGTAACTCAAATTTTTCTGCAATTGTCAGATTTGAAATTAAAGAAAGACGTTATTGACATTTACGAGGCACGCGAAATTCTACTCAACATTTTAGAGGGAAAGAAGCAGTGAGCGTTTTTGATGGTTTAAAGTTTAGGAAAGTGCATTCGCCAATCCATGATTTAGACCCTAGAATAAAGTTCATTTATGTATGCGCAATATTTGTGATAACAATCATTTTCTGGGAGCTTATTCCACTTATAGTGCTGTTTGTTATGCAGATTCCCTTCGTCTTATTAGCCAAAGTGAAACGCGAATGGATACGCTCCATGCGAGGAGCATCATTCTTGGCCACGATAATCTTCCTAACAAACTTTGTCGTAACGTACTTCTTTACGCATTACCCACTCGCGGTAAGCCTAGAAAACGCCTTGGCGCTAACACTGCGCTTCATAGTGCTCATAGAGTCCTTCTCAATATTCTTCCTAACAACTTCGCCGGACACCTTAAGCCTCGCCCTAGAACAGACGCATGTGCCATACGAGTTCACGTTTGCCTTCACAACAGCAGTGCGTTTTGTTCCAGTGCTCGCCGAAGAAGCCCAAACAATAATGGACGCTCAGAAAGCGAGAGGATTGGAGCTTGAACGTGGAAACTTCCTAAAAAGGGTTAGGAATTACATTCCAATATTGATACCGCTCATAATAAACGCGATAAGGAGAAGCCTTGAACTTGCAGAAGCTATGGAGTCCCGCGCATGGGGAGCAACAAAGAAACGCACAAACCTTTACGTCTTGAAGATGCGAAGTGAAGACTTTGTTCTTTTAGCATTAACTGTCGGAATCCTAGCAGCAGCCATTTACGTTCGCTTAAACTTTACAATTCCTTCATTGAGTAAACTTTTAGGACTCGCCTAACCGCAAGACTTTTAATAGAGACACTTTTGTAATGGTTTTCGCGGAGCTTGAAAATTTGAAGTGGCTAAAAGCAGCGGCAAACGAGATAATTGACGGAATAAAAAGCTCAATTGAAGAACTAAACATGAAAGAAGTTGAAAGGCTGATTGAGCTGCTTCTTGAAGCGAAAAACAAGAAAATCTTCATTGTCGGCATGGGAAGAAGCGGCTTCGTCGCTAGAGCTTTTGCCCTTCGCCTCATGAACCTAGGATTCAACGTCTACTTTCTAGGCGAAACCATAACCCCCGCAGCTGAGAAAGGCGATTTGCTAATAGCCATTTCAGGAACAGGCTCGACAAAAATGGTTTTAACCGCTAGCGCGGCAGCGAAGGAAATAGGCGCCAAAGTAGTAGCCATAACATCGTTCCCCGAGTCCCAGCTTGGAAGAATGGCAGACCACATTGTAACGGTGAAGGGAAGGACGAAAACTGGATGGCCGAAAGAAGAGGATTATTTGGCTAGGCAAATCATGGGCGAGAGGGAGCCGCTGACTCCTCTTGGAAGCGTTTTTGAGAACAACTGTATGGTCTTTTTGGACAGCCTTGTTGTAGAATTGATGCATAGAATGGGGCGGACGGAAGAGGATTTAAAGCGTAGGCATGCAACAATAGAATAAACGCTTGGTATGGAGCGTGTAGAAGATAAGGGCTAAATGGAAAAAGAAGCGGATGAAGAGGCAAAAGAAAAAGCGACAGAAAAGAAGAGCGCGATACAAGTAGGCTTGTCCTTAGGCTTTAATTTATTTCTATTTCAGATTTGATTCTGATAGGTTTTTGTTTATTTTAGCGGTAAGCGTGGTAAAGATTAGACGTGCATATAGCTTATTAAGACTCGCTACACACTATATTTAGGAAAAACACTCCACATGCTAAAAGGGAAAACACAATGCCGAGAAAACCAAAAACCACAGAGAAGACTGAGCAAGCAGAAATAGGCATAATAGTAAAAGAGGAAAAAAAGAAAAAGCCAACAGTATTCAGAGAAGTCTACCCAATAAAAGAACCCTACGTGTACGCGGCAATAGTCAAAAACCCAGAAACCCAAAAAATAATGTATGAGGTTATAGAGCCAACGCTGCAAAAGGAAGAAGAGCAAAAACTGCAAGAAATAAAACGGTTTTTGATGGAAGAAGTTGACGTAAACCTAAAAGACATAGAAACCAGAGAAAAAGCCGAAAACTACCTCGTAGAGAAAGCAAAGGAAATAATCAGAAAATACCGCCTAAAAATCCCACAAGAGGCGGTCGACAAACTAACCTATTACATTGTAAGAGACTTCATAGGCTACGGAAAAATAGACCCCTTAATGAAAGACCACCTCATAGAGGACATATCAGCAGACGGCGTAAACATACCGATATACGTTTGGCATAGAATCTACGAGTCATTACCAACAAACGTAATATTCAAGGACGAGGCAGAACTAAACTCCTTCATAGTACGCCTCTCATACCTATCTGGAAAAAACATATCAATAGCATCGCCGATTCTTGACGCGTCGCTTCCAGACGGCAGCAGAATACAACTAACTTATGGAAATGAGGTTACACGAAGAGGCTCAACCTTTACAATTAGGCGTTTCAGAGTTGACCCACTAACAATCTCAGACCTAATAGCGTTCAACACAATCTCCTCGGAAATGGCGGCATACCTCTGGTACATAATAGAAAACAGAGCTTCAATAATCGTGGCTGGAGGCGTCGCAGCTGGAAAGACAACGATGCTGAACTGCCTTTCAATGTTCATAAAGCCAGAAATGAAAATAGTAAGCGTAGAAGACACGCAAGAGCTGAACCTACCACATGAGAACTGGATACCCTCAGTTGTAAGGTTAGGTTTTGGACATGAAGACAAAAAGAGCGGCACAATAACACTTTTTGACTTGTTAAAAGCGGCTGTCAGGCAAAGACCAGACTACATAATAGTTGGCGAAGTCCGCGGAGAAGAAGCCTACACGCTTTTTCAGGCTATGGCAACTGGACATTTGGGAATGAGTACAATACACGCTGAATCCGTAGAAGCCGTGATAAATAGGCTGGAATCCGAGCCTATGAACATTCCTAAGTCGCTTATAGCAATGACAGACGTCATAATGGTTATGACGAGAACAGAAATTGAAGGAAAACCAGCCAGAAGGGCAAGCACAACAACTGAAGTTGTCGAGTTTGACCGTAAGAAAAAGAACATCGTAACAGAGGATGTTTTCCACTGGAATCCGCGTGAAGACAAATTCGTCTTTTCTGGTCACAGCGTAATTTTGGAGGAGCATATGAACAAAATGGGCATAAGTGAGGATGAAATTAGACGTGAACTGCATAGGAGAAAGACTGTTTTAGAGTGGATGGTTCGCGAAGGGATAAGGCGCCACACAGACGTTGCAAATGTGATTCGCGAGTATTATGCAAACCCGAACCGCGTCTTCCAAAAGGCAAGGGTTGGATTCAAATGAAAACAAGCAAGGTTCTAGAGAAAACTAAGCAACTTTTCACGCGTTTCAAAATGTCTCTCAAAAGCCCAGTAGGCGTGAAAACATCGGTTGAATGTGGGAAAGCGCAAAAGGTGGATTTCTATTCATTAGCATACAAGTTTATTGGAGAAAAAACCGAGCGTTTTTTGCCGCTTTTTAAGGATTTAGACCTGAACTTGCAGAAGTCTGGGCTTAGGGTCAGCTTTAAGGCGTATGTTAGCCTAACAGTTTTTACGGCAATTCTACTGTTGATAACCGCTTTAGCAATAATTCCTTCAATGCTTTTCTTTGCTTTAAGAGTCCAGCTAATGCCATCCTTCATGTTTGGCATCGGCGGTGGACTGTTTGCTTGCGCCTTCTCCATAATCGGCTTTTACATTTATCCAGTTTACCGTGCAGACAAGGTTAAGAGAGACTTGGAAGACGAATTACCGTTTACAACTGGGTATATGGCTATTTTATCAAGCGCGGGCGTCTCTCCAGAAAAAATTTTCTATTCACTTTCAAACTTGAACCCGCCACTGGCAATAACAAACGAAGCGAAAAACATTGTCAGAAACATAAACCTCTTCGGTTTAGACGTTATCTCCGCCCTTGAAGAAACTTCTAGGACGACGCCGTCTGAAAGGTTTCGCGAAATGCTCGAAGGCTTCATTTCAACGATCCATTCAGGCGGCAACTTGGCGCATTACCTACGCGAAAAATCAATGCAGTACATGAAGCTAAAGAAGATTAGCCTACGCAAATTCGCAGACACACTATCGATTCTATCAGAATTTTACGTGGCTTTGTTGGTAACTGGACCACTGCTTTTCGTTATTATGCTTGCAGTCATGAGCATGCTTGGCGGAGGCTTAGGCGCGTTAGGTCCAGACATTCTACTTAACATCTTAACCTACATTGGAATACCATTGGGTTCTGTAATGTTTCTGATAATTTTGGATGCGGTATCACCTAAATGGTAGGAAAGAAATGCCAAAAATAAGTGTACAAGATAAAAAGTTGGCGTGGTGCGCCTCGGTCTTAATAGCTGTCGCCATGGTAATTTTTGCCTTTTTCAATTTTTGGGGAACAAGAACGTTTGACGAGTTCGTTTTTTTCGCTTTGATAATTGGCATCTTTCCGCCAGCAATCTTGAATTATATAGAATTCAAATGGAGAAAAGCCATAGACGAGCATCTCCCAGACCTCTTCAGAAGCATAGTTCAAGCCCAAGAAACTGGGATGCCGCTTCCACAAGCCTTGGAAGAAGCAACGAAAAGAAATTATGGACCATTAACGGGCGAATTGAGGAAGATGACGGCGCAGATTTCTTGGGGAATGACTTTTGAAGAGGCTCTTTTGGCGTTGGGAAAACGTGTCAACACTGTGCTTGTGCAGAGAACCGTACCACTAATAATTGAGGCAAGCCGTTCTGGCGGGCATGTGGAAAAGGTTTTTGAACCGACTGGCAAATTCGTACAGACAACACTTCTATTGGATAAGGAGAGGAGAAACCAGACAAGACCGTACATCGCCATAATCTATGTGGCATACTTCGTTTTTCTCTTCACGGTAATACTGCTTTTCAAATCGTTCTTCGCAAGCATAGAGGGACTGCCAACACTAGGAGCAACAGTCATGATGCCAGAAGAAATGAAGCGCCTATTCTTTCACATGACAGTAGTTCAAGCGCTTTTTGGGGGACTCATCGCTGGAAAAATGGGTGAAGGCGCAGTTAGCTCTGGCTTAAAACACTGCCTAATAATGATGCTCAGCGGTTACATAGCCCTAAAACTATTCCTTTGAGGGGGAACCATGGCAAGGAAAAAGGGATTTTTCGCGAATAAGAGGGCTATAACCCCAGTGCTAAGCAACCTTCTGCTAACAGTTGTGGCGGTAGCGGCAATGTCAATTGCCACAACAGCCACATATGTAATCACAACGAACCTTCGTGAAATAATGAGCGAACGCGTCATAATAGAAGACGTTTGGTTTAACAGTGAAACAAGCAGCATCCACATTTACTTGCGAAACATTGGAAAGGTCGCCGTCGAAGTTTCGGGATTATACGTCAATCATACGTCGCAATCTTTCAAAAAGCCCTTCCGTTTAGAGGTGGGCGAACACAAGTGGCTTAACGTCTCAGGTTATGTTTGGACAAGTGGAAGCCTATACTACATAGATGTTGTTACAAAGAGGGGAACCCATATTGCAGACTATTACAAGGCGCCTTAGACATTTCAAAGAAGCGAAAAAAGGCGTAAGCAACGTGATAGTCGTAATGCTAAGCCTAATTCTGGTAACGCTAATAGTTTCAAACGTGGTTTTATGGAGCTACCAAATGAACCAATTTGACCTAGAAAGAATGCAAGAAAGCGTAAAAATCGAAAATGTAACACGCGTCACACACTCACCATGGTTCACAGTAAATAATGAATACGTAATTGAAGTCGGCAGTAGAAACGGAACATACACGGACACCCAGACGGTTGATGATGTTTATGAAAGTTTTATTGAAGAAAATGGCTACATTTATAATCCATCCACATACAACCCCGTAAATTCAACACAACATGTTTCTGGATCACTAGTAGATTTAAAAAATGACGATGCCAACTACATGACTTTTAGAAGTTATGCCTCACAAAACATAACAGGCGCCTTTGGCAACAATGCAACTAGCTCAAGTTCCATAATCGTTAATGCAAACGCCATGTATGGAAGTCTTTTTACTTCGCCTCCTGCAATGGTGATTGCGAAGAGCATAGTTTTCTATTGCAGAAGTGTCTCTCAGGTGAGAAGTGTCAAATGTTTGATTGTGCGGCACAGCGATTTAAAAATAGTTGCAATAACGAATCCAGTGACGGTTACAACGACGTCAGGATGGTGGACCGCCACTTTCTCGAATTCGCCAACTTTGACGCCTAATACAGAATACCTCTTAATGATAATACCAAATGGGCAGGTCAGATTTTACTACACAACGGGATCAACTAATCAAGGACATTATGATACAACAAACAGTTACGCTTCGCCAATAGACCCGACAGATGCTTTGCATAACACTAATCGGTATAGCATCTACTGCAATTACGACCAGCCAGTTGAATACACTGCCGAAGTGGAGTTTATGGGAACATCAAACATGGAAACTTGGACCAGCTTAACATGGAAAGTCACGAGCTCTTTTACGACGGACAACGTAAACGTAACATTACAATTATTCAACTACCAGACTAACGGTTATCCAGAATACGGAGATGGCTACATGTCATACATTTCAAGTGAAATTCCAAACGTTGATGAAACGAAAACACAAACAATAACCGATAACGCGACGCAGTTTAGAGATAGCTCAGGCAACTGGAAATTAAGGATTAAAGGAGTTAAAGCAACGAATACACGGTTCGATTTGAAGCTAAATCTTATGGAATTAAAAACTGAAATGCAGGATGCCTACGCCCTCAGCATAACTGGCGGATTCTTTTTAGACATAAAAACTTATCCACTCCAATACATTGAGACGCTTGAAATTCAAATCCGTCTTAGAACAAACGACACCATCGAAAATTGGTTTTTGAAAGTTTACAACTGGACAACCAGGGAGTTCGTTGATGTAAGCCAAATAATCCCAACAACAAATTTTGAATATTACACGGTTAACATAACAGAAAATTGGCAGAGCTTTGTAAACGATGAGGGAACAGTTAGGATAATGTTCTGCGATGCAAACTTGGATTCAAGCCAAACAACCGTTGACATAGACTTCTTCGCCGTGAGGGCTAAAATCGATGGCGCAAAGTTTAGCGTTAAAAATTCTGGGTCAACAACTGCGCGTATTGTTGCTATATGGGTTGTTAACGCGACGGTTCACATGCGTTATGAGGCAAACTATTTCGTGAATGTGGGTGAAGAAGCAACATATATAAGGGCGGACATAAAGCTTCCAGAAGGCAGTTTCATAGTCAAAGTTGTTACCGAAAGGGGAAATATTGCCGTTTTTACTCCTTAACCATTTCTTCTTTTAGGGCTTTTATCGCCTCTTTCTGGTTTCTAACCTCTAGGACATGTATGTTATAGAGTTCAGCCATCTTTTTCCCATTATCATTTATTTTTGGAATAGCAATTAAGTAGGCGCGGTCTGGGGAAACATCAAATATTTTTGCGAATAGAGCGATTACTGGCTGCTCAGAGACAACATCTTCAACGGACATTGCCACATCGATAACGGTCAATTTTTTGGCGGCTTTTCCCTCGTAAGCCACTATGTCAAACATGTGGTTTGCCCCAGATTTTCCTTTCAAAAACGCTGGGCTTTCAACTTCAAAACCATTTTCTAACAGAAAATCCCTTATTGGAGCAATTATAACCCACCCACGCGCCGCCTCCTCCTCGGCATCCTCCCTTAAAGTGTAGGCGTAAACATCCTTTATCACGGCATCTTCAAAAGTGAAGGCTGTATGACATTCTCTGCAAAAATGCGCCACAACTGGAATGTCAAAACTTTTCTTGCAGTCTTTGCAGGTACACCATGTTCCAGCCCTTCGATAGTCGACGTCTGGCTTCTTTAGTTCTTCATGACATTTTGGGCAAACAAGATTGTTTCCTTTCTTATAGTTTTCCTCAACATCCATGTAACCACATTTCACATGCTCGATCAAAGCGCTTCTTTGAATGTCAAACGACTTGCAGTAAGCACAACAATAACGCACTGAAACGTTCGCAGAGCCACATTTTGGGCAATAAATAATTTTGTCATAAAGCCGCCTTTCAAGTATGCCCACGTTATAAAGCCTATTCAAAAAGGCTTCCGCATCTTGAACACTGCCAACAATCGCCTCAACAATTGGATAGTGATACCCAATCTTTGAGTCATATACTGGTTCAAGCTCATTTATTTCCTCGCTTAAAAACTTGTTTAAGAAAACTTGCGTATTACGGTCTTTGTAAAGTTCCAGACGCTCCAACTTATTGGGTTTAAGCATCTTTTTCCCAGACTAGCGCTTTCAACTGGCAGTAACACACATTATAACCTAATGATATTTAATGATTTATTTTTAAGATTTTCACATAAACTTTAAAGGCACAAGACGAAACTCTTTTCTAATTAGAACAAAACGGAGAAAACAGTACAAAATGAAGACACAGACAAAGCGATTAATAAACTGCCCAAAATGTGGCTTCGCCTTCGACATAACTTACGGTAGGGCATTCGCTTGTTCTGGCTGTCCATCATCAGTGCAATGCGGAATGGCAAAATGTCCAAAATGCGGAAACGAGTTCCCACTGTCATAGTTAACAGTCACGTTTTTTAATGTGAACAGACATATTCAAATGAGCAAAAAGCGGTGATTCATTGGCAACACAAAAGCCTCAAAAACCATCAATTGTCCGCTGGACCTCGTTAAAGGGAATAGCATCCATACTTGTCTTCTTGGTTCTCGCAATTTTAATCGAGTGTGCAATCATTTTATACGCTAATGGGTTGGGATTAACAGAAAATCCAGATAACCGAATACTAGGCGTAATAAGCCCACTATTCCACCTGGTCCCAGCAGCAGTTATCGTCACACTAGTATTCAGCTGGACTTACTTGGCAAGGTGCATGAGGATGAAAACTCAGGAAATCGCAAAAAAGAAGGCTTTTGCTGCTAAAAAGGAAAAGCCTAAAAAGTCATTCTTTGGCGGGTTGAAGGCGAAAATTTTGAGTATCAGAATTTTTGTTGGCTTTCAACAGAAGATGGCAAACGTTACGGTAAAAAGCGCTCTAACAATTCTTTTACTATTCATAGTCTTCGCCTTCGCAGTTTTCCTTCTAGCATACCCAAGAATAATTTACGAGGCTGTTGCAAACGCTTACAGAAACAACACTGCACTCCTAAATTTTGTCAAGGGAACCACAGAAGCCCTAGCACCTATCTTCTGGATATTATCAGTAGTAGGCAACGCCCTAGTCTCACTTGCACCCGCATTCAGAGATTTCGTTTTAGCTCTCGGAACAATCATCAGCCCACTGGTCAGCTTGGATGCTGCTGGAAAATATTTGGCAGTCCAAAATGCTGCAGCTTGGATTTCAGCCTTGTTGGCATTAACCTACGGAGAATATACACGCAAAGGTCGCAGATATAGTATAAGAAGAAAGGGCTAAAAGGGAATTTTGATGGCTGACCACCCAAGGTTTGGTCCAGCTGGCGTGCCTCCAACATTCCGCATGTTAAAGGCAAAATTGGAGGATGTCCCAAAACTTCTGAGGAAGGAAGGACTTGACGCTTTTGAGTATCAAGCCGTAAGGTGGGGCGTAAAACCACAAATTAGAAGAGAGAAAGCTGAAAAACTTGGTTTAAAAGCTTCTGAAAACGATGTTTGGCTTAGCCTGCACGGCTCATACTTCATAAACTTCTGCGGTGGCAGAGAGGTTATAGAGGCAAGCAAACAGCGTCTAATAGCATGTGCAACAGCAGCAGAATGGATGAAAGCCCACACTGTCGTTTTTCACCCAGGCTTCTATGGAAAGACGCCGCGAACAGAAGTTTTCAAAAACTGCCTTGTAACATTAAAAGAGGTTATTGAATCTTTGAAGGCATTAAACATAAAGCATGTTAAAATCGGTCCAGAAACAATGGGCAAGCCCTCCCAGCTTGGAAGCCTCGAAGAGATTATAAGTTTATGCGAAGAAGTGGAGCAAACGCAACCAGTGATTGATTGGGCGCACATGCACGCTAGAGAGAACGGACGTTTCAAAACGGTTGATGACTTCCGCGGTGTGATTGAAGTAATTGAGGATAGGCTTGGAACAGAAGCCGTGAAGAACTTGCATTGTCACTTTACGAAGGTGGAGTTTACGGAAAAAGGCGAAAAACGTCATCACGTGCTAGAAGAGGAAGGTTACGGACCAGACTTCACGATGCTTGCAAAGGTCATTGTGGAATTTGATTTAAAACCAGTCATCATAAGTGAAAGCCCAATTTTGGATTTAGATGCCATAAAGATGCGTGACATACTCCAAAAAGAGTTTAAAAGTTAACGTTTAATGCGATATGCTTTTTTATGCTGTTTGCAGTGCTTTTCTGTTGTGGTGCACGTTTTGGCGCGGCTTAAAGGATTCCAAAAACTCACAACAATCGAAGAAGCGAAAAAGTGCTTTTTCAGCAAGCTACGCGTAAAAAAGCCGAAAGCCACAACGGTCAAGCTTAGCCAAGCGCTAAACCGTGTTCTAGCAGAAGACGTAATTGCAGATGAAGATTTACCGAGGTTTGACCGCTCAGCCGTCGACGGGTACGCAATAAAAGCCGAAGAAACAGTTGGCTTATCGCAGTTTAAACCAAAACGGTTCAAAATAACCACTAAAGAATATGTTGGAAATGGAGAGGTAAGGCAAGTTTGGACTGGCAACCCCCTTCCAAAAGGAGCAAACGCTGTTGTAATGCTTGAAAACACAAAGAAAATCGGCGAAGAACTGGAAGTCTGGGTTTCAGTCACACCAGGCGAGAACGTCTCAAAAAAGGGTGAAGACATCCAAAAGGGAGCTGTTGCCGTAAAGGCTGGAACACGCCTTAAACCTCAACATTTAGGATTAATAGCAGCCCTTGGAAAAGCCGAAGTTAAAGTTTTTGAGAAGCCGAAGGTGGCAATACTTGCAACTGGAAATGAGCTTGTTGATTTAGGCGCAAAACCACGAGAAGACCAAATATTTGAAGCGAATAGGCTTGTCATCTCGGCGTTGTGCCGCGAGTTAGAAGCGGAACCAGTTGACTTGGGCATAGCAAAAGACGACATTGACGAAATAACGGCTAAGCTAAAGAGGGGATTGGAAGTTGCCGACGCGATAATTACAACTGGAGGCACAAGCGTTGGAATTTCAGACCTTGTTCCAGAGGCAGTTAATAAGCTTGGGAAGCCGGGCGTTATAGTTCATGGAATAGCCATGCGCCCAGCCATGCCTACTGCCCTAGTCATAGTAAACGAAAAACCTATAATAGTTCTTTCAGGAAATCCCGTTGCCGCAATGATTGGTTTTGAAGTTTTCGCAAAACCAACGATAAACGCGCTCATGAGACTGGAAAAAGAAGAGTCGAGACCCGTGATTAGAGCAAAGATTACGAGGCGGGTAACAACGACGTTGGGGCGCAAAACCTTTGTTAGGGTTTATGTCTTCAAAAGTGGTGAAGAGTATTTTGCTGAGCCTATAAGTGCGCGTGGTTCTGGCATAATTTCGACAATGACGAGGGCTAACGGCTATGTGGTTGTCCCAGAAAATGTTGAGGGACTGGATGAAGGCGAGACGGTTCCAGTTCACCTTTTTGACTCTGTTGAGGGAGAAACACATGTTTAGGAGACTTTTAACTTTCGAAGAAGCACAACAGACAATACAAAAACACTTTAAGCCCAAACCTTTAGGCTTTAAGGAAGTTTCGCTTCTAGAAGCCCATAACCGCGTTCTTGCAGAAGATATAACCGCAAACTTGGATATTCCACCATTCCACCGCTCAACCGTTGACGGATACGCTGTTAAAGCGCAGGACACGTTTGGCGCAGAAGAGAACAAGCCCATCAGACTGAAAATTTGCGGAACCGTGAACGTTGGAGAAAAACCAAAATTAAAAGTTGAGAAGGACATGGCAGCTGAAATCGTAACAGGCGCACCCATGCCCGAAGGAGCGGATGCTGTTGTCCCATTAGAGCAAACGGAACGAAAAGGCAACAAGCTTTACGTTTACAGTGCAGTGGCAAAGAATGAGAATATCATGAAAGCTGGCGCGGACATAAGAAAAGGTGAAACAGTTCTAAAGGCTGGTAAGCTTTTGGGTTCGAGGGATATAGGCGTTTTAGCCGCTTTGGGAATTGCGAAAGTGAAAGTTTATGTCACGCCCAAAGTGGCAGTTTTGTCAACTGGCAATGAAATAACAGAGCCTGGCGAAAAGCTTCTTACAGGAAAAATTTATGACATAAACGCTTACAGTTTAAGCGCGGCGGTTTTGGAAAGCAGTGGAAAACCAGTTTACATGGGGGTTTTTCCAGACGACGAAAAAGCGCTGCGGAAGGCACTTGAAAGAGCTTTGGCGTCGGCGGACATCGTGATAACTTCTGGCGGAGTTTCCGTAGGTCCAAGGGATGTTATCCCCAAAATTTTGGATTCGCTTGGAAAACCAGGCTTGATAATATGCGGAATTGCCACGAAACCTGGAAAACCGACAACAGTGGCTTTAGTTGATGGCAAACCAGTTTTTTCGCTTCCCGGACACCCAACATCCGCGCTTTTGATTTTCCACCTTCTTGTTCGTCCAGTAGTTTTGGGTTTAGCTGGGAGAAGGTTGGATGAAGGGTTGACGGTTAAGGCTTTTTCAGCCACGCGGATTTTTCCAGCGAAGGGTAGGCGAACATTTGTTATGGTTAGGCTTTTACGCGATGGTAAAAATCGTCTTCTAGCTGAACCAGTTGAGTCTGGACTTTCGGGGGCGATAACAACCCTTGCAAAGGCTGACGGTTTCGTTGAAATTTTGGAAAATCAACAGTTTGTGGATGAAGGTGAGGAAGTTACTGTTAGACTTTTTAGCTTGCAAGGTTTTTCCTTTTAGAGGCTAGGTATGCTGTGGAAATCCATGTAAGTATTAGGTATGCCACGAAGCTTAGGTCGATGATGACGTCTGTTCCAAAGAAGTAGTAGAGCATTACCGCGGAAAATACTGTAATCATGAAGAAGAGTATGGCGGCTGTCCATAAAGCCCAGAAGCGTTTGCTGAAAACTCCGTAGGCTGTTATTACGCTTAGGATTCCAATTATGCCGATGTGAATTAGGTTTGGGTTTGTGGCTAAGAAGAAAAAGCATATGGCTCCAGCGGCAAGGTAGAATATTGAGGCTATGAGCATGCCGGTGCTTTCGATTTTTAGTTTGGATTTAATTGACAATATTGTTCGCCTCGTTTAACTTCTAATGCATTTAACGGCAACGTTAATAAATTTAATGTTTAAAAACCGTTGCGACACACGTGTGCATGTCAAACGAAAAGTTTAGAAACAGACGCGTTAGAATATTTCACCTTAAAAAGGAGAAAAATCATGAGTAAACGTGAACTTTTTACTTCGCAGTCAAACGTCTTCAGCGGTTTCCAAAAAAGCTTCGAAGAGGCGGACTATGTGGTTTTTGGAGTTCCATTCGACGTTACCAGCACGTATCGTACTGGAGCTAGGTTTGGACCAGCAGCCGTCAGACAGGCATCGCTGAACATTGAGACTTACAGTTTCCGCGCTGGAGTTGATGTTGAGGATTTGAAGATTCATGATTTGGGAGACTTGCACGTGTCAACAGACACTAGGGAAACGCTTAAGAGAACCGCAGATGTTGCTACGGAAATTTTTGACGCTGGAAAAGTTCCAGTTGTGATTGGAGGAGAACACACAATAACATTTGGCGTTTTTGCTGGTTTGGACGGTAAAGCACAGAAAACGGCGCTTGTGAGTTTTGATGCACATCTTGATTTGCGGAACGAGTTTATGGGCTTGAAACTTTCGCATACAACTTTCATGCGGAGAATGAACGAGGAACTAAAGCCAGCGAAAATTTTTGAGATGGGCACGAGAGCAGTCTGCAAGGAAGAATTAACCTACGCAAAAAGAGCAAAAATAGAATTCTTCACAACACAGCAAATAAGAAGGGAAGGAGCACAAGCAATTGCTGAAAAATTGAAGGAGAAACTTGCCGAATATAAGAGCGTTTACTTGTCAGTCGACATGGACGTATTAGACCCAGCTTATGCACCAGCTGTTCAAAATCCAGAACCAGATGGAATTGAAACGCATGTGTTATTGGATATTCTTGGAAGCATCTGCGACAAACGGGTTGTGGGCTTTGATGTTGTAGAAGTTGCGCCAAACTACGACCAGGGATTTTCAGCAGTGCAAGCAGCAAAATTAATCTTCGAAATGCTCTGTTATTTAGAAAAATCTCGAAAAAAGGCTTAATTTCAGCCTTTATTCCAACATTCAAAGAATTAATCATTCATTTTTAACATTTGCGCGATGAAAAATCCGTTACATTCATGCATGTGTGGATAAAGTCGCCTACAACGTTCTAATCCTCTCAGTCCAGACAAACCCATTTTTGGCGTTATGTCAACCAATGAAAATTCTGGATGCCACCTCAAGAACCGTTCAATAAGCATCTCATTCTCCTCAGTTGTTATGCTACAAGTGGAATAAACAAGCGTTCCGCCGCGCTTCACTTTGTCCGCGCAACTACAAAGCATCTGCCACTGAATCTCGCCCATCTTATCAACAGAACGCCTTGTAAGCCTCCACTTTGCCGAAGGCAACTTGCCAAAAGCACCAGTACTTGTACAAGGCGGGTCTAAAATAACAATATCAGCCTCCAAATTAACTGGCAAAGGGTTGCACGCATCCGCAATTATTGGAAAAGCAATTTCAACGCCCATGCGGTTGACCTCGTCCTTCCAAACGCTCATCCTCCGCCTTGAATAGTCAACCGAATATATTGCACCGCGGTTCTGCATCAACTGCGCTAAATACGTGGTCTTCGCTCCAGGAGCAGCACAAACATCAAGAACAACCATGCCAGGCTTGGGATTCGCCGCCTCGGCAGCGAAACAACTCGCCTTATCTTGTATGTAAAACAAGCCTTTCTGGAAACTCTCCAAACGCGTTAAAGGCTTTTGGGAAGCCAAAACCTTATAGGCGTACTTTAGCTCCTTGACTTTTTCGGCTTTAACGCCTTCCCTCTCAAGTTCACCCAAAATCGTGTCTTCATCAGCCTTCAACGTATTCAACCTAATGTACGTCGGCGGAGACTGCAAGTTCGCCTCCAAAATTTTTATGGCTTCAACCCGTCCAAAAAGCCTAAAACAGTACTTAACAAACCATGTTGGATGAAAAGTTGAAAACGTAACCCTCTCTTCGTCGCCTAAACCATCAAAAACAACACTTGGATTTTGAGTAAGCAAAACGCCCAAAAAAGGCTCAACCTTCCTAAGTGTTTTCCACCCGAGAATTGCACGCGCAGTCTTCGCTATGTTTTCAGCTTCCCTAACGTCAACCCTCAACCAGTTTCTGGCGACACGCGTTTGATAAACATAAAGCCTCAAAAAGGCTTGAACACCAAAATCAAACTCGCCAACAGTCCTCGGCTTCAAAACACTATTTATAAAAGCATCTATGAAATTCCGCCACCTAACAGTTTCAAAAACAAGCATATGCGCAAGCCGCACAGCATCCAAATCACCAATGCCCAACTGCCTAACCGTCTTAGCCAACGCCAAACGCTCGCTTATCTTCTGCATTTCCATCCAGCTCAAGCTTTCAATAGCAAGCGTCCAAGCTTCCTTAAGCATACCATCCACAAACACATAACAAACGCGTGAGAAATAAATAAGATTAGAGGCGCCAACCCGCTGAAAACTAGAGGGGGTAGGTGCCTATTGGTTGGTTTCAACGCCAAAAACAGTCCCCACTGAAAAGAATTATAAGAATTGTAAAAGAAGAAAATGCGTAGTAAGAGATTTTAGGCTATATTACTCATAGTGTTAGTTGGGTTAAGGGCTGAATGGCGCAAAAACGTCTAGAAGACTTCTACCAACCAAAAACCGAAACACTAAATGAAAAGAAGGCGGAAGCCATACCCTTCACAGAATCTGTAAAAAAGGAAAAAGAAAAAAGAGCTTTTCCACCACTGGTGCCAGAAAATCTCCCACCCTCATACCTCGTTTCAGCTACATACGATGGAAAAGCTGGAAAAGCCCTAATCAAGCTTTACGAGCCAGTTTCGGGCAAAATCTATTTTTGGTATGATAAAACTGGACATAAACCATACTGCCTAACAAACTTATCACCAATAGAACTCGAAAAAATAAACAGCCTAAAACAGCATCCAGGCTTCGACCACTTCGAAATCGTAGAGAAATTTGACCCGCTGCTTAATAGGAACGTTAAGGTAACAAAAATTGTAGCTAAAGATCCATTAGCCATTGGTGGACGCCCAAAAGGCTGCATTAGGGACATAATTCCAGAAGACTTCCCAAAAGTAGCCGACACGCCAATATCACAAGAACAAATCAAAGTTTGGGAATCAAAAATAAAATACTACCAATCATACATCTACGACAACAACCTATGGCCTGGAATGCTCTACGAAGTTAAAAACGGCAAGCTAGTCATGAAAAGTTTGGATGAACCGGAAAACACCGTCAAGCAGATAATGAGTCTTTTTAAGGGCGAAGAAGAAGAGTCGTATTATATTGAGCAGTGGGCAAGGCTTCTAGAGTACCCAGCGCCAAAGTTCCGCCGCGTAGCCCTAGACATTGAAGTTTACTCGCCTGTTCCAACACGTATGCCAGACGCACGCGAAGCAGAATACCCCATCGTGTGCGCCTCACTTTACGGCTCCGACGGGCTAATGAAAGTGTTTCTTCTAAAACGTAGAATCCGCGAAGGAACAGAACATCTGACGGCTGACGTGAGCTTGGAATACTTTGATTCAGAAGAAGAGCTTATAAGGACTATTTTTGAAGTGTTGTGGGATTATCCCTTCGTCATAACATTTAACGGAGACGATTTCGACTTACGCTACTTGGCGCACAGAGCAGAAAAATTCGGCTTCAGAAAGGATGCGATTCCGATAGACGTTGGCAAACGCGTCTGCCTCCTAAAATATGGCGTCCACATAGACCTTTACAAGTTCTTCTTCAACCGTTCAATCCAAATTTACGCCTTCAACAACCGTTATAGGGACGTAACACTCGATGATGTCGGCAAAGCCCTAATAGGCATGGAAAAAATTCGCCTAGAAAAGAACTTGGGCGAGTTAACCTACACGGAACTTGCAAAATACTGCTTCAGAGACGCCGAAATAGCCTTCAAACTCACAAGCTTCGAAGACGAGTTAGTGATGAAACTCATTCTGGTTTTGGCTAGGATAAGCAGTATGCCAATGGAAGACGTGAGTCGCCAAGGAGTTTCACGTTGGATAAGAAACTTCTTGCACAGGGAACACCGCAGAAGAAACATGCTAATCCCAAACGCAGAAGAAATCCTAGCCGTGAAAGGCAAAACCGCCACAAAAGCAATAATAAAAGGCAAAAAATACAAAGGCGCAATAGTAGTCGAACCAGTACCAGGCGTCCACTTTAACGTGGCGGACTTGGATTTCCAAAGCCTATACCCGTCAATAATAAAAGTTTGGAACCTAGGCTATCAATCAATCCTATGCCAACACCCAGAATGCCGCAGCAACCTAATCCCAGACACGCCACACTGGGTTTGCACAAAAAAGCGGGCGCTGGAAAGCCTCCTAATAGGCTCGCTTAGGGATTTGCGCGTTCGCTGGTACAAGCCAAGGTCAAAAGACAAAAACCTGCCGAAAGAGCTTAAAAGCTGGTACAACCCAATCCAAGGCGCATTAAAAGTCATTTTAAACGCAAGCTACGGCGTGTTCGGAGCAGAAACATTCGACCTCTACTGTCCACCAGTGGCTGAGGCAACAGCCGCGATAGGAAGACACTCCATAACGCAGATAATCAACAAGGCTAAGGAGCTAAACATTCAAGTGCTTTACGGAGACACGGACAGTATATTCTTAAAAAACCCGTCAAGAGAACAGATTGAAGAACTGTCGAGATGGGCTGAAAGCGAACTAAAAATGAGTTTGGACGTTGACAAAGTTTACAGATACGTCGTTTTTAGCTCCCGTAAAAAGAACTATCTCGGAGTTTTAGAGGATGGAAGCGTCGACGTTAAGGGACTGACAGGCAAGAAAAGACACATACCAATTTTCATTAAGAAGGCTTTTGACAAAATGAAAGAACGCCTAGCCATGGTGAAAACACCAGCAGACTTCGAAAAAGCCAAAAAAGACACGTGCGAAATAATCCGCGACTGCTACATGCGCCTAAAAAGACGCGAATGGACAAGCCTAGAAGAACTAGCCTTCAACGTAGTATTAGGCGAAGAACCAGAACGCTACACAAAAACAACACCACAACACGTAAAAGCAGCAAGAATCCTAAAAGAAGGCGGGATGGAACTAAAAGCTGGAGACCTAATAAGCTTCGTCAAAGTCACCAAAGAACCACACGTCAAACCAGTCGAATTGGCGACAAACAACGAAATAGACGTTGACAAGTACATCTCTTATCTTCACTCGACATTCGACCAAGTTCTGGACGCGCTTGGGCTAGACTTCGACGAAATAATAGGATTGACCAAACTAGAACGCTTCATGTAAAGCAAACGCTTTCGCCGATTTCAATCAGCATTTTTCCATATTCCAATTCGATGCAAGCCTTCTTCCAACGCAAGACCAAGAACATTTATCGCTATGACAGAGCCTATGAATATGCCCAGCAACCCAACCTCGATTGGAACATTGAATATCAAAGACAAGTAGCCTCCGACAATGATTGTTATAGTTAACGTTTCAGCGATACTTCCAAAGAACCTGCGCGCAAATCCGCCTCTGCCAATGTACCAAGCCAAGGTGCACGCCACAAAGTTTGCAACTGCTCCGCCAACAACGTCGACCACTCCTAAACCTCCATAAACATTCGCAACCAAGCAGCCGAGGCTCAAACCTATTGCACTTGGCAACCCAAATATCATTGACAACGGCAGCAAAGCATCAGCGACTCTAACTTGATAAACTCCAAAGCTTATAGGCGCAAGCAAAACCACGCCAGCAGCATAAAGCCCAGCAAAAACCGCAATTAAAGCTACCTCTCTACCACCAAACCTCATTTATTCACCTCCTACGCCGGGGTTTTTATGGCGGAACGGGTGGAGGCCCACTCACCCGCCATTGCACTATGCACAATTATCTGATTGCTATTAAGTTTTGCCCTCTGTTTCAGCTTGAACTTTAACGAGGTCTGCAGCTGCTTCAGCTACTTCCACGTTCACGTCTTCGATTGGCATTCCTTGCCCCTTATTTGAGAATAGCAAATCCTGCGGTGGTGGTGGCGTGTTTAGAATTGTTGACAGCAAATACATGGCTGTGAACGCGTGTTGGTAAACTCTGTGGAAAACGTACGGCACTTTTGTTTCTGGGTCAACTTCCAACATCTTGTTTATTTCGGAATCCTTGCCAGTCAATGTCGCTGTACCTTCAATTTCAAACTTAACCACGCTTGGCTTTGTAGAGAGGAATAGGCTGAAGTTGACGATGACAAGTTGGCTTTTACGCTCTTTCTCTTCAAGCCTTGCCTTAACATCAAAATTTATCGTTTCAGCTCCGCCAGTCTTAACGTCAAGTCTTACACCTAAAAATTTTGAAATTTCAACCTTAACTGAAACGTTAGGAACATACAATGCTGGGCAAATAATTGATTCCTCACTCTAACTAAACATCATTATCGTTAGCCGTTCAACCTCTCGCAATTAAGCCTCGCTCAAAACCAATTTTTGCCTTTTGTGTGTAGCAACACGCTACACACAGCACACAGAAAACGCCACTACAAAAACTCAATGAGAACAGCGAGCAACGTGAAAAACGCCACTATAAGCGAAATTATAACGACTACCTCGCGCTCTTTCAATGGACGATTATAAGTAATTAGCGTAACCAAACTCCGCCTATGATCTGAGACAAGTTTTTCTCCATCAAAAGAAACATGCGCCTTAGCCCTAAAAAGAAAATATGACAACAAAATCAACGATGAATTAAAGATGTAGGGCAAAATGCTAATCACCAAGCTCATTTTTAAATCTGAGATTATGGCAAAGGCTGCCAAAGTAATACCAATGGCGAAAGACCCAGTGTTTCCAACAAAAATTTTTCCTCGAAAATTGAAAAAAGCCAAAATCAACCAAACAGCCAATGGAACATACATGAGAACAGCGTTATCACCAGACATAACCATCAACCCAACCAGAACTATCGCTGGACAAACTGTCTCCAAACCATTAAGTCCACCAAGCTGATTCACGGTGTTCGTGGTTATAGTAACGATTAACGGAATAACCACCAAAAAGTATGCAAGACCAAAATCTAAGACTATCCCTATCAACGGAATAGTCACAGAAGTTCTTACGTTAAGCCTCATAGCCAAAGAAGCAAGCGGTACAGCAGCAATCAACGGAAAAAAGGCCTTATAACGCCAACGCAAATCCATCCAATCATCAAGCAAACCCATAAACCCACCAAAAAGTATGCAAACAGCCAAAGTCAAAGCCTTAGAAACATTATCACTTGAAGAACGAAAATATTCAAGAAGGAAAAGGTACACTGCACTAGCTACAACGTAAATTACACCTAAACCATTCGGAACCAAGGGCTTGTTTGGCTTATGCTGGTCTGGAACTTTTGGAAACAAGTTACCGCTTCCTTATGTATTTGGATAGTCCGTGTAATATTTTTCCCAATCAATCTTGTATAGGCAAACTAGCGGAACAATATTATAGCCATATTTTCTTCCATCGTTTCGCAGTCCGGCAATGTAAGCCTCCTTAAAGTATGTTAACTGAACTGTCGGTTGTGGACTTCCTTTTTGTTCTTGCAGCCATCTTTCCCGCGCGTAATGCATCAGCTTATATATCGTCGAATTTTGTCCCTCGCTGACAGCAATCGACTCGCCTTCATCTACTCGGTTATTGTTATTTGTGTCGGTCCAATTATATCCCAAGGTATAGTTGCCAAACATTGCCCGAACTTGTTCAAAACTCGAAGTCCACATCAAATTCTCATCTATGAAGCCGCCTTCTATGAAGCGCCTTCTGGATACTCCGGAAATTTGCGCCATCCAAACCCATTTTCCCTCATCTCCACCTGCGTTCGCCAGTGAACCGTCAGAGGTTATCGTAACAAACACGAGAATGTAGTCTGCATCGTAAAGTTTCAGCATTTTCAATGCGTCGGTTTCGTTAGCCATGAATATGAAGCCTATGTTCTCTATCTGTGTAGTGTTTATTGTTGCGTTGTCCGCAAGTGATGTTACGTTGCCAAGTGTTGTAATCCAATAGCCATAGTCCCACCAGCTGCAAACAACCTTCTCCCCTATGGGTTTGGGTCCCAGATTGCTTCTCATCCAGCTTAACATGTCCAGCCACTCTTTAACTGGCTCGTTTGGCGCTATTGGAAGGCTTCCCGCTGAAACTGTTGTCGGGGTGTACGCTTGCCTGTAAACTTTTGGCACGCCACCCGATTGCGGTGAGAAGGCAAAGTTTGTCATGAGGATTAGGAATATCAGGAATATTGCTGCTCCGCTGAACTCTTTTCCGACGTGCTCCAAACCATACTTTCTCTTTGTAACCAGCTTTGGAGGTTCCTTGAATAAAGTGTAAAAGGGCTTTAGGACGCCAAGTACGCCGCTAGACGCCACAAGACCGAAGGCTGGAGCCATGAGGACAAGCAGACGCACCATTGAACCGGCGAAATAGAGGGATGTTATGCCAAAAAGTATAATGAACAGATTTTTGTTTGTCAGATTCCTAATTAGGAAGTACAGCCCTGCTATGAAGAATATTATGCCTATTCCAAACTCGTAGTATATTGAGCCCCAAGCTGAAATTCTATGCTCAGCAACAGATTCTACAAGTGGGGATTCCGCCCTCACAAATGGATTAATCACTGAAATGAACTTGCCAGCGATACCTCCTAAATATCCAAATTGCCAGAGAAAGGCAAAACCGCCAATTAAAACGCAAATGAAGACTATACCAAATGTCACACGCGTCGTGGTTGAGGTTATGTTGCGGAGAATTTCAGCAAAACATAGCAAGACGAATACTCCAGCTACTGGGATTATGGCTGACGCCGTCAAATAACGTAATGAAAGATAAGGAACGTTTACGGCTATAAATAGACCCAAACCAAAGGTTACAGCGTAAGATAACAGAAGCCTCTGCGAATACCTTTTGATTAAAACCAGAACGAAAACGAAGAGTGCGGTTAACCCGATGGGATAAAAGGCCGCACCCCAGCCAGAGATGAAATAGCCCAAAGCAAGTCCAGAACCGATGGCGTATTTTAATGTTGAATTGAGCGGTCTTTCATCCTCGATGGATTTTAAGAACATGTACATGAATAGGAGAAGTGCAACTATGCCTATTGTTTCGTCGTCGAAAAAGCCTAGCGATGTTCGCTGAATGTAGGATGGACTCAACGCCAAAAACAGTGCCGACAATAATCCAACTGAAGATCCTCCTATGTCCTTGCCTACGAAGTAGATTATTAGGCATGCAAGTGTTCCCATTATTGCTGGGAAAAGAGCGCAGAAACTCATTAGGTCAATGTTTACGCCCAGCATCGAGATAATGTTGTAAAGGAATGCCGCAGTCATGGGCAGAGAAGGGTAGGACTGCGACATGTTTATGCCGTCTGGATACCAGCGTTGATAATCAATCCATCCTGGAGGTATGTATGGCGCGAGTAAACCGTTTTCAACCATGTATTTTGCTAGGCTGTATTGAAAGTAGGGGTCGAATTCCGAGAGCAGTAATGTGTTTTTTTCTGGTGCTATTTCCCAGCGCATCGGCAAAATGCGGATGGTGAATGCGATGAATAGTATAAGCAGCAAAGCTGAAATGGTGATTATTGAGCCGTGGCTTATTCGTATTCGCAGTTTTCCCAAACTTTTTATTCCATTGACGATGCTTTCTTTTGACATGACTTTGCGGATGTCCATCGGGTTCATCTCTCCTACAGAGATTACTAACGTGTTTTATTATTCTTACGGTTAATAGACTTTCATAAACTTGAACCACTCGTATATACCTTTCCTACAATGAGACCCCTTTTAAATTAAAGCCTCGCGTTTGTATCCATATCTTTTCGTGTCATAGAATGGAAATGCAACAATTTTCGCTTTCACCAGTTTCCCACGTATCTTAACGTTCACAACGTTTCCTTCTTGAGCGTTTGGCATTGCTACATAAGCCATGCCTATCCCACAATTGAGCAAAGGCGAGAACGTACCGCTTGTCACATAACCAATATTTTCGCCTTTATCATCGCAAACCTCATAGTTTTGTCTCGGTATGCCCTGCTCAAGCATAAGCAAGCCCACGCGTTTTCGTTTGATTCCCTCTGCTTTTTGTTTCAGTAACGCTTCTTTACCTATGAAATTGTCTTTTTGAAGCTTCACAACGAAGCTTAGTGCTGCCTCAAGCGGAGTTGTAGTTTCATCCATATCGTTTCCGTAAAGGCACATTCCAGCCTCAAGCCTTAACGTGTCTCTCGCGCCTAGTCCACACGGTTCTATCCCAAAACTTTCACCAGCTTCCAAAATTGCATTCCAAAGTTTTAAGGCGTTAGTAGGTTTGTCCAGCGGGGTGTTCCATATGAAAATTTCGAAGCCATCCTCGCCAGTGTATCCAGTGCGAGATATGAAAACTTCTATATCAGCTAGACGGGTTGGTGCCCCCTTAAACCGTTCGATTTTGCTTAGGTCTTCTGCGGAAATTTTTTGAAGAGTCTTTTCCGCTTTTGGACCTTGAACTGAAAGCATTGCGACGTTGTCTGATATCTCCGCTAGTTCTACGTTAAAGTTCTTTGAGTTTTTCACAAGCCAGTTGTAATCTTTTTCGCGGTTGGCTGCGTTTGCAACAAACATGAACTTTTCGCTTTCAAGCCTATAGATTACGAAGTCATCGATTATGCCGCCCTTCTCGTTGCACATCACAGAGTACTGTGCACTGTTCGGCGACAATTTAGAAACATCATTGGTTATCACGTAATTTAAAAAGCGCTCTGAATCCGGACCCTGAATTATTAAGCGCCCCATGTGAGATATGTCAAAAATCCCTACGCTGTTACGTACTGCCAAATGCTCTTGTATAGTTCCCTTGTACCATAGGGGCATTTCGAAGCCAGCAAAAACCGTTAGTTTTGCGCTTTTTTTGTGCACTTCGTAAAGTTGCGTTCGCCGTGCTCCTTCCATCTAGAACACAACCATTCGTTTTATTTCGTTTTTATTGGTTTAACGTCAACGTTAATTGGTATAATAGAGAGTTTCTTGCTGCACCCTGGACATTTACCGTCGTGCATGTGTAAAATTTCATCTGGAGGCTTAAGTTCAGCCCCTTCATACAAAATGCGACCACAATTTTGGCATATGACACGTTGCGGCAACCAAACACGCTCCATGTAGATAGGAATAATCCAACGCCATATTTATCGATTGCTAATTAACGACGGAGGAAAATTTATTCTTGAACAATATTTAATTTGAGGAAATGCTTCTCTATAAGGTCACGTGACTTAAAGATGGAGAAGTACATGTTAATAATCACTGAAAAGCCTGATGCGGCGCAGAGGATAGCCTCGGCATTCGACTTGCAAGGTAAGGCAATGAAGAGGGAAGAGAGAGGTGTGCCATATTTTGTGGCAAAAAGGGATAAAGACATAATTGTTGTTCCAGCGATTGGGCACCTGTACACCGTTGCTGAGGAAAGAAGAGGAAGAAGTTACTATCCAGTTTTCAGTTTCAGGTGGGTTCCGAGGCATGTTGCGGAGCGAGGGGCAAAACAAATCCGCACTTGGCTTGAGGTAATTTCGAAATTGGCAGGCAACGCTGACACCTTTGTTGACGCTTGCGACTATGATGTAGAAGGAAGCATAATAGGGTACTGCATACTCAAATATGCATGTGGCGGCAAAGAAAACGTTTCAAAACGCATGAAATACTCAACACTAACAAAAGAGGAACTGCAAAAGTCCTTCGCTGAACTTTTGCCACACTTAGACTTTGCCCTTATAGAGGCGGGACGCACACGCCACGAGGTTGATTGGCTTTACGGCGTAAACCTCACAAGAGCATTAACAATAGCGGCGAAGAATTGGAGCGGAAAATACGCAACCCTAAGCACTGGAAGGGTGCAAGGTCCAACATTAAGATTTCTTGTTGCCAGAGAAAAGGCAATAAGATGTTTTGTTCCGACGCCCTATTGGAGCATAAAGGCGGAGGTTGAGGTAGACGGAGCTGTTTTTGAGGCTGAATTTGAAAAACAAATTATAGAAATCAAGAAAGAGGCAAATGCTGTAGTTGAGGCTTGTAAGGGAAAAGACGGAAAAATCGAGAAAATAGAGGTTAAGAAGTTTCAGCAGATGCCGCCAACACCATTTGATTTGGGCGCCCTTCAAAGCGAATCCTACAGCCTTTTCGGTTATACGCCACTACGCACCTTAAACATCGCCCAACGCTTGTATCTGGATGCTTTAATTTCATACCCGCGAACAAGCAGCCAAAAACTCCCGCCAGCAATAAACTATAAAGAAATACTCAAAAACCTGAACAAAGCACCAGAATATAGAAAGTTAACAGCAGAACTCCTCGCAGAAAAAGAGTTGAAGCCAAACGAAGGCAAAAAGGAGGACCCAGCGCACCCAGCAATTTATCCTACTGGAAACCTACCCGAAAGAGTTTTGGACGAATCAGAAAGGAGAATTTGGGATTTAGTTGTTAGAAGGTTTATGGCTGTTTTCGGTGAGCCAGCGTTAAGGCAAAGCGTAAAGGCATGTATCAACATCAACGATTTCCGCTTCTATCTTAGGGGAAGACAAACACTAAAGGAAGGATGGCTCCACTTTTACGAGCCATACGTGAGGGCTGAGGAGGTTGTTTTGCCTCCAATAACAGAAGGGCAAAGCGTAAAAATTAGGAAAATAGTCTTGGAGGACAAGTTCACTAAGCCGCCGCCACGATACAACCCTGGAAGTCTTCTTAAGAGGATGGAAGAGGCGGAAATTGGAACAAAAGCGACTAGGGCTGGCATAATACAGACGTTATATGACAGGAAATACGTTAGAGACGAGAGAATGGTTGTAACAGACTTGGGCTTTGAGGTTACAGAGCTTTTAAAGAAACACTGCCCAACGGTTGTTTCAATTAAATTAACAAGAGACTTGGAGGAAAAAATGAACAAAATACAACTGAAAAGTGAGAAAAGAGAAAATGTGCTTTTGTCTGCAGTTGAAATCCTAAAGCCAGTTGTGGAGGAGTTAAAACTTCAAGAGAAAGTTATAGGCGAACAGTTAAGCAACGCCATAAAACGGGCAAAACTTGAAGAAAGAGTTATTGGCACATGCCCAATATGCAACACTGGAAAACTTATGACGCTATATTCAAGGAAAACGGGCAAAAGGTTCATTGGATGCACAAACTACTTCAAAAACGCTTGTAAAGCAGCATTCCCGCTTCCACAAAAAGGCACTTTAAAACCGCTGGGAAAGAATTGCCGCGGGTGCGGTTGGCCAATAGTTCAAGTGCGTATGAAAGGAAGTCGTCCATGGACGTTGTGTTTTAATCCGCAGTGTCCATTAAAGGAGGAGCGGAAGAGACGGAATGAAATGCAAAATATGTAGCAAGGAAGCCGTTGAGAACGGTTACTGTGAACTGCACGCGAAGGCTTATGAGGTAGTCGCCAAGAAGTATGAGAGGTGGAGGAAAGCTCTAGAAATTTCTTGGAAAGAGTATTTAAGTGAGATTGTCAAGAATCCACTAACAGGCGAGTGGGCTAAAGAGGTGGCGGAATACCTAATAAAAAGCGGAGAATGGGAAAATGTCAAAGAAAGTTAAAAGGCAAATGTCTTCGGCTTCATACTCTCTAACAAAACTTTACAAGAAACTTGCAACAGCACAGCCTTCGAGTTTGGCTATATCAGCACTTGCAATCGCAGCGGCAGTTTTCCTCTTTGGCGGCGGCTTATACAACATAATAATGAAGCCTTATCCAGCTGTTTATTATGGTGGACGCTTTTACTTGCTGTATCCAGAACTTGGTTCACAGTTCATATTTGACAGCCTTATCTCAATGATTCTTTACGCGCTTGGCATTGTTGGAGTAATCTCCATGTACCAAAGTACAAAATACGCCTACAAGCCAAGACAAGCCTACATGATTTTTCTGGTTGGGATAGCCCTAATTTTGATAGCGTACATATACCTTGAAATTACAATACAACTGAAGATTGGCAGATAAGGCTACCATGGATTACTTTTTAAGCCAAGCTTATAAGCAGCAAAGTTTGTCAACAAATGTATCGGCGGAGTTATAATCAACGCTGTCGCAGCAAGCTCAATTGTTAAAATTGAAAGTGGGAGGGCGAACAACATCGCGCCAACAACAAAGTCTATTTGGTCAACTACGGGCAACAATTCCCCTGGAGCAAGTCCCAACCGCCTTTTTAAGAAAGCTCCAAACAAGTCTCCAAACAACGCGCCCAATGATAGCAGAAAACCGAACAGCGCAGGATATCCAAAAAACAAGCTTTCCACATACCCGACGAGAGTTCCCACGACAAGACCGAAAAAGAAACCTTTGTAAGTCTTATTTTTCCCAAAAATTGGTTTTCCATCAAAAAACTTTCTGCCAAAATCTATTGGGATACCACCTCCAGTAATGACGGGTATGGCGTTTGCACAATAGGCTGGAAAAATGAATTTTAACGCTTCGACAATTAGAAGCGCTAAGTCCATAATGGTTCCTCGTTAAGATTTTATGGCGTCGCTCAGCCCCGTTTCTCTTATTTGCAGAAGACAATCGCATTGCCGCTGCGCCTTTGAACCCTTTTCGATTACCGCCCTAATTATTTTTGGGTTTTCTGTTGGTTTCATTGCAATTATGGTTTCAGCCCAGAACTTTAATACTCTTGTGGCAACCGGCTCCACGCTTACGTAGCCTTCTTCAAAAGCGCTTCTAACTTGGCTTGTTACTAAAATTGCAATTTTGTTTGTTTTAGCCAATTGCGCAAGCAATCCCATCTGCCTATTTAACTCGCGGTTATGTTCAAACGTTTTTTGCGGATTTTCGGCAATTCTGGCACTGTACAGCGAAGTGACGGTGTCAATAACCACAAGCCCAAAATGTTTTGTGACATAATCGCCCAAATGGTCTACAACGTATATTTGCTCTTGAAAACTGCGCGGCTTTATCAAAATTATCAATTCCGCAATCTCGTTAAGCCTTCCAACAGCAATTTGTGACAGCCTTCTAGAGGAAAAAGTGTCGTCGCAGTCTATAAACAAAGTCTTGTAGCCTTGCATTGCACAGTTTACGACTGTCTGAATTGCCAAAGTTGTTTTTCCAGTTTCCGCTTCACCATAGACTAGAGTTAGGCTTTTTGTTGGTATACCCCCTTCTAAATCTTTATCAAGGGTTTTACAGCCCGTCGGAATCTTTTGTAGCACGCTTACGCACATCAACGAATATAAGTCTCGAAACAGATAATTTGTTTTGTGCTTGTGCATCTTTAAAAGGAGATGTTATGAAGGCAAACATCGCGGTTGCAACGACATCAGGAAAAGCGTATTACCTAATTGTAAACGAGTTGAAGAGGAGAAATTTGCCCTTTTTGAGTTTAATTCCAAACGAGGAAATTCCAGCAGAGATAAAAATCGTTTTAACCACGGAGAAGGAACGCCCACTCATAAAGCACGAAAGAGTTTTAACCTACAAAGAAGGAACCGAGCCAGAAGAACTAATAAACGAAGCACTGCGCTTCATTCATGGAAAAGAAGAGTACGAAAGACTTGTTATAGGCGTTGACCCAGGCGAAATATTCGGACTTGCAGTTTTGGCTGACGGAAAAGTTGTCGAAACTGAAAACTGTTTTAGCGTTGAAGAAACCGTAGATAAAATAATGAAGTTTTTAAAGAACTTTGGGAAAATCTCGGTTGCCTCCATTTCCGTGAAAGTTGGAGACGGGGTGCCCACCTACAAGGAAAAGCTTTTAGAGTCGCTTGATGATGCATTACCTTTAAACGTTACATTAGAAAGCGTTAGCGAAGTTGGAACAGACCGCTACTTAAGCAGAACAAAACATAGACGTGGGTTAAGAGACATAGTCTCAGCAATCAGAATTGCTGGGAGGAATGGACAAAAATTTCCAAGGAGGAAAACACGTGATTAAAACCATCGAAAAAGGCAAAACTCTACTGGTTGATGGACCAGCCTCGGTTACGGTAACGTCTGGCAAAGTGGAAGTTTTCGGCGCAGTAATAAGTGGAAAAGGAAAGGTTGTAATACGAGAAGGAAAAAGATTACCATTCACTGCAGAAGAAAAAACAGAGCTTGACGTTTCCCTCGGCGAAAACGCTAGCGTAGAAGAAGTTGATGGAAGCACAATCCCCCCTTCGTGGACTGAAGCACTTAACGAAGTTCTAGAGACTCACGAGAAACCAGCCCTAATAATGGTCATGGGCAACGTGGACTCTGGAAAGTCAAGCTTCTGCACTTACATTGTAAACAAACTTTTAAATGAAAAACACAGCGTTGCAGTTTTAGATGGCGACTTGGGGCAGTCAGACATAGGACCACCGTGCTCAGTTGCCTATAACTTTGTAGCAAAGCCAGTGACAGACCTCTTCAATTTAGAGGCAAGGAACGCCTTTTTTGTCGGGGTAACATCTCCAAGTCCAGCAATTGACAAGGTAATTGAAGGCTTAGTTTTGTTGAAAAGGGAGATTCTCGACGGCAATCCGGACTTTGTTGTCGTAAACACTGACGGTTGGATTGAAGGCGAAGATGCCGTCAACTATAAAATTAGGCTTGTTAACGAGCTAACACCCAACATTGTCTTATGCATTAAACAAGGCGACGAATCAACACCTTTAATCAACGCCCTAGAGAAAACCAGAAAACTCGTTGTCGAATCACCGCCAGCCATAAAACAGAGAAGTAGAGAAAAACGCAAAAGCCTAAGGGAGCTTGGATACATAAAATACCTTAAAAACGCCAAGGTACAGTCCATCCCGTTAAGCTGGGTTAACGTTGAAGGAAGCGAACTTCTTAATATGAGCAAGAGTTCTGAGAAAAGCAAGAGAGCGGGAATCATTTACGACTTGTTGGGAATGAAACCGTTGCACTTTGTGGAGTTGAAAGATAAAGTTTACGTTGTCGTAGGTAAGGGTCGATGGATAAGCGATGAAAACATTAGAAGGGTTGAGCAGTTCGTTGAAAAACGGGTTGAAGTAATCCGAAAAGGACAAGAGGAAGGAGCCCTCACAGCCCTATACAATAGTGAAAGAAGATTTTTGGGAATCGGTGTTCTGCAGGAGGTCGACTATATTAGGAAAACACTAAAAATTCTCACACCCGTGTCAAAGGAAATAGCGACAATCGTTGTTGGAAAAGTCAAACTAGACAAGAATTTGAAGGAAACCCCCCTCTTTGAAAACGATAAGCAACAAAATTTTAACTTCATACAAAGGCTTTAAGAAAGCAATTAACGTTTTCAAAAAAGTTTCGGGCAGAGAGCATTCAACACGCACTGCGCACACAGTGGTTTCCTCGCCTTACAATATTTTCTTCCAAGCAAAATCAACAAAACGTGAACATCCAAATAATCCTCTGGACCATAAAGCGATTGCAAGGACTCACGCACAACCTCATAGCCGCCAACTTGAGGAGCTAAACCAAGCCTTCGTGCAACACGATTAACATGAGTGTCAACCGGTATCGTCGGCTCATTCGAACAAAAAAGTAGAACCACATCCGCCGTTTTAGGTCCAACTCCGGGAAGCTGCAAGAGCGTTTTGCGTGCTTCCGCCAGTGGCATCGACAAAAATTTGCTCATGTCTCCGTGAAATTTTTCCAGTATAATCTTTGAGACGTTTTTTATTGTTTTGGCTTTGTTCCTGTACAAACCAGCAACTTTTAAGCATTCTTCAATTTGTCTTGTTTCGGCTTTCGCTAAAACTTCGGGCTTAATTTGAAAATGCTTCGAAAGGTTTTCGAAAGCCCTAGCGGTGTTTCTATCAGCAGTGTTCTGCGAAATTATCGTCACAATCAACGTTTCAAATGGGTCTTGCTTCGAAGAAACCCACTTCGGCTTCGTGAATGATTTCCGTAGAATCTTGAGTATCTCTTTAGCTCTTTCCTTGGTCATGTGCTTATCCCAACATTTGAAAATAATAAATAGTGAATCGTAAAGCTATAAATAAGCGACGGAGAACAAGCCGCATGGAACGCGCAAAAATTGTAAAAGAAGAAATTGTCGAGCAGAACATGCACTTTTTAGCCATATACATGGAAACAAAAAACGCGTGCCTAGTCCTACTAAGCGAAAGAGAAGACAAGCTTGGAACACTCGCCGTAGCAGTTCCAAAAACTGGAGAAATCCCTGGACCAGTTTCCTCATCTGTCCTTTTAGGCGACAAAAACGCGATTTCAGCCCGCATGTTCGCAGAGTATATGGCTTCAAGGAAAAAGAAGATAGCACTAGTTTCAGTCTATTTAGAGACGCTTAACGAAATGCAAGCACAATCAATTTTCATGCGCCTAATCGAAAAAGTCACTTACCAAGCATCCGATAAAGAGGGAACAATAACATGAGCCTCAGAGATTTTCTCGAAAAAATGGAAAACGAAAAAGAAATCTTGCATATAAAGGACGAGGTTTCAACAAAATTTGAAATAGCATACATAATGAAACAGTTTGACAATCAGGGTCCAATTCTGCTCTTTGAAAAGGTGAAGGATTATAAGACGAAAATTGTTACGAATGTTTGCGGAAAAAGAAGCAGAATCTGCAAAGCGCTTGGAACAAGCCAAGAAAAACTATATTCACATTTAACTAGCGCTTGGCTCTCGCCCAAAAAGCCTAAAATCGTTTCAGAAGGCCCAGTAAAAGAGGCTGCTGAAAAAGATTTGTCCAGCATCCCCGTTTTAACCCATTTTGAGAAGGACGCTGGTCCATATTTTACTTCGGCGGTTGTTTATGCAAAAAGCGTTGACGGCACAATTGAGAATGCTTCGGTGCATAGGCTTCAAGTTTTGGATAAGAGCCATGTAGCCATCCGTTTAGTTCCGAGGCATCTTTTTAAGCTTTGGCAAATGGCAAAAGAGGCACGTAAAGACTTGGAAGTTTCAATCTCTGTTGGCGTGCACCCAGCCGTTATGCTGGCGGCTTCTTCGCCCCTACCATTCGGCGTCAACGAATTCGAAGTTGCGAACACGCTTATGGATGGAAAGCTTCGCCTAATAAAATGCGAACACGTCGACGCGTATGCGCCAGCAGATGCAGAGCTTGTTATTGAGGGCATAATCTCCACAACCAAGGAGGTTGTTGAGGGCCCCTTCGTTGACATAACTGGAACATATGACATAACAAGAAAGCAGCCAGTGGTTGAAATAGTGGGCGTAATGCATAAGAAAGATTACGTTTATCAGGCGCTTTTGCCCTCTGGAGCTGAACACAAACTTCTGATGGGTTTGCCGCACGAAGTACTCATTTGGGAGGCTGTTTCAAAGGTTGTGCCAAAAGTTTATGCGGTAAATCTCTCGCAAGGCGGAGGCGGATGGCTCCACGCCATAATATCCATTGAAAAACAACTTGATGGAGATGGCAAGAACGCCTTGTTAGCAGCTTTTGCGGCACACCCAAGCCTAAAACACGCGGTTGTGGTAGATTCAGACATAAACGTGTTTGACCCTAACGATGTTGAATGGGCAATTGCAACACGCTTTCAAGCATCCGAAGACCTAATCGTCATAAACAATGCGCGTGGCTCCACATTAGACTCGTCTGCAGACCAAGAGACGGGGTTGACGACGAAAATGGGGATTGACGCCACAAGACCGTTTAATAAGCCCAAAGAAAAGTTCGAGAGAGCAAAGATGCCAGCAAGCAAAAATGCCGAAAAACTGCTTGATAAGCTGCTAAAAACTGTGAAATAGAAAGTTGCACACCATTTTATATATCACGTTAGCGGAAAAATAGATGAAGTTGGTGGAGTTTGTTGTCTGAAGAAACGGAAGAGGAAAGTGGATTAACATTAAAAGTTAGCGACGTGATGATAAGAGAGGTCATAACGATAAACGAAAATGCCACGGTCAAAGAGGCGGCTGAAATAATGAACAAATTTGAAATCGGCTGCCTAATCGCTGTTAGAAAAGGGAAAGCGATGGGCATAATAACAGAAAGAGACCTTCTGAAAAGGGTTGTTGCAGAGGCAAGGGACGCAAACAAAACGAAGGTTAAGGAGATAATGTCAAGCCCGCTCGTTGTTGTTGAGCCAAACATGGATTTGGAAGAAGCGGTTAGGTTAATGTTTCAGATGAAGATTAAGAAGCTGCCTGTTGTTGAAGGAAAACGTTTAGTGGGTTTGGTCTCTTTAACAGACATAGCACGATTCCAGCCGCAAATGATAAAGATACTTAAGCAGCTTGCCGCTAGACAAGCACCTCCAAAAAGCATCAAAAAAGTCATGGACTACTATGTCGTCTAACCTCGCTCTTTGTTTTAAACGCAAGAAGCTTAAATGCCTCCCAAACCGCATTATTTTGGGGCAAACGTGAAGCAAACATTAGTACTAAAAGTTGATTCCCAAAACCCAGAACCAGAAAAAATACGCATAGCAGCAGACATCATCAAAAAAGGCGGATTAGTCGCTTTTCCAACCGAAACAGTTTACGGTTTAGGGGCAGACGCGCTAAACCCAAAAGCAGTTCTAGCCCTATTCGAAGCCAAAAAAAGACCGTTAGATAATCCACCAATAGTTCACGTCGGAAAAATCGAAGAAGTATATCGACTGGCAAGGCGGATTCCACAAAAAGCCAAAACGCTAATGGAAAGATTTTGGCCTGGACCTCTAACATTGATTCTTGAGCGTTCGGAAATTGTGCCAGGCGTGACTGTGGCTGGTTTAGACACGATAGCGATTAGAATGCCACGTCACAGTGTGGCTTTAGCCTTGCTCAGGGAAAGTGGCTGTCCAATAGCGGCTCCAAGCGCAAACCTTGCTGGAAAGCCAAGTCCAACAAGTGCTGAACATGTCTTGGAGGATTTAGATGGACGGATAGATGCGGTTTTGGATGCTGGACCAACAAACATTGGCGTTGAATCAACAGTTTTAGATTTGACAAGTAGCCCGCCGCAGATTCTCCGTCCAGGTGGAACGCCGTACGAAGACTTGAAGCACGTTCTTGGAACAGTGGACATTCATCCAGTTGCGGTTGCAGATAAAGAGATAAAAGTCGAAAAAGTTCGTTCGCCAGGCGTCAAACATAAGCATTATGCACCAAAAGCTGAGGTGATTGTTGTTGAGGGAGAAACCCGAAAAATTGTAAAGAAAGTGAAGGAAATGGCGGAACAACACGCACAAAAGGGCTTAAAAGTTGGAGTGCTTGCAACAGATGAAACCGCTGCAAATTATAGGGGTTACGTCACAAAATCGTTGGGAAGCAGAAGCGATCTAGCAACAATAGCCAAGAACTTGTTTAGGCTTTTGAGGGAGTTTGACACGGAAAAAGTTGACGTCATAATCGCCGAAGGTGTACCGCTTCAAGGGCTTGGTTTGGCTGTTATGAATAGACTCCGTAAGGCTGCAGGATATAAGATTGTTAAGGCTTAAGTTTAATGGCCTAACCACGCCTAGAAATGTTTATATAGAAGCGTTCTCCGTCTAAAATTTTGCTTGTTAAGAGCTCCACCTATCACACCTTAAAGTGTGGAGGTGATGTGTGATGGCTGTTGCCCCTTCTGGAACGGTTCCAGTTTTAATATTAAAGGAAGGAACAAGCAGGACAAGTGGAAGGGAAGCCCAGAGAAATAACATCACGGCTGCGAAAATCATAGCTGAAACAATAAAGACGACCCTTGGACCGCGTGGAATGGACAAGATGCTTGTGAGTAGCTTCGGCGACGTTTCAATAACAAACGACGGCGCAACAATAATGAAAGAGCTTGACGTGCAACACCCAGCAGCAAAAATGCTTGTAGAAGTAGCCAAAGCGCAAGACAACGAAGTTGGTGACGGAACAACAACAGCCGTGGTTCTGGCTGGCGAACTACTAGCGAAGGCTGAAAACCTTCTCGACCAGAACATTCATCCAACATTAATCATTGACGGTTACAAGAAGGCAAGCGAAAAAGCGCAAGAAGTTCTCGAAAAAATGGCGATTCCAGTGAGCATAAACGATGAGAAGCGCTTGATGGACGTTGCAATAACTTCCATGGGAAGCAAAGGCGTAACCGTGGCGAAGGAGCACTTTGCAAGGCTTGCAGTTGAAGCGGTCAAACAAGTTGCAGAGGAAAAAGACGGAAAAATCAAAGCAGACATTGACCTAATAAAGATTCTAAAGAAGCACGGAAAAAGTTTGGATGAAACTGAACTCGTTAAAGGCATGGTTATCGACAAGGAAGTTGCGCATCCGCAAATGCCGAAAATTGTCAATAACGCGAAAATTGCCTTGCTAAACGCGAAGCTTGAAATTGAAAAAACGGAGTTCGACGCCAAAATAAACATTGAAACCCCAGAGCAGATGAAACTGTTCCTAGACGAAGAAGAACGCATGCTCAAGGAAATGGTTGACAAGATAGCAGAAGCTGGCGCAAATGTTGTCTTCTGCGAAAAAGGCATCGACGATGTGGCACTTCACTTCTTGGCGAAAAGAGGCATACTAGCAGTTAAAAACGTGAGCAGCAGCGACATGGAGAAGCTATCCAAAGCAACTGGCGGAAAAATCGTCGCAAGCGTTAAAGAACTAACGTCCGACATGCTTGGGGAAGCAAAAACAGTTGAGGAAGTCAAAATCGGCGAGGACAAACTTGTCTATGTACGCGAATGCAAAAACCCAAAGGCTGTAACCATAGTCATAAGAGGCGGAACAGAACACGTAATAGACGAGGCTGAGCGCTCGCTTCACGATGAACTCTGTGTCGTGAGAAACGCAATTGAAGATGGAAAAATAGTTCCTGGTGGCGGTGCACCAGAAGCGGAGGTTGCCAAGCAACTCAGAGACTACGCCGTCAAAGTAGGTGGGAGAGAACAGCTTGCCATAGAGGCGTTTGCGGACGCTGTTGAATCCATTCCTTTGACGCTGGCTGAAAATGCGGGGCTAGACCCAATTGATATAATGGTGGCTTTAAGAGCCAAACATGAAAGCGCTGCAAGCCCATCCTACGGCGTTGACGTTTTCTCTGGAAAAATCAGAGACATGCTGGAGCTAAACGTCGTTGAACCATTAAGGGTTAAGCAGCAAGTCATCAAGTCAGCAACAGAAGCCGCGAACATGATACTGAAGATTGACGACTTAATTGCAGCCAAGGGCATGGAGAAAGAGAAGGAAGGAAAGAAGCCGTCCAAAGAATCTTCAGAATTCGGAGAAGACTAAACCCGCACACCCCATCTTTTCCAAAATTTTTCTGTTACAAAACGCTTCACAATTCCACTTTTCATTAAAAAGTTTTATACGGCTTTACTGCTTTCACACTCATTAAAGTGAAGAACACTTGAGGGTTGGTTGGCGAATTTTAATTCTAACCATAATCATCAGCGCTTGTATAACAGCACTTACGGGTTTCACTGAAAACACGCCGAGTGGCGTGGTAATCCCAGAAAACAAGTATTATGGATTTCCAATGATTTGGCGAGTAAGCGACGCATTTGCTGGAGAAAAATTCTTTTACCTTGAGTTTTTTGTTGACCTTGCTTTCTGGACAGCGATTGTTGCAATTGTAATTTTGCTTACAAAGTTACTTTAACATCGGCATTTTTACGCCTTTTTCTTTTGCTATTTTCTTGGCTCTTTCATATCCAGCATCCGCGTGACGCACAATGGCTGTTCCAGGGTCTGTCGTTAAGACTGTTGTTATGCGCTTTTCCGCTTCTTTCGTGCCGTCAGCCACCAAGCACATGCCTGCGTGTATGCTGTAACCTATGCCCACGCCTCCGCCATGATGAACGCTAACCCACGTGGCGCCGCCTACAGCGTTAATTAAAGCGTTGAGTATGGGCCAGTCTGCTATTGCGTCGCTTCCATCCATCATGCCCTCTGTTTCTCGGTTTGGCGATGCTACGCTGCCGCCGTCTAGGTGGTCGCGTCCAATCCAAACTGGACCGCTTATTTTGCCGCTTGCAACCATGTCATTCATTATTTTTCCGAAGCGGGCTCTCTCGCCAAAACCGAGCCAGCAAACCCTCGCGGGCAAGCCTTGAAACTTGACTTGTTCTTTGGCTTTTCTTATCCACCTGCACAGTTCTTTGTTGTAGGCAAATTCCTCCAGAATAACGTCGTCAAGCGTGTAGATGTCTTCGGCGCTGCCGACAAGCGATGTCCAACGGAATGGCCCTTTACCCTCGCAGAACATCGGTCGAATATAGCGTTGGACAAAGCCTGGGTATGCAAAGGCGTTTTTGAAGCCGGCGTTGTATGCTTGTTGGCGTAGGTTGTTGCCGTATTCGAATGTTATGGCGCCTTTCTCCATCATTTTGACCATTGTTTCGACTTGTAGGCGCATGCTTTCGCTTGAGCGGCGCAAGTATTCTTGTGGGTTGTTCTTTCTAAGTTCGTCTGCCTCTTCTTTGGATAATCCCGCTGGGTAATAGCCGTTTAACGGGTCGTGGGCGGATGTTTGGTCTGTTAAAACGTCTGGTATTATGCCTTTTCGCAGTAGTTCTGGATGCACTTCAGCGGCGTTGCCGAGCAGACCTATGCTTCTTGGAAAGCCTCCTCTTTTTGCTTCCAAAGCCAGTTTGACTGCTTCGTTCAAGTCGTCTGTCCACATTTCCAAATAGCCATGCCTAAGCCTTCTGTCAATTGCCCTCTTATCGATTTCAACGACTAAAGCGACGCCTTCATTCATTGTGACAGCTAATGGTTGGGCGCCGCCCATCTCGCCTAAACCAGCAGTTAAAACAAGCCTACCCCTTAAAGAACCGCCAAAATGTTCTTTTGCAACAACGGCAAGCGTTTCATAAGTGCCTTGAAGTATGCCTTGTGTTCCAATGTATGCCCAAGAACCCGCAGTCATCTGTCCAAACATGATTAAGCCTTTCTGTTCAAGCTCGTAAAAGTAGTCCCAAGTCGCCCATTTCGGCACAAGCATCGCGTTAACAATTAATGCTCTTGGAGCCCATTCGTGAGTTTTGAAGACGGCAACTGGCTTGCCGCTTTGGATGAGCATGGTTTCGTCTGGCTCAAGTTCTGTTAAAGTTTCAACGATTTTTTCGAAGCACTCCCAGTTCCGCGCCGCCCTACCAGTTCCACCGTAAACAATAAGCTTTTCAGGGTCTTTCGCCACTTCAGGGTCAACAACGTTAAAAAGCATGCGGAGGATTCCTTCAATCTGCCAGTTCTTGCAATGAAGTTCAGAACCAGTCAAACATTTAACGGGTTTTTTGATTTTGAACATTTCTGTCTCCACCATGCACCAGAATATAAAAGTCCATTATAATTTTTACTACACCACCAAGCTTATTAAGAGGGGAATCAGCATACGCTGGGTTAAAAAGGAGAAAACCGGATGAAAGGTGAAGGAGCAATAGTTTTCGTGATGGCTTTCCTAATATTCCTAGCCGCAAACTTTGCTTACGTTGACCTACCGCCAGGTAGCATGATAAGCGATTCTATGGGGATAGATCCCACATTAGAGTGGAGTGGATTGGCAGTGAAAACGTTGCTGTCATCAATATTTAATGGAGTAATCTACGGCGTCGTAGTATGGTTGATATTCACGTTTGGCAAAAAAGCATGGAAAAAGTAAAAGGCACACTGCCTTATTCGGTTTCGCTTGGGAGCACGAGTTCCGCGCTTTTTTCTCTGTCAACAACTAGTCTGCCATTTTTAATGACTTTGTCAACGAGGTTTACTCCAAAACGGTATCCGAGAAACTTGTGGTTGGGCACATCCAAAACAACAACGTCAGCTTTTTTACCCACCTCTAAACTGCCAACTTCATGAGCCCTCTTAATGGCATGCGCCGCGTTAATTGTGGCTGCGGTTATGGCTTCTGCTGGAGTTAACCTCAAGAAATAACATGCGAAGGCTACTACTAGCTGCATGTTTTCCACCCAGCAGCTAGGGTTAAAGTCTGTCCCAAGAGCAACTGGAACTCCGCTTTCAATCATTTTTCTCGCGTCGGCATGTCTTCCACTCATCAAGCTGAAAGATGCTGCGGGCAAAAGAACTGCGATTACACCTTTATTCGCCATTGCTTTAATGCCCTCGTCAGACGCAAAAAGCAGATGCTCAGCGGAAACTGCTTCAACCTCTGCTGCGAGTTCCGTGCCGCCGCACATGCTCATTTCGTCAGCGTGAATTTTAGGAGTTAACCCGTAACTTTTTCCCGTTAGTAAAATGCGTTTGCTCTGCTCTAACGTGAAAACGCCTTTCTCACAGAAGACATCGCAAAATTCAGCAAGCCTTTTCTCCGCTACGGCGGGAATCATTTCCTCAGAAACAATGTTAACGTAATCTAGTGGAGAACTCTTATATTCGGTTGGGATTGCATGTGCGCCCATAAAAGTTGACACGACATCAACGGAATGCAGTTGCTCGAGACGGTTTATGGCTTCCAAAAGTTTCAGTTCATCTTTCGTCGTTAATCCGTAACCGCTTTTAGCTTCAACAGTCGTTGTCCCATGCTCTAACATGATGTCAAGAGTCTTTAATCCAAAATCAACAATTTTGTCAACACTAGCCCTTCGGGTTTCCCTAACAGTTTTTAATATCCCGCCGCCAGCGCTCAGAATTTCCATGTAATAGGCGCCTTCAACGCGCATCTGAAATTCATCTTCTCTTGACCCAGCAAAAACAAGATGCGTATGAGGGTCAACAAAGCCTGGCAAAACAGTTTTTCCATCCGCGCTTATTATTGTTTCAGCCCTAAAGGCTTTCGTTATTTCTGAGGTTTTACCCACAGCGACTATTCTGCCTTCTTTGATTGCCAAGCCTCCATTGTGGATTATTCCTAAATCGCGCATTTGCTTGCCAACGCGGGGCTTTTCATTTCCGCCAGCAAGTGTAACAAGCTCGGTGGCGTTCACTATTAGCAAATCAACTTTTTCTCTTGCTCGGGTTTTGATGCTCTTACTCAAAGGCACCGCCTTTCTCCATAGCTTTGTAAACCGCCATCTCTAAAACTCTGTCTTCGGACAAATTGTCAATTTTCAAGTAGTACGCGGCAACATCAATAAGCGCCTTCAAAGGCGCCATGCCGCAAAATTCCGCCCCTACTATCGGAACATTATAGCGTTCACACTCAATCCTAATCATTTCAAAAACGCGGTAAAGAGGAGTTTTCTCAAAATCGGATATGCTCATCCCAATCTGCGCAATGTTTTTTTCTGGAATATAGGCGGCCATAGCCTTAACGGTTGAAAAACCACCCTTTTTCGCATGTAAAGCCTTAGCAATTTTTTTGGCGACGCTTAAATCTGAAGTGCCAAGGTTAACGTTAAACCCAGCCATAACCTTCCTCGCACCAGTAATTGTAGCGCCAGCCGTTGGATGAGGCGCTGCTGGACCAAAATCTGGTTTCCGCTCAGGCTTAGCAATCATTTCGGCAAGTCTTTCATATTCGCCTTCGCGAATCCAATCTAAATCCTTTCTTTCGGGGCTTGTTGCAGCTTCGCCATAAAGGTAGACGGGTACATTACATTTGTTGGCTAGTGTTTCGCCGAATTCCTTTGCGAGTTGAACACATTCTTCTAGTGTGGCGTTTCTTATTGGTATGAATGGAACAACGTCCACAGCGCCTATTCGCGGATGCTGTCCCTTATGCTTGCGCATGTCAATAAGCTCTATCGCCTTAAAAGAGGCTTTTAGGGCGGCTTCAAGCACGGATTTTTTGTCGCCGACAAAAGAGACCACAAGTCGATTATAATAATTGTCAAACGTGTAGTCCAAAAGAAAGGCTTTGCTGGTACTCCTAACTTCATTGATTATTGACTCAACAACCTTTGTGTCAGAGGTGCTGAAGTTCGGCACGCATTCTATTACGCAAACCATTTCTAAACGCTCCTCCTAATCGTAAACGCTACAGATGTGGCGGATATGATAGGTGTATTTCGGAGAAAGAAAACATTTTCCCCTACACTTTTAAGGCTAGCGTCTTTATGTGTTCCGAAAATTATATATCGCTTATTATAAGAAACTTACGTTTTAAGGTGATTTAATGAAAAAATCGTATGTGGCAATAGTAATCTCACTGACAATGATATTGTGCATTTCCTTTGTTGCACCAGCAAGCGCAGGCATAGTTGGCTCTCCAGATTGGATAAACCCAGTGTGGGAAAACAGGTCGGACCCATTTCTGGGTAGCGTCGACATAGCGTACATTGAAAACACAACATGGACATTTAGAGTTTGGGTTAGGAACACTGTAACTAACACAACTGGGCATCCGATGGACATAACCGTTAAAAACATTGCCGTTTGGTTTGACTGGAACAAATTCTACAACTCAACTCCAAACGTTTTAATCAAATACAATGACGAATACTTGTTCATCATTAGCAACACAACAGAGTCGACGACAACCGCTTCGAACCTCTTCACGCACAGATACCGAATCTACATAGAATATGAGTACACGACTGTAAGCGGAGGTACGCCAGCAATCATAAAAGGCTCGTGGAGATATGATGGTGACCGATTCGCGGTTTTAACACAAACGCAATTTAACGCTGCGCAAGCTGCATGGGAATACTCACTCCTAAAGGACTATGTAAGAACTTATGTTGACGATTACGCCGAATCCTTCAGCCTTTATATTCAAGCAGAAATGGAGGCAAACAAAGCCCTATTGCACTATATGCAAGGCGCGTTTAGCGCCTCATTACAAAGCTATCAAACGGCAATAGACCTGATAAATCAAGCATGGACAGTTTACGTAGGCATCAAAGCCGAATACGACCAAAACAAATTGAACAAAGAGAAGGCTGAGATCGATGCAATAAACGCAAACAACACAGCAAGGTTGATTGAAGCAAACGCACTTGCACAATCCATGATAATAAACGCCGTGGCGCTTGCAATCTTCGGTTTGGGCTTCATGTTCTTTGGCGTTGCAGCAATCGTTTATGCGTGGAGAAAACCAAAAACCCAAGCACAATCGTAAACCACGGCTTTTAAATCCCAAATTTTTTATTTTTGAAACTTTCAAACAGAACAGACTAAAATGCTTAGGAGAAAAATGGCTTGAACTTGGAATTTGAAGTTCCAACGTGGAATCTAATATACAAAATGCTACTAAACTTGGCTGAAAAAATAAGAAAAGACGGATTCAAGCCAGACGTAATTGTGGGGGTGTCACGTGGAGGTTGGCCGCCAGCCAGAGTTCTATCGGACTTGCTGAATAACCCAAACATCGCAAACGTGAGAGCAGAGTTCTATTTGGGTGTGGCTGAAACGAAGGGCGAGCCTGTTTTGACGCAGCCTGTTTCCGTGGATGTTGCGGGAAAAAGGGTGCTTGTTGTTGATGAAATTGCGGATACGGGTAAAAGTTTGAAGGTTGTTAAGGAACATTTGATGGCGAGTGGCGCGATGGACGTTAAGATTGCCACGGTGTATTATAAGCCTTGGAGCATAGTGAAACCAGACTATTATGAGAGGGAAACGCGGCGCTGGGTTGTCTTTCCGTGGGAAACAAAGGAGACGGTTAATAAAATTGTCAAGAAATGCAAGGAAACGGGAAAGCCTATAGAAGGCGAAGTTGCAAAGCTTATAGAGGCGGGAGCGCCGAAGCGTCTCGTCAAAAAGTTTTTGAAGGAAGTGCTTAGGGAAGAAAATTGTTAAAAAGTATAAAAGAATTCGGAAAATACGTCATGATTGCTGGTCTGAAAGACATAAAGATTGAGGATACAGAAAAGTTTCTAAAAAGATTCAGCAGAGAAAGCCTCGGCGTGGAAATTCAATTTTTTGATGCTCACTTTGTTGCGGGTTGGCAGCACATTTACTTTGCAGTTTTAAATGCGTTAACAGCCTTCAAAAACAAGCGGAACATTTCTAAAAGCTTGGCTATGGAAACACTGTTGTACGCTTCAGCACAACGCCAAATAAAAAGGGCGTTGGAAACTCTTGGAATTAAACCTAAAACCACTAAAGTAGCGCTGGCAATTATAGACGAAAAGCCAGAAACCTTAAAGTCTGCATTGGACATGGTTATACACGTTGCCAAAGCAAAAAGAGACGACAAAGTTCTCGCGTTAACGAAAGAAAAAATTGAGGACATCCGAAAAACCTTTGAAATTTCAGACCTAGAGCTTGAAGCAGTTATGGAGAAGGGTGATTTGAAGATGGCTTTATCGGACATTGTGATTGAGCGCATGGCACTTTTAGCGACACAAGTTTAGTTTTTATAAAACCTTCTCTTTGATGACGGCTAAAATGTCATCTGACTTTATTACGGATATTCCAGTAAGGCCTCCAACGACTTCGATTAAAAGTATTTTGTCAGGCTTGTTCAAGTCCACTTTCCGTTCAATGTTCGCCGCAGCTGCCTCAATAATGTCTCGCGTTGAAGTTTCTGTAAAACGCTTTTCCACGGTAACGCGGAAAGTTTCGTTCTCGCTTATTTTTGAGCTTAGCTCTGTGGCTGTCCGTTGGATTTCGCCGAGGTCTGTGCGAACAACCTTTTCAATTGGAATAACCCTAAGCGTATAACGAAACTCGTATGGACGTTCACGCAATATTTGGCGTAGCTTTTCCACAGCCTCAAACGGGTTCAAAACGGTTTTTACTGCAACCAAACCAGCAACACCAGTTTTATCAATGATAGGTGCAGAATCGCCAATTTCACCGAGAAGATACCAAAGCTCAGAACAACACTCATCCTCGTTGCCTCTTGAAGTCGTGACCAAAAGGTTAAAGTCCCGAATCATAAAACCGCCCCAAATATAAGTCAAAACGCAATTTTATTATGATTTTCGCTGCTTAAAAAGGGTCAGTGCAGGTTAGTGGCTTTTTCACAGCTTGTGGCTCTTAGCCGTCGCCTCACATCATCCCAAAAGATAAATGCTTGCTACAAAGATTTATCTGTTTTGAATTTACTAGACGTTAACCTTAAATCTGTGGGCTCAATTGCACTGTTCTAAAAAGTGAAGGGAGGACGGACGAGCATTGAAAGCATCTAAACCCGTAATTGTTGTTCACGGTGGCGCTGGAACTTGGCATCCTGAACGCAGCCAGTCTGGACTAGAAGGCGTTAAGCGAGCAGCAAAAACTGGCTTTGACATTTTGGATGGCGGCGGAAGCGCTGTTGATAGTGTGGTTGAGGCTGTTGCTGTTTTGGAGGATGACGGTTCATTTAATGCTGGTTACGGTTCAAGCTTAAACATTGAACGGGAAATTGAGATGGAAGCTTCTGTCATGGACGGAAAAACACTGGGCGCGGGGGCAGCTGGACTTTTGAGGGATATTAGGAACCCCGTTCGCTTGGCAAGGATAGTTATGGAGAAAACAGACCACGTTTTTGTCGTCGGCAAGGGCGCCGAAATGCTTGCGAAAGCCTACAATCTTGAAAGGAGAAACCCGCTAACGGAGCTTAGGCTGAAATATTATGAGGCGTACAAGAAAACCTTGCTTGAAGGAAAATACGAGTTACCAAAGCTTCACGAGCTTGTAAAGAATTTTCCAGAAATGTTTAAACTTGAAACCGTTGGAGCCGTCGCCCTAGACAAGAATGGCAACGTTGCAGCCGCAACCTCAACTGGAGGCTTTCCACTTAAGCTTCCTGGAAGAATCGGGGACTCGCCGTCAATTGGATGTGGCACGTATGCGGACAACCGTTCTGGAGCCTGTTCAGCCACTGGTGTGGGTGAAGTAGCGATAAGGCTTGTTCTTGCGAAAACCGTATGCAACTACATGGAGAGTGGCAAGACTGCGCAGGAGGCTGTTGAAACTGCCATAAAACTTGTCAATGCGAGGATAACTGGCGTTTACAATCATATGGGTTTAATTGCTGTTGACGTTCACGGCAACTTTGGCGCTGCGCATAATTCTCCGAATCTCTGTTGGGCTTATGCCACTATGGAAACTCGTGAGCCAGTGGCTTCGCTAACTGCTAAAATAGTTAAAGAAAGTTTGTAGGCTGCATGTGAAAATTCGTTTTCACAATGTGTTTATCGACAATTGCCGAAGAAAAATGCTTAAAATGTTGTTGTGGTGCTTCACTACGCACCGACAAAAGTTTGGGAGGTGAAAAGGAAATGCGCGAAGAAGAGGAAGACTGGGAAGAAGAAGAGTGGGAAGAAGAGGAAGAGTGGGAAGAGGAAGAATGGTAAGATTTTAAGCTTACAGTCTCAAACAGTTTTGTTTTTTCTTTAATCAAATTCATTTTGATTTTGGCTGTTTTTTGGGCACATATTTATAACCAACAAGTGGTTTCCTTCAATTTCGAGTCTACAATGACGCGAGTAGCAGTGTTAGATGCAGACAAATGTAAGCCAAAACGATGCGGTAGACTATGCCATCGCTTCTGTCCAATTGTTAGAAGCCGCATAGAAACCATAAAATTCGAAAACGAAAAGCCAGTGATTGTGGAGTCGCTCTGCACTGGATGCGGAATCTGCGTAAAAAAATGTCCATTTAAGGCTATATCAATAGTCAACCTTCCAGACGAGTTAGAGAAGGATTGCAGCCACCGCTTCGGAGAGAACACATTCAAACTTTACAGGCTGCCAACACCTTCTGAGGGAGTGGTTCTGGGACTGCTTGGACAGAACGGAATTGGCAAAACAACGACGCTAAAAATTCTTTCTGGTGAGGTGAAGCTAAACCTTGGAAGATATGCGGAACCGCCGAGTTGGGAGGAAATAATCAAGCATTTTAGAGGTTCAACGCTTCAAGATTATTTTGCGAAGATGGCTGATGGAAAACTTAAGGTTGTGCATAAGCCACAATATGTGGATAAAATTCCGAAGGCTGTTTCTGGCAACGTTGGAGAACTCTTGGAAAAGGTGGATGAAAGGGGAAGGATGGCAAAATTAGCGGAACAGCTTGAGCTTAAACCGCTTTGGAACCGTCAACTTGAAGTTTTAAGCGGAGGCGAACTCCAGAGGGTGGCGGTTGCCGCGGCAATCTGTCGAGAGGCAGACGTTTACCTTTTTGACGAACCCTCAAGCTACTTGGATGTGAAGCAGAGGCTTGAAGTTGCAAAAGCCATAAGAAGCCTAAAAGATGATGGAAAAACGATAATTGTTGCGGAACACGACCTCGCCGTAATAGATTACCTTTCAGACCAAATATGCATCTTTTACGGAGAACCAGGCGTCTACGGCGTGGTCTCAAACGTCCACGGCGTGAGAGTTGGCATAAACATTTACTTGCAGGGTTATATTCCAGACGAGAACGTCCGCTTCAGAAAAGAGTCGATAATTTTCCATGAGAAGCCGCCGACTGTAAGTTTTGGCGTTGGCGAAACAATGCTGAAGTGGGATAAAATCGAAAAAACTTACGAGGAGTTTAAGCTTGTTGCAGACGCGGGCGAAGCGAAACGTGGAGAAATAATCGGAATTCTGGGACCTAACGGAATAGGCAAAACAACATTCGTCAAGATTCTCGCTGGAATCGAAGAGGCAGATGATGGCAAAAAATTGGGCGAGCTTAAAGTAAGCTACAAACCACAGTACATATCCGCCGAGTACGAGGGAACAGTTCAAGAACTGCTAATGAGCGTGGCAAAGGAGAACTTCACTTCAAGCTGGTACAGAACAGAAATAGTTAACCCCTTAAAACTGGATTTTCTCTTCGACAGAAAGGTCAACGAACTAAGCGGCGGCGAACTGCAGAAAGTAGCCATCGCCACATGCTTGTCAAGGCAAGCGGAGCTTTATCTGCTCGACGAGCCAAGCGCATACTTGGACGTTGAAGAAAGGCTGAACATGGCTAGGGCTGTCCGAAGAGTCATTGAAAACTACAACGCAACAGCCTTCGTCGTCGAACACGATGTAGTGGCTCAAGACTTCATAGCAGACCGCCTCATGGTTTTCACTGGAGAACCAGGAGTCAAAGGCTTTGCAAACTCGCCGACAACCCTAAGGGATGGAATGAACATGTTCTTGAAAGAAATGGGCGTCACTTTCCGAAGAGACCCGTTGACTAAGAGACCTAGGGTTAATAAGGAAGGTTCAAAGCTTGATAAGTTTCAAAAGGAGATTGGAGAATACTATTACATTCGTTCATTGAAAGAAGAGTGATTATTTCATGGCTAATGTTAAGAAAGAGGAAAAAATGCTTTTAGAGGCTGCTGCAAAAGCGCTTTACAACGCGTATGTACTTTGGGGGTTTAGGGTTGGCGCCGCCGTGATTGGCGAAGACGACAAAATTTATGATGGATGCAATGTTGAGAGTTGGATTTCTGGGCTTGGCATATGCGCTGAAAGATGCGCCGTCAACCACGCCGTCCTTCATGGAAACAGAAGGATTAAGGCAGTAGCACTAGTTATGGAAAAAGAAAACAGCGAAGACCCAAAGCCATGTGGCGCGTGTTTACAGTACATTTCAGATTTTGCCGAAAAATCCAAAATTAAAATTGTCACAGCAAAAATGGAAAACGGCAAAGTCTTGTTTGAAACCGTTAAAGTAAAGACCCTTAAGGATTTGCTGCCTTCTCCCTTCAAAAGATAGGTGATAAACGCCATTTACGCGTAGTTAAATTAAAGTGTGGGCAAAACATTATCCTAGAAAAGCAATAAAAACGCGTTGGTGAAGCTCAACGTGGCTCAAGTAACCTTCGAAGAAATCAGCGCTTCGGACTTCTTCTACCGAAACAGAGACATAGCGGGCTTCACAAACCCTTCAAGAGCCATATTCGCAGCAATAAGAGAACTCGTCGAAAACTCGCTTGACGCCGCCGAAAGCATAAAAGTGCCACCAGACATTTATGTCCGGCTCTCCTTTGAAGGCGAAGCAAGCAAAGAAACCCAAATCTACAAATTACGAGTGGAAGACAATGGCACTGGTGTTCCGCCGAGACACATACCATCAGCCTTTGGACAAGTGCTTTTCGGCTCAAAATACAAGCTGAAACAGCAGAGAGGAACATTCGGCTTAGGCGGAAAAATGGCAATACTGTATGGACAGATTACCACGCACCAGCCAGCTTGCATAATATCAAGCACGGGCATGTCCAGAATTTACATGTATAAGCTTATGATTGACATCCAGAAGAACCGCCCAATAATAGTTGATAGGAAAGTGTTTTTGAACAAAGAGGGATGGCGGGGAACAATAGTCGAATTTTGCCTCGAAGGCGACTACTTGAGGGCTATGCCCAAAATTTTGGATTATTTCAAACAGACAGCACTTGTTAATCCATACGCGAACCTAACCTTCGTAGACCCAAAGGGAAGACTCTACAAGTTCACAAGAGTAACAAAGGAAATGCCCGAACCCCCAAAAGAAACGTTGCCACATCCATATGGCGTTGACGTAGAGCTTCTTCAAAGGCTCATACATGTTACGCCTCACAAGAACATGCTTGACTTTCTGAAAAATCATTTCCACAGGGTTGGAGAAATAACCGCGCAAAAGTTTCTTGAGTTCAGTAACATAAGCCCATCCAAGAACCCGAAGAAACTTTCACATGAAGAAATAGTTAGGCTAATGCAGATGCTCAAGAAGTTTAAGGATTTCCTCCCACCAGACGCAAGCTGCCTATCACCACTCGGCGAAGAACTGTTGAAAATGGGAATATTGAAGGAACTGAAACCCGAGTTTGTGGCTGTGCACCAGCGTAAGCCAGCAACGTATGCTGGACATCCATTCATAGTTGAGGTTGGCATCGCTTATGGCGGGGAAATCCCAAAGAAGGGAAACTTCATAATTTACCGTTTCGCAAACCGCATTCCACTGCTTTACGACGAGGCAAGCGACGTTTCAGTCAAGGTGATTAACGCCATGAACTGGCGCAGATACAAGGTTACGCCTGACATGCCAATCGCCATACTTGTGCATATATGCAGCACAAAAGTGCCATACAAGACTGTCGGGAAAGAGTTTATCGCCGACCGACCAGAAGTGCGAAGAGAAGTTGGAAACGGACTGCGCGAGGTTGCCCGTCAGCTTCAGCATTTCCTAACAAAGCGGGAGCATGTGGATAGGCAGAAGAAACGCTTAGGAGTCTTCAGCAAATACCTTCCAAAAATAGCCCAGTTTTCAGCCAAGCTTGCTGGTAAGGATAAGCTCCCGGACATTGAAAAGCTTTTAAGGAGTGTGGAAAAGTTTGGAGCAGAAGAAGTTTAAGAGCAGCATAATGGAGAAGAGAAAAGAAGTTTTAGCAAGCCTGCAGAATTTTGGTTTAAGAATATACAATCAGATGGATAGTGGACATTTCCCAACGGTGGATATGCCAAGCCGCTCAATAGAAAACATTTACTATGACCCGAATTTGAGGCAGTTCGTTTTGGGCGATAGGCGCATACGAAGAAGCACACGCAACATCCGCCACATAAAACCATTCACGCAGTTGGTTTGGGCGGCAGCCTTCTCACACGAGCTAACGTCACAGAGGAAAACCTCAACCTTGAGGGACGTTTACTATTCTGCGCAAGCCTACGAAATGACGTTCACAGACCAGCAGGAATCAAACAACATAATAACCGACCTAGAAACGGTCCTAGGATTTTCAAGGGAAGACTTTAACATTTTCCCAGAAGAGCGCTCAGCAGTTTTCGGAGACCTAACAATAGAATACACTGTGCCAGGCTATGAGGGGAGAACCCTAAACCTAACATCGCACCCAGACGGCGTTCTAATTGGACCAGCCTTGACTTCAGCCGAATTTGTGAAAACAACGGCAGACAAGGTTATTGCCATAGAGAAAGGCGGCTTGTTCACACGTTTCATAGAGGAGAACGTGCACAAGAAGTTTAACGCCATACTTGTTTTGACTGCTGGTCAGGCGCCGAGGGCTACAAGGCATTTTATTAGGCGATTAAACAACGAGCTTAAGCTTCCAGTCTACATTTTCACGGACGGCGACCCATGGGGAATGCACATTGCAATGGTCATAATTTCTGGTTCTGCAAACGCCGCGCACTTACGCGAGTTGAACACGCCAGACGCCAAGTGGAGCGGAGTATGGGCAACTGACATTGTTAATTACAAGTTGCCAACAGACCCGTTGGATGACGTGGACATGAAGAGGCTTTACGAGTTGCAGAGGGACCCACGCTATAAGGACCCACTGTGGCAGAGGGAAATCAAAACTTTCATGAAGATTAAGAGGAAGGCGGAGCAAGAGGCATTCAGCAGATACGGCTTAACATACATCGTTGACGAGTATTTGCCGGCAAAACTTGAAGAGACGCGATAGGCGAAAAGGGAAATTTAAAATAACCGTTCACGTTTATGATGTAAAACATTTGGCGAAAAGGATGGTCTAACATGAGTGAAGAAGAAGGCGGTTTAGGCTTAAAATTGGCTGAAAAGTTTTTCGGAGTGTTATTGCTCATTGTGGGTGCACTCACAAGCTATTACACGTTCACGAGCATACCAAATTTAGGAGGTTACACGTGGCTTTTCGGTTTCTTATCAGTATTCATACTTGCCTTAGGACTGTTTTTGATTATTGCCAAGACAGAGTAAGGCTTTAAGCTTTAAGCGGCTATTCCCTTTTCTCCACGACGATTTTACATTTCGTGACTAATGCTGCTATTACGCCTAGAGCTGCAAGCCAAGGAGCCAAAACAGCGCCAATAACGCCAACTGTTGCAGGTATCTCCAAAAGCACGTTTCCCTTCTCGTCTTTAACTATTATTCTTGTGATGTTCCCTTCATGTAAGAGTTGCTTAACTCTTTCAATTAAGTCGTCTGCGGAAACAGAGAACTCCTCTCTTGTGATTTTGGCGGCTGTGGCGCCGCAGGCATAGCAGAATTTGTCTTCGTCTTTCAGTTTTGCTCCACATTTTGAGCAGTATGGCAAACTTTTCACCAAAAACTCTAGTGGAGCGCCGTGTGCTTAAAAGTGTTTATTAGGGCATGCTGCATTATTTTTGAAGAGCATCATGCGAATGGAGTGTTTGCCATGTCTATTCGTCAGCCAATTGTTTGCGTTCTTGGTCATGTGGATACTGGAAAGACTTTGCTTTTGGACAAGATTCGCAAGACAAGCGTTCAGGCTAGGGAAGTCGGCGGAATAACACAGCATATTGGCGCTAGTTTCTTTCCAGTTGACACGCTTAAGCAGCTTGTCGGTCCCTTGTTGTCGATGGTTAAGGGTGAGATTGAGATTCCTGGGCTGCTTGTTATTGACACGCCTGGGCATGAGGCGTTTACGAATTTGCGTAAGCGTGGTGGAAGCGTTGCCGACATCGCCATCCTCGTCATTGATGTTTTGCGTGGTTTTGAGGCGCAGACTTACGAGTGCCTAGAAATTTTGAAGGCGCGTAAGACCCCTTTTCTTGTTGCTGCTAACAAGATTGACCGTATTCCAGGGTGGAAGTCGTTTCCAGACATGCCTTTCATAAAGGCTTATCAGATGCAGGATCCTTATGTGCGTGAGGATTTGGATAATAGGCTTTACGACATTATTGGGGTTTTTTCGCGTTTGGGCTTTAGAGCGGACCGTTTTGACCGCATAAAGGATTTCACGAAGACCGTGGCTATTGTGCCTACAAGCGCCAAGACTGGTGAGGGCATAACAGAACTTCTCATGGTTTTGGTCGGTTTGACGCAGCAGTACTTGAAGAAGCGCTTGCAAACAACTGAGGGCCCAGCTAAAGGCACGGTTTTGGAGGTTAAAGAGGAACCTGGTCTTGGTTTGACGCTTAACACGATTATTTATGATGGCACTTTGCGTAGGGATGATTTGATTGTTGTTGGTGGTAAGGAAAAGCCTATCGTGACTCGGATTAGGGCAATTTTGGTGCCCAAGCCTTTGGATGAGATTAGGGATCCGCGTGACCGTTTTTCTTCTGTTGATTCAGTTTCTGCCGCTGCTGGCGTTAAGGTTGTTGCGCCTGATTTGGAGGGCGCGTTGGCTGGTGCGCCTTTGTATGCTGTTGGTGCTGGCGAAAGCGTTGACGATTATGTTAGGGCTATTTCTGAGGAGATTGAGCGCATAAGGATTGCCACTGACGTGGATGGTGTGATTTTGAAGGCGGATACGCTTGGTTCTTTGGAGGCTATTGCCGAGCATTTGAAGCGTAACAATGTGCCTATAAGATTGGCGGATGTTGGAGATGTTTCAAAACGTGAAGTTACAGAGGCATCAATCGTCAAGGAGCATCAGCCATTTTACGGGGCTATTTTAGCGTTTAATGTTAAGGTTTTGCCAGACGCTGAAGAAGAAGCAAAAAATAAAGGCGTCCAGATTTTTCAAGAGCGTATAATTTATCATTTGATAGATAATTACTTGTCTTGGCTTAAGGCGCAAAGTGAAGCAAAGATTGAGCAGGAATTTGCAAATCTAGTTAAACCAGCGAAAATTCGCATTCTGGAAGGCTACGTTTTCAGAAGAGCCAAACCAGCAATAGTGGGCGTTGAAGTATTAGCGGGAAAGATAAAGCCAAAATTAGCTTTGATAAGGGGCGAGGACGGCGAGGAAGTCGGCGAAATACTGCAAATCCAAGAGAAGGGACAAGCCCTCTCGGAGGCAAGCAAAGGAATGCAAGTGGCAATAAGCATAGACAAGCCCATGGTAGGTAGGCACATTTTTGAGGAGGACATTTTGTATGTGAAGGTGCCAGAACAACACGCGAAGGCTTTGCAAACAACGTTTATGGATAAGCTGACAGCGGAAGAACAAGAAGCACTTAATGAATACATAAACATAATGAAAAAGAAAACACCACACTGGACAGCGTGAAACATTTAATAAGATTCTGTGCCACTTATTGTTTGTGGGTGTCAGCAATGAAGGTTAGTGTTACTATACACAAGGAAGGCGAATGGTATGTGGCTATAGACCCGATAACTGGAGTTGCTAGCCAAGGAAAAAGCATCGATGAAGCACTAAAAAATTTCCAAGAAGCCTTTGAACTATGGTTCGAAAACGCAGAGGAATGGGAAAAAGAAAGAGCAGTAAAGGGCGAACCAGTCGCCACAATGGTTATTGAAATAAAGGTCTAACTTTTTTCAGCCAATTTAAGAAACTCCTCTATTGTAAGTCCCGCTTGAAACAAAATGCCCCTAAGAGTACCAATCGCTATTTCCTTATGCTTTGGGACAACCACTGTTCTCTTTTTGTTCTTGTAAGAACCCTTTAAAATTATGTGGCTTCCTCTTTGCCTTATAACCGCAAAGCCGAGTTTGCTTAATATTTTAATTACAGTTTTGTATGAATATGGTTTAAGCTTCAATCAAACCACGTTTAAAAAACTGGATGATTAGCAATAAAAGACTTTACAATCATCAGAGGCTACGAAAGTAGATGCACATTTCCTATGTGTGTGTTTTTTAGGTGTTTTTGTGCTGCTTTTTGGCATTCTAGGGCTTGTTTTCGGGTTGTTGTTGGCAAATCGTTCATTACGTAGCATGGGTAAAACGCCAGAAGCGTGTACGGAATGTTTGGGTTTATTTGGCTTATGAATTTGGCGATGTTTTCCACTTCTTCAGCGTCTACGTAGCCTGGCACGAGAAGTGTGCTAGCCGTGAGCATTGGCAGTTCTTCACGCTTGCTGTAGTATTTTTCTCCTATTAGGCGAAAGTTTTCCAGTGAAGGCTTGTTTGATACTCCGCATAGGGCTATCGCCAACGTTTCGCTGTACGCTTTCAAATCGAATTTTATGTTGCCGCCGCTTTCAAGCGCGTACTCCGCAGCTTTTTCAGCAAACTTCGGGTTCATATAGCCATTCGTCTCCCAGCAAACACGCAAAATACGATTTTCAGCTTTTGCTTTCTCTAGGGCTAGGCGGCTTGTCTCAAGCGAATGAGGCATCTGCGGTGAAGGGTCACCACCAAAATAGCAAATGCACGAAACGTGCCTATCCACTTTTGAAGCAAGTTCAGAAGCACTCAAAACTGGCTTATGCTTCACAGACAAGCGACGATAATGCCAATTCTGACAGTAAAGGCAGTCGTAACTGCAAGCGCCGTAAAAAACAGCCAAATTCGCATAACCATATTCGGCTTCTGGCGCATAAGCAAAACGCGGGTAACCAGCACCAGTACAGCCAGAACAAAACCACCAGCTAACACAGTTTGTCGGCAAACCATCATAATACCATTCCAAAACGCCCTTTTCCGCTGTACCGCCAAAACGCACCAATCGACCACCAACATTCCAAACCAAACCACAAAAACCACACCCACCAAAACCAATAACACAGTTATTAGCACAAACACCACACGCAAGCCCACCAGAATCCCTAGGCGGCTCAGCAGGCAAACCAAAACCCGCACGGCTTTCGGCATGCACACGTCCAGTAACTTCTAAGGCTTGCTGAGGCTTCTCCCTAATACACTTTAGGCAAACACCAACACCATCAGAGATAGTAGGCGAACTCTCGCCACAAACCCTACACTTACCCATAACAAACTCAAAAATAACCAAGGACAAAACAAGCCTAAAAACCTATAGCGAGCAAACAGCTTAACAGCGCAAAACTGCACAAAATTGACGCCGCAAAAATCTAGAGGGGCTAGGTCACTATTGCGTTGAAAAAACGCCAAAAAATGTTAGGTTTTCCCACGCGAAACCTTCCTCGCAAGAGCAACACGCTTACAGTAAGCGCAAACACCAGTAAGCGAAGGAAAACCACAATTCCTACACGGAACAAGCGCTGGCTTCTCAATGGCTTTCTCAAGCAAAGGCAAAAGCTTCAAAAAACTCCTCAAAACTTGATGCCTAAAGTAAGGGTTGTTCCGCGACAAAGAATTCAAAAGCAAAGCGTTTTCACGCGTCCTAGTACCCCTAGCAAACGGACACTCAACCTCACGAAAAGGTATATCCGCATACAAGCAATAAAGCAAATTCTCATTCTCAGGCGACTTAATCAAAGGCTTAACCTTAACCGTCAAATTCGGCATCGAAGGCTGCAAAACAGGCTTAAGCCTCACAAGCTGACTCCACTGCCCAGAAAAGAAGTTGTTAAGCATAAAACCAGCAACATCATCCATGTTATGCCCAGTAGCCAAAACCTTAACGCCAACTCTCTGCGCAAGCTCATCAAAAGCATGACGCTTAAGCGTCCCACAAGCAGAACAAACCTTACCCCTAAAAACGGTACGCCTAAAATCCCCAACGCTGATGCCAACCTCCTTCTGAAAATCAAAAACATGAAAATCAACACCCAAAATTTTCGCCAACGCCTCAGCCTTCGCCTGACAATGCTCGGAATAACCAGTAATCCCAAGGTTCACATAAAACGCAAAAAGCCGCAAACTTGGAAACGCTTGACGCAAACCATGCAAAAGAGCAGCACTATCCTTACCGCCAGAAACCGCAACACCAACCACTTCATCCTCACCAAACATACGAAAATCTTCAACAACACGCCTCAAACGCTTAACAAAAAACTGCAAAAAACACTCGGGACACAAACTCAACCGCGCATAGGAAATGTGCACTTCAGCCCTACGCTCATGACACTTGCCGCAAACTACTGGCATATTTCCCCTTTGCACCCAAACGCCGTAATTTGTAAACGCCTTATCCGCCGCCAACAGGCGGAATAATAGCCAAAACATCGCCATCAGAAAGCTCCGTTTCCAAGCCCCTCAACGTTGAAGCACTCTTGCCATTAACGAGAAACTGCAGAAAACCCTTAACCGCGCCATTTGCATCATAAACGTACTCCACAAAGCCTTTTCCATAACGCTCAGCCAAACGCTTAAGCACAACATCAACAGTAACACGTTCAGCATCAGAAAATTCTAGGACTTCCTCTCGCTTACCAGTCAACTCCCGAAGACTAGTGAAGAAACGCACTGAAACCTGCAATTCTGCTCCACCAAATCCAATAGTGAAATACAGCAAGATTTAAACCGTTCTAAACAGAAGCCTTATCAAAACATGGAAGTGCACGCGCTTGGATACTGCAACAATCCTCGCAATAGCTATAAGCCTCGCCATGGACGCCTTCAGCGTCTCCATAGCCTATGGAGCTTGCTCCAAAGAAGCAAACAAACACGCTGCCTTGAAAATGGCGTCATCATTCGGAACCTTTCAAATGCTCATGCCTCTGTTAGGCTGGGTTGCAGGCGAAAACATGCTAGACCTGATAGCGGGATTTGACCACTGGGTCGCATTTGGGCTTCTGTTTTTAATTGGATGCAAAATGATTTATGAAGGAGTTAGGCAAGGCAGCACCTTAGAGGCGAAACCACTAACCATCTATGTGCTTTTAATCCTATCAATGGCCACAAGCATAGACGCCCTAGCCGTAGGCTTAAGCTTCGCTTTCCTAAAAGTGCAAATAGTCACCCCAATAATAGTGATTGGTGCAGTAACCTTCACGCTTTCCCTTTCGGGCGCCTTCCTCGGCGACAAACTGAGACAGTTGCTCATAGACAAAATTGGGGTTGTAGGTGGACTAATTCTAATAATCATTGGAACAAAAATCCTTCTGGAACACTTAATGTTAAGTTAAACCCAACAGGGGGTAAAAGTTTATATTTTAGCGCATTTTGGTTATCGGAATAGCTGAAAACATTCTAAAATAATTGGAGGAACCTTGTATGGCTTACTTAACAACAACACAGTCGGGACAGCCAGTGCTCATCCTAAAAGAAGGAACAACCAGAAGCCGAGGAAGAGAAGCCCAAAGAAACAACATAATGGCAGCACGCATCATAGGCGAAGTGCTAAAAACAACACTTGGACCACGCGGAATGGACAAGATGCTCATAGACAGCCTAGGCGACATAACAATAACAAACGATGGCGCAGCAATACTAGACGAAATAGAAGTGGAACACCCAGCAGCAAAAATGATGGTTGAAATAGCAAAAACCCAAGACGACATGGTCGGCGACGGAACAACAACCGCCGTGGTTTTGGCGGGCGAACTACTGAAAAAGGCAGAGGAGCTCCTAGACCAAAACATTCACCCAACAATAATTGTAAGCGGCTACCGCAAAGCAGCCCAAAAAGCCATCGAAGTAATAAACAAAATCGCCATTCCAGTAGACATCGAAGACAGAGAAACGCTCAAAAAAGTAGCCTTAACATCAATGTCAAGCAAAGCCGTCGGACCAGCAAAAGAGCACTTAGCAGAAATAGCCATAGACGCAGTCAAGCAAATAGCAGAAAAACGCGGAGAACGCATGATAGCCGACATAGACAACATCCAAATAATAAAGAAAACTGGAAAAAGCCTCTTCGAATCTCAACTAGTCAGAGGCTTAATAATAGACAAAGAAGTCGTCCACACAGGAATGCCCAAAAAAATAGAAAATGCGAGAATAGCGCTTCTGGACTGCCCACTAGAAATTGAAAAAACAGAGTTCAGCGCAGAAATCCGCATACGCGACCCAACACAAATGAAAGCCTTCCTAGACCAAGAAACAAAAATGCTCAAGGAAATGGTGGACAAAATAAAGGCTTCAGGAGCAAACGTGGTCTTCTGCCAAAAGGGTATAGACGACATGGCACAACACTTCCTCGCAAAAGAAGGAATACTCGCAGCGAGACGCGTAAAACAATCAGACATGGAAAAACTCGCAAGAGCAACGGGCGGAAGAATAATCACAGACTTGGACGATTTAACAACGCAAGACCTTGGCGAGGCTGGGCTGGTTGAAGAACGCAAAATAGGCGAAGATAAAATGATTTTCGTAGAAAAATGCAGAGACCCACGCTCAGTAGCGATACTAATACGCGCTGGACTTGAAAGAATGGTTGATGAGGCAGAAAGAGCCCTAACAGACGCCCTATCAGTGGTATCAGACGTAATCGAAAACAACAAAATCGTAGCAGGCGGAGGCGCAGTAGAAGTGGAAATAGCAAAGGAACTACGCGACTACGCAACGAAAGTCGGCGGACGCGAACAACTAGCAATAGAAGCCTTCGCAGACGCCATAGAAATAATACCGAAGACGCTGGCGGAAAACGCTGGACTAGAACCAATAGACATAATCGTAGAACTTAGGGCAAACCATGAAAAGAAAGACGGCGCCCACATGGGTGTAAACGTTTTCACTGGAAAAGTTGAAAACATGCGAGAAAACGGCGTGGTCGAACCACTCGTAGTAAAAGAACAAGCAGTAAAATCCGCCGCAGAATCCGCATCAATGATACTGCGCATAGACGACGTAATAGCCGCAACAAAACCAAAAGAAGAAAAAGGACCAGAAAAACCGCCAGGAGAAGGCGAAAGCGAAGAATACTAAACCTTAAACCCCAATTTTTCTCAAAAATTTAACCATTTTTCCAGGAACACGGTTTTAATAGGCATTTTGGAGTACAGGTACGTAAGGCATATATAACGGAAAATTTGAACAAAAGGAAAAATGGTAAAAGGTGAAAATATGAAAAAGTATACCGCGTTCTTTGCCATTGCATCCTTATTTTTGTCCTTGATGGTTACTTTGCAAACAAATGTTCCGTCTGTTAAGGCTGGAGACATATTCCATGATGGAGACTTGATACTTAGCGGAAACAATGTAACCATAATTGACAATCAAATTTTACACATAAACGGCAGTATCATAATCACAGAAAACGCTACGCTTATAATACGTAACAATGGAAGCATAAACCTCACACAACAACAGGGTAACCAATTTAACATAACTCTTAAAAATCCAGCTAATGGAAACCCACGACTCATAATGAAAAACTATAGCAGTGTAACGGGAAATGGACATTCTCTATTTTTGGACTTTTACGGTAACAGCACGATGGAGACAAATCTAGCAGCTACTCTCGAGAATGTCATTTTCCGATTCTTTGACTCCTCTTATGCCAACATTACGGAATCCGAGTTTTGGCTCATCAACCTTTACAATAACGCAATCCTACACGTTACAAATGCCACATTAAATTACGTTTTCCTTTATGGTGATTCGAAGGCTATTGTAAGCAACGCAGAAATCTATAATGAATTCCTCGCTGGCGTAAACTCGGAGGTCACAATTTCAAATTGTGAAATACTCAGTGCAAAAGCGCGTAGCAATGCGAAGTGTTACATTTACGATTCAGTTATTACTAATGCAACATTATATGAAGAGGCAAAAGCGTGGCTCATTAACACAACAACAATTAACGGAGTAACATACAACAATTCCATTGCCTACATATACTACTACCTCGATGCCCACGTGACAGACCTCGTTGGACAAGACATCCCGTCAGCAAACGTTACTGCCTATGACATTGAAAACGCTCTAGCCGATTCAAAACTAACTGGAATGGATGGACGCGCCAGATTAACGCTAATGAAGGGTTTCGCCAACGAAACAGGCTTCTATTGGACTGGAGCATATACAATTGTGACTTATTACGCCGAGTGCTCGAACTCAACGTTAGTAGACATATACGACAATACGGAAATAGAAGTAACACTGAACTTATTCTGCAATTATCCAGCAAGCTATAACGGGGACGTAATCCTCAAAGACAACGAATGCCTATGCGTTTATGGACTGCTTAACCTCAACGGAAGCATAATCGCCGAAGAAAACGCGACATTAATACTGCGGAACGCGTGGATAAACCTTACACAAGCATACTCTGACCAGTTCACAATTACATTTCGAGGAAACGCTAGACTAATACTGGAAAACAGCAACATAACATCAGATTATTCATTCATGATAAACTTCGAAAACAACAGCACAGCAACGATTGATGGTCTATTAACAAACGCCCATCTATTAATTTTCACGTACTATTCATCGGCAGACGTCGCCAACTCGCTACTGATGAACGTGTACGTTTATAGTTTCGCGAAAGTTTACGCTTCAAACTGCACAATAGACAGAACTGTTGTACTTTTTAACAATGCAGAATGCATATTATCGAACTGTACAGTAAATGATTGGATAGCTATAACGGTGTCTTCCGTAAACGCCACAATATCAGATTTAAAACAAGGATACATAGACCACTGGAACTTTATAGAAAACTGCACGGTAGAAGTTGACCCCGCGGGTTACGCCCCAAAAATAACACTCACAGAAACATACGTTAATGGATGGACTTTAAACAGTTATGAATCATCAAACATAACAATATTCAGGTCCACACTATCTCACCTATACCTTTACGGCTCATCAAAAGCATACATTTACAAATCAAACGTCGCAATCTTCAGCCACAAGAGGCAACGCATATTGCTATTTAGAAGACACAACAACATTCTACCTATACTTGTATGAAAACTCAACCGTTCAAACAACAAACGCAACAATCACAATAGGGAATGCAACAATCTCCGACAACGCCAAACTTTATGTTGGCTGGTGGCTTGACATTCACGTTATAGATCAAAACGACAATGACGTGCCAAATGCAAACGTAACAATAAAAGACACGCATGACCAGCAAATTGCCTATGGAAAAACACAATCAAACGGTTGGGCAAGATTTCCCTTACTTGAAAAACTTGTCAACGCAACCGGCACGTATCCATATGGAAGCTACACCGTAGAAGCTAATTACGAAGGATATCGTAACAGCACATCAATAACTATGGATGGAAACAAAGAAAAAACAATAAGACTACCCTTCATAATACCAGAATTCACCCTACAAATAATGCTGGCAACACTAATCACGCTGACACTAACAACACAACTATACAAAAGAAAACAAAAACGAAAATAACAACTCCAAACTTTTTCTCCCACTCTTTTCAAAAACAACAAAAAGAAGCACCTATATACCAAAAAACCAAAAATAAACCTAAAAAGCTCCGGTAGTATAGTCCGGTCAAATCTATTAGACGTTGTCGATTTCTCCCGCGAATCCCCTCTTTTTCTATTTTTGAACATTAAAAAGCTTGCTTTTTTCTGTTAACAGCAACTAACAGAAATTTATTTTAATTTCTCGAATGTTTAATTCTGTTTTCTTTTCACGGTTACTTTCAATCCCATTCCCTTTTCTCGTTTTTTCATATATCTTGTTTCTATTCTGATTATTTCAACGTCTTTTCTTCTGTTTAGGTATCTTAAAAGTTCATTTTTTATGTCGCCTAACGCCATCAGTGTGATGCTTTTATCAGTTTTTAGCCGCCTGTCAAGTTCCAGTTTCCATAAACCATCCTTTCTACACATTATCGGACCTTTTATTTCAGTTTCTTTTGCCAAGCTTTCTCACCTTTTGCTTATGGTTGGTTTACGATTTTCTTTATGTCTATCAAGAGTGATGTTAAGAAAAGTATTAGGCAAATGATGTGGGGTGGTATTAGCGCTATTGGAACCTCTAGGGGGAAGGCTAAGAATGTAGGTAATAGCACTGTGAATGTTGGTATCGCGAGAATCAAATTTGAGTTGTGAGGTTGAAGAAGAATGTGTGTGTCTTTTGTTTTTAACATTGTTGCAGCTGCAACCAAAAATATTGACCATTCCAAAGTTATGTTCGTTGGGCTTCTAATGCTTGTCTCAATTCCGAAATATCGCGAGGTGAAGGGCCACAAAAGTTGAACCCCATAGCCAGCAATATAATCGCCTATAATTGAATGTTGAATCAAAGCTGCAAAATATGGAGATGCCGTTTTACCATACAAAGCAAATAATGGAATGAAAACTATAACTGCCATTATGAGTGAGTGGAACGGTCCTCGATGTTCAACGTATGGAATCAGTATATCAATGTCAGGAATAACGGAAAGCGTTAAAACAATAGGGACATTCATTTTAACTTTTGCTGCTTGCGCTGTCAACTTACTAGCCACGTATCCAAAGCCAAGGTGCCCCACCGCAAACGTTTTTGCTTTCCTCCTAATGCATGCATAAAGACGATAGACCGAATTAATAAATATACGGTCGTCTAACTCTGTTGAGCAGCCGCCAGACTTCCGCTGACAGAATAGCTGTCAACACGAAATAATAAAAAATTAACAGCAGCAAGGGGGATTTTTATGTTGATGTTTTGGTGTGCTCTGATTCATTTATACTTGCTGTTTTGACTTCTACCTAAGCCAAGATATTTCCACTAAAATATGAAGAGAAGAGTGCTACAAATATTGTAACTAACAACACAGATCATGAACCATTTCGTAGCTGTAGAACTTAAAATTAGGAATCCTAAAAATGATTTATTTTGCCCCGCATGTTCTGCAGTGAGACAAACAGTTTAAGTTTTAAACTTGTTCAACGAAATTTTAGTTTAGATCCTTATTTATGCTATGAATTATTATTCTGCAATGTTTTGTAAGTGTATTTGTGTTGTTAATGAAAACAATAACGTTTATTAAGACTTGTTATATCCGACTATGGACGGGGACTAAACGCATGGCCACACAAAGGTTTCATGCGGGAATTATTCTAGTCATCGGGACGGTGGGGCTTGTTATGAGTGTATTGGCTACAACTTTGTTAAGTGCTTACCAACAAATTCCGAATGTCGGAGTGGTAAAAGCAGTTAGGGTGGGCGTGTATGAAGACGCCAAGTGTAGCACAAACGTTACTTCCATTAATTGGGGCATCTTGGAACCTGGAGCGGTGACTAATTTTACAGTCTATATAAAAAACGAAGGGAATACTCCTTTGATACTTAACATGACAACAGATGATTGGGAGCCTGAAAATGCGTCTATATACATAACTCTTAAGTGGAATCTTGAAGGCAGCAGAATTAATCCTTCAGACGTAATTCCGGCAAACTTAACTCTTTCAATATCGCCAAATATTGAGGGTATTACCAACTTCAGCTTTGAAATTTTTATCGTTGGAATAGAAGCTTCATGAAAAGTTAGAGATTTTTTCTAACTTCGCCGCTTTTTACTAGTTTTTGTTGATATGCAAGAATTGGTTTAGCAACTAGTGCGAGAGGTTTAGTTTTTCTGATGACGTTCTTCGCTTTTTCAAGTTCAGAGGAAGTTACCGTTCTCGTTATAGGTGTTAGAGTTACATAAACGGAAAGGTACAAAATCCCACTTAATGCGATGGTCAGGAAGGTTGACAAACGCCCAAAGTTAAGCACTAAAAGTGCTGGTATGCTGGATATGGCCGAGTTTATGTAAATTTTTAGTATTACGCCAGTTTCAACAGCAATTCTGAAGTTCTTTCTAGCAGTGTACAAGCCGTAAATTGTGCCGCAAGCACTTGCTACTAGAAAAGCTGCGATCAAACCTTGGACATTGTAGGCTTTAGTAAACATTGGCGACAGGAAAGCGAGTGCCACAAAAGTGATCAGACTCATTTTTAATGTCATTTTTGTTTCGCCTAATCCGTTGTAGAGGCTTGGAAGGACCAAATAGCCAAATCCAACCAGGAAATATAGTAGAGAGTACATTGCAAGAAAAAGTGAGGCTGATTGGTATGCGTAACCGTAAATTATCTCTACTATTTCTCTGGAGAGTATTATGATAAGAAATGTTAGTGGAATTATGATTATGGCGGTATATTTGTTTGCGAGTTTGTAGAATGTTCTCACTTTTTCCTCTGTGGAAGAGTTCAGTTTTGAGAATGCGGGTAAGAGCGCTGTTGTAATGGGGACAGTAAGAACCTGCATAAGTGAAATGAAGTTTATGGCCGCCTTATAGTTTCCTATATCAACATCTGTTATGAAAAATGCTAGGACAACATTTTGGTAAATTGGAATGAAACCGGTAAGCAGTATAGAAATGTATAGTGGGACGCCATAATGCAAGATGGCTTTTAAGTCGCTTCCAATTTTGTCGCCTTCGTCTTGAATTTTTTTGTTTTCCCGCATAGCGAAGATTAAAATGGCTAGGCTGAGAATTGCCGCAACAGCGTAGCTCATTACATAGCCGATAACGGCGCCAGCTATGCTGAATCCTAAAAGAACAAGTGACAGCGAAATTATGGCCTTCGCAGATGCTTGTATATTTGATGCTAAAGCGTTGTATTCGGTTTTATCCAAACCCACAAAAGCTGAGGTTATCGTGGTAAATATTGCTTGGAAAAGTACGGATATGGCGGCTATTCTAACGTATAAGGTTAGTTCCGGTCTTTGAAGGAGAGTTGCAGCGAAAAAGTCCGCAAAAAAATAGTTTACAACGAATATTATGGTTCCAACAGTTGCCCTAAGTATCAAGCCATATATTATCACTTTTTTGACGCGGTGATTTTCTTTTTTTGCGCAAAAGCTAGCTGTGAATTTAATTATGCCTTGATTAATGCCAAGGTCTGTAAACAGTAAGAGAAGTTGAGGTGTAACTAAGGCTAAAGTATATTGTCCATATAATTCTGGACCCAACAATCTTGCAATAATTATGGAAGCTATGGCCATAATTATTGTTGCCGAGGCTGTTCCCGAAATTAGGAAGAAGCCGCTGCGTGCAGATTCCTCAGCGACTCTTGTTAGCTCGTCTGCCATTGCGTTATCCACTCTGATTTTCATTTTTTAGCGCTATCTGATATTCTCTTAACAGTGCGGCTGTAGCAAAAGTTGCCGTTAGGGTGAGCAGGCTTAGAACTATAGGTGTAAGCCGTATCCCCCATGGAGTATAATTTAGAAGCAATCCTACTATGGGGACTAGGGCGAGGCTCATTCCTATACTCAGGGCTATGCGCTCTATTGTATCAAGGTTTTTTTCAGAGGCTTTTGTAGTAGCTGATTTGGGAAAAAGTGCTTTAATAAAAGTGTAGCCTGGCAGCCAGAGAACGAAGATTGAACCCAAAATGTATCTTATGAAAACCCATGGGTAGAGTTCTTCTGGTATTATGAACACTGTAACAGCAGTAGTTATTGCTATGAAGATTGTTATCCAGTACCAGTGGGTTTGCTCTGTTTTTAGGTAGGTAACAATGCTTCGCGTCGGATGTGGTTGCTTTTTGAAACTTATTTTTCCGTCGCTTTGCAGTTTCAGGATTATTTTAAGTAGGTCTTGCTCTGGGATTTGAAGTTCTTCTTTGGCGAAAATTATTAGCTGTTCTACATTTTGAGGTTTTTTCTCCTTTATAATTTGAATGATTTTCTGGTCTGCGTTTGAATTTTCTGATTTTGTCTTCACGGTGGTTGATCCTCAAAAAGCAGATTGGCTGGCGAACAATATAAGAATAGTTACGAAATGAAAAATCATTCTAACTGGAGGCTTCTATTTCATTTTAGTTTCTTTCTGCATTTTATTAGGTAGAAGCCGCCTGCTCCAAGGAATGACGATGTAGTTAGTGCTAATGTTGCGGAGTCTGGCACAATGAAGGTGCTGTTGCTAAAGCTGCTGCAAGCGTTGAAAGGTTTGTAGGGCACGCAGTTAACTTCGCAATCATCCTTGGTTTTTGTATCGATTCTTCCTAGCGCAAGCACTAGTGCTTTTAGATTTGCCGGCGAATCCAGTTCAACTGACAAAGTGAAGTTTGTTGGAGTTTTAGAGATTTGGTTCATGAAGAATTTAACACCATAGTATATTGGATTGCCCTTTTCTTTTATTTTGTCTTTTATTGCAGCAACGCTGTAGTCGCATAGGGAGCCCGGATAACCTGTGGCTGGGTTTGGAAGCGGAGGTGGTATTTTTTGGGTTGTTACCAGTTGGAAGTCACTTTTATCCATAAATGGTTGGTCGTTTATTGTTATCTGGTTTAAAGCGTTGTATGTTGGTTCGTTTAGCACTATTAGGAGCCAGACATTTTTTATTGGGCCTCGTCCAGTATAGAATATCGTTAAGTTTGCTGGATTTTCAGTTATTATTGGTTCGCCTGTTTTCGTAGAGCCTATAGGGACAACTTTTATTGTGTGGACGCAGCCACAAGAACAAGCGTTAACTGCTGGAACTATGATAAGCATTGCGATAAATGTAATCGCCAATACAAATAATGCCCTTCTCATTTCTCTCATCCAAATTCCTCTCATCCAAGTTTTATGCGTTTTGTTCGATATAAGTATGCATGGATTAAAACTCTAGAAAATTTGATTAATGTTCCATCAAATGATTAGAGTTTAGGAGAACAGTATTTCTATTATTCTTACGGCGACTGTTCCGAGAAATATGACTGAAAAGGCTATTGATGTTTGCTTAAGTCTTTTCTTGTTAATGGGGATATTTACTTTTCCGTAGTATGGTGACAGCATTTCTGAGGTAATGAGAAGTATTATTGCTGTTATGGCTGTTAGGAGGCTTATTTTCCAGAAGTCTAGTGGAAAAGTCATTCTCAGGTTTTCTCCTCTTCTATTAGGCGGTATTCTATTTCAATTGTTTTTTCTTCATTATTTATTTGTTGTTTTTCGATTATTACTGGTTTGCCTGTGGCTTTCGCTAGGGCGCAAGCTATGGAACTGCTAAGCGGACAACCTGTGCTTTCATAAAGTTTAGAGAATTTTGCAGCTTCCTTTGCTAGGCTTAGATAGGTTGAGTTTTCTATTTTTACATAGGCTTTGTTGTTTTCGATGTTTATATCGAGGTTTTGGGCAATTTCAAGTTCTTCCACGAAAAGTTTGGGTATGTTCAACTGTAAGTATTGTAGGTCCACCCTTGTAAAGCTTGTTTGAAGGGTTTTTTCAAAAAGTTTTGTTAGTTCGCTTCCAGGCGGGATTAGCAGTATTCCTTGCGGGTTTTCGATGAAAAGTTTGTCTTCTTTTTCCCATATTTGTTCTGGTGTTGGTAGTTTTGATAAATTGCTTTTTGGAATGTAGGCTTTATTGCTTTCGGGGTTTTTTAGGTATTTTGGGGGTAAGTAAATTGCTTTTTCGCGATAGCCTAGTTCTTGAACTATTTGATTTAGTGTTGCAAATGTTGATAGGGATGTAGCGTTTAGGAGACTTCCTTTCACGTATTCTTCGCTTCTTATGTAGATTAGAATTATTCCCCAGAATGTTAAACCTAGACCTATGAAAGCAAGTATCTGAGATTCAGAAATTATTGAAACTATTAGGGATAGGCATCCAAGGCTGAGGGTTATCCAACCTGCAACTTTTGCTAAATTCATGTTTCTTCGCATTTTCTCTCTTCCGCTTATTATGTTCGACTTATTTGGGCTCTCCATATTTGGATGGGTTCATCGTTTTTGTTTGCTATTATGCTTTTTATTATTCTCATATTTTCTAGCTCTCTTAACCTTTTTAATAGAATGGTTTTTGCAATTTGTTTTCCTGTTATCTTCTTGTAGGTTGCTGCTATGTTTTCCAATGTTGGTGTACTTTTCTTTTCTGTTTCCTCTACTATGTCTATTGTTTGTTGGTTAATTTTTGACAGTTTGCGGTATGCGCTTGTGTTCGCGTTTGTTTGTTTTCTGATTTCTATGGCATATATTGCTATTATGATAATCAATATTGCGCTGCTTATGGCTGCGAGTGATGCACCGTTTTGTGATATTATCATTGTAATTTGCGACCACGTTTTTATCGGTTGCCAATAGTTTACAATAGCTTTTGCAATGCTCATTAATTGGTCCTCGGTTTTAGGTAGGTCTTCTAAATCGCCAAGGTCTGCTATTAAGCTTAATTTTACGTTCTTTTGTTGAGTCGTTTGGTTTAGTGTAAATATTGTTGTTTCATACCAGTAAAGCACAACTTTTGTTTCATTTGTGTCAACATAGGTGAAGACGAAGTATCTGCCTATTATGGGGGGATTCTCGTTTAATTTTACATCTTTCAGTTCTATTTGTGTTACTTTTGGTTGGTATCCATGTGACAGTGGCCATGTTATTAGGCAAGTTTCCCATCGATGGAGGGATGAGCGAGTTGATGCTATTTCAATAGTTACCTCAACGGAGTCTGTTGATTCATCGTTAGATATGTACCAGTATGTTAACGCCATGTCTTGCTTGGCCCTTTCTGCGAATTCTGTGTATGGTGGTAAACTTAGTATGGTGTAATTTGGGATTGTTGGAAGAATTTCTGTTGAAACTTGCTGTCCTGATGGAGTGTTTACTATGACTATTGGATTGGTTTTGGTTAAAGCGAACACTGGGGCTTGTATTGAAATTAGCGAGGTTACAGTGATGGTTATGGCGAACATTTTTGCTATGTCAAATTTATTTATCCTTATGTCGGGTGGTTTTAGAATTCTTCCACATTTTAAACAGAAATTTTCTTTTGTTCTTAGTTTGGAGTTGCATTTTTCGCAGTTTAGCTTCGTGTTAGCAAAGATTTTGGTTTTAAAAATTTTTTCCGAAACTGTGAGAAGAAGAATTGTTCCTAGGAATATTAGGGTCCAACCGCCTATTAAGTGGAAAATTTGAAATGCTGTTTCCTCGCCGTAATAGTAGCCTAATAATAGCATTATAGTTATGCGGATGATGTTGAGTGAATAGATTAGCGGTATCCCAAGTAGGATTATGGCGATTTTTTTCCATGGTTTGTCTCGGGTTATGTAGGCTATGAATACTGCGAAGATTAGGAAGCCTATGAGGCTGTATATGCCTGAACATGCTATGTCGACTACTGGTTCAAATGTTGTTCCGTCTGGTCTTATGATGATTATTTTTGGGTTTGCATATTCAGTATCTATTGATGACGGTATGCTGAACGCGTTTGCTATGGCACTTGCGCATTCAGCGCTTATTACTGAAAGCGTTGAGCCTAAGGCGTACAAGATTTCTGAGGGCGGTGGCATTAGAAATATTAGGAAGGCTATTGGGAAGGCTAGTTGCCTTAAAGTTTGAGGATTAAACAGAATGAGGATTACGCCAGCTGCAAATATGGGTAGAGCAAACATATGATATTCTATTGGAGTGAATGTGTAGGAGCCGTACCAGTAAAGCAGTATTGCAGTTATAGATAGAAGTATTCCACAGATCAGCGGTACATGCTTGGTCTCTTTAGGCTCATTTTTGTTTTCACTTAGTATGACGGTCCTAAGCATTTTCCTTTTTCTGTATATTAGATAGGCGAATATGATGGGTATTGCTATCATGTGGCTCGTTGTTTCGCTTTGTAAAGCGTCATTGAATATTATTGTTAAGTCTTGGAGGAACAGGGCTGTTATGGTTACGATTGCCACAGCTGTTTTAACGCCTAAAGTTATGCGAGTTTCCGTGAGGTGCATCGATAGTTTTTCCAGCATTTTCTCTTTCTCAATTTAAATGTGATTTTGAAGCTGTTGATTAGAACTTAAGGGTAAAAGTTGTTTTAACAATGTGGGAGAATTGCATTTACAGAATAAATCTTTTCCTTTTATATGCTATAGCGATGCTCGCGGATGCAAGGATTAATAGTAGAAAGATTGTGTAGTTTGAGAATTCAGGAACTATTGGATCCACATAGTATGGCTCTATGTCATCTTTAATTGCTTGGTTTTCAGCTATGTCATATGCTGCTATCGTGAAAGTAACGTATGCGCCGGGCGGTTGCCCAGGAATTGTTGCCTCGTAATAGCCTGTTTCATTGTTAAATGCCATTTCGATGATTGTCCACTTGACATTATCAATCGTGAAGTTTAAAGTTGCATTTTTGACGCTTGTCTCTAGGTCTGTTATGTTTACCGAAATCTTTACTGGCTGATAGGGATAAACGACGCCGTCGGGATTTCGAATGGGTGTTCCTATAAGTGGTGGGTTAAGATCTGGAGGGAGTAGACCTGCTATTCTTATCTGGCTTGGATTGTTATAGGTGAAGTTTAATAAAATGTTGTTCTCGTATTGTGGCGGGTCTTCTATTACGTATTCTTCGTTATCGACACTTATGGTTACGCTTCCATTCATTAATTCTGTGGGTATAATGACATAGCAGAATCCTGAAGAACCAGTTATCGTAGAGGTGGCGTTAAAGTTTATTTCAACGTTTGAATAAGCATTTGATGAGAAGTTGAAGTTGCCTATTGTCGAGTTGCTCACTGTTTTTATTTCGTAGTTTTTTCCATCGATTATAACAGTATGATCTAGAACTTGCGGTTCCGCTATATATAGTTGTGTGGCTATCTGAACGCTTTGGTTAATGTATTCTTGTAAGCATGTTTTAAATTCGGATTCTGGTAATCCATCTGGGATGGAGCTCACTAGTTCGTCGTATTTCCAGAAAGTGATATCTTCGGCGAAGAATGTGTAGCTTTGGACTTCTCTAACTTTTGATGGAACATAATATCCGTTTTGGTCTTGGGTGTAGCTTCTTTTTTGCCAGACATAATTCCAGAAGCTGTTAAGTATGGGTGGCGGCTGCCCGGCAAAGGGTATTGATGGTACGAATAAGCCTACCATTGGAGGATTTCCATATTCGCCCCACATGCAGTTTAGTTTTCCGTCATATCTTGGGTCTCCGCTTACGGCGACCATTGCAGCTTGGGTGTTGGTGTTACATACTTCGCCACTTATGGAGAAGCTGCTTGTTCCTTTTTCTTTGTTACGGACGTATCGAGATACGTTTTGGGCTACATCTTCCCATGATATGTAACCCTTTTCAGCGTAGATGGCATTCAAGATGTCTAGGGCGTACTGATCCCGGCCGCTTGGCCCGCTAGCGTAGCCAGGATAACATCTCGGATGATTTGCTTGAGAGTCAAATCCATCAACTATAAAACGTGCATACGCGCCTATACCGCTAACTTCGATGAAAGCACCGTTTCCAAACCTATCTATCACGCCTATACAAGTTCCACCTTGGCGTTTTCCTGGACCTATAGGGCTGCTTGTGTCGTTTAGTGCCCGGCAAACTTCCTCTACAGCCTCACAGTTTTCAATTATCCACCTGTTGAGGGCGCCGTTGTCTAAGCCGCTTCCACCAAAAGCTAAGGCGCTCACTTGAGTATTCATTACAGCGAGGCCTTTTTCGTTTATTCCCATCCAAACGTGGTTTACCATTATGTAGCCATATTTCCCGTCTCTTGGAGGATAGTAAACAGGCTTGTTCATGGTGTCGCTCGTGTCGCGGTTCTTCATCAGTATGGCGCGACCGTCTTTGGCTGCCTTGCCTGTCACTATTACGGCGGTGCATTCTTCATCGAAGTAGTTGCCACTTTCAGTTTTAATTTGGATAAGGTTGGATGTAGCCGCAATTGTGGAGATTACAAGAATGAAAATTGTGAGGATACATATGTTTTTTATTTCGCCTCTTTTTCTCACATCAGCTCACAAACAAATACATGTAGAAAACTTCTAGTTAATTGTTATGTAACTTTATTATAGAAGAAAGCTCTACAC